>Ga0310811_10001375_pt1 | contig 30768 bp, 28 predicted proteins | sample YCmetagenome_FD_207642 | JGI IMG/M metagenome (GOLD analysis project Ga0310811, IMG submission 207642) | Soil microbial communities from experimental microcosm in Duke University, North Carolina, United States - YC | ecosystem: Engineered > Artificial ecosystem > Soil microcosm > Unclassified ...
CCGGGTCGGACGGCGCCAGGTTCTCCACGTTGTACGTGGCGATCGACAGCTGCTTGGCGGACGGCGCGCTCGCCACCGTCGGCGCCAGGTTGTTGTGCACGACGGTGCCGAGCGACGCGGCGGCGATGAGGAAGCCGCCGTACTGCGAGTAGTCGATGGTGCCTATAGTCGCGCCGGAGAACTCGTCGCCGACGTTCACCTCCGGGTTGGTGCCGTTGTCGGCCACGACCTCGAGGCGTCCGGCGGGCGTCCGGTTCTCGCCGAGCAGTTCGTCGCCGCCGCGGAAGGTGGCGTCCTTGCTGGGCTTGGTGGTCACGTACTGCTCGGCGAACGTGTCGGACGGGCCGACGACGCGCGCGTTGTCGAGCTCGACGCGCATGCCCTCGATGGACTCGTAGTAGTCGAGCGCGGAGCGGGTCGGCTGGACCGTGCCGGCCTCGATGCTGCCGCCGCCGAGGTCGGGCGCGTAGGTGTCCGGCACGGTCGTCGGGGTCAGCATGATCGGGGCGGGCAGCGCGTTGCCGGAGCTGAGCGTCACCGTGGTCGGGTCTTCGAGCTCGGTGACGGACAGGTTCGAGGTGGTCGCGGTGGTGTCTCCGCTGGCGAGCGGGTAGTACTGCTCGATCTTGCCGGACACCAGCACCGAGTCGCCGACCGCGACGGTCGGCGCGGAGGAGGTGTACACGAACACGGCCTCACTGGTCGCCGGGTTGTCGTCCGGGGTCGCGTCCTGGATCCAGAAGCCCTTAGAGCCGCTGGTGCGCAGGGCGGTGACGATGCCGGGGACGTTCGTCACCTGCTTGCCGTTCTGCGGCGAGATCCAGGTGTCGCCCTGGATGTCGTGGATGCGCAGCGGGCCGGGGGTCGGGGGAGCGGTCGTGCCTCCGCCGCCGGAGCCGGAGTTCTGCGGGTTCGGGGCGACGGCGGTGAAGTCGGCGCCGTTCTGCCCGGTGTCGGCGCCGTTCGCCGCGCGCGAGGCCGCGGTGGTGTTGCTCAGCAGCGGCGCGTCGGCGGAACCGCGGAAGACGACGGCGGTGCCGTAGCCGACGAGGTCGCCGATGGTGCCGTCGGCCGCGCAGTCTGCGGCGGTCTTGCAGGTCAGCGCGGTCTGCGTGGTGTCCAGGGCGACGGTGCCGCTGGTCCCGCTCATGTTGATCGAGCCGGTGGCGTCGGGCGTCGGCAGCGCCTGCGGGGTGCCGGTGCCGGCCGCCTCGCCGACCAGGTAGTGCGCGCCCGGGGCGATGGATCCGGTCAGGTCGGTGACCTGCCAGGTGGTGCTCGCGCCGGGCGCGGCGGATATGTACTGCACCGACCACGAGGCGAGCGAGACCGTGCTCGTGCCGGAGTTGTAGAGCTCGATGAAGTCATTGGTGTAGGTGGCGCCCGAGTTTCCGCCACCGCCGTAGACCTCTTGGATCACGACGCCGGTGGTGCTCGCGGCGCTGGCCTGTGCGCCGGCGCTCGGCACCAGGGCCACGAACGCGGCCGCGGCCGCCGCGGTGGCGGCGGCCGTCAGGGAACGGATTTTGGACACGATCCTCCTCGGTCGAATGGGCAGCCTTCGATTGTCTCCGAGGACTGCGTCTGTGTCATGACGCGTATGCGAATCGAGATGGACCGGAAGGTGTCCGGAGCGCACGCGGCGCGAACTGTGGACACACGGCGCGAGCTACAGGCGCGCGAGGCGAACTGCAGGCGCGCAGCGCGAACTGTGGGCGCGCGGTGCTGACGACGGGAGCGCGACGGGCGGCCGGGATGAGCGGCAGCCGTCTATCATCGCCGGATGACTGGGGATCAGGTGCCTGCGACACCGGGCGGGAACAGGCGCATCGAGGCGCTGCTGCTCGACTCGGGCGGCGTGCTCATGCGGCCGATCGGCGGTCGCTGGAACACGCGGGCGGATTTCGAAGCCAATGTGCTGGCACACGCGGCGTGGGTGACGCCCGACGAGTTCGCGCGGGGCATCTCCGCCGGGGACCGATTCTTCGCCGCGTCGGCCGAAACGCCCGACCTCGACGAATACCACCGTGCGATGCTCGCGGAGATGGGCGTCCCCGCGACACCGGAACTGCTCGCCGATCTCGTCCGCCCGGTCTCGCCGTCCGTGGTGCTGGAGACGATATGCGGGCTGCGCCCTTCTGCGTGACGCATCCGCTGCGGGATCAGTTGAGCGCCCGATCGAACGCCCGGACATCGACCGGCCGTGCGACGAGCGCCCGGACTATGAGCGCCCGCTCGTCGATTGCGTGAACGGCGTGTCCGTGCCCTGCATCGCGTCCCTCGCCGAACTACTGCAGCTGTTCACGGCACCGGCGTGAGCGCCCGCACCGGGACACCGGGTCCGGACGCGGAGTAGATGCGGGCGAAGGCGTCCCAGACCGCGATGTGCTCCTCGCGCTCCAGCGGCTCGGACAGCCGCAGTTCGATGGCGGGAGCCTCCTCGATCCACGCGCGCACCGGAGGTCCCGCGGGATCGCGCCTTCCCAGCAATTCCTCGATCCGCGCGCGCATCTGCGGGCCGTTGGCCTCGCGCCTTCCGAGCAGTTCCTCGATCCGCGCGGACGCGATGTACCAGGAGCCGTTGACCTGCCACGCGCGCACGAGCAGCCGCTCGGCCTGCGTGGCGAGCGTCATCCGCAGGATCACGTAGCGCAGCCCGTCCAGCGGACGCGCGCGGCTCCACAGCTGGTCGAACTGGCCGACGGCGTACACGCCGAGCTCGGAGTGGCGCTCGGTCTCCAGCTGCGCGGTCAGCGACGAACGCCTGCGGTAGGGCAAGAAGCCGACCAGCACCCGGTCGTCCGTCTGATGCACGCTGATCTCCGGCAGCTGGTCGTACAACCGCACCTGCAGCCGCTCCGGCTCGATGCCGCGGGCCGGCAGCTGCCCGGCGAGGTGGCGCAGCCGCTGGATGTTGCGCTCGACCATCTGGTCGAAGTGCTCGTCCCTGATCTCCTTCGCCCGTTCCCTCGCCGCCGAGGTGGTCGGGGCGAGCAACAGGATCTTGACGGTCGTGCCGTTCGCCATCGCCTCGAGCGCCGCCTGCACGAACGCCCGCGCGTCCGCTTCGTCGCCGTCCTGGCCGATCAGGATCGAGCTGGTGTCCAGGATCCGCACGGTGCGTTCGGCGCGGGCGATACGGTCGAGGATCTGCTGCGTCGGCAGCCGGTCGAAGTCCAGCGTCCGGCCGCGCGGCGCGGGCTGCTCGGCCGAGGGCCACATCTGATAGAAGTTCGGCTCGCGCCGCCGCTCGGCGGAGTACTTCGTCTCGTGCAGGGCCAGCAGCCGCCGGTAGAGCGTGGAGTCGCGCGGGACGAGGTCGGCCTCGTGCTCGACCCCGTCGTGCTCGCCGAGCCAGAAGTGCTGGCCCGGCTTGGCCGCGAGCGCCGCGTCGATGCGGCTCGAGACATAGTAGGTGTCGTCGCCCAACTCCAGGTACCGAACCCACATCGGCTCGGTGCCGGTCGCAGGGGACAGTCGCACCGGGGCCAGCCGCCGCACCGGACGCGCGTCGCGCCAGAGCTCGTCGAACTTCTCCAGGATCTGGATCCCGGTGAGCGAGCCGGCGTTGATCTCCAGTTGCGGCGCGTCGTGTGCGAACTCGTACGCCGGCAGCAGGGTGAACAACAGCGTGTCGTCGCGCTGGTAGAGCGTGAACGGCGCGGCCACCGAATACAGCCGCAGCTCGAAGCTGCCGACCGCGGCTGCCTCGGCACGCTGCGGGCCGAACACGGTCGTCGGGTCGCCGGAGGACGGCGTCGGCGGGCTGAGGTAGACGCCGGTCTCCTCCCCGTCGCCGTCGCCGAGCATCGGGAACGCGGGCGGCGCGCCGAGCCGGGCCAGTTCCCGGGCGAGCATCTGCTCCATGGTGCCGAGCGCCGAGATGTTGGTGTGGATCTGGCTGTCGATGGACAGCCCCGGGTAGTTCGGGTCGAGCTGCTCCTGGCGCAGCCGGGACGCGTCGGTCGCCGGGCTCATCAGCAGCACCTTGACGTTCACGCCGCGCAGCACCGCCTCCTGCAGCGCCGGCAGCGCGCGCGGCCCGTTGACGGTGTCGAACAGCCCGGAGAAGGTGTCGAGCACCCGGATCTCCCGCTCCGCCTGCCCGATCCGCCGCGCGAACAGCCGGAAGTCGAGGTGCGCGTGCTGCCGGATCTGCACCGCGGCGCGGGAGACGATCGGCTCGATCATCAGCAGGATGACCATGCCGCCGAGCATGTCCCCGGCCGCGTTCAGCAGCAGGTTCGGCCAGAAGCCGTGGGCGAAGCCGGTGGCCACGGCGCCGATCGCGAGCATCACGATCAGCACCGCGAGGATGCCGAAGCCGACCAGCTTGGGCGAGCGCGTGTAGTACCTGCGGCTGAAGCGGCCGAGCCACTGCAGGGCGGTCATCGGCCAGGCGAACGGAACCAAGGCGGCTACTTCCTCTGCGTCGTCTCCCGCTGCGATGCCGCCGGCCGCCCCTTGCTACTGCCCCTGTCCGGCCTCCGGGATCCGCGGGTACTGCTCGTCCGCCCCGTCGGGCGACGCCGGCCTGGTCACCAGCTTCCGGTCGTCGCTGGTCAGGCACCGGCCATTATCGATGTCGAATTCCCAGCCGTGCAAGGCACAGGTGAGCACGCCGTCCTTGACCGTGCCGAAACGGGTCAGGTCCGCCTTCAGGTGCGGACAGTGCCGCTGCACCACGTGGCCGTCGGCGAGCGCGTAGTCCTCCACGCCCGCGGTCTCCGCGTAGTAGCCCTCGACGAAGGTCATGTGCTCGACCGAGAGCGACTTGAAGAACGAGTAGACGTACTCGTTGAACGGCCCGGTGCGCGTGGCCCGGAAGCGGCAGGACAGGAACAGCTGATTGACCCAGTCCGCGGTGCGGTCCCGCACCAACTGCTCGATCAGCGGCCGGTTCGCGCGGAACGAGTAGCGCACCTCCTCGCCGGCGTACGGCTTGATCTTGCGGTCGAGGAAGTCGAACACGATCTCCTCGTCCGGGCCGCCGTCCACGGCCGCGACCTGCAGCAGGATCCTGCCGTTGAGGCCGGCGCAGGTGTGCTCCGCGGTCTCCATCAGCGGCTGCACCCACTCCTGCAGCTGGCCGACGAGGTCGGACCGGTCCTGCGGCAGCGCGCGCAGGATCCCGTCGATGACCGGCTGCACCTTCGCCTTGTAGTCGGTCAGGTAGCCGCGCCGGTCGTCCCGGATCCTGGCCACCTCCCGCTCCGGGATCTGCTCGATCTTCGCCCCGCCGTCCCCGGTGAGCTCGACCGTGGTGCCGGTCAGGAACAGCCGGCCCTTGTCGAAGCCCTGCTCCTCGAGGTAGTCGAGGAAGACGAACTGGTCGGGGAAGACGTTCGACTCGTCCCGGTCGAAGTCGTTGAACTCCCACAGCTCGTCGTCCAGGAAGCAGGGCGGCCCGGCGAACGGGAAGACGTGGGCGGCCTGATACTGCTCGATGTACCGCAGCGCCCTGGCCATGCCGTTGCGCCGCTTGCGGGTGCCGACGGTCTGCTTCATCCGCTCGGGGAAGTCGTAGACCATCGGGTACCAGATGGCGCCGGAGTACTGCAGGAAGTGGCCGTGCAGCGGGCCGAACTCCTCGATCGGCCCGGCCTCGACCGGCCGCGAGTCGTTCTGGTTGTAGATGCGCACCTCGCCGTCGTCCAGCGCGAGGCCGGAGTCGCCGAGCGGGCCGTCGGTGGGCGAGACCAGGGCGTTGATCAGCACCCGCAGGCCGGAGTCCAGGGTGACCGGCTCGTTGTCGCGGGTCTGCACGAAGCGGTGGAAGCCGAGCGACTCGAGCGCCTCGCGCAGGTCGGGCACGGTGAAGCCGGGCAGCAGGACGGTGGCGTCCTTGTTCATGTGCGCGGCCAGCCAGTCCGGGTCGAAGTGGTCCCGGTGCAGGTGGGAGATGTACAGGTAGTCGGCGGCGCCGATCGGCGCCGGGTCGAGCACGCTGTTGTCCGGGAACGGCACCCAGGACCCGAAATAGGCCGGGGTGAACCAGGGGTCGCACACGATGGACCCGGCGGCCGACTCGATGTACAGCCCGGCGTGGCCGATCGATGTGATACGCACTGCTCACTCCTCGCGATGGGTTGCTGACGCTCCGCGGCGCCCGGCCCGGGGCGCGCACCCCCCAAACTTATCGCGGTCCGGGCCGCTCCTTTCGTCACGAGCGTGCGAGCCGGTACGGTTTCGGCCAACACCAGATCGCGATTCCACGGCGATCCACGGCCTGGGGAGGAAGGCACGGCGCCGATGCAGAAGGAGCAGCAGCGGGCGGGCGAGGACCCGAGCGGCCTCGGCGGCGCGGCGGGCCCCGCGGGCGGCACGGGGGGCGATCGGGGCGGTCTCGGCGTGCTGGTGGGGGCGCGGGCGGACGGCGATCCGGCGGGCGCGGCCGCGCTCGCCCGGCTCGCGGACGGGCTCGGCTACACCGAGATCATGATCGGCGAGGCGACGGGGCACGACGCCTTCGCGCTCGGCGCCGCGCTCGGCGAGGGGCCCGCGGCGCTGTGCCTGGGCCCGCTGCCCGCGGCTGTGCGCGACCCGGTCACCACGGCCCGCGGCGCGGCGACGGTGGCGGCGCTGACCGGCCGGGCCACCGGCGTGGCGATAGCGGCGTCGACCTCCACCGTGGTCGAGGAGTGGCACGGGCGCTCCCGGACGGACGCGGTCACCGTGGTGGCGGAGTCGGCGCAGGTGCTGCGCGGCATGCTGGCCGGCGAGCGGGTGGACTTCTCCGGGGTGCTGGTGCGCACCCGGGGCTTCGAGAGCGCGCTGCCGCCGTCCTGCGCGCAGCTGTCGGTGCTGGCCTTCGGCGCGGAGCTGACCGAGGTCGCCGCCACCAGGTCGGACCGGCTGATCCTGCCGATCGGCACGGTCGAGCACGTCTCCCGGCTGCGCGCCCGGGTGCAGGCGGCGGCCGAGCGGGTGGGCCGGCCCACGGCGCCGAAGATCGCACTGTGGCTGCCGGTGGCGGTGGAGCCGGACGCCGAGACGCGCCGCACCATGCTCAGGGACCTGGTGCCCTACCTGCGCTCGGCCGGGTTCAGCGGGATGTTCACCGAGGCCGGCTTCGGCGAGGTGGTGCGCCTGGCCCGGTCCGGCGCGCACGTGCGTTCGGTGGTCGCGGCCGCGCCGCCCGAACTGCTGGCCGCGGTGACCGCGGTGGGCGACCTCGCCGCGGTGCGCGCGGTGCTCGGCGAGTTCCGCGCGGTCGGCGTCGACGACGTGATCCTGGTGCCGGACCGGCCGGAGACGCTCGAGGCGCTCGCGGGCTGACGGCGGCGGGCCGGCGGCAGCGGGATGAGTGCGGCGGGCCGGCGCCAGCGGGGCGAAAACGGCCAGGCGAAGGCTGAACGGGGTGAATGAACTCGACGGGTGGAACTCGACGGGCGGGAGTCGGCAGGCCGACCTCTGCGCCGGATTCACCGCCCGATTTCCGCGCGAGATTCAGCCGTCGGATTCCGTGCCGGATTCTGCAGCCGACCGCCGCCGGATCACTCCTCGTCGTCAGGCGGGGTGTACGGGGTGCTCGGGATTCCCGCCGCGGTCGAGTCCGGCGGCCGGTGCCCGTTGGTCGCGCCGTTCGGTTTCTCCTGCCGGGGCAGCCGGTACGGCCGCGAGTACGGCTTGTGCGAGTTCGGTTCCTGCGCCGAATACGGCTGCGGGGGATAGGGGTCGTAGGCGCCGAGCTCGTCTACCGCCGTGCCGGCTGCGGACCTTTTGGTGCGGCTGTGCGCGGCCGCCGCCCGCACGCGCTGCCGCTGCTGCCGTTCCAGCGCCTCGGCCCGCGCGCCGCGACGGATCGCCAGCACCGTGAGGCCGAGCACCAGCAGCCCGCAGCCCAGCGCTCCGCCGCCGAGGATCAGGCCCGTGGCCGCCGTGTCGCTCAGGGCGCCGTCCAGCACCGGGTTCACGCTGTCCGCCCACCCCTTCCGCCCCCCGCCCGCACCGGGAGGGCGGTCGCACTCCCGTTCACACCGCATTACAAGGGTGCCCTGCTGTGAAAGCGGGCAACCCCCTCCGCCCGCTCGTTCGTAAGCGCGGAGGGCGGGCCGCGCACCGTGTGTCGGCGGGCGGGGGTTATCCGGGCGCTATCCGTCGGCACAAAATCGTCACTTGCGGGCGTTACCGTTACGATGATCTGCCCTGATCGATGAGGAGGGGAACCATGCACGAGCCCGTGGACGCCCCCACCGACGCGGCGGCGGTCGGCTTCGAACCGTGGCCGGACAGTTCGGTGCACGTCACGTGGGGCCCGACCGGGGCCGCGCTGGCGGCGGAGCGCGGGGACGTCGTGGTCGTGGTGGACGTGATGTCCTTCTCGACGGCGCTGTCGATCGCGGTGGCCCGTGACTTCACCTGCCTCGTCTACACCGACGCGGAGATCGAGCAGCTCGGCGGCCCGGCGTTGGCCGCGATACGGCTCGGCGCCCGCCCGCTCGGCGCCCGGGCGAAGGCCGCGCCCGGCCAGCCCTCGCTCTCCCCGGCCAGTGTGCTGGCCGCCGATCCCGGCCAACGCGTCGTGATCAGCTCTCTGAACGGCGCATCCGTCGTCGCCGCGGCGGCCGGGGCGTCGGCGCTGCTGATCGGTTCGCTGCGCAACGCGACCCCGTGTGCCCGCGCCGCGGCGCACCTGCTCGGCACCACGCGGGCGGGCCGGATCACGGTCGTCGCGTGCGGCGAGCAGTGGAGTTCCGTCGCGCCAGACGCGAGCGGCATCCGGCCGTGCGCCGAGGACTGGCTGGGTGCCGGGGCCGTCTGCGCGGTGCTTGCGGAACTCGGCTATTCGTTGTCCGCGGAGGCCCGCTTGGCCGCCGCCACCTGGTCCACCGAGCTCGGCTTCGGCGACCTGAGCGACTGCGTCTCGGCGCGCGAGCTGCGCAGTGCCGGCTACGGCGCGGACGTCGAGCTCGCCCTCCAGGTCGACACCGACGAGAAGGTGCCGGTGCGGATGGCGGGCGAGCAGACGGGCCGGGTGTTCGTCGGCGTCGCCTGCCCGGCTGAGGACGACGACGAAGACTACGACGAGGGACGCTTCCCCCGGTCCGCCTGACGACGGATGGGGGACGAAGGAGACTGACGCGGCAGACGTGTGACGGCGGATGCGGGAACTCGGATGACGAGTGTGACTATCCCTTATCCGCCTGACAGGGCGAGGAGACCGATGCTCGGGGGCCGGCGAAGTCGGGGATCGGCCGCGGGTCGGCGACGGGGGCGTACCGGCCGTCGACGAGTTCGTATTCCCAGGCGGGGCCCTCGGCCAGCAGCATGCGCAGGGCGTCCACCAACCGGTCGACGTCCCGCGTGGTCGAGCCCACGCCGAACGACGCCCGGATCGCGCCGTCGCCGCCGAGCCCGAGCCGGTTGAGCAGCGGGTGCGCGCAGAATCGGCCGTCGCGCACGCCGATCCCGTGCTCCGCCGAGAGATACGCGGCGACCCAGCCGGCGTGGAATCCGGCGATCGTGAAGGAGACCACGCCGATGGACTCGGTCTCGGCCGCGCCCGCCGCGCCGGCTGTACCAGTCGCGTCCGAAACGTCCGCCGCGTCCGCCGCGTCCGCCGCTTCGGCAGCGCCCGCAGCGCCCGCAGCGCCCGCAGCGCCCACGGCGTTCACTGCGCCCGCCGCGCCCGTCTCAGCCGCGTGCCACGGCCAGATCCGCAGCACGGTCACCTCGGGCAGTTCGGTGAGCCCGGCCAGCAGTCGGCGGCGCAGTGCGTCCTCGTGCGCGGCCAGTGCCGCGCCGTCCACGCTCGCGAGCTCCTCGCAGGCGCGCGCCAGCGCCGCCGCGCCGAGCACGTTCGGCGTGCCGCCCTCGTGCCGGGCCGGGGCCGGGGCCCAGTCGGTCTCCGCGGTCCCCACCTCGCGCACCGCACCGCCGCCGGCCAGGTACGCGGGCGCCGCGTCCAGCCAGTCCCGGCGGCCCGCCAGCACGCCCGCGCCGTAGGGCGCGTAGAGCTTGTGCCCGGACAGGGCCAGGTAGTCGACGCCCGATTCGGCCAGGGAGATGCGCCGATGCGGCGCCAGTTGCGCCGCGTCCACTGCGATCCGCGCGCCGTGCCGGTGCGCGATCCGGGCGAGTTCGGCGATCGGCAGCACCTGCCCGGTGACGTTCGAGGCGCCGGTGACCGCGACCAGCGCGGTCGGGGTCGCGGCCAGCGCGGCCTCGAGATCGGCGAGCGTCTCGCGCAGCGTCGGCGCGGCCTCGAGCACGACGTCGCCGCGCCGCTGCCAGGGCAACAGGTTGGCGTGGTGCTCGATGTCGAGGTAGAGCACCGAACCGCCGGCCGGCACGCACTGTGCCAATAGGTTGAGTGAATCGGTGGTGTTGCGGGTGAACACGACCACGTCCTCGTCCGTGCGGGCTCCGAGGAAACGGCCGACGCAGGCCCGCGCGTTCTCCAGCAGCGCCGTCGACACCTGTGAGGCGAAGCCTGCGCCGCGGTGCACCGAGGCGTAGTAGGGCAGGGCGGTGGCGAGGTGGTCGGCGACCGCGCGCAGCGCTGGCGCGGACGCGGCGTAGTCCAGGTTCACGTAGGGCACCGACGTCCCGGTGACCAGCGGCACCGGAAGGTCGGCGCCCACCACCGGAAGCAGCGCGGTGGCGACGGTCCGGGGAGCGGCGACGGTCATGCTCTCGGTCATAGCGGTTCACCCCTGGAGGGTTCAGGGAAACGAGATGACCGCCCCGTCCGGACAGACGGCGCTCGGAGCACCATACCGGCGCGTATGTCATCGGGTTTCCGCGCTTGCCGTGCGCCTGCCGCACGGCCCGGTCTTCACCCGGGGCACCCCATCGCGGACGAAGGGTTGCCGGCCAGCGAGCCGGGGCTTGGCGCTGGCGCTCATGACCTCGGAGGGAACGTAGCACAGGCCGTGCTGCGTCCGCATCCGCGGTCCGTCCGCCGAACCGCAGGCCGGGGCCGAACGGGGGTCGGTTTACCATCTACGGGACGTTTCTCGGCCGGGGGGCACAACGGATTCGGGTAACCGCGGATGGAATTCAGCATCGCCCCCCTCGACGGCGCGACGGCCGCCGAGGCCGATCTGCGCGCCTGGTACGACCTTTTCGTCGCGGCGCGCGCCGAGGACTTCCCCGACTTTCCGGCGATGCCGTTCGCGTCGTTCGCCGCGACCCGCCGTGGCGCCCGGTTCCTGGACCTCGGGCCGTTCCGCTGCTGGGCGGCGCGTGCGCAGACCGGGTCGGGGGAGCAGGACGGGACGGGGACGCTGCTCGGCGTCGGCATGCTCGTCTACCTCGAGGACGATCATGGCGACTGGGCCGTGCCCCTGGTGGAGGTGGCCGCCGCGCATCGCCGCCGGGGTGTGGGCACGGCGTTGCTGCGCGCGATTGCGGACGCGGCGCACGCGGAGGGCCGGGTCCGGCTGGTGCAGGAACAGGTGCGTGTCGGCACCGCGGGCGAGAAGTGGGCGCGCGCGGTCGGATTCAGCGAGACGGTGCGCAACTGCTGGCAGATGCTGCATGTCCAGCAGACCGACCCGGAGCGGTGGCGGGTGCCGACGCCGGCCGGCTTCCGGCTCGAGGGCTGGGCGGGCGCCGCGCCCGAGTCACTGGTGGCGGAGTTCGCCGCGGCCCGCGACGCGATCGCCGATGCGCCGCACGGCCGGTCCGCCTACCGGGCGCCGGTATGGACGGTCGAACGGATACGCCGTGCCGAGAGCGACGCCCTCGCCGCGGGCGACGACATGCGTTACGTCGTGGCCGTGCACGAGGCGAGCGGCGAGATAGCCGCGCTGACCGGGCTGCTGCTCATGCCCCCGCGGATCGACCTGTGCTGGCAGCGCGACACGGCCGTGGTGCGCGATTACCGCGGACGCGGCCTCGGCCGGGTGGTGAAGGCGGCGATGATGCGCGCGCTGGTCGCCGAACATCCCGGCCTCGGCCGGATAGTGACCAGCACGGCCGCGGACAACGCCGCGATGATCCGGGTGAACGAGCAGATCGGCTACGTCCGGCACGCCGAGATCGCCATGTTCGAGGCCGATGTCGCGCACATGGCGGCGGTCCTGAGTGGTGGTGGCAGCGCGGCCGCCGTGCCGGGCCCGCGTCGCGACCACGGGAAGGCCGGTGAGCCGGAGCCGCTCGGCGCCTGACGGCCGACGCGGTGGAGAAAGCCGCGTGTGCGGAGGCGCACACCGAGGCCGGCGCGGAGTGCGAGGGAGCGAGACGCGGTCGCGCCCCCGAATGGAATTCTCCGGCGGCGCGACCGCATGTCGTGCTGGTTCCCGCGTTTCCGCGCCCGGATTCAGCGGTCCCGGACGGCCTTCGCCAGTTCCGCGCCCATCACCGACTCGTCGCCCTCGACCGCGACCACCAGGTCGGCCGGGCGCAGCACCGCGCGCACCGCGGCGTCCACCTCGTCGAGGGTCACCTCGAGCAGCCGCGCGTGCTCGGTGGTGACGAAGTCGCCGGGCAGGTCGTGCCGCACCATCTCGATCAGTCGCTCGCCCACCGCGCCCGGGCTCTGCAGCCCGATCGGGGTGGCGCCGGCCAGGTAGGCGCGGGTGAGCTCGAGTTCGGCCGCGGTGGCGCCGCCGTCGACGAACTCTTCGATGATGCGCAGCGCGTCGGCCACCGCGGGCGCGGTCGCGTCCGTGCGCACCTCCGTGCTCACCGAGTAAAGGCCCTGCGGACGCCCCAGGTCGAAGGAGGAGTGCGCGCCGTAGGTGTAGCCCTTGACCTCGCGCAGCTCGTGGTTGATCCGGGACGAGAACGACCCGCCCAGGATCGTCGAGGCCAGCCGCAGCGCGACCACGTCCACCCCGGCCGCGGCCAGCTCGCCCCGGGTGGGCACCGGGTGCCCGATGCGCAGCGTGGACTGCACCGCGCCCGGCCGGTCGGCGACGGTCAGCCGCGCCGGGTCGGCCACCGGCGCCGGCGCGTCCGGCGTGCGCGGACCCTCGCCCGCCGCGTCCGCGAACACGACGGCGGCCAGCGCCTCGAGGTCGATCAGCTCCAGGTCGCCCGCCACCAGCAGCACGCCGGGGGCGCGCAGCCACTGCTCGTGGAACGCCCGGACCGCCGCGCCGTCCAGCGCCGCGGTGCTCTCCGGCGTGCCGCCGGCCAGCCGGCCGAAGCGGGTGGACTCGCCGTACAGGGTGTGCCGCAGCGCCTGCTGCGCGCGCAGTCCCGGCCGGGCGAACTGCTCCTGCTTGGCCGAGGCGAGGTCGCTCAGGAAGCGGCGCGTGTCGGTGTCCCGGAACGCCGGCCGGCGCAGCGCCTCGGCGAGCAGTTCGCCGCCCGCGGCCGCGCGCTCGACCGGGAGGTCGATGGTGACCTTCGTGCTCTGCCAGCCGCTGTCCACGCCCCAGTGCCCGCCGAGCGACTCGACGGCGGCGCCGAAATCGTCCGCGGTGTAGTGCTCGGTGCCCTCGTCCAGCAGCCCGGCGGTGGCGCGGGAGAGCCCGTCGAGCACGACGCCGTCCACGGCCGCGGGCTCGGCCAGCGCGCCGCCGCCGAGCATCAGGCCGATCCAGGCGAGCGGCTGCCCGGGCAGGTGCGCGGCGACGACCTCGCCGCCGGCCAGGCGGGTCCGGCGCACCTCGGGGAAGACGTAGCGGCGCTGCGGCGCCGAGGCCGGGCGCGCGGCCAGTCGGGGTGACGTCACGTCAGTTCCCTTCCGTGGTCGGGGTGGCGGCGGGGGTCCCGGCCGGCTCGGCCGCGGCGACCCGGTACTCCAGGGTGACCCGGTTGGCCGGGGTGAAGATCCGCTCGGCCGCGGCCCGCACCTCCTCGGCGGTCACCGCGGTGATCTCGGTCAGCCGGGTGCGCACCGTCTCGGCGTCGCCGAACAGCACCGCGTGCCGGCCGAGCTGGTCGGCCCGGGAGCCGACGGTGGACAGCTCGCGCGCCCAGTCGGCGGCCAGCATCGACCGGGCCCGGTCCAGCTCCGCCTCGGTCGGCGGCTGCGTGATCGCGTTCTCGCAGACCTCGAAGTACGCGGCGGCCAGGTCGGCCGGCTCCACACCGGGCCGCGGGGTGGCCATCCCGGTCAGCAGCGACTCGTGCCAGGCCAGCTGCCAGGACGCCAGGTAGCCGCCCTCCGCCTGGGCCAGCTCGCGCCGGGTGACCAGTTCGGTGAACAGCCGGGCGCCGCGCCCGCGGCCGAGCACCGTGGCGAGCATCTCCTCGGCCGCCGCGCCGGGCCGGCCGAACCGGGTGGCCCGGAAACCGAAGAAGAACCGCGGCAGCGGCACCGGTTCGCTGACCACCTCGTGCACCGGGCCGTCGATCGAGGCCGGCAGTTCGGGCACGGCGGGCGGCTCCGGACGCGGCCGCGCCGCCAGGCCGCCGAAGTACTCCGCGGCCAGCTCCCGCACCTGCGCCGCGTCCGCGTCGCCGACCACCGTCAGCACCGCGTTGTCGGGCGAGTAGTAGGCCTCGTAGAAGGCGGAGAAGTCGGACTGCTGCGCGCTGTCGAGCTCGGCCATCGAGCCGATCGTCGAGTGATGGTACGGGTGCCCCTCGGGGAAGGCGAGGGCGAGCAGGATCTCCGCCCAGCGGCCGTAGGGCACATTGTCGTACCGCTGCCGGCGCTCGTTCTTCACCACCTCGCGCTGGTTGTCCAGGTTCTCCTGGGTCAGCGCCAGGCTGCCCATCCGGTCCGCCTCGAGCCACAGCGCCGTCGGCAGCGCCGCGCTCGGCACCGTCTGGTAGTAGTTGGTGCGGTCCGCGCTGGTCGTCGCGTTGATCGCGCTGCCGCCGACCTCCTGCAGCACACTGAAATGCTCGGTCTTGCCGACCTGCGCGGAGCCCTGGAACATCAGGTGCTCGAAGAGGTGGGCGAAGCCGTGCTTGCCGGCCGGCTCATGCCGGGAGCCGACGTTGTACCAGAGGTTCACGCCCGCGATCGGCGAGGTGCGGTCCTCGCACACCACCACCCGCAGCCCGTTGTCCAGGGTGAACTGCTCCAGCGGCCAGCGGAAGCCGCCGTCGGAGACGGTCGGTTCGGTCGGCTGTTCGGCCACACGCCCCTCCTTGCACGATTCGACGTCACACGGCGGCCCGCGGGCCCGGCCCCGATCCCGTCGTCCGGTTCGGCCCTTTCCCGTCGGACGGCTCGGCTGATCCTGATCCGCCCCGGCCGCCTCACGCCCAACATACAGGCCGACGGCGATGCTGGACGTGTGCCCGGTCACACGCAGCAAAAGGACGGGAATTTCCCAGCTTGCGCCAAGGTTCCACGAGCATTCTGGGATTCGTGCGCGCCGGTGTGGCGATCCGGCCGCGCGGCGCCGGTGGATTGCCCCGCGGCGGCGCCGGGGATCTCACGGGTAGCGGGACGGCCGGGGCGCGACACAAGGAGGGTGCAGCGGTGCGATGCGATCTCGGAGCCGGGCGGATCCTGCCCCGGTGGGTCGTCGCCTTCTTCCTCGGCGGGGCCGTGGTGCTCATCCCGTGGATCGTGCTGATGTTCACGGTGCCGCAGGTGGTGAACGTGACGCAGCGCTGGGAGGTGGTGTGGGGCGGGTTCGACTGCTTCCTGGTGCTCGGCTTCGCGGTCACCGCGTTCCGGCTGATCACCCGCTCCCCGCGCGGCGCCGTCACGGCCGCGATGACCGGCACGATGCTGTTGATCGACGCCTGGTTCGACGTGCTCACCACGCACCGCGGCGGGCTGGTCGTCTCGATCCTGATGGCCGTCTTCGCCGAGATCCCGTGCGCGGTGATCTGCTTCTACGTCTCGCGGCGCATCATGTCGCTGTTCGAGCAGGCCAAGGATTATCTCAACGCCGCCGGGTTCCAGGTCAGCGGCGGCCGGCTGACGCCGCCGGCCGGTTTCCCGCGCGTGCCGGAGGGCGCCGTCTCGCGCATCGTCGAGGCCGAACCGGCCGTGGCGGCGGCAGCGCAGGCCGGTGCGGGCGGGTCAGCCGCGTCAGCCGGTTCGGACGTGTCAGCCGCGTCGGCCGCGTTGGCCGGGTCGGGTGTGTCGGCCGGCTCGGTCGCTTCGACGGTGCCCGAGACCGCCCGCCGGGAGCCGGCGGTGGCCTCGGGCACCGTCGAAGCGCGTGTGCTGGAGGCTCGTGTCCTAGAACGCGGTCTTGGCTCGCCAGTAAGCCAGCAGGGGCTCCTCGCCAAGCCGTACTAGTTCCGGGGCGTTGTCCGCCAGCCGGTGGTTGAGCCACAGCGCCAGGTCTCTGGCCGTGCCGCGTACCGCGGCCGCGCCCTTGACGTGCGCGTGCGACCAGCGGAAGCCGTCCGGTTCCAGGGTGATCAGCCACTCGCCGGGCAGCCCGGAGCCGTCCAGGTCGGTGGCGTGCAGGTGGATGGTCTCGCCGTCGCCGCGCAGGTCGCGTACGGCGGGGCGGAAGCGGGCCATGAACGGCACGTTGTCCAGGAACTCGTCGATGTTGTCCACCGCCACCGCGGTCTCGAGCTCGCCGGGCGCGCCGTGCACGGCGAGTTCCGCGTCGATCCGGTGGATCGCCGTCTCGTGCAGCATCCGGCGCAGCCAGAACCGCACGTGCTGGTCCCGGCCCCAGGCGTAGCACGGCGCGTCCGGGTCGGCCGCGGAGAGCGCGTCGATCAGCGCCGCGGCTCCCTCGGCGAACCAGTCCGCCGTCGCCGCCCACTCCCGCGGCTTGCCCGCTTCCTCTTCGCTCAGCTCGATCCGCTCCAGCGGCAGCCGGCTGACGATCGCGGCCGCCCAGCGGTGGATGCCGCCGAGGTGGCCGACGAGCCGGTCCAGGCTCCACCGCGGGCACGAGGGGGTCTGCAGGTCTGGGGCGCCCTCGGCGGCCAGCGCGGTGATGCGCGCCGCGTCGGCCCTCACCAGGTCGAGCAGGCGCGGTTTTTCGATCAGATGGCAGGCGGACGACGGGGCGAGGGTGGGCACCGGTCGGACTCCTTCACGTGTGGCGAAGCCGCCCGCGGGTACGCGGAAGCGGCGAGAAGCGAATGGCGGGTGGAGCGTTCTCGCACAACGTCCCACCGGGAGGGGAATACGCGGTATCGCTGGTTGTGCCCCGAGGGGGGCGCGGCCATGCGTTCCGCGGGCGTGTTGATTCGGCGTGGCCGGCGCCGCCCGCTGCTCGGGCGTGCCGGTTCGGCGCGATTCAACGGCGCCCGGTCGTTTTCCGGGTGATTCAGCATGCCCGGTCGGCGCGCGGGACGCCACGTGAGATAGATCATGCGGGCTGCCGAAACGGAACGCGGCACCCGAGTAGAGTGGCCTCTCGTTATCAAGGACCGGTTTCGAGGTCCGGTGGGAATCGCTTCGGGAGTCGGCGTGAGCTGGGGACTGGCGGGCGCGTTGATCGCCTGCCTCTGCTACGGCGTGGCCACGGTCTTCCAAGCCATGGGGGCGCGCGGCGTCGCCGGCTCGGAAGGCGTGGATCCGCGCCTGCTCGTGCGTGTCCTGCGTTCGCTGCCGTTCCTGGCGGGCACCGCGATGGACGGGTGCGGGCTGCTGTTCAACCTGTACGCGCTGCGGCAGCTGCCGCTGTTCGAGGTGCAGGGGATCGTCAACACCAATCTCGCGGTCACCGCCGTTTTCGCGGGTGTGCTGCTGCACATCCGGCTCGGCCGGCGCGACAAGTTCGCGGTGGCCGCGGTCGTCGGCGGGCTGATCCTGCTGGGCCTGGCGGCCGGACCCGAGGGCAGCGGGACGTTCTCCGGCGCCGGTCGCTGGACGCTGCTCGGCGTCTCGCTGCTGCTGGCCTCCGCGGCGCTGGTGCTCGGAAACCGGTACAAGGGCGCGCATCCGGCGCTGCTCGGCACGGTGGCCGGATTCCTGTTCGGAGTTTTCGGCATCGCGGTGCGCATCCTGCCCTCGGTGCAGCCGGCGCAACTGATGACCGATCCTGCCGCCTATGCCGCGCTGATCGCCTCGGTCACAGGTTTTCTGTTCTTCACCACGGCGCTGCAACGCGGCTCGGTCAACGCCACGGCGGCCGCGCTCGTCGTCGGCGAGACGGCAGTGCCTGCGCTGATCGGCGTGACCCTGCTGGGCGACAGTGCGCGGCCCGGCTACGGGGTGGTCGGCGTCTTCGGTTTCCTGCTGGCGGTCGGCGGCGCGCTGGCGCTTGCGCGCTTCGCCGAGATTCCCGCGCCGGAGCAGGAAGGCGCGGGCGACGGTGTGAACGACGGCGTGCGCGTTGCTGAGAACGCCGCCGAGAACGCGACTGAGAATGTCGGCGGAAACGCCGCTGAGAATGCCGAGGCGCCCGGCGAGGATCCCGAGACGGACAGCGGCACCGAAGCGCACCCCGCCATCTCCGCCTGAGGGAGGGCTCAGGCCTCTGCCACGCCGTCGGTCACGCTCTCCGGCACCGATTGCCCCTGCGGCTCGGCCGGCTGCCCGCGGGTCTGCTCGTCCCGGGCAGCCTGCCGCCGCCGCTTGACCAGAACGACCGCAGCGATCGCGATCACGATCGCGCCGAGCAGCACGTAGCTCGCCACCGAGGTGTAGTGCTCCACCCGTTGCCAGGCCGAGCCGGCCAGGTAGCCGAGCAGCGTGTACCCGGCCGCCCACGTGACGCCGCCGATCGCGTTCCACAGCAGGAAGGTGCGGTAGCGCATCCGGCTCGTCCCGCACAGCCCGGGCACCAGCGCGCGCAGCACCGAGACCCAGCGGCCGGCGAACACGGCCCGGCCGCCCAGTCGTGTGATCATCTGCTTGCCCTGCACGACGTGCTCGGGCTTGACGAACCGCTTCGGCAGCCGGCCGAGCAGCGCGTCGCCCCACCGCTCGCCCACCCAGAATCCGACCGAGTCGCCGACGATCGCCCCGAGCACGGCCGCCGCGAGCACGCCCGGGAACGAGACCCGGTGTTCGTACGCGAGGAATCCGCCGACCACGACCGCCGTCTCGCCGGGGATCACGAAGCCCAGGAAGACCGAGGACTCCAGCGCCGGCAGCAGGAAAACCAGCAGCAGCGCCGACCATCCGCTGAAGATCAGCAGATGGTCGATGACGAACGCGAGCATCTCAATTCCCCCGGTCTCCCAGATGCGCCAGCAGCGCGTCGTGCAGCAACCCGTTCGAGGTCAGGCCGGATCCCGCGGCCGGCGACGGGTCCCCGTCCACCGCGCTGAACCGGCCGCCCGCCTCCGTCACGATGATCGCCGGCGCGGCCACGTCCCACAGTGAGAGCTCGGGCTCCGCCGCGATGTCCACCGCGCCCTCGGCCACCAGCATGTGCGACCAGAAGTCCCCGTAGGCGCGGGTGCGCCAGCAGGCGCGGGAGAGCGTGAGGAAGCCGTCGAGCTTGCCGTACTCCTCCCAGGAGATCACCGAAGAGTAGGCGAAAGACGCGTCCTTGAGGTCCCTGACCTCGGATACGCGGATCCGGGAGGCCTGGGAGAGCGAGCGCCCGGTGTACGCGCCGGATCCGGCCGAGGCCCACCAGCGCCGGCCCAGCGCCGGCGCGGAGACCACGCCCACCACCGGCTTGCCGTCCTCGAGCAGCGCGATCAGCGTCGCCCACACCGGCACCCCGCGCACGTAGTTCTTGGTGCCGTCGATCGGGTCGATGATCCAGGTGCGCCGCCCGTCCGCGCGCCCGGCGACGGAGCCGAACTCCTCGCCGAGCATCGCGTCCCGCGGCCGGGAGCGGCCGAGCGCCGCGCGCAGCAGCTCCTCCACCGCGCGGTCGGCGTCGCTCACCGGGGTCAGGTCCGGCTTCGTCTCCACCTTGAGGTCCAGGGCCTTGAACCGCTGTGTGGTCAAAGAGTCGGCCTGGTCCGCGAGGACGTGCGCCAGCCTGAGGTCATCGTCGAATCCCGTCACGGGTCCAACGTACCGGCAACGCGGCGGCGCGCGCCCGGGCGTCGGGCCCGGGCGCCGCGTGTGCGGCCGCACGGCCCGGGAGCATGCCCCGCGCGGGACGGCCCGGGAGCGTGCCCCGCGCGGGACGGCTCGGGAGCGTGCCGGGCCGACGGCTCAGGAACCGGTGCCCGGCTGGACGGCCTGCACGTGCAGGGTCACGACGTCGCCGCGGCAGCCGGTGGAGGAGTAGGGCACGAATAGCAGGCTGCTGTTGTTCGGCGGGTATATGCGGAGGTAGCTGGTCGTCGCGGGTTCGCAGGTGCCGGACGGCCAGTTCTGGGCGTTGCCGACCTGCAGGACCGCGTAGGCGTGGGCGCCCGGGATCAGCGTCAGCTTGATCGGGGTGGCCTGCGGGCTGCGCGCGGCCGGCTGCCCGACCTGCTTGACCGGGTCGCCCGCGCCGAGGGAGACGCCCGGGTAGCCGGTGAGCGTGCAGGGCTGGCCGCCGGTGTTCTTGAAGACGAGGTTCACGTACACGGATCCTGCGGCGCCTTGACTCATGCCGATGCTGGCGCTGAGGTGACTGGTCGCGCAGGTGGTCGGGCCGCCGCCCGATCCGGCGCCGGAGTTCGGGCTTGCGGTGGCGCCGCCGCCGGAGCCGCCACCGCTGGTGCTGCCGGTGCCGGTGCCGGTGCTGGCGCTGGTGTTGGTGTTGGTGGATGCGACCGGTGCGGTGGATGCGGCGGCCGTCACCGATGGGCTGGCGGGTGCCGAGGTCGTGAGCGCGCCGGCGCCGCTCGAGGATGCGCCGGCGGCGCCGGACGGGGTGGAGCCGCCGACGCACGCGGTGCACGCGGCCAGGATGAGGGCTATCGCGCCCGCGCCGGCCGCGGCACGGCCGGCGAAACCGGCACGGCCGTGGCCGGCGCGGCGCGGGTGCGTCGGGGGGAGGACTTGGTGCATGTGAACCGCTCCGTTCGAATCGATGCGGCTTCGACGAGTTCTCCGTCGTCCATCAGCAGAGACTTCCCGATGCCCCGTTCGGTTGGCGCTCATGCGCGCGCGTTCCCGGGCGGCGTGCGACAACGGGTGGCGCCGGCCCGCGGCGCGCAGAATGGCTATGACGTGGCCGTGACGGACGGCGGCGACGTGCGGGCCGCCGGCGCGGGCCGCCGGAGTGCGGCCGCAGGTCCGCGGGAGTGCGACCGCGGCGCGGCGCGCCGTTCGGGCGATTGACGCGGCGGCGTGCGGCGAGGACACTGGAACCGAACGTTCGGTCGGTTAGGAGGCCCCGGGCATGACGACGCTCGCCGAGTCGGGCACCGAGTCGCGTTTCGACGCGTTGATCGCCGCGGACGAGCGCATCGAGCCGCGCGACGAGATGCCGGACGCCTACCGGGCCACGCTCATCCGGCAGATCGCGCAGCACGCGCACTCCGAGATCATCGGCATGCAGCCCGAGGGCAACTGGCTCACCCGCGCGCCCTCGCTGCGCCGCAAAGCGATCCTGCTGGCCAAGGTGCAGGACGAGGCCGGGCACGGGCTCTACCTGTACGCCGCGGCCGAGACCCTCGGCGTCACCCGCGCCGAACTGCTCGACGCGCTGCACACCGGCCGCCAGCGCTACTCGTCGATCTTCAACTACGCGACGCTGACCTGGGCGGACGTCGGCGCCATCGGCTGGCTGGTGGACGGCGCCGCGATCGTCAACCAGATCCCGCTCACCCGCTGCTCCTACGGCCCCTACGCCAGGGCGATGGTGCGGGTGTGCCAGGAGGAGTCGTTCCACCAGCGGCAGGGCTACGAGTCGCTGCACGTGCTCGCGCACGGCACCGAATCGCAGCGGGCGATGGCGCAGGACGCGGTGGACCGCTGGTGGTGGCCGTCGCTGATGATGTTCGGCCCGCCGGACTCCGCCTCCACCCACTCGTCCAAGTCCACCGCCTGGAAGATCAAGCGGCACTCGAACGACGAGCTGCGGCAGCGCTTCGTCGACCTCTGCGTCCCGCAGGCCGAGGTGCTCGGGCTCGAACTGCCCGACCCGGACCTGCGCTGGGACGAGGAGTCCGGCCACTACCGCTACGGCGAGATCGACTGGGACGAGTTCCGCGCCGTGCTCGACGGCGACGGCCCGTGCAACCATGAGCGCATCCAGCGCCGCGTCGCGGCGCACCGGGACGGCACCTGGGTGCGCGAGGCCGCGGCGGCCTACCAGGCCAAGAAGAACGGAGCCGCGGCATGAACGGCGTCACCCGCGAGGGGCTGGAGCAGCCGGCGGGCGCGGCGAAGTCCGCGGGAGCGGCCTCGACCGTGCCCACGGTCGCGCGCGAGGGCCTGGACCTCTGGGAAGTCTTCGTCCGCGCCCGGCGCGGTCTGTCGCACCAGCACGTCGGTTCGCTGCACGCCCCGGACGCGGAGATCGCGCTGCGCCGCGCCCGCGACCTCTACACCAGGCGCGGCGAGGGCGTCTCGATCTGGGTGGTGCCCGCCAGCGCGGTGTCGGCGAGCGATCCCGGGGAAAAAGAGCCGTATTTCACTCCCGCCCGGGACAAGGACTACCGGTATCCGACTTACTATGAGTTGCCTAAGGAGGTGCGAGGGCTGTGACGACCGGGCGCGCGCTGACCGCACTGACCAGGACGCTCAAGCCGCTGGACGCCTACGCGCTGGCGGTCGGCGACGACGCGCTCATCGCCTCGCACCGGCTGAGCGAGTGGCTCACCCGCGCTCCCGACCTCGAGGAGGAGGTCGCGCTCGCGAACATCGCGCTGGACCAGCTGGGCCAGGCGCGGTTCCTGCTCGGCTACGCCGGCCGCTCCAGCGGCCTGTCCGAGGACGAACTCGCCTACCGGCGCTCGGACCGCGAGTATCGCAACTGTCTGCTCGCCGAGCTGCCGAACGGCGACTTCGCGCACACCGTGCTGCGGCTGCTGCTGTTCAGCGCGTACCAGCGGCAGCTCTACGCGGGGCTCGGCGAATCCGCCGACGACGAGCTCGCCGCGTTCGCCAAGAAGGCGTCCGTCGAGGTCGACTATCACTACGAATACGCCGTCAGCTGGACGCTGCGGCTCGGTGACGGCACCGAGGAGAGCCACGACCGGATGGCCGCGGCGCTCGAGGAGCTCTGGCCGTACACCGCCGAGCTGTTCGCTGACGACCCGCTCGCGTCCGGCCTGTCCGCCGACGGCCTGGTGCCGGAACCGGAGCGGCTGCACGGCCCGTGGATGGAACAGGTCACCTCTGTGCTCGCGGAGGCCACCCTGGGCGCGGCGCCCAGCGTCAACCGGCGCCCCGGCGGCGGCCGCGCGGGCCTGCACACCGAGGCGCTGAGCTACCTGCTCGCCGAGATGCAGTCGGTCCACCGGGCGCACCCGGGGGCGACATGGTGACCGGGACGGCCGTGCACACCGACGCCGAGGCACGCGAATCCGAGGCACGCGAGATAGTGCGCGCGCTGCCCGACCCCGAGATGCCCTGGGTGACGCTCGGGGACCTGGGCGTGGTGCGCGCGGTGCACGGCGGCGCGACCGGCTCGGTGCGGGTGGAGCTCACCCCCACCTACCTCGGCTGCCCGGCCATCGAGGCGATGCGCAGCGACGCGGAGAAGGCGCTGGCCGCGGCCGGCTACCGGGTCGAGTCCGTCGATCTGCGCCTCGATCCGCCGTGGACGCCCGCGGCGATCAGCGAGGAGGGCCGGCGCAAGCTCGAGGAGGCCGGCATCGCACCTCCCGCCCATGTGACGGCGGGTTCCGACATCCGCGCGACGGGTCGGCCTTCGCAGCACTCTCCGACGCCGGTCGGTCTGGGCGTGCGCTGCCCGCACTGCGGCAGCATCGAGACCGCGCTGCTCAGCCGCTTCGGCGCGAGCCCGTGCCAGGAGTTGCGGCGCTGCTCCGCCTGCGCCGAGCCGTTCCCGGCGGTGCGCTCGTGAGCGGGGCCGGGAGCGAGTCACCGATACGTCGGCTCCGCAGTCTGCCGACACAGCTGTTTCGCAAGTCACCGACACAGCGGCTTCGCTCATGCGCCACCGGTACCACCGAGGTGGGCGGCGCGCTGAGCGGGCTGGTGAGTGAACGATCGGCGCGGCGCCTCCGTGAGTGCGCACCGAGCGCCGACGAGGTAATCGTATGAGTCTTGAGTTCCATCCACTGCGTGTGGCCACCCTCGATCCGCTCACCCCGGATTCGGTGCGCATCATTCTCGAGGTGCCGACGGAGCTGTCCGAGGCGTACCGGTACGTCGCCGGCCAGCACGTGTCGGTGCGCTTCATGGTCGAGGACGAGGACGCCGAGCCCAAGGAGCTGCGCCGGTCCTACTCGCTGTGCTGCCCGCCGACCGAACAGGCGCCGCGCCGGCTGCAGATCGCGGTCAAGCGCTCGGCCCCCGGCGGCTTCGGCGACTTCGCGGTGCGCAAGCTGGCCGTCGGCGACCGGCTCGACACGCTCACGCCCACCGGCCGCTTCCACGCCTACCCCGAACGCGGCACGCACCACGTCGCGATCGTGGCGGGCAGCGGCATCACCCCGGTCTACGCGATCCTCGCCGACCGGCTCGCGCAGGACCCGGCCAGCCGCGTCAGCATCGTGTTCGGCAACCGCACCACCGCGGACGTGATGTTCCTCGAGGACCTCGCGGACCTCAAGGACCGCTTCGGCGCGCGGCTGAACCTGCTGCACGTGCTCTCCCGGGAGGAGCGCGGGATCCCGCTGCTCAGCGGCCGGATCGACGCCGAGCGGCTGCCCGCCCTGCTCGCCGCGATCGACGCGGGCGCCGAGGACGCCTACTACCTGTGCGGTCCGACCGGGATGGTCGAGGGCGCGCGTCGGGTGCTGACCGGGCTCGGCGCGCAGCGGGTGCGCTTCGAGCTGTTCGACTCCGGCCCGCGCCGCACCCCGACGCCCGAGGAGCGGCAGGCCGAGGTGCCGACGGCGGCGGTGACCGTGACGCTCGGCGGCCGCACCTCGACCCTCGCGATGCGCCCCGAGGACGACAGCCTGCTCGACGCGGTGCTGCGGTCGCGCCCGGACGCGCCGTACTCGTGCACCGCGGGCGCCTGCGGCACCTGCCGCGCCAAGGTGCGCTCCGGATCCGTCGAGATGACCCACGACTACGCGCTCGAAGACGCGGAGAAGGCGGCCGGCTTCGTGCTGACCTGCCAGTCGCTGCCGACCTCGGAGTCGGTGGAACTCGACTACGACGCCTGACGCGGCGGCGCCGGTTCGGCCGGGTGCGGCGGCGCCCCGCCGGCAAGCTGAGCGCTGCAGTCGGCCGGACCGGGTACGGCTGCGTTGGTCACGCCGAACGCGGCGGCGCAGGTCAGGCCGAGCGCGCCAGCGCCAGCCGCCGCACGTCCAGCATCACCTCGGTCTGCTGGTCATACGAGTCGAAGCGGATCCGGCGCTCGTCCACGCCGAGTTCGAGCAGCCGCCCGGCGGTGGCCGCGACCATCGGCCCCGAACCGGCCAGGTACACGTCGTGCCGGGTCCATCTGTCGTGCTCGACCGCGTGACGGGTCAACACATTCGCGAGTACGCCGCGTTCCCCGCGGAACCTGTGGTCCTCCGACACGCACGGCACCACACGCAGCCACGGATCGCGGTGCACCATGGCGGCGAGCCGGTCGAGTCCGTAGAGGTCTTCGATCCGCCGCACGCCGAAGTACAGGTGCACGCGCCGGTGGTCGTTCCACCGGCTGAGCTCCTCGGCCAGCGCGAGCATCGGCGCGAGCCCGGTGCCGCCGCCCACCAGCAGCACGTCGCGCTGCGAGCGCGGGTCGCACACCATCGAGCCGACCGGCGGCCCGAGCCGCACCACGTCGCCCACCCGGGTGTGGTGCACGAGCGCCGAGGAGACCCAGCCCGCGTCGATCGCCCGCACGTGCAGGGCCAGCAGTCCGTCCGCGGCCGGCGCGTTCGCTATCGAATACGGCCGCCACACGCGCGGCCAGCGCAGCGTCTCGACCGAGGCGTACTGCCCGGCCTTGAACGGATACGGCGAGTCCGGCTCCACGGTGACCACGGCGGTGGATCCGGTCGTGCGCACGTGTCCGACCACCCGCGCCGTCCACCAGGGCGGGCAGGTCTGCGCCGCCTCGTTGGCCGCCTCCACCATGATCCCGGCCACCCGCTGGAACGCGGCGGCCCAGCAGCCGTCCATCTCCCCGGTCCAGCGCGGCCCGGCGAACCGTCGCAGCGTGCTGAGCAGGCAGCGGCCGACCGCCGTGTAGTGCTCGGGCCGGACGCCGAAGCGGCGGTGGTCGCGGCCGAGCTGGCGCACGTACTCCTCCAGCGCCTCGGTGTCGTTCGCCCGGTGCACCAGCGTGATCAGGGCCGTGATGAGCCGGTCCCGGTGCGCGTCCATCATCGGCGGGAACAGGTCGCGCAGCGCCGGGTCCTCGAGGAACAGCAGCGCGTAGAAGTGGCTCGCGAGCTTGTCGGCCTCGGCCTCGACGAGCGCGAACGACTCCTGGATCAGGCGTGGGTCGAAAGGCGTGGTCACCCGCGTGCCTCCCCTCCTGCGTCGGTGCCGGCGGCTGTCGACCGCGCGGTTCCCCGGCGACGCGGGCGATCGGCGCGCGGCGGCGGGACTTCTTCACGCTAGGTCATATCGCGTGTACGCGTGGTCCGTTCGGACGAATTCGCCGCCCCGCGCCACGAAACTGACGCTGCGTCACAGCGCCACGGACGCGGCGCCGGGTGACCGACGGTGTGCGCCGGACCCCTTGGCGCGACCGTCGGCGGATGCGAAGATCGGGCGCATGACTACCGCTCTCATCACCGGCGGCACGGCCGGCATCGGGCGCGCCTTCGCCGATAAGTTCGCCACGCTCGGCTACGACCTCGTCCTCGTCGCGCGCGGGCAGGAGCGGCTGGAGTCGGCCGCCGAGGAGTTGCACCGCGCCTCCGGCGTGCACGTGCAGACGCTCGTCGCGGACCTGGCCGCCGACGAGGGTACCGAGGCGGTGCGGGAGCGGCTGGCCGCGTCGGACCGGCCGGTCGACATCCTCGTCAACAACGCGGGATTCGCTCTCGGCACCTCGTTCCGGAAAAGCTCGCTCGCGGACGAGGAGCGGCTGCTGGACGTGCACGTGCGCGCGGTGCTGCGGCTGACGCATGCGGCGCTGCCCGGGATGGTCATGCGCGGTAAGGGATCGGTGATCAACGTTGCTTCGGTGGCGGCGTTCGTCCCGCGCGGCACCTACAGCGCGGCGAAGGCGTGGACGGTCAGTTTCAGCGAGTCGGTCGCCGCGGAGTTGGCCGGTACGGGCGTGCGTTGCATGGCTTTATGCCCCGGGTTCACGCACACCGAGTTCCACGAGAGGGCGGACATCGACGAGGGGCAGATCCCGCGTTGGATGTGGCTGAACGCGCCCGACGTCGTCGACGCGGCGATCGATGATCTTCGCAAGGGCCTGACGGTGAGTGTGCCGGCGGCGAAGTACAAGCTGCTGGTCGGCGCCAGCCGCCTGGTCCCGCGCCGGGTCAGCACGCGGGTGGGGCGCGGCGTCTCCAAGCGCTGGTGAACGCCCGCCGCTCCACGTGTCACGCCGCCGTGCTGGTGACGGCGTCCGCTCCGAGCGCCTGCGCCGCGATTCCTCAGGCGCCGGGGGTGGAGCCCGGCGTGAGCACGAACAGTCCTGCGATGCGGCCCTGGGTGTCGAACACCACCCGACCGGTCATCGGCCCGCCCTCGAACTCGAGCGGGACGTTGACGACGGTGTAGTGCTCGCCCAGCGGCCGCACCACCGGATCGCCGCAGCTCTCGTACTCGCCGACCATCGAGGTCAGCCGCGGCCAGGTCTGCGCGAGGCGCTCGGGCGGCAGTTGTGCCCGCATCGTGTCGTCGAATTGTGCGATGAGTTCGTCGCCGCGCCCGGAGCGTAAGGCTTCGAGCACCTCGAGCGCCCGGCGTTCGGCGTCCGGAAGCAGATCCACCGTCATGTCCGCACCTGTTCGAGGGTTGACGGGCTTGCCGAAGCGCTGGAACGCCGCCTGCCGGCTGGTGCCGAGCGCGTCGCCGATCTCCTGCCAGGTGTGCCCCGCGGCCTTGGCGCGATCCACGCACTGCTGAAGTGCCGCATCCGCGACCGCGCGCATCCGTGCCGCGAGCCGCACCGTGTTCAACTCGGCGGGAACCTGCCCGCCCTGCCGCAGCGCGTCCATGACGGCCGCCACGGAGTCGCCGAGTTCTGTCGCGAGCCGTGCGTCGGCCTCGGATGCGGGTCGCTGTCCGTCCACCTCTGTCAAGGTAGTCTTTACAAGCTGGTGCGTCAAGGTTACCTTGACAAGGTAGGCGACAGGACAGGCGCGGATTGCGAACGTGCGAAAGAAGGCTGATGTGCTGATCTACCGCTGTTCCGACGGCCACGTGTTCAAGCTCTCGTTCGCCAGGCGCGTCTTCTCGCTGCACCTCGGCGCGAAGAAGTTCGGCCGCTGCCCGGTGGACGACCGCTGGCGCATGTTCCGCCCCGTCCCGCGCAACCGGCTGACGGACTCGCAGCTCGCGCGCGTCGACGGGGAGCAGTGGTGATCGCGTCGGCGGAGACGGTGTGGTGATCCGACAGGGCGGGGCGGTGCAATGACGCGGGCCTCAGCCGAGACCGTGGCGGCGTTCGGCCGCGGCCGCGACGAGCTCGGCCACCCGCGCCTCGGACGCGGCGCAGAACGGGTCGCCGTTGCGCGCGGCGACCGCGGCGTTCGTCACCTCGGTCACCAGGTCGAAGTTGATCTGGGCGCCGGCCAGGGCTCCGGCCGCCGCGGCCCCGCCGACCTGCGCGGACGGATCGGTGACGTTGCCGGCCAGCCAGACGCCGGGGATCTCGCTGCGCCCGGTCGGATCGGCGGGCAGGTGCTCGCCCATACCGCTCGGGTGCTGCTGCGGACGCAGGCCGACGCCGTCGAGGAATCCGGCGCGCAGCGCGACCCGCGGCCCGACGGCGATCACCTCGCGGGCCAGGACGTGCCCGTCCGCCAAACGCACGCCGGTGATCCGGTCGCCGGCCACTTCGAGCGCGGCGACTTCGCCCTCGACGACTCCGATGCCGCGCGCCGCCAGCTGATCCCGCTCTTCGTCCGTCAGTGACGGCATCGTGTGTGCGAAAAGGGTGACGTCGTCACTCAGTTGGCTGAACAGCAACGCCTGATGGACTGCCATCGGGCCGCTGCCGAGGACACCGATCGCCCGGTCGCGCGCCTCCCAGCCGTGGCAGTACGGGCAGTGGATGACGTCGCGCCCCCACCGCTCGCGCAGCCCGGCCACCTCCTCGGGCAGTACGTCCACCAAGCCGATGGTCACCAGCAGCCGGCGCGCCCGGGTGCGACGTCCGTCGGCGAGGCCCACCTCGAATCCTCCGGGCACCCGGCGCAGCCCGTCGACCTCGCCGGAGACCACCTGGCCGCCGTACGAGCGGACCTCGGCCCGGCCGCGCTCGAGCAGTTCGCCCGGCGGCGTGCCGTCCCGGCCGAGCAGCCCGTGCACGCCCTCGGCCGGCGCGTTGCGCGGCGCTCCCGCGTCGATCACCGCCACCGAGCGCCGCGAGCGCGCCAGCATCAGCGCCCCGTTCAGCCCGGCCGCCCCGCCGCCGACCACCACCACGTCATACGCCTCGCGCAGTTCATCGGTCATCTCGACCACCTCCACCTCCGACCATGCGCCTCGCCCTGAGAGCGGGCAAACCTGGTTGCCGATCCTGCAAAATGGACGGTATGGACGACGGCAACCAGCGGACCGGCGCGCAGGACCCGCTCGACGCACTCCAGGGCGTCGGCGGCCGGCTGCGCACGTTGCGGCAGGCCAGGCAGAGCACGCTCGCCGAGGTGTCGGCGATCACCGGCATCTCGGTCAGCACGCTCTCCCGGCTCGAGTCGGGCGGCCGCCGGCCGACGCTCGAACTGCTGCTCCCGCTCGCCAAGGCGTACGGGGTGACGCTCGACGACCTGGTGGGCGCGCCGCCCACGGGCGACCCGCGCGTGCACATGCGGCCGGTCACCGAGTACGGCATGACGCGGGTGCCGCTCACCCGCAACCCCGGAGGTATCCAGGCACACAAACTGGTGCTCAGACCCGGCGGCCGCTCCTGCGAACCCGACCCGCGCACGCACGAGGGCTATGAGTGGCTCTACGTGCTCAACGGCCGGCTGCGGCTGGTGCTCGGCGACCTCGATCTGGTGATGGCGACGGGCGAGGCGGCCGAGTTCGACACGCGTGTGCCGCACTGGTTCGACAACGCCGACGACCGCCCGGTCGAGCTGCTGGTGCTGTTCGGCCGGCAGGGCGAGCGTGCGCACCTGCGCGCCCGGCCCAAGCAGGCGGGCTGAGAAGAACGCCGGGCAATCTAAAGAAGGTCGCCGGGCAGGGCAGGGCGGGATGCGCGCGCCGGCGGCGGCCGATACGCAGGCGGCGCAAAGCGGTTATCCACCTTCATATGAGACAGGCTTCTGCGAGCCTCGTTGCGCGCACTAGACTCGCCGGATGGGCCTGTCCCACCTCCTGCCCAAGCGGATGCTCGGCAGCAGAGCCTTCTCCGCCGTGGGCAAGCGGTTGTTCCCGCGTGCCGACCTCACCCTGCAGCGGATCTCGCATGGCCGCGCGTCGCTGACGGCCACCATCGGACTGCGGTTGCTGCTCCTGGAAACCACCGGCCGACGCAGCGGGCAGCCGCGTGTCGCACCGCTGATCTACGCGTCGCAGGGAACGGATTTCCTGGTCGTCGGCTCGAACTGGGGGCAGCAGTCGCAGCCGGCATGGGCGCTGAACCTCCTCGCCACACCGGGGGCCGTCGCTTCGGTGCACGGGGCGCGCGTCGCGGTGACCGCTCGTCTGCTGCGCGGCGAAGAGCGCGCGCAGGCCTGGCCGCTGTTGCTCGAGATCTGGCCCGCGTACGACGAATACGTCAGACGGGTGCGGTCGACGTCCGACCGGGAGATCATGGTCTTCCGATTGGAGCGCACATGAGCGGCAAGACCGGAAAAACCGGCACGATCACCGTCGTCCCGGCGAGCGAGGCGTCCTGGGACGACCTGCAGACCGTCTTCGGC
>Ga0310811_10001376_pt1 | contig 30765 bp, 21 predicted proteins | sample YCmetagenome_FD_207642 | JGI IMG/M metagenome (GOLD analysis project Ga0310811, IMG submission 207642) | Soil microbial communities from experimental microcosm in Duke University, North Carolina, United States - YC | ecosystem: Engineered > Artificial ecosystem > Soil microcosm > Unclassified ...
GCGAAAGTCCCTCGATCGTGGTGACGGCGCGGCCTGCGAGCGTGACGCAGAGCGAGAGGCAGGACAGGACCGGCACGCCGTCGACGTGAACGGTGCAGGCGCCGCATTGCCCGTGATCGCATCCCTTCTTGGTGCCGGTGAGACCGATGTGCTCCCGCAGGGCATCGAGCAGTGTCGTGCGCGGATCGAGCGTCAGGTTATGGTCTTTGCCGTTTATACGCAGGTCGACCGTCGCGGCGGGCGAGGATGACTTCTTGTTGCTCTGGCCGGCACCACGGGGGGAGCCTTGCGATCGGGGGGCGGCATCCGCTTCCATACGCAGTTCCATGTTTCTGGGAGGCCGCTTGAGTGCAGCCGATGGACATGAACGCTGCAGATGCAAACTGGTTCAATGAAAGGAACAGGTTAGGGCACGCGTCCAGCCCTGAGAAATCGCGCGAGCATTCACGGCAAGAATGCAAGGCGCGGGTATCAAGGCGGGGGTCCATTGGCGCGTTTTCGATCAGAACGGCGCGATGTCTCAGACCAATGTCTAATCCGTCACCCGTGGCTGTCACGTCTGGAGCGTCTTCCAGTTGAATGAACCGACAGCCCAAACCAAAGACTGTCATTCCGGGATGCGCCACTTGGCGCAGGCCCGGAATCCATGCGCCCGGCGGTGATTATGAATTTCGGGTTTGCTCGCGAAGAACGCGCGCCCCGGAATGACATCGTAGAAGTATGATTCAAGACAGGTCAGAAATGCCCGAGCTCTTCGCCGAGACGATCGCATTGGCGCGCTGCGCGAGATAGGCGTCGAGCGTGCGCTGATCGGTATCGGGGGCTTCCGGATCGGCCCAGTCGTCATCATCAACATCAGCGCCGCGCAGAGGCACGATCTGCGTATGCGGACGGTCAAGCCATGCGTCGAGCCGCGCCCGCGCTTTGTCGCTGAGGACGCGCAGCGGCCGATTGTCCCGGCGCAACTCTGGAATAATGAGCCGGCAGCTTCGGCCTCTGCTGTCACAAGCGGTGACCAGCGCATCGACGGCGTCGCATTGGGCATCATCCATCAGCGCGGAGACGATGATGATCGGACGCCAGTCCGCCTGTTGCACGAGCTTACATGCGGCGGCGACGTCGATGGCTGTATCCGGCGCCACGCTGCTGCTGACGCCGAGGATCAACGGTACCGTGGCGCCGTCGTCCGCCGCGACCACGACATCCGCGAACAGAAATTTGATCTGTTCGACGTCCTTGGCGATTTCGGCGTCGGTGAAGCGCGGGTCGTCGAAAGGAATGAGGTCGGGATGCAGCCGCCGCCTGTCGTCGCGTGTCGGTGCATAGGCCCAGCCGTCGATGCGGCGGTCGGCGCACCAGCGGTCGTGCTCGAGTCGTGCCAGCCGGCGCAGCAGCGCATCCTCCGCGGTGCTTTGCGCGCAGGGCAGGATCACGGTCTCCCGCGCCTGCGGCGCGACCGCGGCCGTGTCTGTGCCGTGTCCAAGGTCGATGAGGCCGGCGGTCCACAATTTCTGTGGCAGATGCCAGGCGGCGCGGCGATTGGCCGAGCGATAGGTTTCTGCCAGATCGTCCCAATCGCGTCCCGCGCCACTGCCGCCGAAAAGCCGGCGATAGGTGTCATGCAGCCGCCGCGCCGTCACATCGGAGCCCGTGGTGAGGCGTCCGAGCAGGTCGGGCGCAGCAGCAATTCCGTCGGTCATCGTGAACCGGCGCGCGATGTCGTGCGGCCGGTCGAGCGGCAACGCCAGATGCACGGCCGGCATCGCCGCCTCGGACAGGACATGCGCGGGTGCCGCCAGCGCATCAAACCGCTTCTGCACGTCGGCAATCGCGGCCGTTGCGGCGAGCGTCGTGGCTTCATCGTCGAGGCAGACGAAAACGGCCGTCAGCGCGCCGGCGACCCCGTCATCCTCCACGAGATTGGTGAAGACCGCGCCGGTGCTTCCGGGCGCGCAGGCCGCGAGCACGACTTCGACCGATTGATCGATCTCCGGCATCTCCTGGCTGATTGCGTCGCGCACCCGCGCGGGGTCGGGAACGACCAGCGTGATGCGCGGCTTGGCGAGATGTCCGGCAATTCCGGCAAAGGCCACTTCCTCGAAACAGGCGCGGCCGAGCGCCGTGAAGCCGACGATGATGGCATGGAGGCGGTCCTGATTGCGCCAATAGGCCTGATCGAACAGGCGTTCGCGCGCCACGACCGTGCGCGCGATCACTGACGCCACGCCGAGCAAGGACAGGCGCGGACCGCCCCCGACGGATTCAAGCCGGTCGGTGATGGCGCGGCGCAGGCCGGAATCGCGGATATGCGCCGTCACCCCTGACGTCAGACCATGGCGTTGCCTCTGCGCAAGCAGCGGATGCAGGATCGCCGCTGTTGCGCGGTCGCTGTCGGCATCGACAAAGACGTGCGGCACACGATCGGCCGCTGCCGCCGCGATATCGATGGCCGCATCCCCGGTTGCGCGCAAAATGGGATAACGCGCGCCCTCCGCAGGGCCCGCGGTCACGCGCAGGACCGGCCCCTGTGACGCCCAGTCTTCTGCGACCGCGCGGGCCAGTGCCGTGTCGCCGAAGACGACGCGCGCGTCGGTCGCACCGTCCTGCCGGCCAGCCGGTTCATTCAGCATGGAATAAATGCCGTTGTTTGGGCGTGAGGCCGCCGGGATAGCGTTGCTTGATCAGGGCGACGAGATCGTCAGTGCGTTCGAACACCGGCAGCATCGCCAGTGCCAGCGCATCCGAAGTCATGAATCCGCTGCCGCCGCGGGTCGCAAAAACCTTGCTGGTGTCGCTGTGGAGTTCGCTGGATCGCGAAAAAACGATCTGCTCGAGGTCGAAGTCGTAAACCAGCAACCCGTTTCGCGCTATCGCGGCAAACTGCGTCCCATGTGCGCTGAAGACGCCGTCCGTGAAGGAGGAGTTATTGCCGCGCGCCAGACCGGTAAAATCATCCGAGCGTGCGATCACGCGCGCGGAGCCGTCCGTCAGGTCGATCCACTGCAGTGAATGCTCGGGCATCGCGACCACCATATGCCGCCCGTCCGGCGCGAATTTCAGCCAGTTGGCCTGAATCTTGACCTTCACCTCGCGCGCGCCTTTGAGGATGGCGTCGCGCTCCTCCTGGTCGAGCATCGGAGACTTGACCGCCATCATCATCATCGGGCCGGACAATATTCCAAAAATTTGAACGGTCTGGAGAACGGCGCCGTCCGGCAGCGAACGCACGGTCATCAGTCCCTTCGAGTCGACGAAGGCCGCACGGCGCGACGCGGCGTCAATCCCGACCGCCGTATGCCCGGCGTGCAGATTCGGGCTCGAATGCGTCCACAGGATCTTGCCGTCGTCGAGATCGCGGAATTCGAGAGCGCCATCTTTTCTTTCGCACAGGATGCCGGCTTCCGATATTGCTGCAACGGGACATGCGCCTGGGCCCGCAAGCGCCTTCACGGTGAGCGCTTCACCGGATCGATCGACGCGCGCGAGCGCGCCGGTGGCGCTCTGCACCGCGACACGGGTCGGCGATGTGGGGAGGATTGCGGCCACGGCCGCGTCGAAGGCTTTGGCTGTGAAAGCTTTGGCTGTCTTGTCGGCGTCATTTGCGAAAGAGTGAAGCGCGACCTCGCCGTCCTTTCCGCCGATCGCTACGCTTTTGGAGTCCTTGGCCCAGGCGAAGATCGAAAAATTCTTGGCGCGCGCCGGGGAGGCGGGCACCGCGATGCGATCTGTGCCGGCGATCGGATCCCAGACCCGGAAGCTGCCGTCGGAATATTGCGCGCCGCCCAAGGTCAGATCGGGAGACCCGGTGAATTGACTGACGACAAGAGGAATGTGAAATCCCTTGATCTCGAATTCGAGCGCGAGCTTCTTGCGTAGCGAGATGTCCTTGCTCGACCAGCGCGTCGCCGCCGGCGTTGCGGTCACGGTGGTGAACACCTGGCCGTCAGGATCCATGATCAGTTGATTGACCGTGCCGCCATCTTCGCTGCGATAGAAATAATGCAGGTCGGATCCCGGGGTTTCGAGCCGGCTGACGCCATGTTCGCCGTAGAGCGCGTAGTAATCGTAATTGCGATAACCGCTCGCCACATAGTGGCCGACCAATCCGTGCGGGATGTTGGTGCCGGGCAGCGTGCGATTGTTTTCGGTGTCGATGTAAACCAGATTGGGCGCCACATTCACCGCGATCTGCTTGATTATCGTCGATGCAGTGACATCGGAAACCGTGCCGAGCGGCAGACCGACGCTTTTGCGCTCCGCCAGTGTGTCGGGATCGAGGAAAGCCAGCCGGCCTTTGAGCGCGCCGTCGCCGGCACCCATTGCGATCGCGCCGTTTTCGCCGGGGACTTTCGTGAAGGCGAACAGGATGTCCTTTCCCGTCGGACGGCTCGCATGATCGGTGAGGTCGCCGGGCGACAACCGCCGCACCATGCCGTCGGCAACGATCATCAGCAGGTTGCCGCCATCACTCACCGAAACGGTGCGGGCCTCCGTGAAATGCCGGGTCGCCACGGTTTTGGTCACGAGATCGATGCGGATGAGATTTTGGCCGTCGGCCGACTGGATAAGAATGCCGCGATCGGCATCGACAAAGGCCATGAATGGCGCTGCGCCGAATCCGGGATTGCTCACGACGATGTCGCCGGTCTTGAGGTCCTGGACCCGCATCTCGCCGTTGTCGCGCAGCAACGCGATGCGCGTGGCGTCCGCCGTCAGCAGGGCTTTCACCGCCAGTCCGCCGGGATTGGGTATCTCGCGCAAGGTCTTTCCCGTGCGCGGATCGATGATCGTCATCGCCTTTTCCGTCACCGCGACGAGCCTGTCTCCCGTGGCCGACAGGACGGCGGCCGATGCGTTCGGCGGAAGCGTGATGTTGGCGATCTTGCGTTCGCCATAGAGGCCGTCATAGGCGGCTAAAATCGTATCGGCGACGAGAGGGCGATCGTTACCGGCCTGCTTGTCCGGTAACGCGGCGAGCAGCAATTTCATCGCCAGGGTGGTGGCGCCTTGCTCTTGCAGCTTGCCCGCCGCCTCGGTCAGATGCAGTGACTGCGCGACCAGCGCGGCATTGCGCTGGCGCACGGCTTCGTCGCGTTGCTCGACAGCGACATGCTCCGCCGTGACCGCGCGTTGCCGCTCGACCATCGCCCAGATCGTCAGGGCCGTGAGGCCGGTGATTGTCATCGCGCCGGCTGTGTAGATCCGCCGATAGACCCGCGCCCGCGCGCGTTCGAATTCCCGCGTCAGCGCCGGAAGTTCGCCATCAGCAATATCGTAGATGCGCGCCAGAATTTTCGTGAGCTGCGCATCGTAGTCGGCGCCGCGCCGCCAGCGCGTGTAGCTCGACGGCGAGAAGAAGCGCAGATCGGCCCAGTCCCAGCGGTCGGATATCTTTGCCAGCGCGTCGGGCACGCGGTCGGTCGGTGCGCCCGGCCCGAGCAGCAGGAGGATGCGGGCCGGATCCTTGCCGGCATTGAGGAACGTATCGATTTCGCGTTCGACCCAATTGGGCTCGCCGCCGGGCAGCTTTTCGAAGACGGACGGCGTCAGCAGCAACAGCAGATTGTCGGAGCGCTCGACCGAGGGTGCGATGTGGTCGTTCCAGAAGTCGGTATGCGAGCGCTGATACGACATGTCGAAGAAGACGCGATTGAAGCGCCCGCCGACCCGCTCGTCGTAAGCCGAGACCTTGGCGACAAGTTCGCGCGGCGGCTTGAACGTGCCGATGCGCTCGCGCAACCAATGTGCGATCTGTCCGCCATCGCCGCGGCGGTAGGAAATGAAGGCGAGATAATGCTGGGCCAGGGGCGAGGCCGCATCCGGGCGGGATGGCAGGCCATCGATGACGGGAGCAAACTGGTTCATCTCAGGTCCCGCCCAACCGCCGTCCGTGCGCGATGAGGCGCTGCATCTTGACCCGTGCGGCCGCGATCTTCATCGCAACGTGCCGCACCCGACGGCCTCGCCGCAGGCCTTGCCGTTGGGGCCCGGCGACGCGAGGGCGCAGACGGTGGCGTCGTTCGTCAGATCGAGCCGATCCGTGCGGTTCGCCATATGAAGGATGACGATGCAAAATCCGGGTGCGCCGATCTCGTTTGCCGCCATGCTGCCGCCGCCGATGACCACACTGTGATTGCGGTTGTCGCTGTCCTGCCGGCGGACGGCCGGATTGTCGGCCTGCGTTGTCTTGCCATTGCGCAAAGCGATAAGCCGCGACAGGCCCTGCGTGGAGCCGCGCTTGAACAGGATTGCCGCGCGATAGGTCATGGGACCGGAAGGGGTCGACGCGCCGAAATCGACGACGAGCGAATTCGGATCATTTTGAATGCGGTCGATCTTGTAGACCGGGTAAGGCGTGCGAGGCGTCAGGACAGCGATGTTTTCGGGCGTGACGCCTGTATTCTGCGGCGTGTTTTGGGGCCGTTGCGGCTGTGGCTGCGGCTGGGGTTGCTGCGGCTGTTGTTGTGGCTGGGGTTGTTGCTGCGGCTGCGGCTGCGGCGCCTGCGGCTCAGGCTTACTGCTGAAGGTATCGGACATCATGCTGACGCCGGCCATGGCGGCGACGACGACAACGGCAATTCCGATCCATTTCTTCAGATCTGTATTCGGCGCGGCTCCGGGAGGAACGGCGGCCACGCCGGGTGCTGGAGCCTGCGGAATGGCCTGAACCGTCTGCACGGGAGCGGGCTGCACCGGCTGGACATAAACCGGCTGTACCGGAATGGGCTGCACGGAAACCGGTTGAACCGGCGGCGCTGGCGCAGGGAGTGGCGCTACGGGCGGCGCTGCAACCGCGGCCGGTTGATAGCCGGTGAGTGCGCGCGCCCAGGCGATGACGGCGCCGCGCGCGAATTCCGCCGAGATGCCGGTATTGTTGGAAAATTGTGCCGCTTCGCGGGCGACCTCGATGTCCGACACCGGTGCGGCGCGCAGCCGGCCGGGCAGGCCGTCGTCATAGGCCATCATCAGGATGCGCGATTCGCGTAACGATCCCGGCGCCCGATCGCGCAAGAGTCCGAACAGGCGGCGTCTGTTTTCAAGCAGCGCGTTGCCGTGTTCGCCGATCAGTGCGGCGAGGATGGACCCGATATCGTTTGTGGTGCCGCTCTGGTTCATGGATCTCACACCGGGTCGATGGGCTGTTCGTTTTATTTGAGGGTTGCGCAACCAAGTGATTTGCTGGCTTCGATGTCGCATTGGCCGTCCGGCTTGACGCCGTACGCGCAAAAAGATTTGCCCGGCGCGGTTTCCGGAACGGACGTGTTCTTGCTCAGCGTCGCGAAGACGCACGCCGACCTGACATTGCCCGTATTGTTCGCCAGATTTCCCGACACGACGACGCTTTGATCCGTCCCGCTCAGCCATCGCCGCAGCGGCACGTTGCCTGTGGAAGCCGTCTGACCATTGCGAACCGCTACGATTGCACCGGTTCCGCCATCCGTCCCCTGATAACGGATCGCGGCGGCATAAGACGTGTCGCCGCCGTCCTCGGTCGCGAACTTGAACGTCAGGATGTTGCCGGCTTCGTGCTGGGTCTGGATCGTCGGGTAACGGCCGCCGCCGATCAGCGCCGTTCCATCGGCGACGGTGGTGCGTTTGGGCGCTGCCGGGGTGGCAGGTGCCGACGTCGGCGGTGTCGATCGTGGGGATGCCGGGGGCGAATTTCCGGCCATCCTGAAAAACTGCCCCGGCTGGAGGACGCCGGTTGCCAGTCCGGCCACCGCCAGAACGCCGACGCCGATGACCGCCAGGGCCGCGACCTTGATCACCTTCCCGGCCGCGCTTGGCGCCAGGCTTTGTGCCGGCAGGCTGTTGGGCGGCAGCGGTCCGCCGCCCGGATAGGCCCCGGTGTAGGACTGGACTGGTGGCGGCGGCGCGCCGGCGCCGGGCAAGGGCTGCACGGACGGCGCACCGAGCGATTGCACCGGCGGGGGCGGCAATGGCGGCACAGACTGCGGCAGCGGCTGAACCGGTGCGACCGGCACCGGCTGCACGGCTGGCGGCATTTGCGGCGGCAGCGGTTGCACGGCCGGTTGAGTCTGAACCGATGGTGCTGGCGGGATCGGCGCCGCCGGTGCGGGTGCAGGGGATGCCGTCGCTTCCTGCGGCGTATAATCGGTCAGAGCTTGCGCCCAGGCCACGACCGCGGAACGGGCAAAACTGTCGGACAGGCCGGTGTCGTTGCTGACGCGGTGGCTTTCCTGCGCCACCTCCACGTCGCCGAGCGAGGGATGGGCGCGCAGCCGCGCCGGCACGCCCGCGTCATACGCCGTCAACGCCATGCGGATCGCGCGCGTCTCCTCAGGCAGCTTGTCGCGCAGCAGGCCGATCAACCGCCGCCTGTTGGAAAGGATGGCGCCGCCCTCGCGCGCGGCGATGTCCTTCAGGACGGCAACGAGGGCCTGGTCTGCTCCGGTCTGCTCGGTCATCGCGTCTTGCTATCCTCTTGTCTGTTGTCCTGGCTGGCCGGTGTCCCGTGGACCGCCACACCGCGCGCCGTTGTCATCAGACCGAAATTACCAGACCAGATCGCCGGCCGCCGCGTTTTCCTGCGCAACGCCTTGTGCGATCTGCGCGATCGGGTCGGCCGAACCGACCGGCGAGGACACGCTTTTCATCGGCACGGAGGCGGCCCATTTGATGCGATTGACGAGGGCGGCGGCGCTGTTGGCCTGCAGCGGCTTCACTGTCGGCGAGGCGATGAATTCCTGCAGCAGGCCGAGATCGGCATCCGACCCGATCGCGATCGCGATGCGGACCGCTTTGGCGCCGTATTCGGACGCGAGGAACGCAGCGAGGCCGTTTTCGGATTCGTCCGTGGGCAGGCCGTCCGACATCAGGACCACGACCGGCGGCAATTGCCGTCCCGGCATGCCCGCGGCCGACATTGCCTCCGCCAGCGCCGTGAAGGCGGCGCCCATATTGGTTTCTCCGCCGGCGACCATGTCGTTCCATACGAAATCATTGATCGGAATCGCGTCCGGCACCGGCCAGTCGACCGTGTCGGAGAAACGCAGGACGCGGACCATCACGTCGACTTCCGGGTTGTCGGCGGCGGCCTCCTTCATGGCGGGAATGGCCGCGCGCACCGCATAATTGAGCGAGGCGATGCGATCCCCGGACATCGATCCCGAGGTGTCGATCGCGAAGATGAAATGCAGCTTGCGGCGCGAGACGTCCATCTGCGCGATATTCGGAAGCACCTGATCGGTCATCGCTTGCACCCTTGTGTCGCCGCCCGTGAATCACGCGCGCTTCTGTCTTACTGGAGTACGATGATGTCCGAAAAGCGCTTCATGCCTTTCGGACATCATGCTTCCCGCAGAACCACACTCTAATACGTCTGGATATCCACGACGAACGAACCGAAGACGAGCTTCGTGCCCGCCGTGATCCGCAGGTTCTTGCCCGGCGGCACCGTTGCGGTCGCGCCGTCCGCGGTCAAAGCCGTCCAGGCGGTGGTGCCGGTGTTCTGCAGGCCGAGAATCTCCGGATTTTGCGGATGGTGGCTGATTTCGCCGGTGGTGCCGGGCGGGACGCCCTGGGCCGAGAAGAGTGACGCGAAGTCGATGCTGCGGCCGGCTTCGAGCGCAAAGCGTGCCGTGCTCGTCCCGATCGAATAGCGGTCACCGGCCGGACGCGGCACGACCGGAGCGGGCGCCGCCGGCGGCGGAGCCGAAACCGTATTCGCGGCCGCACTCACCATGTTGCCGATATTGCCGACCACGCCCCTGAAGGTGGACATGAGGCCGTCGAGCGCTTGCCCCGTTGTCGCAGGTGCGGTTGCCGCCGCACCCGGCGCTGGCCCTGCACCTCCGACATACGGCGCTGGCGCCGCCGGCTCTACTGGGGCGTTGACCAGGATGGAGTCGTTCGCCACCGCCGGTGCGCCGTACCACGCCAGCGTCAACTGCTTGGCCTTGAGCAGGCAACTCACGAACAGCAGGATCGTCGCGACCGTGACCGCCGCGTACCAGAATGGCGGGAAAGGCAGCACGCCGACGGAATCCCACAGGCCGTGCAGCAGCGCGGCGGAGAGATAGCCGATCAGCATCAGCTTGATCCATTGGCGCGGATAGCGCACCGCAAGACCGATGAAATATCCGGTGATCGCGGCCCAGGCCATGTGACCCGATACGCCCTGGAGCACCCGCGGGATGAGCAGCCGGAAGCCGAACAGAAGTCCCATGGCCTCCGAGTTCGACGCTTGAGTCACCTTGTGAACCGTATTGGGGACATACTGCACAAGCGTCTCGAGGAGGATGAAGGCGGCTCCGGCCGCGAAGCCCATCAACAGGCCATCGAGCGGGCCACGCAACGCCAGCGCGGTCTTGATGTCGTTGGCGGTGAAATTCATCGACACCAGACGGCCGAAGGTCGGTGCTGTGCCGATGGGCGTGGGGCCGATCGAGCGTGCAAGGAAATAAGCGAACAGGATCGGCGTCGCCTTGAGCATTTCCTCGCACATGCCGGCGCCGAAGAAGTACGAGATAAAATTGGCGATGAACGAGGTATTTCCCGCGGCGAGGTCTCCGCCGGGCAGAATTTGGCGGAACACGATCACGTAAATGAAGAAGAAATACCGGAGAAGGAGGTAGGCGATGAGGGCGGGGACCAGATACCAGAAGAAGGGCTTGCTTTCGTTGGAATAGAAATAGATTCCGAGGAAGATCGAAACAACGCCCAGTATCGCGATCACGTCGAAGTAGGCAAAGAAGCTCGCTCCGCTGGTGGCCGGCATCATGAACATCGCGACGACCGCGATGCCGACAAGCAGCAAGGGCACGAGCACCTTGCTTTTCCAGATATTGATCTTCGTCGACTTGAACGGGATGATTTCTGATTCACTCGGTCCGCTCTGATCGCGCGGGATCGGCGGCATGAATTCATTCGGATTCTGTGCCATGCGATGGTCCTCAATCCTTGAAATGTGTGGCGATCGGTAACGATGCGGCGGCGATCGAGGGCGCATGCCTGCGTCGGGTCGGCCGGCGTGCGGCCGAAACGAGCGAAGCATTCATGCTGCTGGCGAAAAGATGCGCGTGTGTGTGGTTGACGTGAGTACGCTTGAACACGAAACCGCGGCCCCCCGACCGGTCATGGCACGGCATGACGTCAAACCCCGTGCCCGGTAACAATTGCGTTTACACGCATAACTTGTCAATGACGATCGCGCGTTAGTCCTATTTTTCAAGAGGTTTGGGCGCTCCGTCCACTTTTGGACTCGGCAATGCTGTTGGCGGCGTCGGATCGGCCGGCCCCGTATCCGGCGCAGGCGGTGCCGCGTCGGCAGGTCGTCCCAGGACGCCAGCCGGTTTGCCGATGGTCGCAGCCAGAAACTTGACCCCGGGCAGATAGGGCTTGATCGCGTCGCCGGCGATGGCCGCGGCATAGGTGCCAACAAGGCCGCCGAGCAAGATCCCGATGATGACGGCCCCGACAGGCCGGGGCCGGCGCGTCGGTCCCTGCATTTGCGGGTCTGGCGAAAGACGACGCGCCGCCGGCCTTGCGTCAGTCTTCGCTGTTGCAGCCGGGTCAAGCGCGGGTGCCGCCGCGTCGTGGTGTTCGACCGCGTAAATGGCGACCGACGTATCGTCGCCGCTGCCCATCTCGGAGCACCGCGCCAGCCAGGGTTCGAGTTCGGCGACGACTGCGGCAAGGCCGCGCGAGCGGCTGGCTTCGCGATATTGCCGGACCACCGGCAGGGCGGCATTGATGTCTTCGAAGGATTTCGGAAATCCGTCGGTCGTCGCCATGACGAAGTCGGGCGCGGCAAACGGGTTCGGCGCGCGAAACAACGAAATCTTGAAATGTTCGGCCGCGTCCGGCAGGCACAGCGAATAGGTCTGTTCGCCTTCCATCTCGTCGTCGGGAAAGGGCACTTCGATGTCGCCCGACGGCGCGCCGATGAAGATATTGCCGTCGCCGAGCTGCATCAGCAGCGTGATTCCGGGGCCGATCGCGGCGGCGAGGCAAGTCGAGCCGTAAACGGTATGGCTGGCAAAACCCGGCGCTTGCGGAATCGGGTCGGCGGCGATGTCGGTTTCGACGCGCGCGCGCCAGCCTGCGACCACCGCCTTGGCGAGCGTCGAAATATTGCGCTCCAGCGTCTCGTGCTCGCGCAGCCTGCCGTCTGCCGTTGCCTCGCGCAAAACCGCGATCGCGGTCTCGACGCCAAAACGCGAGCCACGGTCGCTGCGATAATGCGGTGCACTGCCATGTCCGTCGGCGGCGGCGATGTAGGTCCACAACCGCGACTGCTCCCAGGCGACGGAGTCCTGGTTGGGCTTGCCGTGGGCGATATGAGCGGCGCCCCGGGCGCTTGCTCCGCCCGCGGATCCGATCAGCGAGGTGATGACTTCTCTCATAACCTCTGTCTCCCGTTCACACGTGATCGGCGTCCGCGATCGTTCCGTGCCGCCCACCAAAGTCAATGTCGAGCCCGTCGACGATGCGCACCGTGCGGTCGGGCGCGACGGTGACGGTGCTGCCGTCGCGCAACTGTCCGCTCCACGGATTGTGCGTGAGATTGTGCAACCCGATGATGGCGGGGTTGGTCGGATGCTGATCGATGCGTCCGACCGGCTCGCTTAAGCCCACCGCCGCACCGGCGCTGACGTGATGCGGATAGAGTTCGTGTCCGGGCAGGATCGCGATCAGGTAGCGGGCAAGGCTCATGCGCGTCGGGCGCGGGACGGCCTGTCCGCAGGCGCTGCAGGTCGGCATCGTCTGCATCTCGCCGTCGACGGGTGTTTCGAAGCCGCAGCCGGGACAGCGGGTGACTGCATCGCGCAAGCGCGCGAGGATGTTGCGCCATTCCGTCTCGATCACGCGCCCGGAATTGGCGTCGGTGAGGCCGGCGGTGAAGGATCGCGTGAACAGGTCGCGCAACGCGTGCGGCATCGCCTTCCAGCGCGCGACGATCCAGTCGTGATGGTGCGGCACCGGGCCGTTCGCCGGATTGACAGGATCGAACAGGAATAGAGGCTCGGTGCCGTAGAGCTTGCGTTCGGCCGCGGCATCGAGCGTGACGGTCTCGGCTTCGCGGCGTCCATCGAGCGGGTGCCAGCCGAAGATGATGTAGAAGAACAGGACCGCCATGGAATAAAGGTCGGTCTTCATGGAAGGGATCGCTTCCCGCCGCACGACTTCCGGAGCCATGAATTTGCGCGTGCCATAGACGCCGCCGAGCTGGCCGTCGACGGTGATGTTGTCGGCATCGCAGATGAGAATGCTGCCGCGGATCGGATCGACGAAGAATGCGCCGAAATTGACGTCCTGATAGCAAAAGCCCTTGGCGTGCAGGGTCTGGAAGCTGTCGGCAACCTCAAAGCACGCCGTCGCCCTGGCCTCGAGCGTGAGTTCGAGACGGCGCGGCGGCGCCACGATGATGTCCTTGAGCGGGCGGCGGTCGCCGCTCATCAGTGGCATGACATAGCCGAATTCAGCCCGGCCCGGGACTTCCGCAAGATCGATCGGCCAGAGATAGCGATTGTCCGGGGGCCCGAGTTCGACGAGACGAGCGATGCGCTGGCGCACCGTGACGTCCTGGCGCACCACGTTCGGGTGATACCATTTGAGCGCCAGCCGCCGTCCGCCGACATCGCAGATATAGACCGCGCCCTGGCCACCAGCGCCGACGACCTGTCCGACGATTCCGGTCGCCCCCGATCCGACCAGCCGAATGGTTTGTCCCTGCGGAAGCTGGGAGGGAATCTCACTCATGTCTTACAGACGGATCATTGGGCTTTGCCGGGTGCTGGCGCGGTTATCGGTACAGGCTGTCGAGGCCGCCATAGAGTTTGGTGCCGGTGCGCTCCACATCGCGCTTGCTGGTGCCGAATGTCGAATAGATGTGCAATGTCTGTCCGTCGGTCGCATAGATGGTCTGGAAGGTCATGTCGACGCGGCCCACGCGGCATGCCATCTCGGTCATGCGGACGTCGATGGCGCTGATCTTGGTCTGCTTTACCGTTTCGTGCGGCCCGAAACTGACGCATCCCTTGCGCAGGCCGCCCACGAATGCGGTGATCGAGTCATCGAACGACCCGCCGAGATTGCGCACCATGTACATCGACAGCAAACGCGCCGAGGATTTGGCGACATAGTCGCCGTTCTTGTCGGTCTCGACCTTCGTGTTGCGGCTGAGATGGCGGTGGACGAAGTCGGCATATTGCTCGATCGATAGCTTCACGAAGCCGACGGGCGCACTGCCGCCGCTGGCAACCGGCGCTGCCGAGCGGCCACCGCCCTGCAAGCGGGCGCGGCCCTCCTGCGCGGTCTTCTGGTTCGGATCGATGCGCAGCGCCGCGTCGTAATCGGCGAGCGCCCGCGGGCGGTCGTTGCGCGCGGCATAGACGTCGCCGCGTTCCGCGTAATAGAGCGCGGTGTTCGGTTTGAGCCGCAGCGCGGCCGCATAATCATCGATGGCGTTGCCGTAATCGCGGATGCGGAAACGGGCGAGGGCGCGCGAGCGGTAGAGCGTATCGTCGCTGGGCGAGAGTTTGATCGCATCACCGTAATCGGTGATCGCCTGCGGAAAACTGTTCATCTCGAAATAGACATCGCCGCGACCCCAATGCGCGTTGACATAAGTGGGGTTGAGCTGGATCGCGGTCGAGAAATCGGCAAGCGCGTGGGCGTAATCCTTCTTGGCGGAATACGCGTCGGCGCGATTGCTGTGGGCGATGCCGACAACGGCCTGTTGTTCGCGGCCGCTCTCGATCACCTTGGTGCAGCCGACAATCTGGATGTCGCGGTCTTTGATCTGTTCGCAGTCGGCACGCACCATGCTGTAGGCGACATCGGACATGCCGCCTCCTTTGCCGCCCGCGTTGCCCGAAGGCGCAGCCTGCGGTGCAGGTGCCGCCGGTTGAACGGGTGCGGGTCTTACTGGCCGCGCGGCGACGGGGCCGGTGATGTTCTGCGCGAGGCAGGTATCGAACGCGGCGAAGGTGGGACCGCTCTGCGCGAGCGGGACGGTGTAGGTGCCCATCGGCACCGTGACAGTGACCGATGCGGCTTGGCGAACCGCGGTCTGCAAGGCCGGGCTCTTGATCATGTCGATCAGGAACAGGGTCGGCTCGGCGACGAATGCGTTCAGCGTCTCCGTTGTCGTTCCGACCGTGAGCTTTGCCGTGAACGACTGGCCCGCGGTCATCTTCCAGGCCTTGGAGAGGAAGAAGATGGTGTAATAGTCGTTGTTGCGCGTGAAGCCGACGGCCGGCACGGCGCCGTTCTCGCCACGTCCCATGATGCAGTGCTTGAACGTGCTGCCATTCTTATAGGGAACGACGTTCCACGGTCCTACCATTTCGGCCCGGACCGGGGTGACAAGGAAAGTTGCGCCCAACAGGGCTGAGCCGAGCAAGGTCGCGAAAGAGAGCAGGGGCCGTACAGACATGAAACGCTCCGACGAACTCTTGGATGATGGGGGACGGACGGCGAACCTGGCGGGGTTGCTACTGCACCTGCCGCGTCTTGCCGGACTGATAGATGTAGGTGCAGGATTTCGCGTTGACGCGCCCGCAGGCCGCACCGCCAGTCACGAAGTGCAAGGCGGGCCGCCTGTTCACGTTGACTATGCGATAGGAGAGGACGTTCTCGTCAAAAACTTTTTGCCAGTCGCTCCCGCCGGAATAGGTGAACAGTTCGAGGCCGCATCCGCCGCTGCCGCAGAACGGGTTGAGCGCGCCCTCGCAGCGCAGTTTCGCGAAATCGACGATCCAGTCGGGGCCGCCCTTGCCGGTGAAATCCAGCGCCTTGAGCATGGCATCGGTATTGGGACGGCCGCCGCTCTCGCGGCATTCCTTGGCGGCGATCTGTAGCTCTTCCGCCACGTTGTCGGGCGCCATTGCAGCCTGCGCTTTGCCACTCAGCGCGGATGCTGCACCGAGCAGCCCCACGCCAAGCAATACGCTGGCGATCAGCCGCACGCCCGCTTCAACCCGAACCATGGAAAGCCCCCGCCCGAATGATCCTGCCCACACTATAGTACAGGCCATCACCAGGACGTAGCGGAGTTTGCATGCTTGGTTACGGCGCGCGCGATCTTCGGTCGCAAGAGGGACACGGCGGCGCATGCCGTGCGGCTTTGCTAGAGTCGCGCGGTGATTCTCAATCGGCGGCTCCGGATCGGGAGCGCGGGACTGGAGCGCATGCCTCATCACGTTCGGCGCATTCTTGCGGAGAGACGGTCGACAAGTGGACAGAGCGACCACGGCGCTCCGGTGCCAACTCGCATGCGGCGTGCCGCCCTGGCTTGCGTGGCGTCCATGCTTTTGCTGGCGGGCGCGCATCGCGACGACGCCGTAGCGCAGGCCGTCGCGCCGGCACCCGCGCCGTTACAGTCCGCGCCTCTCCGATTGGCTCAAGCCGAACCGACGGCAGGGGACATCGCGGAATACAGGCGCAGGCTGGAAATCTATCTTGCCGCCCGCGCGCAGTTCGAAAGTGTCGCGCAGCCGTATTGGAAGGCGATCGGCGACAAACGGCGCTTGCGTTTCGCCAAGCGCCATCGCGGCGAGCCGATCGGTCTCGCCGACTACGTGCGCACGCAGCCGCCGCTCTATGCCGGACCGCCCCGGCCTGTCGACCCGACGAACGAAGAGCAACCGCGCGAAAATCGGCCGATTCCCGTTGCCGCCGATTTCATCCGGGATGCAATGGAACAGTTCCGCTTCGTGCCCGAGCAGCCCAAGAGCGAACTGGACTACAAGCGCGCCTATGCGCGCGTCGCGGCGGCGGCCGGTCTGACACGCGAGCAGATCGTGCGCGTTTACAGCTTCGAGTCCGGCGGCAACGGACATTATGACGTGCAGGCAGGGCTCGAGAGCAAGCGGCCGAAGGCGCGCGCGATCTCGACGGCGCTCGGCTACAACCAGTTGCTCAACGCCAACAGCGTGGAACTCTTGGCCGAGAAGGGCGATACGATCCTGCACGCGCTCAAGGCCAAGGCGCAGGCGGCGACCGGCCCGCGCCGTGCGGCGCTCGAAAAGAAGCTTGATGTTGTTGCCAAGATGGTCGCGTTCTGCCGCTCGGTGCCAGACACCTGGAGCCGGCATGTTCGCCTCGGCAACACGGCCAAAGGTCTCGCCGTCCACGCCATGTCGCTCGATGTCGATGTCGGGCCGTTGCTGCAGACGCACAAGCTTACGACGTCGGTCGTCTTTGCCCGCCGCAAAGGTTACACGGTGCCGCTCACGGCAGCCGAACTCGAGATGATGAACCTCACCGGCGATGGCAACGGCTTCGACATGGTGTTGATGCCGGCGGCTTTGCGCGAACAGGTTCCCACCGCGAACTTCTTCCAGCGCTCGGGCTACGAGCGCAATCCCGTCGCGATCCGCAACAATGTCGTGTCAAAACTGCTCGCTGCGACCAATGCGCGGATGGACCGGGAAGCCGCGTTGCCCGGCGCGCGCGACCTTGCTGCTGCGTATCCGCGCTGACGATGTGATCCTGATTGTCGCACGTGCGCGTGGTATGCCACGGGTAATTCATTGAACGTGCGGTACATTTGAGTGCGCACCGATGATCGCGCATGGCTGACAGGCAAATTCGCAGCCTGGGACTATACCCCGCGGCGATAGCGTCCTAAGAAATGGGCTGGCGTTCGCCAAATTCATTCCAAAAAAGCGGAGGTGAGTGGGAGAGATGAAGCTCAAGGATCAGGTCGCCATCATCACGGGCGCGGGCCGCAACATCGGCGAAGACACGGCAAAGCTCTTGTCCCGCGAAGGCGCCAGGATCGCCGTCGTCGATATGGACAAAGGGCGCGGCGACAAGGTCGCAGCCGATATTGTGGCCGCAGGCGGCGATGCGGCCGGCTTCGTGGCCGACATTTCGTCCGACTCCGATGTCGCGAAACTGGTGCGGGACGTCGAGGCCAAGTTCGGCCACATCGACATCCTCGTCAACAATGCGGCTATTTCCGACAACAAAACCATTCTCGATATCACCAAAGCGGAGTGGGACAAGGTGATGGCGGTGACGCTCACCGGTCCGTTCCTGATGTGCCAGCATGTCGCGAAGTCGATGGTCGCCAAGAAGGTGGCCGGCAAGATCGTCAATATCGGCTCGACATCGGGCTTCTTCGGCCGCACCCGCGCCATCGCCTACACCACCGCCAAAGGCGGCGTCGCCAATTTCACGCGCTCGCTCGCCGTGCAGCTTGCGCCTTACAAAATTCGCGTGAATGGCATCATCCCGAACAAGATCGGCTCTCCGGTCGGTAAGGATGAATTCGATCCGTCGCGCCCCGTCGTCAATCTGGTCAGCCGTCCTGGGCTGCCGGAGGATCTCGCGCGGGCAATCCTGTTCATGGTCTCGGATGATTCCGCGTTCATTGCAGGCGAGCTTCTGTTCGTCGATGGCGGCCTTTCCGCGATGATGAACGGCGATTGGCGTCCGCAGTAATCACTGCCGCACTTTAAGATATGGACCGGGGCACCGAAGAGGCCCCGGCGCCATTTGAATTTTCGCGAATTTCAAGGGACGGAAAAACAATTCATGACCGGGGTGCAGGCCCGCTACAGGTTGGGCGTCGATGTGGGTGGCACCCACACCGACCTCGTTCTCCTCGACACGCAGGACGGCGCCCTGCTGGTCGAGAAGGTTTCGAGCACGCCCGCCAATCCGGCGATCGGCGTACTCGACGGCGTGCGCAAATTCATCGCGCGCGGTATCGATCCTGATGCGATCGGGTTTTTCGCGCATGGCACGACGATCACGACCAACGCATTGCTTGAAATGCGCGGCGCGAAAGTGGGCCTGCTGATCACCAAGGGCTTCCGGGCGATCCAGGAGATCCAGAACCAGGCGCGCGACGGCAACCTGTTCGATTATTTCTACAAGAAGCCCACGCCGATCGCGCCGCAGAGCCTGACGCGCGAGATCGCCGAACGTGTCGACCATGCCGGCACTGTGTTGCAGGCGCTCGACGCCGATGCCGTGCGCGCCGCCGTTCGCGATCTCTACGATGCGGGCGTGCGGTCCTTCGCGATCTGCTATCTTTTCTCGTTCGCCAATCCCGCGCATGAGGAAGAGACGCGGCGCATCATCAAGGATGAATGTCCCGACGCGACGGTCTCGCTGTCGAGCGAGGTGCTGCCGCGCCTGCGCGAATGGGCGCGGATGTCGACGACACTCGTCAATGCGTATCTCGAGCCTGTGCTGGTGCGCTATATCGGCCATCTCAACGACAATCTCGACGAAGTCGGCGTTGTCACGCAGCAGCGCTTCCTGATGCAGTCGAACGGCGGCGTCATGCCGTTTACCGCGGCGATCGCCGGCGGGCGCACCGTGCATACACTGTTGTCGGGACCGGCAGCCGGCGCGCAGGCGAGCGCCTATCTGTCCGGTGCCGCGGCGCAGGCGGGGCTCGTCACCCTCGACATGGGCGGCACCAGCGCCGACATCGCCTTCATCGAAGGCGGCGTACCGCTCGAAGTGACCGAAGGCGTGATTGGACGCCGGCAGATCGATGTGCCCTCGCTCGACATGACGACAATCTCGGCCGGCGGCGGTTCGCTCGCGGGTGTCGATTCCGGCGGCTTCCTCACGGTCGGGCCGGAGAGCGCAGGCGCGCAGCCGGGACCGGCCTGTTACGGGCGCGGCGGCGAACGGCCGGCAGTGACAGACGCCGACATCGTCTGCGGATTCCTCAATCCGAATTATTTTCTCGGCGGCACGCAGACGCTCGATGTCGATGCCTCGCGCGCCGCACTCGATAAACATATCGCCACACCATTGAAGATGACGGCACTGCAGGCGGCATCGGGCATCCGTCGCATCGTCGATATGCGCATGGCCGACGAGATCCGCGTGTTCGCGGCCAAACGCGGCGTCGATCTGTCGAGCTTCACGTTGTTGCCGTTCGGAGGCGCCGGCGCCGTGCATGCCGCGGCTGTCGCCGAAGAACTCGGCATGCGCCGCATCCTGGTGCCGCCGCGTCCGGGTGCGTTTTCCGCCCTCGGCCTGCTCTGCACCGACGTAATCCATGATTACATCAAGTCGGAGCTAAAACCGCTGCCGGAGATTTCCGCAGCCCATGCGCAGAAGATTTTCGCCTCGCTCGAAGCCCGCGCCTGCCAGGAATTGGCTGAAGAAGGCATGGCGCTTGAAAATTTAAGCTGCGCGCGCGAATTGGACCTGCGTTATGTCGGCCAGGGTTATGAACTGCGCGTGAGCCTCGACGGTCTCGCGCCGAAGGGTGTGACGACGCAGACGCTTATCGCCGCGCGCGAACGCTTCGATGAACGCCATGCTCAAATCCATGGTCATGCCGCGCCGGATCGCATGGTCGAAGTGGTGAGTTATCGCGTGCGCGCACGCGTCGCGGTGCCAAAATACAAGCAGGGTGCATCTCCGTCGTCAGGCGCCGCGTCGAAACCGAAGCCGAAGGGCGAGCGCACGGTCTATTTCGATGCCGCGACGCCGGTGCAGGCGGTTCTTTACGAACGCGACGGGCTCGATATCGGCGCGCGTGTCGCGGGGCCTGCGATCGTCGAGCAGTTCGATGCGACGACGGTGATCCCGCCCGGCTGGTCCGGACATGTCGATGCGCAACGCAATCTCGTTCTGGAAAGGACGCGCTGACATGGTGGCAATCGCGAGTGCGGACAAAACGTCAGACAAAGCTCCGGACAAAGGTGCGGTCATGGATGCAGTCACGGTCCAGATTCTGCGCAACAAGATCGGCAGTCTTGTCGACGAGATGCATTATCATTTCTATCGCTCCGGCTATTCCACCATCATCCGCGAAAGCCGGGACTTTTCCTGCGTGATCCTCGATCGCGCCGGCCGGTTGATCGTCGCACCGCCGATGTTTTTCCACGCGCCGGTCTATCGCCATCTCGTCGGCCGCATCCTCGAAGTCTATGGCAAGGGAAGCGGCGACGACGGCATCAATCCCGGCGATGTTTTCGTCAGCAATCATCCTTACGAGGGCGGCATTCCGCATGTGTCGGACATGGCTTTCGTCGCGCCGGTGTTTGACAAGGGTGAGATCGTCGCATTCTCCGGTAGCCTCGCCCACAAGGCCGATGTCGGCGGCACGATGCCGGGTTCGACATCGGCCAATGCGACGGAGCTTTTCCACGAAGGCCTGCTCGTTCCGCCGATAAAAATCTGGAGCAAGGGTCGCGCGCTGGCCGATATCGAACGGCTGATCCTCGCCAATACGCGCCAGCCCGTGCTGGTGCGCGGCGACGTGCAGGCGCAGATCGCCGTGACCCAGATGGGCGCAAACCGCGTCGGCGAATTGTGCGCGCGGTTCGGCGCATCGACCGTGACCGGTGCGTTTTCCGCCATTCTCGACGGTGCCGCGCGCGAACTGCGCGAGGCGATCAGCAAGCTGGCGCCCGGTACGGCATCGGCTGAAGGCTATCTCGACAATGACGGCGTCGATCTCGAAAAGCCGGTCAAGCTCGCCGTGACGATCACAATCAAGAATGGGCAGGCAATCTTCGATTTCACCGGCAGCGACGACCAGGCGCGTGGCCCCGTCAATCTGCGCCCCTCGATGGTCGAGGCCTGCGTGTTTTACGCCCTGATCGGCGCGCTCGGCCCCGACCTGCATTTCAACGACGGCATGCGCGACGTGCTGATGTTCAAATTCCGGCCGCGCAGCATCACCAATGCCGAAGCGCCGGCACCCGTCTCGAATTACCAGATGGTCAACCTCAAGCTCGTCGATGTGATCCTCGATGCGCTGGCGCATTTCACGCCGCAGCGCGCGATCGCCGGCGCGGGATCGTCGAGCGCAATGCTGATCCACTGGCGCAAGCCGCGGCCGGGTCAGTCTGCCATGCAATACGAGATTCTCGGCTCCGCCTATGGCGGCGGCACGGGCCATGACGGCACCTCCGCCAGCGCCGTGCATCTGAGCAATCTGCACGTCACGCCGATCGAGATTCTCGAATCCGAGTTTCCCTGCCGCATCACGCGCTTCGAGCTTGTGCCCGATTCAGGCGGCGCCGGGCGCTGGCGCGGCGGCCTGAGCATGGTGCGCGAATATGCGCTGCTTGAGGATGCGACCGTGATCCGCCGTTTCGACAAAACGCGCTTTCCACCGAATGGCGTCGGCGGCGGCAAGAACGGCAATCGCAGCCGCTTCGTCATCGATGTCGGTACCGATCACGAGCGCGACACCGGCGCTTCCGGCCGTTATGAGATGAAGGCGGGCACGCGCCTGCTGCTAGAGACCGCCGGCGGTGGCGGCTATGGCGACCCGCGCCAGCGCGATTTTGCCGCCGTGCAGCAGGACCTCACCGAAGGATATATTTCGGTGGAGGGCATTACGCGCGACTATCACATGAAGAAGCCAGCATAGGAGACGACACGAATGGCCGAGGCGTCAACGAAGGAGCGCGTGGGGATTGTCGGTGCCGGCCGCATGGGCCTCGCCATGGTCAAGCATCTCGTCAAGCACGGCTACACGGTGACGGCCTGCGATATCGACAAGGGCAATGCGGAGAAGGCGCGCGGCTTCGGCGCCACGATCGCGGCGACGGCGGCCGATGTCGGCAGGGCTTCGGATTTTGTCATCCTCGGCGTCGGCTATGACGAGGAAGTCAACGACGTTGTTCTCGGCGACAACGGCCTTCTGAAGACGCTCAAATCCGGCGCGGTGATCGCGGTGTCGTCCACTGTGGCACCGGACACGGTCAAAAATCTCGACAAGGTTGCGGGCGAAAAAGGCGTTTCCATTCTCGATGCGCCGATCTGTCGGGGGCGCTGGTTCGCCGACGAGGGCAAGCTGCTGGCCTTGTTCGGCGGCAAGGCCGATGTCGTTGCGCGCGGGCGCACGGTGTTCTCGACCTTCTGTTCGGATATCGCGCATCTCGGCGATGTCGGCCACGGACAGGTCGGCAAGGGCTTGAACAATCTGTTGCTCTGGATCACCAGCATCGGCCTCATCGAAGCCGGCCGCGTGGCGGAATCCACCGGCATCGATCTGCCGACACTGCGCGATGCGCTGATGATGAGTTCGGCGAAATCGCAGGCGCTGGAAGACTGGGATCAGACCAGCTTCACCTGGGCGCTGAAGGACATGCAGATCGTCATGAAGATGGCGGACCAGGGCGGTCTTTCGCTGCCGATCTCCGGCGCGGTGAAGGAACTGGTGAAGGAAGCGCGGCGCATCAAGGCGTCCAATCCGCCGCAATGGACGAAGCCTGCCAAGTAAATAAATCGCGCAAATAAATCGCGCGAAAACGAATAGAAACAACACGCATAAGAACAAGCGGGAGATTTAGCAGATGGCATTTTCGACCTGGCGCGGCCTTGCAGGGCTGGTCAATCCGACCCTGCGGCCAGGGATGACCGAAGAGGTGATCCGATTGCTCCCGGAAGGCATCGGCGTGCTGCCGCTGTTTCTGAACATCTCGCGCGGCACCGAGGAAGAATTTCACACGGTGATGGGTGCCTACGAGAAGAAAATCGCGCGGCTCGTGGAGCAGAAATGTGACGTCATCCATCCGAACGGCGCGCCGCCCTTCATGGTGCTGGGTCTCGAAGGCGAGAAGCGCATCGTCGGCGGCTGGGAAGAGAAGTACAAGACGCCGATCTTCACGGCGCCGCAGAACCACGTCACTGCGCTCAAGGCGATCAATGCAAAGACCATCGTCGGCGCGAGCTACTTCCCCGGCAAGATCAACGACACATTCGCCAAATATTTCCGCGATTCCGGCTTCAACGTGCTGGCGATGGAAGGCATCGATGTGCCGTTCAACGAGGCGCAGAATCTGTCCGGCGAACAGGTTTATTCGCACATCAAGCGGAATTTTCTCAAACACAAGGGCGCCGACGCCATCTATATGCTCGGCTCGGGCTGGCGCACGCTCAACATTATTGAGATGCTGGAGCAGGACCTGCAGGTGCCGGTCATCCATCCGGTGCCTGCACGCGTCTGGGAAATCCAGAAGCGCCTGCATGTGCGCGAACCGCGCCAGGGTTTTGGCATGCTGCTGCGCGATATGCCTTGAGCCTGACGCATGGCCGCGTCATACAGCCGGCAATAACGAAGAAAAAAACGAGGAGGATGCGCGATGACCATGATGGTGCGGAAGATGAAGGCGGGGATCGCGCTGCGTGCCGCCGCGTTGCCGGCGGCGTTGATGATGCTGGTCGCGCTGATCCACCCGGCGGCGGCGGAGTCCGTTGCGGATTTCTACAAGGGCAAGACGATCAAGGTCATTGTCGGCCTGCCGCCTGGTGGCGTCTATGACATCTCGGCGCGCATGATGGCGCGCCATCTCGGCGATTACATCCCCGGCCATCCTAATCTGATCGTGCAGAATCTTCCCGGCGCGGGCGGTCTTGTGGTCGCCAACCGGCTTTATGCAGATACGTCCGTGCAAGACGGGTTGACGCTCGCGGTGATCGAGCGCTCGGTCGCGCAGCTTGCAGTCGAGGGCGATCCCAAGGCGCATTTCGATCCGCAAAAATTCAACTGGCTGGGCAGCATGTCGTCCTACAAGAAGGACGCCTATCTGCTGCTGATCAATGCCAACAATCCGGTGAAGTCGGTGGAGGATCTGCAGAAGCCGGGCGCGTCATTGCGTATCGGCGGCGGCCGCGCCGGCTCCAGCAATCGTTTCTTCGCGCTCATCGCCAAGGACGTGCTCGGCCTCGATCACATCAAGATCATTCCGGGCTATCCGGGCGCGACCAACATCTTCCTCGCCATGCAGACCGGCGAGGTCGACGGCCAGGTCATCGGCTACGGTTCGAGCATGGCTGGTCAGCGCGCGTTGTGGAATCAACACAAGCTGCGCGCGTTGTTGCAGTTCGGCCGTGTCGATCGCCACCCCGATTTCCCGGATGTGCCCACGGGCCGTGAACTCGCCAAGACCGACAAGCAGCGCGCACTGGTCGAATTCGCGGAGCTTGCCTTCTTCATGGCGATGCCGATGCTGGCGCCGCCCGGCGTGCCGCAGGACCGCGCGCAGGCGTTGCAGAAGGCTTTCATGGATATGTGCAACGACCCGCAATTCGTCGCCGACGCGAACAAGCTCGGTCTCGAAGTCAGTCCGGTCGATTCGCAGGGCATCAAGACGCTGCTGACGCGTGCTGCGGCGACGCCGAAGGATGTCATGGAGCAATACAAGAAGCTCACCGGCTCCTGAGCATTCCGCGCCAGTCGCGCGCAAGAAAACATAAGGACGACCAACATGAGTGCCGGTGCGGCTGACAAGAATTCCAAAAATGCCGATACCAAGAATGCCGATACGATGGGCAATCCGGTCGGCGGCGGCGTCAACGCGTCGGGCCCCGACCGGCTCGCCGGCCTCACGCCCAATCTCACCTACACGGATTTGCGCGGCTGGATCGAGGAGGCGCGTAAGCTCGGTGAAGTCCGCGAGGTGAAAGGCCTCAACTGGCAGGAAGAGATCGGCATGGCGTCCGAGGTCATCCTGCATGAGGACACCGCGCCGTGCGTGATCTTCAGCGATGTGCCGGGCACGCTGCCGGGCAGCCGCATCTTGGTGAATTTCTTCGGCGGCGTGCGCCAGCGCATGACGCTCGGCTTTCCCGCCAATCTCACCAAGCTCGAGTTGAGCGAGGCGTTTCGTCTCCACTACATGAGCGACATCAAGCAGATTCCCTACAAGGTCGTGAATGACGGACCGATCTTCGAGAATGTGATGAAGGGAGACGATGTCGACGTCACCGTCTTCCCGACGCCGAAATGGCACGAGGACGATGGCGGCCGCTACATCGGCACCGGCAGCTTCAACGTCACCCGCGATCCCGATGAGGGCTGGTACAATTGCGGCACCTATCGCGTGATGATCCACGACCAGAAGACCGTGGGCTTCTACATCTCGCCCGGCAAGCATGGCCGCATCCAGCGCGACAAATACGAAGCGCGCGGCGAGCCGATGCCGGTCGCCATCGTGCTCGGCTGCGATCCCATGAGCTTCCTCATGGGGTCGAGCGAAATCCCCTATGGCGTTTGCGAATACGACGTCATTGGCGGCATTCGCGGTTCGGCCGTGGAGGTGGTGAAGACGCCGATCACCGGGCTGCCGGTGCCGGCCAATGCCGAGATCGTCATCGAAGGTTTTGTGCAGCCGGGCAATGTGAAGCCGGAGGGACCGTTCGGCGAATGGATGGGCTATTACGGCAGCGACGTGCGCGAAGAGCCTGTGCTCGACATCAAGGCGATCTACTATCGCAACAATCCGATCCTGCTCGGTTGCGCGCCGCAGCGGGCGCCGGACGAGATCGCCCGTTATCGCGCGCTGACGCGCTCAGGGATCGTGCGCGAAAATATCGTGCGCGCCGGCGTTCCGTCGGTGACGGCGGTGTGGGCGCATGAAATCGGCACGGCGCGGCTGTTGCTCGCAGTCGCCATTGATCAGAAATATCCGGGCCACGCCAAGCAGGCCGGGCACGTCGCCTGCATGTGCCATTCCGGCGCTTATGCCGGGCGCTATGTCATCGTCGTCGATGACGACATCGACCCGTCGAGCCTGGAAGAGGTGATGTGGGCCGTGCTGACGCGCTCGGATCCCGCGACGTCGATCGACTTCATCACCAATGCCTGGTCGACGCCGCTCGATCCGCGTATCGAACCGGAGCGCAAGGCCAAGGGCGACTTCACCAACAGCCGCGCCATCATCGACGCGTGCAAGCCGTGGCATTGGCGCCATGAATATCCCAAGGTCAACGCGCCCTCGCCGGAAAAGAAGCGCATCGCACGGGAGCGGTTTTCGTATCTGCTCAAGTAGCCGGCGCTCGCGCCAGGCTGCGGTAGCAAACCGATGGCCCGACGCGTGGCAAGTGCAACGTGACGGCCAAATCGAAAAAGTCGCGATCTAAAACAGGAGTATTGCGTTCATGGCGGTGCGGATTGGTACGGCTGAGCCGGAGAGCACGTTCAAGACCCAAGGCGAGGCGCTCAAAGGCCTTCTCGATGATGTCCCCGGCGTCGGCCCGGTCACGGTCGAGGAATCGCCGGCGGCGAGCATCGACAATGCCAATCGCCTGCATCAGGGCGAGATCAATTTCGGCTTCATGGCCGCAAACTGGATCGGCCGTGCGCGCGAAGGCGACGCGCCGTTTCGCCAGCCGATCGATCTGCGGATCGCAGCGCCGATGAATGCGGGGCCGCTGTTCTTCATCGTGCGTGCGGATTCTTTGATCCGTCATGTCGGCGACCTGCGCGGCAAACGCGTCATCGTCGGCCCGGAGCGCAGCGGCATGACCCAGCACGCTCACAGCATTTTGCCAGCAATCGGCATAAAGTTTGAAAACTTCACGCCGATCTATCTCGATTTTGCCGCCGGCGCCGAGGCGCTCAAGGCGGGCAAGGCCGATGCGCAGTTGCAGTGTCCGATCCCCAACAAAGTGATGACGGCGCTTTCGGACAGCACCGATATCCGTGTGCTGCCCTATGAACCGCAGGACCTGCGGAAGGTTCTTGCAGCCGTCCCGTTCTATCGCCCGACCGTGATGCGCAAGGGCGCGTTCCGGGGGCTGACTGCGGATGTCGAGCAGCCTGCGGTGGTGAACCTGCTGATGACCCATGCGCGCGAGCCGGACGCGCGCGTCGGCGCGCTGGCGGCAGCGATCGCCTCGGGAACGAAAGATCTGGCGCGCCGCAATGCGCTGTTCGACGGCATGGATCGCCTGTTCACGCCGATGCGGGAGCAGGGCGCGGCCGCCTGCGAATTCGGCGGCGTTATGCTGCATTCCGGCGCGGCGGCGGCTTATCGTAAGCTCGGGCTGCTGGCGTAAGCGGCAGAGCCGTGTTGGTGATATTGATGCGGCCGAACAAAAAGAGCCAAGGGAGAGAGCCATGACGACGGGACGAGTGCGAAGGGAGCTGATGCGAGCGGGCATCTTCAGCCTGACGGCACTGATGCTGTGGGCGGTGAATGCTCCGGCGCGGGCTGACGATGTCGCGGACTTCTACAAAGGCAAGACGGTCAACATCTATATCGGCTATCCTGTCGGCGGCACCTACGATCTCTATGGGCGTCTCGCCGCGCGCCACCTCGGCCAGCACATTCCCGGCCACCCCAATGTCGTTGCGCAGAACATGCCCGGCGCCGGAAGCGTCAAGGCTGGCAATTTCATGTATGCGGTCGCACCGAAAGACGGGACGGCGCTCGCCGTGATTGCCGATACCGCTGCGACCGAGCAGTTGCTCGGTGATCCCGGCATCCAGTTCGTCACGGCAAAATTCAACTGGATCGGCCGCATTTCGTCGAGCCTTAACGTGCTTGCCGTGCGTGCGGGCGCGAAGGCGAAGACAGCACAGGATTTTTTCAAGGATCAGACCATCGTCGGCGGCACCGGCCCGACAGCGCCGTCCGTTGCTTATCCGCGCGTGCTCAATGCCTTGCTCGATACCAAGTTCAAGGTCGTCACCGGCTATGTCGGTTCTTCGGACAGTTGTCTCGCAGTCGAGCGTGGCGAGATCGACGGCTGCACGCCGGGTTGGGTCATGGTCAAGTCGATCAAGCAGAACTGGCTCAAGGACAAGTCCGTCAACGTCCTCCTGCAATGGAGCAATGAGCGGCATCCCGATCTTCCCAACACGCCGACCATGGTCGAATTGGGCAAGACGGCGCAGGACAAGGCCGTGATCGCGCTTTACGCCAGCGCGACTGACCTCGGCCGCGCGCTGCTCGCCCCGCCGAACGTGCCAGAAGCGCGCGTGAAAGCGCTGCGCACGGCCTTCATGGACATGATCAAGGACAAGGACTTCATCGCCGACCTGAACAAGGCGCATATGGACCTCGACCCGCTCTCCGGCGAGGCTTTGCAGAAGCTGATCGAGAAAGTCAGCGACGTGAAGCCTGACGTTTTGGAAAAAGCGCGCGCGATCCGGGCGCAAAACAAGTAAGCGGCGGGAATCCGCCAAATCGTCACGCGCGGGTTTGACCCGCGCATCCGTCTGCTTCGAAGATGGATTGCCGGATCGAAGTCCGGCAATGACAAGATAAAAAGGGGCGGCCATCGGCCGCCCCTCATTGATATTCAGGCTTGGCGCGCGTCAGTGACCGCGCACGACGTCCTTGTAGGCCGGCTTTTCCTTGAGGAAGCCGCGGTCGGCCATCCAGTCGACCTTCTCCTGGAATTCGCTGGACTTGTAGTCCTGCACGCCGAGCAGTTCAGGCATCATGCCGGACTGCCGCATCTCCGGCTTGACGTCGCGGAGCAATTCATCGCGCGAGCGCGCATCGTTCTCGCGCAGCCAGGCGACGGCCTTGTTGAGCGCACGTGTCAGCTTGCCCGCGGTCTCTTCGTCGACATCGTCGCTGGCGACGATACCGCCGCGCCAGCGCAGGTCAGCAAGGCTGCGCGCACCGGCTTCGCGAGCCCGGCTCACCAGCGGCTCCATCAGCGCCGCGGCCTCCGTCTTGCCACTGAGTAGCGCGTCGAGCCGGTCATTGGCGTGGACGAGCTTGATTTCGTCGAACGGGACGCCGGCGGCTTCCAGCGTTTCGATGGCGGCATAGAAGGTGCCGGCGTGCCAGGTCACGGCGATCGGAATGTTGCGCAGGTCGGCGACGGATTTGATCTTCGAATCCTTGCGGACCATCAACGACCCGGTCCGCGCCGTGGTGTCGAGCCCGATGATGCGACCCTTGCCGAGTTGCTGCACGCGCTCGATCGCGCCCCACTCGCAGACCGGATAGACCTCAAGCGCGCCCTTCTGGAGCTGGGATTCCTTCCAGCGATCGGGAAAATTCTCGACGCGTCCATCGACGCCCTGCGGATTGTCCTCGGTATATTCGATCTTGAGGCCTTCGGCCTCGAAGAACCCTTGTTCAACCGCGACGCGCCAGGGGCGATCGTGGGCATTGCTGTCACCTTGAAGTCGGATCGTTTTTGTCATGTCGCGTTACTCCAGTGGATCGGTCCAGTACTATCTAAGCATGAGATTAGGCGGAAAAACGGCTCTGTCCGGTAAAACGGCTCCGCTTGGTAAAGTTGCGGTGTCGTTTGCATTTTGCAGCCGGCGCGCATGAACCGGCGCGCGTGAGTATGCGCGTTTTATGACAAAGCGGCCGGTTCGAAAAGGACCGGCCGCTTTGCAGCACACGCAGGGCTGCCAAGCAGTCTTTATTCAAAAACCTCGTTGAACTTCTTCTTGATCGCCCCGGCATTCTTCTCGATGTAGCTGTAGTCGACGGGGGTCGTCGTGATCGAGGCCAGCGGCGCGTTGCCTTTCGGCGGGGGAATATCCTTGCGCGCCGCGTAGCCGCCAGAGGCTGGCACCAGCGCCTGGGCCTCTTTCGATAGCAGGAAGTCGACGAAGACCTTTGCGGCGTTGGGATGCGGCGCATCGGCGATGATGGCGGTCGGCGACGGGATCAGGAAGGTGCCGTCCGGTGGCTCGATGGTTTTGATCGCCCGGCCCTCGGCGCGCGCGCTCGTGGCATAGGAGTCGCTGGCCCCCACCGCGATCAGCCGCTCTCCGCGTTTGACCATCTCCACGACCTGCTGTGCGCCCTGGACGACCATCGTGTCGTTCTTGCGCAGTTTTGCGTAATAATCCCAGCCGAGGGTTTTTGCCGTCATGCCGACGACCGCGAGCTGCAGCGACGAAAAGGATGGGTCCGCCATCACCATTTTGCTTTTGTGTTTCGGATCGAGCAGATCCTTCATCGTCTTCGGTGCGTCGGCGTCCGAAATCTTGTCGTCACGGTAGTAGTTGGCGACGATGTTCAGCCGCTGCCCGACATAGAAATTGTGCGGCTCGATCGCGTCTTTCGGCACCTGTTCGATGCCATCGGGCTTGAA
>Ga0310811_10001377_pt1 | contig 30732 bp, 22 predicted proteins | sample YCmetagenome_FD_207642 | JGI IMG/M metagenome (GOLD analysis project Ga0310811, IMG submission 207642) | Soil microbial communities from experimental microcosm in Duke University, North Carolina, United States - YC | ecosystem: Engineered > Artificial ecosystem > Soil microcosm > Unclassified ...
TGGCAGGCAGGATACGTTCTACAAAGACATTCTTCTCCAGGATGATCTGCTCGCCCGCCGGAGAACGCATCGCCTGAAAGATCCCACGCGCCTGCTCCGGCCATTCCTGCCACGTGACAGGGCGAACAAGCGCTTCCATGTAGGCGATACCTTTGATGCGCTCGGGATGACGCTGCGCCCAGGAAAATCCCAGGGCCGAACCCCAATCGTGAACCACCAGCGTAACACGCTGTAAATCCAGCACCTCGAACCAGCGATCGAGATAGCGAGCGTGATCGACGAAGCGATAGGAGTGATGTGGAGCTTTTCCCGAATCGCCCATCCCTATCAGGTCAGGTGCCAGACAGCGCCCCAGGCCCGCAAGATGTGGAATAATATTGCGCCAGAGGTACGATGAGGTAGGATTGCCGTGCAAAAAGACAACAGGATCGCCCGCGCCGACATCGACGTAGGCCATATCCGTATCGAGGACGGGAACACGTTGCCGAACATTCGCGTCCTCCGCTGAAATCATGCTGCTATTCATGCGATCTCGCCTCCTACACGTACTGTACCACACTAAAATGGGAATGTATTCACATTGCCTATCTATCAGGCGACGTCGTTGTCGCGAGAGTTGAAGGAGGTTTTTTGTGACGCGCTACAAGATTTTGTTAAAAAAGGCTACACTCCCTACACTAATGTGGATGTGATGAGGATTTTGACCCTACACCATAACTACATTGAAGGCTACACTCCCTACATTAAGGCTGCACTGCCATACCTCGTACCTATTTGTTACACACTACAAGAAATTTTTACGAAAGAGCTACACTCCCTACACTAATGCGGATGTGATGGGAGGCCCGGGGCTACACCAGTGCTACATCTAGCGACTTCGTTGTCGTGAGATGCGCAGAAAGAGAGTGGGGAGGGATTTCCCTACACTACAGTTATACCCCCTCGCTATCAAGCGACGTCGTTGTCGTGAGCGTTGAGAGGGGGCATTTCTGCTTCTTATTTAAGATATCGGCGGATGGGGAGTTTTCTGAAGGGTGGATTCATGCGAGATTCGCGCCTTTTGTATTGCACATCTTTTGTGAAACGGGGGCGCATTCCTGTGACACTATTGGTACAGGAATGCGCTTCTACGAAGACGGCCTGAGCATGAGCGCAAGCAATCTCTTATCTACCAGCAACCTCGATCTGTTCGACGGCAGGAATGACCTCAGTTGCGAAGAGATCATAAGGCTCCAGATCGGTCACGTTGGGCATATTGACGAGAGCCTGGTCAACGCCCATCGCCGCCAGTTCGCGGAAATAGGCAATTGCGGCTGCCGGGGTAAGACTATTATCCCGACCATCTCTGGTGAGACGGATCGTCTCGAGGGTGGTTTTCTCAATGTCCGTATAAGGGCGGCCTATGCGCTGGCAATGCTCGCGCAACACCTCTAGCTTGCGCTTTGCTTCGTCTCGCCCCATACGCAAAGAAAGATTACAGGCATCGCCATACTGTGCAACCAGACGGAGCGTCTTGCGCTCACCGGCTCCACCAATCAGGATCGGCGGGTGCGGCTTCTGGACCGATAATGGCGAATTCAACGGACGTCCAAGTTGATAATGTTTGCCCTGATACGGCTTCTCATCTCCGGCCCACATCTGCTGCGCGATCTGTAACGTCTCCTCCAGATGCTCAAAACGCTCGGCGATTGGAGGGAAAGGCACGCCCAGACCAACGTGCTCCTCTTCATTCCAGGCGGCACCAATCCCGAAATAGGCGCGTCCATGAGAGAGCACATCCAGGGTGGTAACCGTCTTGACCAGCAAGCCCGGATAGCGATAAGTAACGCCCGTCACCATTGTTCCCAGCTTGATCCGATTGGTCCGCGCAGCGGCAAATGCCAGAGCACTATACCCTTCCAGCATCTCGTGCTCGGCAGGGCCCATGGTTTGAATCTGGAAAAAATGGTCCATGACCCACAAACTGTAAAAGCCAGCCCGCTCTGCTCGTTGCGCAATCACAGCAAATGTGTCGCCGAGCGCCCCCTGAGCATTGGGCCAGGTGAAGTTGGGGACTTGTAATCCGATACGCATACCCTATTGTTCTCCTATAGTGAATACTCCGTTTTCGGAAGGAGTATACAGCTTAGAGTGCACTCTAAGTCAAGAAGGTCCAGAAATACGATCAGCTTGTAAAACAGCATATGCTATGATATACTCAGCTTACCAGACGTTCTTCAATAGCTGAAAGGAAGGGAAATGTATGGACAACACACTCATCTCAATGGGGCTATGCACCTCGCCAGCTATGTACGAAAGATCCTGAGTTCACAAACAAAAGCCTTCTGGTAATATTCAGCGATTCTCATGCCTCTTGCATAGCGTGCGCAAACGCAAGCTATTCTCTTTGAGAGGGACCTCGTTTGCCCATTCCGGGTGCATCACCTCCGCTTTTCATATCTCCGATAAGAACTTCCCAGGGTAGTTTATGCCCTCTCACTTACTACGTTTTTAACACACAAGAAATGAGAAATGCATCATGGCTGAACATTCTTTCTCACTCGCGCCGTTCTATAAAGGCTGGGACGGCTACCAGCAACATCTGGTTCGTGCTCTGGCACCACTTTCAAGCGAGCAGCTTGCACTGGGTACGGCATCCCACCTGCGTTCCATTAGCACCATTGCGAAGCATATTATTGGCGCGCGTGCCAGATGGCTCTATTACGTGCTCAAAGTAGATGATGAGGCCCTCGTCCCACTCGGAACATGGGATAGACCAGACCAGCCCGATAGATCGGCTGCCGAGCTGGTCAGCGGACTGGAAACGACCTGGCAGGTGATCCAGGATGCCCTTCAGCACTGGACGGTTGCCGATCTGGAAGAGATTCTCCACGATACCGATGAGAATGGAGAGGAAGAGACCTTTACACGGCAATGGGTCATCTGGCATCTGATCGAACATGATCTGCATCATGGTGGCGAGATCTCGTTCACGCTCGGCACGCACGGTCTAGCCGCAATCGACCTGTAAGCGAAATCGTAAAAACCATCATGCACAGAGGCGGAGACCAGTTGGTCTTCGCCTCGTTCATAGACGGTGATCTCGCTTCCCAGGCTCTTGAGACCCCTCCAGCAAACACAAGCCCCCTCTCTTCGCAAAAAGCAAACATCGCTGTTCCTCTTTTTACATCCTGATCCCGAAACTTCACTTTCCCTGCTAATTCTGCTTATGGATGACACATATTCGTGACACCTTTGACATATCCTGGCAACGCTCAGAGACTATTCTTCTGGTGTAAACAAAATAAATCTCAAAAAACATCTTTTTAGACATATAAGGAAAATAGCATGAATACAGAGCAAATAAGCATGAAAAAGCAATCTATGAATAGACGTTTTCCCGCGCAACAGGCAGAGCTTACTGATCGTTTCGGCTACTTCTGGCTGGCACCTGGCACGCTCTTCTCGCTCTTTGCGGCCAATGGCGTCTGGAATATGCCGCTGGCCGCCTGGCTTGCCCCCCTCTTCTTCTTGCGTTTTACGCGAACGAGGAGTCTGCGAAACGGATTAATCGGAGTCTGGCTATCCTCGGTCGTCATTACGCTCTTCTGGATGTATCAGTCCAGCTTCTACGATCCGCAGCTCCTCTCTCCGGTCAATCTGCTGATGTTTGCGATTATTCTGGCCTCTCATACGCTGCTGGTGATCCCCTACTTGCTTGATCGGCTACTCGCGCCTCGCCTGATGCTCTTCAGTGGACTGCTGGCGAGCCTGATCTTTCCCATGGGGCTGGCAACATGTGAATACATCAATGCGCTCGTCGTCCCGTATGGCTACTTCTTTTCAGCTGGCGCTACTCAGTATGGGAACCTCCCACTCTTGCAGGTCACAGCTCTAACAGGGGTCTACGGGGTGAGTTTCCTGATAGCCTGGTTCGCATCGGTCTCCAACTGGATCTGGGAGCAGCACTTCTCGTGGCCCAGAATACGCACGCTCACCCTGCTCTATAGCGGCGTGCTGATCCTGGTCTTGTTAGGCGGCAGCATTCGCCTGACCTTTTTCGCGCCCTCCAGTGCAACAGTTCGCGTTGCAGGCGTGAGTACGCCCAAAGCCATCTATCAGCAGGCAACGGATAGTCTTGCAGCGCTGAAGCAGCCTGATCGCGCCCAGTTGCGCGCGGCCTACACGATGGTCGAGAATGCACTATTCATAGTCAGTCAACGCGAGGCCAATGCCGGGGCAAAGATCATTTCCTGGCCTGAAATCGAAGTCTCGACGCTTCCCGAAGACGAAACGTCTCTGCTTGCACGTGGGCAGGCACTGGCCAGCAAGGGGCACATCTACCTGGAGATGGCCTATCGCGTTGTCCAGCTAGATCAGACTCCCGTGCATAATAGAGCTGTGCTCATCGATCCAACAGGGCATATTCTCTGGACATATGATAAGACGCATCCCGCGCCGGGTGCCGATCCATCAATTCCTGGCAATGGCGACATTCCGGTCGTAGATACGCCCTATGGACGCCTCTCCACTGTGATCTGTCTTGACGCGTTCTATCCAACGCTGATGCATCAAACCGGCAACCAGGGGATCGATATCATGATTGTGCCCAGCCAGGAGTGGGATGACAACGCGGGAGGAAGCATGACCTGGGTAACGCAGGCCACCAGCCTGCGTGCCATTGAGTATGGCTACGCGCTGGTACGGCAGGCGAGCGGAGATGTCGCGATGACCGTTGATGATCAGGGGCATGTGCTGGTGGCGAGCGACTATCACATGACGGACCAGCAGACAATGGTTGCCTACGTTCCGGTCAAGGGAACCTGGACGATCTATGGAATGATTGGCGATCTGTTCACCTGGTTGTGCCTTGCGGGCCTGTTCGCACTTACGCTCTTCGCCGCAATTTCTGCGCTGAAGGCTCGAACGCATCTCCCACACGACACTGACGCATATGAGAGATGACCCCTATCGAAAAGAGCCGTTGCGATAAAAGAAGGTTGTGGGTATCTGGCTTCTACGAGAGAGAAGGTTGTGCTGAGGAGAGGAGACGATAGACTTGTTCCTCATAGATGTTGTCATAAAAGTAATCACGTGGGACGACCCGATAACTGAGCTGATCGGGAGGGAGATCGATGCCAACAATTATGTCCGAGCCAACAAACACCAGTTCTCGGTGCTTGATCTCTTCGTCTCCGTCTTCTTTGTAGAGCATTGCTTCCGCAGACCAGGCGCTGATGTACGCGCGAGAGATACCATTGATGAACCAACCCAGACTGACGTTGTTGTGTTCACAATCGATCATCAAGGTCTCTTTCAGGGTCTCTGGCGTCTGCCACCATTGCGGGTATGGAGTTGTATCGACCACCAGCATTGCGTCTCTTTCTCGCAGCAAGTAATGAAAGACGCCATCAGTGTCGCATGCAGGCCGTTTCTGAAACAATGCAGCCAGGATCTCATTGACATCGATCATTTCGGTTCTCCTTTTCCATTTGCAGCCAATGCTGTGTTAGCTCACGGCGCTCACGCCGGGCATTTGGATGTGAAAGCTCTCTTTAAGCTGAAGAGAGTATATCACAGCATTTCTCTTGTTCGAACATGCAGGCATTTTTTGCCACAGCTATAGCGCCTGGAATGACCAATCCCTGGCGCAGACAAGCAGCGCATCTACAAAGTTTATGGCATACGTTTTCTATGGCACGCGAAACGGTGAGAAGGGGCGGAGCGCCACGTCTGGAGAGCGAGCAGGATCGAGCGAGTTCCCGGACGCCATTCCGCTGCGGCTTCATGGCGTCCCTACTGGCCTGGGGAGCGGTACGAATGTTTGACTGCGTATTACGAGCGCCTGGGGAGCCTTTTCGTGGATGTCACTTGTTGAAGGCGCGAGTTAACGCATTCAAGTAGTCACGTATAAATGCCTGTGAGACCTTTGCGTCGGCCGCCATCGGGAAGGCATGGAATGCGCCAGGGTACACGTGAAGTTCTGTGGGTACGCCTGCGCGCATCAGGCGGCGGGCATACTCAAGGTCCTCCTCCAGGAAGAGATCGAGCGTGCCAACGCCGATGAGGGCAGGCGGGAGCCCCTCAAGATGCTCGGCGCGCGCAGGGGCAGCATAGGGGGAGACATCCGGTCCGCCGGGCTCTTGCCCCAGGAGCGCGGCCCAACCAAAGTGATTGGCGTCGGCCGTCCAGACGTACTCGCCCGTGTAGGGGTGGGGATCTGCTGCTGTAACGGTACGGTCGTCGAGCATGGGATAGATCAGGAGTTGGAAGATGAGCGGCACTTCGCCCCGGTCGCGGGTCAGAAGCGCCAATGCCGCCGTCAAACCGCCTCCTGCACTGTCGCCACCGATAGCGAGACGATTGGCATCCACGCCCAGTTCATCGGCATTCGTGTACAGCCATTTCAAAGCAGCATAGCAATCTTCGACCGGGCCGGGGTGCGGTACCTCTGGCGCAAGGCGATAGTCCACAGCTACCACCGCACAGCCAGTTGCAGAAATAATACCTTGCACCTGCGGGCGTGCCTGATCGGCGTTGCCAAGAACATATCCGCCGCCGTGAATCCAGAGCAACCCGGGCGTAGGCGTGGAGACGTTTTTCGGAAGATACACCAGCACGCGCACATCAGGCGCACCCTGCGGACCGGGGATACGGCGCTCGCTGACAGCAATATCAGGGGTTTCGGGCAGGGTCGCAAGCACCTGAGCATTCATCTCATTGAGCACCTCGCGCATTTGTGGCAATGATTCTACGCTCAGATTCAAAGGGGGAAACATATCAAGCATCGAAATGATCTCTGGATCGACAAGATGTCTGGTAGTCGTAGCGGTCATTTTCTCCTCCTCGTTCATATGTGTGAAACAAGCTGATGGTTTTGTCGCACATGCATTCTTTTTGCCAGTGAAAGTGGCACTCGAAATTTTTTGGACGCGCTCAGTCGAAAATAGTTGGGAAGGGGCAGTTATACCGAGAGAGCAAATCCCGTGTAGCCTTTGCTTGCTATCTCCTGGCACTTTATGCGGTAGTTGCCCACGCCGCCGACATAGGGCATGAAGATGCGGGGCTTGCCGGGAATATTTGCGCCAAGATACCAGGAGTTAGCACGTGGGTACAGCGTGAGATGAGCCACCTCGTTAACGTGAGCCACCCAGGCATCCTCGGCTTCACGCTGCGGTTCGAGGTGGGTAAAATGGTGCTCGCGCATGTACTGAATGCACTCGGCGATCCATTCAACATGCTGCTCGATAGAGACGGTCATATTGCTCAGTACAGAGGGGCTACCAGGACCAGTGATCGTGAACAAATTCGGGAAATCAGCCGTCATCAGGCCCAGGTAGGTACGCGGTCCGTGCGCCCATTTCTCTTTGAGGGCCAGACCATCTTTGCCGCGAATATTCAAGTTGAAAAGAGAGCCGGTCATGGCATCAAAACCGGTCGCGAACACGATAACACCTAACGGATACTCGGCATCCTGAGTACGGAGACCAGTGGAAGTGATCTCCTCAATGGGAGAAGTACGCACGTCCACCAGCGTCACGTTCTCACGGTTATAGGTCTCATAGTATTCCGTATCAACGCAGATGCGCTTGCTCCCAATCGGGTGATCATGGGGCATCAGCAATTTCGCCACCGCTGGATCATGAACAATTTCCGCAATCTTGGAGCGTACGAAATCGGCCATATGCGTATTGGCTTGCAGATTGATTGCCACATCCGAGAACGTTGCGAGCACCTGGAAGCCACCCAGCGCCCACGCCCCCTCAAGCTTCTGCTGCCGTTCTTCTGGCGTCACATCGAGAGCGGACTGATTCGTCACGGCGAAAGTGAGGCCTATGGCAGATTCGCGGTCCGTCTGGCGCAACTGGCGATACTGTGCCTTAACGCTGGCTTTTTCTTCTGCGGTAAGGGGTCGATTGTGCGCGGGAATACTGTAGTTTGGCGTGCGCTGGAAAACGGTCACATGCGCGGCTTGTTTCGCGATCTGCGGGATCGCCTGAATGCCCGTCGAGCCAGTGCCAATTACGCCGACGCGCTTACCAGTGAGATCAACGCCTTCGTGCGGCCAGCGACTGGTATGGTACACAGGTCCCGCGAACGAATCGATGCCGGGTATGCGTGGGATATTGGGTGTCGAAAGACAACCGACCGCAGTGATGCAGTAGGATGCGGAGACCTGATCTCCCTGATCTGTCTGGATAATCCAGTGTCCGCGGGCATCGTCGTAGGCGGCAGAAGTCACGCTGGTGTTAAATTGGATAGAGGGGCGCAGATCGAAGCGATCGGCAACATGGTTGAGGTAGCGCAGAATCTCTGGTTGGCGAGGATACTTCTCAGTCCACTCCCATTCCTGTTCGAGTTCGGGTGAGAATGAATAGGAGTAATGCACACTCGGACTATCACAGCGTGCCCCGGGGTAACGATTCCAGTACCAGGTACCGCCAACACCTTCCCCGGCTTCGTATACCCGTGTCGAGAGTCCAAGCGCACGCAGGCGATACAGCATATACAGCCCCGAGAACCCGGCCCCGATGATGACGGCATCGAAGTCGCGGGCCCTACCGATTTCGCTTGAACGCTGGTATCCGCTGGACATAACGCTGTCCATCCTTTCAGTGGCAGCAGAGCCACATTTGGAAATTGCACGGAACAACAATTCACCAGGAGCTATTTTTAAGAGTATCAGAAGAACAACAAGAGATACCGCTTATAAAAATATATTCTACAAAACAGAGAAATGTCAATACCAGGTAGTGTATGAAGAGGAAAAAGCGTAATACCTATCTTTACTCAGGAACGGCGTGTCTCAAGTATCTAAGGCGAGAGAAGATTATCTCTGGAAAATGATGCGTGCATTCGCCATCTTTTTCTCAGCCAGATCATGCTCTGCCGATCTGTGATAAAGGACACGATGCTAGCGCATCCTCTCCCCAGACGCTTCCCGGGCACCCGCTCACACTTCTCGCTACAGTGCGAGAGCAACCCAATACGTTCTACGTGATAGCAGGCCCGGGAGCAAGGTTGTACGGTCCCTGAAGAACTGACCCAGGCAAGCTGCGATGCTATGCCGAACCACCCAGGAGAATCGTAGCGGAGATAATAACATCGACAAAGCATACCGCAAGGGCTACATACGTACTGAAATTCAAGACGGTCTGGAGGTAGGCAGTAGCAAGCAGCACCACAATAAGAAAGAGAGCAGCCAGAATCCCTCTTATCGGAGTACCTGAATGTTCCACGGGAATCTCCTTCCTGAAGAAGAACAATAATCTTACAGCTCTACTATACCGCTAGAGCCACCAGGTATACGAGCATTTGTGACCAAATGGCTATCTTCCCCCCTTACGTGCGTGATAATTATCCAGGCAGGGGCCAATGCACCCGAAGATGAATGAGAAATCTTCGCCAATGACCGACCTCAAGCAAATATTATTTGCCATTCTCAACATACTTTAAAGTATATAATGAAAAATTTAACGTATTCTAACAGAAAATGAAGAATATAACCTCAAAAATACCGTATACTGATAAAGACATAGAAATCTTCTCACGAGATATGTTCTTTGTAAAAAACGGCGTTCATCTTCAGCTCAAGATCAGAGTGAGCGCACGTTTTCGCATACATCCCCCTCCAAATAGGGATGAACTTCCAGGAATGGCTTTGCCTGTATTGTGCTTAGCAACCATTCCACTTAAAATCGTTTATCTATATAAAGAAGAGTATATCGGATCGACGATAGATTTTATCAAGGAGGAAACAATGGTCGTTTCATTCACGCAATTACTCATCTGGATCATTCTTGCAGCCCTGGTTGGTGTGATTGGAGAATTGCTCGCGCGTCGGAGGGCGCCTGACGGCATCATAGGCGCTATTATCGTAGGCTTGATCGCCATTTTTCTGATTGTCGGCGTCTTCCATTTTCGTATCGCGGGTGAGCCGTCGCTGGATGGTGTTCCCTTGATCAGTACCATCATCGCCGCCGCTATTCTTGTCGCGATCTGGAGCGGTTTTGCCTACCATCGCGTCCGGCCTTACTATGCGCGCTACTATCGACGTGGGAGCTATGTTCGTCCCCCACGCCGCCGCCGCTGGTTTTAGTTTTCCTGTTTGAGAGTGTATCTGCCAGGAGGCCATAGCGCATCTACAGAAGTAGAGGATTTTCTGCATACAATGGCAGCAGGTGGAAGGGAAATACGGTGAGAATTTCCCCTATAGAATTATAGGGGAGCAGAACAATCTCCCACCGAGAGTGTAAAATCATTTTTTCGGTGAGGCAAAAATGACACTGGAGTAAGACGACTACGGAGCGGCAGGCAAACGACGCCTGGATCTGGTTCCGAGATCAAAGGTGTAGCTCTCTCCGGCCCTGATCTCCCGTACCTGGTCTCCGACCCCCAGTTTCACCGAACGGTTGCTCAGGCTATCACTCTCGGTACTGACTCGCAGATGGTTGTCCTCAAGAGTGACCTCGATCAGCAGGCCTCTGAAGTGCATGGGGAGGGTCAGGCCGCGCAGATGATCCATAACTTTGGGGTTGAAGTAGAGGATGCCATCGCGAATCACTTCGCCTATGTAGCTGCGCTGCACCAGATCCAGCGTTCCCGCCATCACGCCCATGTGGATGCCCTCGGCCGTGGTGCCGCCCTGCACGTCGCCGACGTCGCTCTCCAATGCCACCATGTACCGCTCCCAGGAGGTAGTCGGGTCGATCTCCGCGAAAATCCCGGCATACGCGACGAAGCTCAGAGTGGACCCATGCGAAGTGCGGGCATCATAGTAGGCGACGGTCTTATGTAGCGTCTCAAGGGTGTACGAATAGCCGAGGCGCTCGAAGATCTGCTTCAGCTCATCCTGCCGGAACAGGTAGAACAATAGCACAGTATCCGCCTGCTTCGACAGCTTATAGCGATCGGGCTCCTTCCCCTCCGCCCGCAGGATACGGTCGAGCCTCTGGATATTGCCGTACTTCTGGCGATACGCATCCCAGTCCAGCTCCTCCAGATCCTCCCATCCCTCAAACTGACTGATAACGCCATCGGCATGAAAGGGAACATACATCTTGCGGCTCATATCCTTCCAGGTCTTGATCTCCAGATCGGTGAGGCCAATCTGCTCCCAGAAAGAGCGCCGCCGCTCCGGGAGCATGTCGAGGAGCCTGCCAGCGATATCCAGGAGCCACGCTACCATCACGTTGGTGTACGCGTTATTGCGCAATCCAGGCTCAGCGGAGTCCGGGTATTTCTCGTGAAACTCGTCCGGGCCCATGACACCGTGAATCTCGTAGCGGCCACGTTTCGGGTTAAAGTGAGCGATGCTGGACCAGAAACGAGCGATCTCTATCATCATCTCGGCACCGGGTCCGAGCAGGAAGTCGGTATCTCCAGTGGCTTGAATGTAGTGCCAGATGTTATAGAAGATGGCCGCGCTCACGTGCCTCTGGTTCTGGCTCAGGTCCGGTTCCCACGCCATGGAGCGCGGGTTGAGATGCACAACCTGCGTCTCTTCTTTGCCATCACTACCGCTCTGCCAGGGGTACATTGCCCCCTGATAGCCTGCGTCACGAGCCAGGGCGCGGGCCTCGTCGAGTCTGCGATACCGATACATCAGCAGACCGCGCGTGATCTTCGGCAAGCGGAAATTCAGGAAGGGATAGACGTAAAGTTCGTCCCAGAAGATGTGGCCGCGATAGGCTTCCCCATTGAGACCGCGTGCGGGAACGCCAGTATCCAGATCGGCGGTATGGGGAGAGCAGGTCTGCAAAACGTGGGAGGCGTGGAAGCGCAGCAGGAACTGGACCCGGTCATCGTTGGGCACGCGAATATCGCACTCGTCCCACAGCTCATCCCACGCACGCTGATGATGTTCGAAGGCCTCGCCGAACGTGCCGAAGCAGTCGACCGCCTTCTCAGCATTGGATAGAGGCTCGTTAATTGCTCGATCGCGAGACGTGTAGAACGAGACGAGCTTCTCGACACGGACAGATTGTCCTTGCTGGAGATCGAAGCTCAGCGTCTGCTGAATGTAGTCCTCCATTCGATAATGCCTGCGTTCGAGCGCCTGCTCACCCACGTCTCCGTACACGCGCGTCCTTGCAGCCTCAGCCACGTAGATGTGGGACTGGCGCGTCTGTGCGATCAGAGAGATGGTGTCCGCACACGGAGTCCGGCTCGCGATTGGGTGCACATGGCGACCTTCGAGTTCGCGGTAGCGGGTGACGCCCTGGTTGATGACGCGCGCATCCAGCGCCGTAATCACCTCCACCGGACCTGACCAGTTCTCGGCAGTGATGGTCCACTCCAGAGCAGCCAGATGCATATTGGCCATGCTGACGAAGCGCCTGCTGGCGAGCGTCGTTTCGCGCCCCTGGCGATCGCGAAAGCGAAGCCTGCGCATCACCAGCGCATTGCGGAAATCCACCTCGTGCCGATAGCTCAGAAGCTCGACATTCTTGAGATTGATCGGCTCATCGCCACCGATACGGAGCTTGAGCACGAGCCAGTTGGGAAGATTGACCAGATCTTCATTGAGCACCGGGCGACCGCCCATGATCGTCGTCTCCCGGTTATAGCAACCATGCGCGTAGGTGCCTGGATAGTGAACATCGTCCACGTCGGCCCATTCGGCACTGCCACGCGTACAAAAATAGCCGTTGCCAGTCGAAGTCAGCACCTCCCGTAGCCTCTCCTGCTCAGGCTCGAATGAATCGTAGGTGAGCGTCCAATTCGCAAGATTGGGTCTGGCCCCCACGCTGCGTAGTGTGGGCTTCTCCTTTAGCACTTTACTCTCGCCGAGCGAATGCGCTGAATCGCCGATCCGCCTCGCCATTGTTACGCACCTCCCTTTGTGAGTCGCCTCCAGCGGCTGGACTGGCCATCTGCCCTCAACGAATCGTTGCCGGTCCAGCCGACCCTTGCTCAGAGCGCTTCACCGATCGTGACCCTATCCTGTGGAGGGATAGAAGCACGCCATCTACTGCCCGTTTCCTTTCAGTGTAAGACAGAGAGCGTTAAAAACAGCGTTATATTAGTGCCTGTTGGAGAAACAAAGAAGCAGATGAAACGCTTTGACCGCCTCCTGCGTTATCCTATTTGATGGGAATGTAAAACTTTCTAACCTCCCCTTGTTCCTTATAGGTGAAACCGATGCTCTGATCTACACCACCTCAGATCTCATGATACACGAAGGGCGTTATCAGAAGCGTTAAATATCTCAGCTCTTATCGTTGGAGTGAGATAGCTGATATGGTAGAAAACGTCTTGTGGAACGTTAGAAGGAACGTTACATGGGCAACTTACGCTTCACATTGCTGGGCCCCCCGGAAGTCCGTCATGCGGATCAGATGCTGCTGTTCTCCACACGCAAAGAATTTGCCCTCCTCATCTATCTGGCAGCAGGCAGCCGCATCCATTTGCGCAAGGCCCTCTCCGAGCTATTCTGGCCGGAAGATGACGCGATGCATGGCCGGACCTCTCTTCGCGTGACCCTACACCATCTCCGTCATCGACTGAGTGAGGGGACTGGCGTCGATCCAGCGTCTCACCTCCTCATTACAAACAATACCCTTGCTCTGAATTTCACCTCCGCTATCGAACTGGACCTGCATACCATCCACGACGTCTGGGCACAGGCGCATGCCTCAACGCACTCGACGCTGATCATGCCAGAGCACGCCCGTCGTTCCCTGTGTGACAGGCTCCAACGGACAATCAACCTCGCGCGAGGTGAGTTTCTGGAGGGATTCTCGCTGTGCGGTGCCCCGGCCTTCGACGACTGGGCTCGATCACAACGCGAATACTGGCACATGCAGATAAGCGAGATCTTCGATCGGCTCTCCGGGCTCCAATTCGAAGCGGGAGAGCTTGCGGCTGCCATTGAAACCGTCAATCGCTGGCTCATTCTCGCGCCCCTGCATGAGGAGGCCTATCAGCGACTGATGCGCCTGCATTTCGCAGTTGGAGACCGATACGCAGCCCTGCACGCCTACGATGTGTGTCGAGAAAGGCTCTCAAGTGATATGCAGGTCGAGCCCACCCCGGAAACCGTAGCGCTAGCCAGCCGCATGCGCGCGGTTGCCCCACCCCGGCGTAAAGAGATGCACGCACGCCATATGCCCGCAGAAGCGCCTTCTCCAGCTCTCCTCCTCGATGGCCCATTCCTGGGACGAACAGCGGAGTTCAATCTCTTGATTCAGACCTATCACACGGCGCAACGTGGTCAAACGCAGGTCGTGCTCCTCGAAGGAGAGGCCGGGATTGGCAAGACGCGGCTGGCAAAGGAGTTTCTGGCCCGGGCAGAGATGGAAGGGGCAGATGTGATGCAGGGGCGCGCCTTTGAAACGGGTAGCCGCCTGCTCTATCAACCCGTGATCGAAGCTTTGCGCCCGCGCATCAAGCGGGAGAATGCCCCGGACGACCTGCTTTCAGACATCTGGCTGGCAGAGCTCGCACGCCTGCTGCCCGAATTGAGGGACCGCTATCCCGACCTGCCTGCCCCACAAGGAGACAGATCCATGGCATGCAACCGGCTGTTTGAAGCGGTGGCATGTCTCTTACAGGCTCTGGCCAGACGCGCGCCGCTTGTCTTCTTCATCGATGACATACAGTGGGCGGATACCGCCTCGCTCAATATGTTCCACTACCTCGCACGAAGCTGTGCGGAGAGCGCTACGCCTGTGCTCCTGCTCCTGACCTTGCCCATGAGAACGAGAAGGTCCGAGCTTGACAGGTGGCGAACCTGCATGGAACACACCATGCCATTGACACACATTCAGCTTGCTCGGCTCACCGCGGAAGACGTCCTGTGTTTGCTACAGACATTAGAGGGGGCAGGCGGCAAAGACAGTGGGCGAACGGCGGATCTGGAACGCTTTGGAGAGTGGCTCTTTGCGCAAACGGAAGGGCAGCCGTTCTATCTGATGGAGACGCTCAAGGGCTTGTTCGAGTGTGGCATGCTCGCCTTCCGCCAGAGCAGAGAGGGAAGATGGAACCTGGACTTTCCAGCAATAGCAGCCATGGAGCATGAAACGGTAGAGCACGGTTTTTGCCCGCCGCGTGTGCGCGAAATGATCGTCACCCGCCTGGATCGGCTCACGCCGAATGCCTTTGCGCTGCTGGTGGCAAGTGCGATCCTCGGGCAGAGAAGCACATTTGAGCGTATGTGTCAGGTGGCCAATCTCGCAGAAGAGCACGGACTTGCAGCCCTGGACGAGGTCCTGCGTAGCGGTCTGCTCAATGAGGCGAAGCGTGAAGAAGATCTGCTGACTGCCGGGCACTACGTCTTCGCCCATCAGCAGATCCGTGCGGTCGTCTACGCTGAGGTGGGCGAAGCGAGAAGGCGTATCTTCCAGCGACGCGCGCAACAATGGTCAGTTCTTCTTCCGTAATGAGATGAGGATCGTGAAGCAAAAGGGTTGCGCTCATCTTTTTGTCTTCTGCCTGTTCATGACTATTCTTCTCTTATCCCCTTTGCACAGACACTTCCTGTTTTTTTTACAGAAGAGATACAGCTTACTTTATAGCAGCAAAGATGTATTTATATATTTTGTGATAATAGTGTGATTTTTAAAGTATATACATATATGAAAAATATGATAGAATTTTAGCGTACTTTAGTGAGAGAAATTCCTTGAAGGAAGAATACAAGATCAAAAGAAAGGACCAAACCATGGGCACAGCATTAGCATTTCGGACTCCTGTGGGAGGAACCTCCATTGCGGTTGGACACTCCGAAACATTAGGAAGTGTAGATGTAAGTCCTTATAGTAAGATCAGGTTAGTTGCGGATGAGCGGGTAGGTTCAGCAGCCAATGTGACACTGCGACTGACCATCACTGAAGGAAACGAGTGGGTCGCGCAATTGGATACGCCAGTCTTGAGCCCACACTCCCAGATCAGCAAGGTCTACGATGTTCCAGGCAGAAAACTGACTGTTATTGCTGATGTCGCCGGGGCCGGATCTGGACAGGCCAGTATCGATGTCCTGATCTATGGGAATTGATCCCTCGCCACTCTCCGCACGCTGATACGATCTCACGTGGTGTGCAACGAGATAAAGGCAAGCAAGAAATGAAAAGATGAAGATCTTTCATCTTTCATCAAGAGACCTTCCGTTCGCATGAAAAATTTCATACCGGCGAGAGGTCTTTTTATGACCAGGGTGCCCTGAAGAAATTGCTGATAGAGCTTAAGTAGAGTATTGAAGCAATATACCATTTTCAATGGCATAGATAATTACAGAGGTAAATCAACTTACAACGGAGTGGAACCCGCGAATTTTTCACGAAAATATCATATGTTTGCGCAAAAGACTAAACTTTAATACGCTTTTTATGTCATTAAGAAAGAACTCCTGCTATACTTGCGGCATTACGAGAGATATACAAGGAACGTACAGGAGGAGCTGTTCTCATGATGAAGTCGGTGTCGCCCGCTCTACAGCCTGAGCGCACATACTTACATCTAGCTCATCGGGCAGTCTCCGCCAATGCAGCACGATGCACGTCCCCACGCCCTTCCCGGAGGCATGTTGCCCCCTATTTCAATGCCAATCAGAGAAGATTTGTTCGCATGACACGCGCTATATAGCGAGCCTATACCTGGGTCATGTAATACAGGAAGGATTACTCATGAAAAAACTGGTCCTATTTGTCTGCTTGTCAGTTTCTTTACTCATCCTTGCAAGTTGTAGCAGTTCGATTGTCTCAGTTGCGCCACAGGCAACGCCCAAATCGATTGACGGCTACATGGATGTGCAAGCTGATACCATTGATTGGGTCAAGCTGATCGTCGCCAGTGGTGGTTCTGTTTCAGGCCAGTGGATCGCCGATACCGGCCAGAAAGGAGCCGGAACACAAACGATCTACCCCATGACTGGCATCTTTGAGGAAGGGAACAATGCGATTAGTCTCACCTTGCAGGGGTCTCAGGGGGCCACGATTAGCGTTTCCGGGACCTTCGAAAACTCAGTACTCAGCGTGGACATGCAGCAAGGGAGCACAGTCAAGCACTTAGTACTCACTGGAGCTGCTGAATCCGATTACGCGGCCGCCCTTGCCACCTTCGAGAAGAAATACCCAATTGCTCCGGGAGCATAAGAGAGAGAGGGGAGCTGATAGTTCGCTCCCTCTCCCCAAACTCGCTGAAAAAGATGGAACGTGACCTGCCCATCTTTGCCAGAGAACTCCTCTCCCAGGTATACTGAGAAATGTGAGTCAATCGAGAACATCCAGGGCCGCTGTGTGATCGACCGGAGATGGCTCCGTATTATCCTTGTGAAGATGAAATGTGAAATGATGTGTCATCCCTTTTCTCACAAGGAGTTGTGCGATGAAAACATTCGATCTGCCTTCTCTTTCCACGCAGCGCAAGGCGTTGGCTGAGCCTGCTGACGTGGCGGAGGTTCCCTGGAAACCACTCTACCGGGCTGGCGCGGTGGCGGGCCTGCTGACAGTGGTGTTGACGCTCATCTCGCTGCCGATCTACCTTGTCTGGCCGATTCCCAACGGTTTGCAGCCAACGGCCTCTACCGTGATCGACCTCTTCACCATCTTCCAGAACAACTGGCTGCGTGGACTCTTTAATCTCGATCTGGTGATGCTGATCGCCACGCTCCTGGTCGTTCCGCTCAATCTCGCCCTCTTTATGAGCCTCAGACGCGTCAGCCCATCGTGGATGGCTATTGCCCTGGCGCTGAGCCTGATGGGATCGGCTGCCTTCCTGGCAATCAATCCCTCCTTCACCATGCTCTCTCTGAGCCATACCTACGCGGCGAGCAGCCAGGCACAGCGACCACTGACCGTGGCTGCCGGTCAGGCCATCCTGAGCGCCTACCAGGGTACCGGGTTTGATATGTATTACATCTGGGGTGCCTTTTCTCTTCTGATCATGGCGGTGGTGATGCTGCGTAGCACGATCTTCAACAAAGCCACCGGGTATCTGGGTCTGATCACTGGCATCTTGATGCTCGTCCCGCCTACAGTGGGCACGGTTGGGGTCGTGCTCGCCTTCCTCTCCCTGCTACCTATGTTCGTCTGGTACCTCCTGCTCGCCCGGCGGCTGTGGCAACTGGGGCGGCCCGTCTCGCTGGAGGTAGCGCAGGCATCTGCCCATACGAATTAAGTTAGTGACATCTTGGAGAAGGGGCAAGATTGGCAGATCGGGGTCGCAGGCACAGTTCCGTTCCCTCTCCACCGCAATGTCACGTAAATAAGCGGAATCACCCATCCATCCCGTAGAGTCGCCGCTTGTCTGCAATGTCACGTAGAGAAGGCGAATCTCCGATCAATTTCGTCGCATCCGGTCAAACGTCGCACCCGTTGGCACCGCTCCCCAGGCCAGTAGGGACGCCATTCCGTGCCTCCATGGCGTCCGGGAACTCGCGCGGTCCCGCTGGCTCCGCAGACGTGGCGTGCAGCCCTTCCACGGGTTCGCTTGCCACAGAAATGTGTGCCATGACGTTTGATTGCGTCCTGCTGGTCTGATAAGCTTCATTGCCTCTTTTCTCCCGCCAGGAACACGCGCTCGAGAAGCACGTAGGAGGGTGAGATGGCCGGTGGGGGCGGACGCCCATTCGCCATGGCGTCCCTACTGAGAAAAGCTGCCACGGCGGAAATGATGGGAGATTCCCCTTCTCTACGTGACATTGCAGACAAGCGGCGACTCTACGGGATGGATGGGTGATTCCGCTTATTTACGTGACAGTGCCTCTCCACCGTGCCGGATAGATATCGTCCTTGATTACAGGTTTGTCAGCACGCGAAAATACGGTCAGCCACATGATAGCGACCAATAGCCGGGTCTCCGCTCCCGCCATAGTGCACCACATATCTCCAGCAAAAGCAATACATAGAATATTTTCAATGTAAAATATGGGCCAGTATAGTAATTAATGAAAATCCTGTCAAATTTTCAAATGTGCTTATATAAGGAGCACATTGATAAATGTCAATACAGCATATTACATATGCAAAAAGTCAGGGGATGCATCGTTATAAATATGAAATATATCGGAAGATAAAATGGAAAAAAGGTAATAGATGTGTTGAGCAGATTGAGTCAAACATTCGTGATCATTACCGTGCTGCTCCTCTGGGCTGGTGCTATTCTGGCGCTGGTCCCGTATGACTTTGTCAAGCAGAAGGGGGCAACTATGCAGCCATTGCAACAGTTTCGTGGCGTATGGATCGCTACCGTGGACAATATTGACTGGCCCTCGCGCCCCGGCTTGCCAGCAAGTGTCCAGCAGCAGGAGTTTGTGAATCTGCTCGATACGGTGCAGCAGATGAATATGAACGCAGTCGTTGTGCAGGTGAAACCGATGGCCGATGCTTTTTATCCATCGCAGTATGGTCCCTGGTCAGCCTATCTAACCGGCACGCAGGGGAAAGACCCGGGCTACAATCCGCTGGCATTCATGGTTTCGGAAGCCCACAAGCGCCATCTTGAGTTTCACGCCTGGTTCAATCCCTATCGTCTGAGCATGCACGACGATATCAATGCCCTGGCAGCAAATCATCCCGCGCGCCAGCATCCCGATTGGGTTGTGCATTACGGCGGCAAATTGTATTACAATCCAGGCATCCCTGCGGTCAGAGAGTTTATTGTCAACAGCATGCTAGAAGTGGTCAACGGTTACCATATCGATGCCGTGCACATGGACGACTATTTCTATCCCTATCCCGTTGCAGGCCAGGCATTTCCCGATGATGCAACCTACCGGCAATATAATACCGGGCATTTCACCAACAAGGCGGATTGGCGGCGGGACAATGTGAATCAATTAGTGCATGAGCTGTCCGTCAAGATCAAGCGGGCCAGAGCGCATGTGAAGTTCGGGATCAGTCCCTTTGGTGTCTGGCGCAACAAAGCCACTGATCCGACGGGCTCTGATACGCAGGCTGGCATCCAGAATTATGACGATCTCTATGCAGACACGCGCACCTGGATCAGGAACAACTGGCTCGACTATATCGCACCGCAGATTTACTGGAATACTGGCTATCCACCGGCAGCTTACGACAAACTGGTGGACTGGTGGTCAAAAGAGGTCACGGGTCATCAAGTGCACCTGTATATCGGAGAGGCCGCCTACAAGATCGGCACAAATCAGCCTGTGGCCTGGACCAATCCCGAAGAGATGCCCGGACATCTGCACCTGGACCAGCGCTATCCCCAGGTGAAGGGCAATATCTTCTTCAGCCTCAAAGACCTGCTGCGCAATCCGCTGGGCTTTAAAGATCGGCTGAGCAACGATCTCTATAAGCAGAAAGCGGTGGTGCCACCGATGCCCTGGCTGTGATCCTTGCAGAAGATCTACCCTTATCATAGTATAGGGATGGAATCACAGCCATCCTGAGAGAGAACGAGCGGAGGCTGTCGCAATAAACGCATCGAAACACGAGCGATCAGGAAAGGGAGCAAAGCATGGAACTCCGGCACCTGCGTTACTTTGTGGCGGTAGCCGAACACCACAACTTTCGCCGCGCAGCAGAGCACTTACTCATGGCACAGCCGCCCCTGAGCCAGCAGATTCACGATCTGGAGAAAGAGCTTGGCGTGCAGCTCTTTGATCGAACCCACCGTCAGATAGAGTTGACCGTGGCTGGGAAGGTATTTCTGGAAGACGCCACCCGCATTCTCGCGCAAGCCGAGCAGGCCGAGAAGCGCGCGAAACGCGCCAGCAAGGGAGAGCTGGGACAGTTAACGATTGGTTACACCAGCTTCTTACATTGCCCACTTTTTCCGACCATTATGTACCGGTATCGCACGCAGTATCCCGATGTTGAGATCGTGATGCGCGATCTGGTGACGCTTGAGCAAATGAAACAGCTCGACACAAACGAACTAGATATCAGTTTTGCGACGCATGCATCGCTGACCCTCGCGTCTGAAGATGAGACACCCCTGGTTCAGCAATGCCTCCTGCGTGAGCCTGTGGTGGCCGTTGTCCCCAGAAACCATCGTCTGGCAGGACACTCGCCCCTGCCCTTTGCCGCACTCGCGAATGAGCCGTGGATCTGGTTCGCGCGCCAGTTTGATCCCAGCACCTATGACTATATGACTCGCCTCTTTGATCAGGCCTCCTTTCGGCCCCGCATCGTGCAGGAAGTCAACCAGCTTCCCATTGTGCTGAGCCTGGTCGCCGCAGGACTTGGCATCGGCCTGATTACCGCAAGCACCACCAGACTGTCAAACAATCAGGAGGTCGTCTTCCTTAACCTGATAGACCCCACACCAATTGCGGAGTTCAACCTTGTGTGGCGTCGAGATAAACACTCTCCCCTGGTGGACGCTTTCCTCCGTGTGGTTAAAGAAGTTATAGCGCCAGAAGTAAGAGAAGAAACGGCGAGCCTGGCAAAATATACCGCAGCTGGAGCAGACTAAAATGGACCCGGGCGCAGTCTCCCTGAAGAGCAGACGCGCCAGCACAACGATCATCCGATATCTTTTCTATATCAAAACGAGACCAAACATATATTGGACATATACGTGCTCTGGCTCTATTATAGATGAGGACATGCGCCCATAGCGCAGACAGGTTCTCTTGAAAGGAGAAATATATCCTATGAGTACAGGCACTATTACCACCCACGACGGAACGAGCATTTTCTATAAAGACTGGGGAACCGGCCAACCGGTCGTCTTCAGTCACGGTTGGCCCCTGAATGCCGACGCCTGGGACGATCAACTCCTCTTTGTGGCCTCCCACGGCTATCGCGCGATTGCGCACGATCGCCGCAGCCATGGACGCTCCAGTCAGACCTGGGATGGTCATAATCTAGACACATACGCCGATGACCTCGCGGAGTTGCTCGAAACATTGGATCTCAAAAATGTCGTGCTCGTTGGTCATTCTACGGGAGGTGGCGAGGTTGCTCGCTACATCGGTCGGCATGGCACAGCGCGCATCGCCAAAGTCGTGCTGGTGGGCGCGATCACTCCGCTGATGCTCAAGACCGAGGCCAACCCGAATGGCACGCCGATAGAGGCGTTCGATGCCATCCGTGCTGGCGTTGCGGGGGACCGTTCGCAATTCTACAAGGATCTCAGCATCCCCTTCTTCGGGGCAAACAGGCCAGATTCCCACGTCTCGCAAGGTCTACGCGACTCGTTCTGGCTGTGGTCGATGCAGGTTGGCCTCAAAGGCGCTTACGATTGCGTCAGGGCCTTCTCCGAGACCGATCTCACGGACGATCTCAAGAAGTTCGACATCCCCACCCTGTTCGTCCATGGAGATGATGACCAGATCGTACCCATCGGCGCTTCGGCCCTCCTGGCCGCAAAGATCGTCAAAAATGCCACATTGAAGATCTATCCTGGTGCCGACCATGGCCTCGCACTCACCCACAAAGAGCAGTTCAATGCCGACCTGCTGACATTTTTGCGCGCCTAGACGACGCGCCAAACCGTAGGTAGGGACACCGAAAGCAACGCAATGGCGTCCTATAAGCGTCAGGTTAACGATTTCCTTCGCTTTATGCCTGCCCGGTAACGGTCGCGATTGTGCGAGAAGAACATGTTTCACCTGACACCAGCCAATGGGGGGACGATCATCCCGACCTCACAACTCGTGCATTGTGAGGCCGGGATGATCGTTGTTGCGGGATTGCCTGCGGAGCGAGCGGGATCGTAGGCTGCCCGGACGCCATTCAGCTACTCTGATATCGATTGCATAGATGAACGTAAATGTTCTGCTAAGACGGAGAGATAGCGCGTTCGGCTGGTGATATGATTGCCTGGGATGATGTGGATATCCAGCTCATTCCTGGTAATCCAGGGGGACCATTTGTTTTTTCGCCACGGCTCCTCTTGCGTCCAGAAGAAGGTGACTTTCTCGGGATAGGCAGAGGGCTGATAGCCAGCTGCGGCCCATTCATAGACGCCGAGCCAATCCTGGCGTAGCGCTTTCTTGCTCAGGAAGAACCGTTTCCAGCAAGCAGCCCAGGACATGTCATCAGCATCCTCCGGTTGCGGACGAGAAGCCAGCACATTCCGCACATAGAGCTTGAGATCGTAGAGGAAGAGGCGCATATGTCGATAGCGGAGAAACCAGTCCACCTGCTTCTGTGGATTCAAGCGTAGCCGTGCAATCAGGCGATCGATACAACGACGTTCCTCGCGAAAACGAAAACCGGGCGCATCGGCATCCATCAGGACGAGCAGGTCAACGCGCTGCCCCTGTGCGCGCAGTTGCCGGGCCATCTCATAGCCGATCAAACCCCCGTTGCACCAACCACCAAACTGGTAGGGTCCCTCCGGCTGTAGACGGCGCAAAACATCCAGGTGCGCCGTAGCCATCTCCTCTATCGTTGGCGGCATCTCCTCCTCAACAAAACGATAGGTGTCCAGCAGATAGAACGGTTGATCTGAGCCCAGGGCACGCGCGAGTTCCAGGCTATAAAAGGCTCCCCCCTCCCATTGTCCATGTAAGAAGAAAAAGGGACGCTTCGTGCCATCGGCCTGCACAGCAAACCAGGGAGTGCGCGTTTCCGGTTGCGCTTCACCTGACGCTTCTTGCTGCAAGACCTGGGCCACGTGCTCAGCCGTTGCCTCGGCAAACAGCGTCGAGAGGGGAAGCTTTTTCCCATAGGCCTGCTCAATGCGCTCAATCAGACGCATCGCTAAAAACGAATGTCCACCCACCTCAAAAAAGTTATCACGAATCCCGAGTGGACGTACCTGCAAGAGGTCCTCCCACAGAGTCACCAGTTGTTGCTGCAAAAAGGTCTCCGGGGCGACAAATGTGCTCGTCTCTTCCTGCCTGCTCGCCTCAGGAGCTGGCAGCGCGCGACGATCAATTTTGCCGTTGAGCGTGAGCGGGAATGCCTCCATCACGACATAGGTGTACGGGAGCATATAGGCCGGGAGATGTTCCTGGACATACTGATGCAGGTTCTCACGCACCAGTTGCTCCTGGGCCTGGGGCACCACATATGCGACCAGTCGGCTATCGCCCGGCGTATCTTCGCGCACGACAACGACCACCTGCTGCACAGAGGGATATTGGCTGATGACGGCTTCTATCTCGCCCAGTTCAATACGAAACCCACGCACCTTGACCTGATGATCCAGGCGTCCCATCACAACGATAGTACCATCTGGCTGATAATACGCCAGATCGCCAGTGCGATAGAGGCGAGCGCCTGCCTCATGCTGAAAGGGGTGAGCAATAAAGCGTTCTTGCGTCAGTTCTGGACGGCGTAAGTAGCCACGGGCCAGACCATCACCGCCAATAAAGAGTTCGCCAGGCACGCCGATAGGCACCAGTTGCAGGTTGGGATCGAGCAGGTAGAATTCGGTATTAGCAATCGGGCGACCAATGGAGATGCGTTCGTCCTCCGGCTGAATTGCTTGTGCCGCAGACCAGATCGTCGTTTCCGTTGGCCCATACAGGTTCCAGAGAGCGGCCACCTTCGCTCGTAATTGTTGCGCCAGATCGAGAGGGAGCGCTTCGCCACCACAGAACACCCGCAATTGCGGGCTCCCCTGCCAGCCCGATGCCAGCAAGATGCGCCAGGTAATGGGCGTAGCCTGCATGACCGTGATACGCTCCTGCGCGATAGTCTGCGCAAGAGCTGCGCCATCTGAAACCATCGCCGAACTGGCAATGATCACCTGCGCGCCAGTGATCAAAGGCAGATAGATCTCGAGTCCTGCGATATCGAAGGACAACGTGGTCACAGCGAGCAACCGGTCCTCAGGCGAGAGTCCGGGCTGCTGACGCATAGAGATCATAAAGTTCACGACCGAACGATGGCAAAGTTGTACGCCCTTCGGCCGTCCCGTAGAACCGGACGTATAAATCACATAGGCGAGATGGTCCACGGTATTCACAGGGGAGGGATTCGTGGTGGGCTGTTGCTGCAACCAGTCGGCATCAGCATCCAGGCAGACGACGCTGGCCGTATGCGCGGGCAGATGGCTCATGAGATGGCTCTGGGTGACGAGCACTGCGGTCTGCGCATCCTCTAACATAAAAGAAATGCGATCTGACGGATAGGTCGGATCGAGCGGAACATAGGCTCCCCCGGCTTTCAGAATACCAAGCAGCCCCACGACCATGTCCAGAGAGCGCTCCACGAAGATGCCGACCAGCGTATCCGGTCCCACCCCCTTCTCCCGCAGCGCATGTGCCAGACGATTGGCCTGAGCATTGAGATCACCATAGGTCAGCTGTTGCGTTGCGAAGGAGACGGCAGTGGCAGCAGGCGTCCGTGCGACCTGCTCTTCAAAGAGCTGATGGAGAGGAGTATCGCGGGGATAAGGCGCTTGGGTGGCATTCCACGCCACGACCGCCTGCTGGCGCTCCGCCTCCGTAATCATCGGCAGCAAGGCCAGACGTTGGGCAGGTTGCAGTACTGCGGCCTCTAGCAGCGTCAACCAGTGTCCCACCAGACGCTCAATCGTGGCAGCATCAAACAGATCGGTACGGTATTCAACACATCCGTGCAGCCCCTCAGGATACTCCGTCAAGACCAGCGAGAGATCGAACTGCGCGTGCTCCGTCTCTCCCTGAATGGGCAGCAGGCTCCATCCTGGAGGGAGAGAGGAGACAGACGGCTCAAGCGCAAAAAATACCTGGAAAGGGGCATTCTGCCCATGATGCTCCAGGTGAAGTTCTTTCATCACATACTCAAAAGGGACATTGGCATGTGCGCATGAAGCCGTCACCATAGTATGTATGCGAGCGACCAGTTCTTGAAAGGTCGGATCGCCTGAAAGGTCAACGCGCAACATCAGCGTATTCACGAAATTCCCGATGAGCGTCTCCGTTCCCGGCCAGGAACGCTTGCCAGAAGAGCTGCCAAGGCAAAAATCGTCTTGCCCGCTATAGCGAGAGAGGAGCGCGGCGAACGCGGCCAGGAGGGGCGTAAAAAGCTCGACATCGTCTTGCCGACACAACCCATTGAGCGCTTCCCTCAACTTCGCCGGGAGCGCGAACTGGTGCGCCCCACCGTGATCCGTCACCGTCGTGCGCGTAGAATGACTCATTGGCAGATCGAGAACGGCAGGAGCCCGATCGAGAAGATGCTGCCAGTAGGCCAGATGTGGGGCAAGCGCATCCTGGCGACCTACCCATTCCTGCTGTTGCAGCGCAAAATCCGTATACTGTAAGGGAGGTGTCGAGACAGATGAAGGCCGATCAGTAACATAGGCCCGGTAAAATGTAGCAAGCTCCTGGAGAAAGATATCCCTGGATTGGGCATCAATAATGCCCTGGTGGGCAAGAAATATCAGGAAATGTCGCTCTTGCGCACAGCGTAACAACGCCACCCTCAAAAGGGGACCATGTGCCAGATCGAACGATTGAGACGCCATATGTTGCACTTCACGCTGCACATACGGCATCCATTCCCCCTCGGGAAAATGTTGCAGGTCACAGACAGGAAGAGGGAACGTCAAGCTGGGGGCAATAACTTGTGTGAGGTGCCCTTCAAGAAAGGCAAAAGTCGTGCGTAATATCTCATGGCGTTGCACGATCTTATTGAGGCTGTGTTCAAGAGCTTCCCGATGCAATGGCCCATCAATGCTCAGGATAAACGAGGTAATCGCGTGACTCTGCTCCGGATTCCACTGTTGGAGAAACCAGAGACGCTGCTGAGAGAAAGATGCGAGAGACAGCCTGGCATGCTCCGACAGTCTGCTCTCGTAAGACGATAGAGTATTCATAAGCGATACTTAAACTTTCTTTGTTCATAAAACATTCTTAACGATGTTTCTCCAGGTGAAAGTATGGCCGGTTTCGACCTTTGTATCATGTGATATCTTTTTTCTGTCCTTGCTCTTTCTTAAGTATAGAGGACTACACTACGAACGTCAACGCACTATCGACAATAGTAATAGAAGAAATGACACATTTACGCATGAGCGAATTCTCTGAAATTGACAATGTGGTGGCTCTACCTGGAAAACGCACGCTTCTTTTCTGCGAGCAAAGGAAAAAACACAGAGAGCGATATCACAATGGCCTCTTCTATTTTCTACGCGAAATGAGTCAAAACGGTTGCACGTTCTTATCAAGCATGCGCCGTTACTACCGTGGCTCCATTGTGCCACAGCATCCGGGCGAACCACAAGCGCAGGAGGAGTCTCCTGGCGTCTCCACGGCTATCGTGAGCGCGGGCGATACGCCTGCTCGCGGTGGCAGTTTCTGATGCAGCAAGCGTGAGGAATTGGCAAGGATGCCCAGATCGGGCAAGCACTGTGCGGCGGCGGCCAGGATTGGCGGCAAGATACCCAACGCGGCAAGAGAGAGGCCAACGAGATTGTAGAGAATAGTGAAGGAGAGGTTCGTTTTTACCACGCGCATCGTACGCCGCGCAATCGTAAAGAGATCCGGCACCAGCTGCCAATCCTCCTGCATCAGGGCAACATGGGCCGCCTCCAGGGCAATATCCGTTCCCATCACGCCCATTGCGATCCCCACATCAGCCTGTGCCAGCGCGGGCGCGTCATTCACACCATCGCCAATCATGACGACAATGTGGCCCTGCTCCTGCGCTTCCTTCACGATGCGAATCTTGTCTTCTGGCAACAGCTCTGCCCGGCACGAAATCCCCATCGTCGCCGCGAGCGCCTCAGCCGTCCGTCGATGATCGCCCGTCAATAGCTCGATGGTCCTGATCCCCTGAGCGCGAAGCTGTTCAAGAGCGCCTTGCACCTCCGGGCGAAGGGTATCTGCGGCCGCTAAGATCCCCACGAGCATTTCCTCGCGCTCAACCAGCAGCAGGGTCTTCCCCTGTTGTAGCAGCGCATCGATGAGTGGCTCGGGCGCTTGCGCGTGCATCATGCGACTATTGCCAACGGAGACCTGTACGCCATTGATCTGTCCCCGCACACCCATGCCGGGAACAGCTTCGAAGTGTGAGGCCGTGTGGAGCGTCAGGCCCGCCTCAGCAGCTTTTTGGCGCACAGCCTCCGCCAGCGGATGCTCAGAATCGCGCTCAACGCTTGCCGCGAGCACGAGCACCTCTTCGGCAGTTACGCTTCCCAATGGCACGATATCGGTAATCGCGGGACGACCAGACGTGACCGTTCCTGTCTTGTCAATAAATACGATATCAGCCCGCGCAAGCGCCTCCAGATACTTCCCGCCCTTGACGAGGAGGCCACGGGAGGCCGCCGCCCCGATGGATGCAAGCATGGCAATCGGAGTTGCCAGCGCAAAGGAGCAAGAACAGGCCACCACAAGGACAGCCGCAGCGGAGAGGGGATTGTGACTGAACACGAATGTCAGCAGAGCAATCGTGGCCACAACTGGCAAGAAATAAGCCGAAAAGCGATCGGCGATGCGTTGCACTGGCGCACGATGGGCTTCGGCTTCCTCGACCATCGAGATCACGCGCCCAAAGGTCGTATCGGCTCCAACATGCGTTACCTGTATGCGCAAACTCCCCAACTGGGCAAGGGTCGCCGCGAAAACCGTGCTTCCTGCCGCCACTTCGACGGGCATGGACTCGCCCGTAATCGCCGCCTGATTCACCGTCGCGGTACCCGAGAGTACGGCTCCATCAACCGGGATAGATTCGCCCGGGCGCACGATGACCGTCTCTCCCGGCGTCACCTCGACGATGGGAACGACTTGCTCGCCTCCGTCGCGCTCCACCCGCGCAGTCTGAGGAGCAAGGGCGGTGAGACGTTTCACCGCCTGCCGTGAACGCTCGGTGGTGAAATGTTCTGCGTAGTCACCCACACGCATGAAAAATACAATCACAACGGCCGTCGGCCACTGTCCCACAGCAAGGGCCGCGATGACGCCCAGACTCATCAGGGTATGCGAGATGACCTGACGACGTAGTGTAGCTTTGATAACGTTCCAGAAGATTGGATAGCCAGCCAGCAAAACCAGCCCCCATCCCAGATACCAGGGCACCACATCCGTCACGCGTGCGAAGAGACCGAGCCATTCCCCCACAATCACCACCAGCAGAACGACACCAAAGACCAACCCCAGAAGAGTCAGAATGGGGCGAGTAAAGCTGGCAAGCGAACGTGATCCGCGCTGCTCCCCCTGCTCAGCCGTCACTTCGACAACGCTATAGCCCACTCCGATCACCGCCTGACGCAGGATCTGTGCATTCACCAGGGCAGGATCAACCTGCAAGATGGCTTTTTCTGAGGAAAGGAACACTCGCGCCTCTTGCACCCCCGGCAGGGCAGCCAGGGCAACCCTGACATGTTCTGTACATTCAGCACAATCCATACCCCCAATGCGTAATTCCAGCGTCTTCTGTGCAAGCTGATATCCAGCACCTTCAATCGCCTTGCGAAATGTGGAGAGATCAGCGTGTGCCGCGTCATAGCGAACGATCGCTTTCTCTGAGGTGAGAGAGACGCGAGCCTCAGCCACGCCCGGAAGCTCAGCCAGAGCACGTTGCACATGGGTCGTGCATTCGGCACAATCCATGCCAGCAATCTTCAATTCCAGCGTTCGCCAGCCATCAGGAGTGGTCATGCTCATCGTTCGCTCCTTTCGCAACAAAAGCGGGATGCTCTTCTGTATAGTTGGTACATTCATACACGCCACGCGCAATATCCCGCAAAATTTCCTCGGCTACAGCAAACAAGGAGGCGATCTTGGGATGGCTTAACTGATACAGGGTATAACGTCCCTGCGGCTCAGAGGTGACAAGGTCGCAATCAGATAAACAGCGTAAATGGTTGGAGATATTCGTGCGCGATAACCCGGTCTTCTCTACAATCGCGCTCACCGTGAGTGGTCCCTCACGCAATGCCTCCAGGATAGAGAGGCGCGAGGGATCAGCGAAACCGCGAAACAGTTTCGCCTTGAGGGTCGTTGCTTGCATCTGAAGCGTTGTCATGGCAGTGCCTTCTTCATTACGTTCACATGTCATTAATTAATGACATAATAACTCATCGAGAGCGCACCTGTCAAGATAACAAGGATATATCAGAAGCAACAGAAAACACTTTTCCCTATAATGCGTCATTTTCTCCGCGCATTTACACGCGATGCGAGCCTTCTCCATCTGACAAGGTCTCCGACGATCGCATGGGGAAGAGAGAGCCATGCTTTGTAGGAAGGGTCTCGCGCATCCGAAAAGCAACGATGATCCCGGAGAGCAAAGTGAGTACGCCGACCACCCCGATAGCCCAGGAAATACCCAGCAAATCGGCAAGAATACCTGCAAGCAAGCCCCCAATCGCATAACCGCTATCCCGCCAGAGACGATAGACCCCCACAGCTGAGCCTCGCCAGGATGGATGGGAGACATCACTAATGGCCGCAAGCAGTGTTGGATACACAAGCGCGGTCCCCAACCCAAGCAGAATAGCCCCGCCCATCCAGGGCCAGAAGCTATGGACAAACAGGATCAGCATTTTGCGTCAGCACATCGAGCAATTCGAGTCGATGTGGGCTGGCGAGCGCTTTTCCCAGGCGTGCAAATTGTTCATAGAGCAACCCCTTGAAGCGACGTTGGACATGTCTAACTCAAGGCTCACCCAACCCTTCCAGAGCGAGAACAATACCTTCTTCCACCATCAATTCTGCCCCCCGCTGCCATGCGGCCGCAAACAGCGGCTCTGCGAGATGGGAACGCGCCAGCGCGATGATAGTATCGAAAGCTTGCTGTTCAGCGGTTGACAGGGGTGTCTGGGCCTTCACCCGCAGGATGGCGGCCTGCGCACAGAGACTGATTGCTTTCTTATGGTTCCCTTCTGCACTGCTGAGAGCTGCAATTCCTTCGAGACAAGAGGCGAGAGAGGTAAGGTTACCGATGCTACGATAGATGT
>Ga0310811_10001379_pt1 | contig 30717 bp, 28 predicted proteins | sample YCmetagenome_FD_207642 | JGI IMG/M metagenome (GOLD analysis project Ga0310811, IMG submission 207642) | Soil microbial communities from experimental microcosm in Duke University, North Carolina, United States - YC | ecosystem: Engineered > Artificial ecosystem > Soil microcosm > Unclassified ...
ACTGGAGCGCCTCGACCTCGGTCCCGACCACGGTCCAGTCGACCGACGCCGCGCTGGTCAGCATCGTCTGGGTCCGCGGGTGCAGCCCCGCGAAGTCCGCGAAGTACGAGTTCAGTCGTTGGCGAAGGCTCTTCGCCTTGCCAACGTAGATCACCCGGTCGCCGGGGTCGCGAAAGCGATAGACGCCTGGCGACTCGGGGATCGATCCGGGCGCCGGTCGATAGGTTGCCGGATCCGCCACAACCCAAAGCCTACTTGGATCCGCCGACAATTCCGGCTTCTGGAGACCGCGGTGCCCCCCTTCGCGAGACCGCGGTGACCGCCCCTCGCGAGATCGCGACGACCACCGCTTCATGAGATCGCGATGGCCGCCGCCGGGGTTCGTCCTGAGATGGAGGAGCCCGGCGGGATCGTGGCCGGCCCCCTCGTGTGCGGCCGGTCTCCGTGATCGCGCCGGGCGCGGGACTCACGCCAGGGTGATGTCGCTCCCGCTCACGTTGATCTTCATCTCCGGGAGCGGCGCCGACGCCGGGCCGTTCACCACGGAGCCGTCCTTCACGCTGAACCTGCTCCCGTGACACGGGCAGTCGATCGTGCCGTCAGTGATCTTGTCCACCATGCAGCCCTGATGGGTGCACACCGCGCTGAACGCCTTGTACTCACCGGCTGAAGGCTGGGTCACGACGAGCTGCGCACCCAAGATGATCTTTCCGCCCCCCTCGGGGATGTCCGCGGTCTTGGCGATCGCGGCGCCGGCCTTGACCTTCGACGCGGCCCCGTCACCGGCCCCGTCCGCGGGTGGAGCGGGCGGGGCCGCCGCGTCCGTGCTGCCGGTGCCGTATCCGGCGCAGGCGGTCAGCGCGACCGCGAGGCCGGCCCCTCCCGTGCCGAAGATCACCGCACGACGTGTCGTCTCCGTCATGTTCTTCCTTCCGTTCTGCGAACAGGCCCGGGTCTTCGTCCGCCCCATGAGTGACGTGTAACCCTACGTCGACTACTACGGATCCGATCCCTGACCTGGTTCAGCATGACGGACGACTGATCTGCGGAAAGTAAGCGGGTCCCCCGTCGACCCGCCCGAGTCCGTCACATTCCGAGGATCTTGCGAAGGAACAGGGCGGTGTGGCTGTCCTCGATCCGGGCGATGTCCTCGGGCGTTCCCGTGGCGACGAGCTTGCCGCCGCGGGACCCACCCTCGGGGCCCATGTCGATGATCCAGTCGGCCGTCTTGATGACGTCGAGGTTGTGCTCGATGACGATGACCGTGTTCCCGTTGTCGACGAGCCGGTTGAGCACCCCGAGCAGGCGCCGGATGTCCTCGAAGTGCAGACCCGTCGTCGGCTCGTCGAGGACGTAGACGGTGCGCCCGGTGGACCTGCGCTGCAACTCCGAGGCGAGCTTCACGCGCTGGGCCTCGCCGCCGGACAACGTGGTCGCCGGCTGCCCGAGCCGCACGTAGCCGAGGCCGACGTCGTTGAGCGTCTGCAGGTGCCGCCGGATCGCGGGGATGGCCTCGAAGAACTCCAGGGCCTCCTCGATCGGCATGTCGAGGACCTCGGAGATCGTCTTGCCCTTGTAGTGGACCTCCAGCGTCTCCCGGTTGTACCGGGCGCCGTGACAGACCTCACAGGGGACGTACACGTCGGGCAGGAAGTTCATCTCGATCTTGATGGTGCCGTCGCCGGAGCACGCCTCACAGCGGCCGCCCTTGACGTTGAAGCTGAACCGGCCGGGCAGGTAGCCGCGGATCTTCGCCTCGGCGGTCGCCGCGAAGAGCTTCCGCACGTGGTCGAAGACCCCGGTGTAGGTCGCGGGGTTGGACCTCGGCGTGCGCCCGATCGGCGACTGGTCGACGTGGACGACCTTGTCGACCAGATCGGTCCCCGTCACCCGGGAGTGGCGCCCGGGCACGGTGCGGGCGCCGTTGAGCTCCTTCGCGAGGGCGTTGTAGAGGATGTCGTTGACCAGCGTCGACTTGCCCGAGCCGGAGACGCCCGTCACCGCCGTGAAGACGCCCAGGGGGAACTCGACGTCCACGCCGGTCAGGTTGTGCTCGCGGGCGCCCTTCACGACGAGTTGCCGCTTGCGGTCCCGCTTGCGGCGCACGTCCGGTATGGCTATCGCCTTGCGGCCTGACAGGTACGCCCCGGTGAGGGACTGCTCGCTGGCGAGCAGTTGCTCGACCGTGCCGGAGACCACCACCTGGCCGCCGTGCTCGCCGGCGCCGGGACCGATGTCCACCACCCAGTCGGCGGCCGCGATCGTGTCCTCGTCGTGCTCGACCACGATCAGCGTGTTGCCCATGTCGCGCAGCCGGATGAGCGTCTCCAGGAGTCGCTGGTTGTCGCGCTGGTGCAGGCCGATCGAGGGCTCGTCCAGGACGTACAGCACGCCGACGAGGCCGGATCCGATCTGGGTCGCCAGGCGGATCCGCTGGGCCTCGCCACCGGCGAGCGTCCCGGCGGCCCGGTCGAGCGTGAGGTAGTCGAGACCGACGTCGAGCAGGAAGCCGAGCCGCGCGTTGATCTCCTTGACCACCCGCTCGGCGACGTGCATGTCCCGGTCGGACAGGTGCAGCTTGCCCAGGAACGCGGCGCACTCGCCGATCGACAGGCCCGAGACGTCGGCGATGGACGCGTCGCTCACGGTGACGGCGAGGGACACCGGCTTGAGGCGGCGCCCACCGCAGGCCGGGCACGGGACCTCACGCATGAAGCCCTCGAACCGCTCCCGGCTGGCGTCGCTCTCCGACTCGGCGTGCCTGCGCTGCACCCAGGGGATGACGCCTTCGAAGTTCGTGTAATAGGAGCGCTCGCGGCCGTACCGGTTCCGGTAGCGGATGTGGACCTGCTCGTCGTAACCGTTGAGGAGCGCCTTCTGGGCCTTCTTGGGCAGCCGCTCCCACGCCGTGTCGAGGTCGAACCCGAGCGCGTTGCCCAGGGCCTCGATCATCCGGACGAAGTAGTCGCTCGTGTGACCGCTGGCCCAGGGGCCGATCGCGCCGTCGCCGAGCGTGCGCTCCGGGTCCGGTACGACGAGGTCGGGGTCGACCTCCATCCGGGTGCCGAGACCGGTGCATTCGGGGCAGGCGCCGAAAGGCGAGTTGAACGAGAACGACCGGGGCTCGAGCTCCTCGAACGACAGGTCGTCGTAGGGGCAGTAGAGATGCTCCGAGTAGAACCGCTCGCGGTTGGCGTCGCCCTCGGGAAGGTCGACGAAGTCGAGAGTGATCGTGCCGCCGGACAACTGCAGGGCGGTCTCCACCGAGTCGGTGAGCCTGCGCCGCGCGCCGTCCTTCACCGCGAGCCGGTCGACGATCACCTCGATGTCGTGCTTCTCGTACTTCTTGAGCGTCGGCGGCTCCTCCAGCCTGACGATCGTGCCGTCCACCCTGGCCCGGGCGAACCCCTTCGTCTGAAGCTCACGGAACAGCTCGGCGTACTCCCCCTTGCGACCGCGGACGACCGGGGCGAGCACCTGGAAGCGGGTGCCCTCCTCCAGCTCCAGCACGCGGTCGACGATCTGCTGCGGCGTCTGCCGCGCGATCGGGCGGGCGCACTGGGGACAGTGCGGCTTGCCGATCCGCGCCCAGAGCAGGCGCAGGTAGTCGTAGACCTCGGTGATCGTGCCCACCGTGGAACGCGGGTTGCGGTTGGTCGCCTTCTGGTCGATGGAGACCGCCGGGGACAGGCCCTCGATGAAGTCCACATCGGGCTTGTCCATCTGGCCGAGGAACTGCCGCGCATAGGCGGACAGGGACTCGACATAGCGCCGCTGGCCCTCGGCGAAGATCGTGTCGAAGGCCAGGCTGGACTTTCCGGAGCCGGAAAGCCCCGTGAAGACGATGAGAGCGTCTCGCGGGAGGTCCAGCGAGACGTCCTTCAGGTTGTGCTCACGTGCGCCACGCACGATCAGGCGGTCAGCCACGGTGGTCCCGATAGGTCGATGGAGTCAACAGGAGGTGCACGGGCAAGCTATCCGGAGCCACCGACAATTCCGGGGGCGTCTTCCGGCGGCCGGCGCGGGCGGCCCGCTGAACGCCTCCGAAACGGTCACGCCCCCACTCATCCAGGGTATGAGTTCCGTCAAACCCACGTCCCGGACTCCGGCCGGAAACTCTCTCACTAGAACCGTCCAGGCCTGCGCGCTCTTCCCTGACACCCCCGGCCGGCCGTCCGGGGCACGGTCTGCGGGGTGGTCCATGATTGCCCTATGTCCGCTGTCGAGGAGTTCCAGACCGAACTGGCCGAATCCACGAGCCGGCTGCTGGCGACCGCCGCCCGGCTCACCGACGACGACGTCCGCGCGCCCTCTGTTCTGCCCGGATGGACCCGGGGGCACGTCCTGGCCCACCTGGCACGCAACGCCGACGGCCACGTCAACCTGCTGACCTGGGCCAGGACCGGGGTCAGGACGCCCCAGTACTCCGCGCCGGGAGTGCGGGAGGCCGAGATCGAGGCGGGAGCCGCACGGCCCGCGAAGGAGTTGCTCGCCGACCTCGAGGAGAGCGCCGGACGGTTCCGGGAGGCGGTGGAGGATCTGCCTTCCGAGGCCTGGTCGGCGAGGGTGATCGGCATGCGCCCGCCTGAGCACCCGGCCTGGTACATCCCGGCCCGCCGGCTCCGCGAGGTCGAGGTCCACCATGTCGATCTCGCGGCCGGGTACGGCTGGGCCGACTGGCCGGAGACCTACGTCAGGCGGGAGCTGTACGACACCATGTTGTCGTGGCCCCGCGGCGAAGGCCCGATCAGCGAGATCGTCTCCCGGGACCGGCGCGACGACGGCGAGCACATCCAGGTCTGGCGCGGTCTCGGCCACGGCCCCGCCGTGCACGGCTCGCCCCGCGAGCTTCTCGCCTGGCTCATCGGGCGGGGGGACGGGCGGGGCCTGAGCGTGAAGCCGCCCCGTCCAGAGGCCGCGGGCACGCCGGTCCCCGGGAGCCTGCCGTCGCCGCCTCCGTGGCTGGTGCTGCCCGCGCCGCCGGAGCTGCCGGCGGAGCCGCCGCGCACATGGCCGCCCGACCGTGACTAGCGTGAGCCGTGAAGGATCTCAAGGAGGATCATGAGCTACACCGGAGACGTCACCCAGGGTGGCCCCGCCGACGTGCGTGAGCTGCCCGGGCTGACCATTTCCAAGATCGAGGTCGGCGGTTTCGGCAACAACGCCTACCTTCTGCGGTGCACGGAGACCGGCGACGGGCTGCTCGTCGACGCGGCCGCGGAGCCGGATCGCCTGCTCGAGCTGATCGGCGATCGGCCGATCAGCTCGATCGTGACCACCCACCGCCACCAGGACCACTGGCTGGCCCTCGAGGACATGGCCAGGGCCACGGGAGCGCAGGTGATCGCCCACCCGCTCGACGCCCCCGAACTGCCGGTCGAGGTCACCCGGACAGTGGACCACGGCGACCAGGTGAGCGTGGGCAACGCCACATTGGATGTCATCCACCTGCGTGGGCACACGCCGGGATCGATCGCGCTGCTGTACCGGGACTCCCACATCTTCACGGGAGACTCGTTGTTCCCCGGCGGCGTCGGGAACACCCAGAAGGACCCGGAGCGGTTCACCCAGTTGTTCACCGACGTCGCAGAGCGGATCTTCGACCGGCTGCCCGACGAGACCTGGGTGTACCCGGGCCACGGCAAGGACACCACCCTCGGAGTCGAGCGCCCGGCCCTGCCGGAATGGAAGGCGCGCGGCTGGTGATCCGCGCCTGACAATTCCGACGACACGGCAGAACACGGCCGCGTGCCCGCTCCGGGCGCGCGGTCACCCGGCCGGGGTCCCCTTGGCGTGGTCCGCGGCCCGGTCGAGGAAGAGCGCGCGCTCCCGCCCGTTCCGCGTCAGCGCCGCGGCACGTTCGAACTCCAGCCGTGCCTCGTCGAGCCTGCCCAGCCTGGCGAGAAGATCACCGCGTACGGCGGGCAGCTGGGGGTAGCCCGCCAGCGTGCGCTCGGACACGAGTGCGTCCACGATCTCCAAGCCGTCGGCCGGCCCCGTGGCCATGCCGACGGCGACGGCCCTGTTCAGCTCCACGACCGGAGACGGCGAGACATGGGCCAGCACCTGGTAGAGCGCCGCGATCCGCTCCCAGTCCGTGTCCTCCCTGGACGGCGCGCGGGCGTGGCAGGCGGCGATCGCGGCCTGCAGGGCGTACGGGCCGAACATGCCGCCGAGCGCCTCGGCCCGGTCGATCGCCTCCAGGCCGCGGCGGATGAGCAGCCGGTCCCACAGGCGCCGATCCTGGTCCATGAGCAGAACGGGGTCGCCCGACGGGCCGGTCCTGGCGCGCAGACGTGACGCCTGGATCTCCATCAGCCCGACCAGCCCGTGCACCTCGGGCTCGCCGGGCGCGAGCCCGGCGAGGATCCGGCCCAGTCGGAGCGCCTCCTGGCAGAGCTCCGGGCGCGTCCAGTCGTCCCCGCCCGTGGCCGCGTAGCCCTCATTGAAGATCAGGTAGATGACGCCGAGCACCGACGCCAGCCGGTCGGCCAGTTCGTGCGGCGCCGGCAGTTCGAACTCGACCTTCTTCGAGGCGAGTGTGCGCTTCGCGCGGACGATCCGCTGGGCGACCGTGGGCTCGGCGATCAGGAACGCCCGCGCGATCTCCTCGGTGGTGAGCCCGCCGAGCAGGCGCAGTGTGAGCGCGACACGGGACTCGGTCGGCAGGACGGGATGGCAGGCGGTGAAGACCAGGCGCAGCAGGTCGTCGCCGATCTGGTCGTCGATCGCCGCGTCCAGGTCCGGTTCCGCCCGCTGCCGGACGTCGAGATCACGGCCGACCTCCTCGAGCTTGTGCGCGTACCGCGTCTGGCGGCGCAGGAGGTCGATCGCGCGATGCTTCGCGGTCGCCATGAGCCACGCGCCCGGATTGTCGGGGACACCCGAATCCGGCCACTGTTCGAGGGCGATGACCAGCGCGTCCTGCGCGAGTTCCTCGGCCAGGCCGACGTCGCGGACGAGCCGGGCGAGTCCGGCGATCACCCTGGCCGACTCGATCCGCCAGACCGCCTCGATCGCGCGGTGGGTGGCCCGGTGGGGATCGGCGACCGTCATGGTTGCCGATCCAACCACCATCAGGCCCCCGTGCGGGAGGCAAGGGACGAGATCCGCCGCGCCCGGCCGGTAATCTCAACCCCGGTGGCCTCAGGTCGCAGGAGGTCCGAAGTCCTCGGGACCGAGCACCTTCAGGACCGTGGACTCACCCTCCCAGCCCTCCCAAAGGTCCCGGTGCAGCTTCATGAAGCGCGAGGTCCACTCGACGGCCTCCTCCTTCGACCGCACCTCGTACAGCGCGTAGCTGATGAGCTCCTTCGCCTCGGCGAACGGCCCATCGGTCACGCTCAGCCGTCCCCCGGCCAGCGCGACCTGGGCGCCCGCCGCGCTCGGGGCCAGCCCCGCGGTGTCGAGCAGGGCACCTGCCGCGGTGGCCTCGCCGCCGAGCTTCATGATCGCTTCCATGAGCTCGGGGGGCGGCGGGGTCGTCGGCTGCTCCGCCTTAAGTATCACCAAGTAACGCATGATCTCTCCTTGCCTTCCTACGACGCTCTCCGAATGGGGGTTCAGCTGTGCGCGGCCCGGCGGTAGAGATGAACCGCCAGCGCCGATATCCAGGCGCAGACGAGCACCACCGCCGCGGTGAAGGCCAGATTGATCCACACGCTACCGCCGCCGGACGCGATGCCGGCGAAGCCCGCGAAGAACAGCGCCCCGGTGATCCGGGAGAACGCCGCCCAGCCCCGGCGCCCATCGCGGCCGAACCGGGCTCCCATCACGAAGCACGCCACGATCAGGCAGGCGAAACCGATGCCGCCCGAGACGAAGTGCAGCGTGCCGTGCCAGGAGACCTCGCCCGCGCCCGCCGGTGTCCCCGTGGGGAAGCCCAGCGCCGGATCCGCGCGGAACGCCCCGGCGGCCACCATGCTCGCGCCGTACGCGCCGACCAGGCGAGGAGCCCAGGTGGCCCCCAATCCTGGCCGCAGGGCGCGTCCCAGACCGACCGCGAAGGCGACGGTCATCAGCCCGGTCACCACCAGATCGGCGACGTGGATCCAGCCGAAGTCGCCGTTGGCGAGCAGGCTCCACGCGTGGCGGGAGAAGTCGAAGCCCTCTCGGGTGAGGCCCTCGATCACGGACACCAGGACGTAGATCGGCCCGGCGATGACGCCGTAGGCCAGCAAGGTCTTGGTGACGCTCGTCGCCGGATCGCAGCCCGCTCCGGCCTTGGCGCCGTCCGCGACCGAAGTCGCCTGCTGAGCCGTCATGTCGATTCCCTTCGGTTCCGGGCCGCTCGTTTCGGCCCTCCACCTGGGCCTCGAACGGGCCCGCCGGGAATCGACACATCGCAGGAAGTTTTTTTTCCGAGCAAGGTCCCCGGCCCATGACCTGGCGGTTTGCCCGTGCCGCTACATCAGCGTCTCTCATGCGGGCAGCCCGTACGGCCGGCCGACCGATACCGGGGACCACCGGCTCCCCGCGCCCGCCGGCCCCGCTCAGACTCAGGCGTCTTCGAGGCCCGGATGCGGGCGAGGCTCACCGGTGGTGAAGACCTTGACGATGCGATCGGCCGCGGCGGCGGGCTGGTCGGCGCTCTCCACCACGTCGCCCCAGGACCAGCGGTAGAACCAGCCGTCGGACAGGGCGACGCAGTCGACGGTCTCGGAGAAGATCGCCGCGTCCGGATCACGGACCTTCAGCGAGGGAGGGTCGGGACGCAGGAATGCTTCCAGGCCCCTGAGCTCCAACTCCCGGGCGAGTTTGCCGAGGAAGTACGTCCGGGTGTGCTCACGAGGCATGGCGACCAGGGCTCCGTTTGGACTAGGCGATCTATCCACGTGAAGAAGAAGAGCCTGGGCCTACCTGACGATCATGCCCTGCAGACATGCCCGACGCTGAAGGGCCCGAGTGACCGTAGTCCCTGGTCAGGCCCTTGTTCAGCATCGGCGTCAGCCCACGCTCTCCTCGCGTCGTTCCCTCCGCTGCTGCTGTTTGAACATCAGAACGCGCAATGGGATCGCCGACACGATGGCGATCTGCATGACGGCGCCCACAGTGATGAGCTGGTCGCCTCCGGCCAGGCGGGCCGCCCAGATGATGAGGCACGCCACGTTGATCATCATCCAGGCGAGGACGACGGCGGCGAGGTTGCCCTTCGGCTTGGGGTACTCGATCCGGCTGACCATCAGCCACGCGACCGCCATGATCCCGGCGATCGTCAGATATCCCGGCTGGAAGAGCAGCACGATCGACACGACGGTCATCGCGCCCATCGGGATCGGCAGACCCATGAAGTCGCCGCTCTTGGTCTTCACGCAGGCGAAGCGGGCCAGCCGTACGACACCGGCGAGCAGGACCGAGGCCGCGGCGAACAACACGAGCCACAGAGGCACCCTGCCGGAGAACCCGCCCCAGATCACCACCATGAAGGCGGGAGCGAAGCCGAAGCTGATCACATCGGCGAGGTTGTCCAGCTCGGCGCCCATCGCGGACGCGCGGAACCTCCTGGCCACAAGGCCGTCGAACAGGTCGCACGTCGCACCGACGAGCAGCAGGACCACCGCGGTGCCGAAGAACCGCGGGTCGGGCTCGAACTTGCCGCTGGACTGCAGATCGGTGATCGCCGACCACGCGAGCAGGCAGACGGCGAGGAAGCCGCTGAGAGCGTTTCCGAGCGAAAGCGAGTCGGCGGCCGACAGCCGGAAGGCCTTGCCGACCGGGCCCTGGGGCTCGTCGGCCAGCCCTTCGACCGGCCAGCTCGCGTCCGCACCGAGATCAGACGTGGTCAAGGCGCGTCACCCCCGCCACGGTCTTGTCGCCCACGGTGACCGCGGGGGTGATGCCCTCGGGCAGGTAGACGTCGACCCGGGAGCCCAGCCGGATCAGTCCGACCCGCTCACCCTGGGTCACCTTGGCCCCCGCCTCCAGATACGGCACGATCCGGCGGGCCACGGCGCCGGCGATCTGCACCATCTCGATGTCTCCGAGGTCGGAGTCGAAATGCCAGACCACGCGCTCGTTCTTGTCGCTGTCCTTGTTGAACGCGGGGACGAACCCGCCGGCCACGTGCTCGACCGACGTGATCGTTCCGGCCACCGGCGCCCGGTTGACGTGCACGTTCAGGGGGCTCATGAAGATCGCCACCCGTGTACGGCCGTCGGCCCACGGATCGATGCTCTGAACGACTCCGTCGGCCGGCGAGATCACCCTGCCCCGTCCCGGCGCTCGCTCGGGGTCGCGGAAGAACCAGAGCATCCCACCCGTCAGGGCCGCCAAAGGTGCGGCGGCCAGTGCCCACTTGGGGGACCTGCGGATGAGAAGGGTGGTGACAGCCGCCGCCGTGGCGGTAGGCGCCAGCCATGGCGACACCCCACGCGCGAGCCGGATCCGACCGGGACCTCCTGCGGCCTGGACGAGGTCGCGGGAAAATTCAGAATCGTTGGACACAGGGAACCTTTGTACTCTGTAGCGACTATGGACCGGTTTGCGCCTTAACGGACGATATTACCGACCGGTCGGTCATTGCACGGCACAACGAGACAAGCAAACAGTTTCGTTGCCCGTTTCGCTACCCCTGTGAGGCTTCCTACCCCTGTGAGGCTTCTTGACCCTGCGGGGCATCCTGCCCCTGCGGCACTTGCGCCGAAGCGGCCACCGCGTCGCGCCTGACCTTGATCAGGCTGGCGACGGTCGTGATCGCCATCGTGACGCCGATGACGGACAGGGAGAGCCAGATAGGGATCTGAGGCGCCCAGGAGACCCCGGTCTCGTGCAGTGCCTCCAAAACGAGCTTAACCCCGATGAAACCCAGGATGAACGCAAGCCCGTAGCTGATGTAGACCAGGCGCTGCAGCAGACCCCCCAGCAGGAAGTAGAGCTGACGCAGTCCCATCAGGGCGAACACGTTGGCGGTGAAGACGATGAAGGCGTCCTTGGTGAGCCCGAAGATCGCCGGAATCGAGTCGAGCGCGAAGAGCAGATCGGTGGTGCCGATCGCGATCATGACGATCAGCATCGGAGTGACCATCCGCCGGCCGTTCACGCGGACGAACGCGCGCGAGCCCACGTAGTCGGGCGTGGTCGGGAACACCCGGCGCGCCCAGCGCAGGACGAGGTTCTCGGTGAACTCCTCTTCCTGCTTGTTGTGGTCGCGGACCAGCGTGTAGGCCGTGTAGACGAGGAAGACCCCGAAGACGTAGAAGAGCCAGCTGAACTGGTTGAGGACGGCCGCGCCGATGGCGATGAAGATGCCGCGCATGATCAGCGCGAGCACGATGCCCACCAGCAGCACCTTGTGCTGGTAGATCCTCGGTACGGCGAAGCGCCCCATGATGATGTAGAAGACGAACAGGTTGTCCACGCTGAGGCTGTACTCGGTCAGGTACCCGGCGAAGAACTCGCCTCCGGCCTGGGTCCCACCGAAGATCAATAAGATGACGCCGAAAAGGGCGGCCAGCGAAACGTAGAAACCGACCCAGAACCCCGCCTGACGGAGCGAGAACTCCCGGGGCTCGCCGCGGTCGACGATCCACAGGTCGATCGCGAGGACGACGAGCATGCCGACGATGACGGCGACCCATGCCCACAGAGGAACACTCAAGATGAAGACCTTCCGGCGCGCGCGAAGACACTGCCGGAGGTCTCTCCCGCCCACCGAGGTGGACCGACAGTCCCGGGCGCGGACGCCGTGATGACGAGGCTGTCGCGAAGGGATACTCCCCCCCAACCCGCTCAGTATATGGATCAGGCTTAGGTTGACCTAATCCGGCGGCCTAGCACTTCCATCAGCGCAGGTGGGCGAGGTGATCGGCCGCCGGCCAAGGCGGGGCCGCGGCTAGGAGGGTGTCACCCCACCGCCATCCCGGGACACCGCCCGGTAGGCCTCCATCGCCGAGCGGACGGCGTCGGCCTCGCCGGGAAGCTCCTCCCCGCGACGCGCGGAGGCCGCCGCGAGCCGTCCGGCCAAGGCGGAGTCGCCGAGGACGCGTGCGATCTCCTCACCCAGCGCCACGGCGTCGCCGGGTGGGACGAGAAGGGCGGCGTCCCCCACCATGGCGGGAATGCCGCCCACTCGGGTCGCGATGACGGGCCGGCCCGCCTTCAGCGTCTCGTGGAGGCTCAAGGGTTGGCCCTCCCACCTGCTCGGCACGACCACGGCCGTCGCCACCTGGAGCAGGTCGGGTGTGCTCGCCCAGCCGTACAGCAGGACCGGCAGCCCTTCGGCGTCGATCCGGGCCTGAAGCTCCGGCCGCAGCGGCCCGTCGCCGGCCACGACGAACAAGGGGCGGCTGTCGTACGGCCGGGCCGACGCGTCGAGAAGCGTCTCCAGCCCCTTCTGCTGGGCGAGCCTGGCCACCGTCAGCAGCACGGGCCTGCCACCCGCGGAGGTGTCTTCCACCGGCCGGTCGCCGGCCAGGCCTGCGAGCTCCTGCCGTACCTCCTCCGGGGTCCGGGACGGCCTCCCGAGCGGCGGAGCGGGGACCACGGCCGCGCTCACGTGGCGGGCTCCCCTGGCGCGCATGCGCTCGCCGATGTCCGGCGAGACGACCAGCACCTGGTCCGCCCTGCGGGCGACGATCCGCTCCAGCGCCCCGTAGACGGCCCCGATGGCGCCCCCCGTGGTGACGGCGTTGTGCAGGGTGACCACGAGGCCGGGACGGCGGCGCGCCCCGCTCAGGGCCACCGCCGCGAGAGCGCCCGCCCGCAGGCCATGGGCGTGTACGGCATGCGCCCCCCGGGTGATCCCCCTGAGCCGGGCGATCGATCTGAGGTCGTTCACTGGATGCGGGCGATCCGCGATCGGGACGGCGGCGAAGCCGGCGCCCACGCCGGTGAAGCCGAAGGACTCCTCCACGCTCGGCGGACCGGCCACGACCACCTCGTCGCCGTTGCCGACCAGCCCTCCCGCGAGCATCCGGACGTGCCTGCCCACACCTCCCGCGCTGGTCCCCAGCACGAGCGCCACCTTCATGCCCACTCCCTTTCCACCTTGACGAAGGCCGCGCCCAGGTCAGGCGATCTTCGCGGGGTTCTGCGCGTCCCGGCGCCCGCGAAGCCGTGCGACGACGGCCAGCAGGTCTCTCCTGTCGACGGCGGCCGCGGCGAGCGTCCCCACGCACACCGCGCAAACGCCCGCCAGGGCCGCGACCGCGACACCCGCCCAGAGACCGGAGCCGCCCAGCACGTGCACGACGCCGAGGCCGGCGAGCAGGCCTCCTCCGCCGCCCACGACGGCGGCCAGCGCCGCCCGGGGAACGCCGTGCAGCGCCTCCGCACCCCGGTCCCTGAACACCGACACCAGGAGGATCACGCCCCCCACCGTCATGCCGGCGGCCTGGCCGAGGGCGAGCCCGCCCAGCTTCCAGTCCGCGGGGAAGGTCCGCGCGAACGCCACCTGGGCCACGATGACGACCAGCCACCCGATGACCATGCCGCGGGCGGCGGCACGGCCACGCCCGCTCGCGTACAGGACTCTGCTCAGGTGCGCCATGAGGCCGTAGCCGATCAGACCGGGAGCGAACAACGCGATGGCCGAGGCGAACTGCGCCGGCGCGATCTTCGTGTCGGCCTGCCCGAGGAACACCTGCGCGACAGGCTCGGCGACTGCGGCGAGCGCGCCGGCGGCCAGACCGGAGACGACCAGGACCGCTCGCGTGGTCTGCGCCGACAGCGCCGCGAAGGGCCCGCCGTCCGCGTCCTGCGCCCGGGCGGAGAGCACCGGGAAGGCACTGGTCGCGATGGGGACGGCCAGCACGGCGTAGGGGACCTGATAGATGGCCCAGGCGTAGTTGTAGGCCGCCAGCGCTCCCCCGCCGACGTCCTGGTTGGCCAGCGGGATCACGATGGCCATCGCGGCCTGCTGCGCGACCAGCGCGCTGAGCCCGGCGAGGGCCAGCCGCCGCACCTGTACGGCCACGCCGTCGGGGAAACGCAGAGTGGGCCGCCATCTCACCCCGAGCCGGGAGGCAGGCCCGATGACGGTCACGACCAGCGCGAGCACCCCGAGCGTCGTCCCGACCGACAGGGCGATCTCCGCGGGGCCGGGCACGGACGCCGGATCGCTGTCCCCGCCGCTGAGCGGGACGAAGGCCAGATAAGCGATGATCACCACCACGCTCGACACGAGCGGGGCCACCGCCGGCCCGGTGAACCGTCGGTGCGCCTGGAGCACGCCGTAGAGGACGACGGCCAAGCCGTACAGCGGGATCTGGGGGGCGAAGGCCACCAGCATCCGCGCGGCGACCGCGGCCACCGCCCCGGGGTCGCAGTCCCTGACGCCGCTGGTGAGCAGCCGCATCGCCGGACCGGCGAGGAGCGCCGTCAGGAGGCCGAGTGGGATCAGCAGCACGAGCACCCAGGTGAGCAGTGCCGACGAGATCCGGCCGACCTCCGCACGCGCGTCGGCCGTCTGCCGGGCGGCGGCGCCGGCGAGCACCGGCACGACCATCCCCGCCAGCGCCCCGCCCACCACGAGCTCGAAGATGATGTTGGGCACCTGGTTGGCCGTGTAGTACGCCGTGGCCAGGCAGTTGGTCCCCACCGCCCTGGCGAAGACCAGTTGCTTGGCGAAGCCGGTGACGCGCGCCAGGATCGTGATGACCCCGATCAGCACCGCGGCCCCGGCGATCCCGGCGCCGAACCGTCTAGACATGCGGTCGCGGCCTGCCGCGCACACCGGTCGGGCGTCCGCGTCGCGGGAGGTGGTGCTGTGTCACGCGGCGGGCCGTGCGGTCCCCGCCGGAGCCTGCGGGGGGCGGCGGCCGAGCATGTCGAGGCGGTTCAGGACGGGGTTGCCGGCGATGACCTTGGTGAAGCTGATCTTCTCGGAGGCCGCCGTGAGCGCGGCCACCGTGCCGAGCAGCACAAGCCGGCCGGGCCTGCCCAACTGCACCGTCGCGGCGAGGCCGAGCAGGGCGCCCAGGGCGTTGGCCCCGGAGTCGCCGAGCATCGCCCGCTCGCCGAGGTCCTCGGGGAGGAGGGCGACGGCCGCCCCCAGGGGGATCGCGGCCAGCGCGGCGGCACGGGAGTTCGCCCGTGCGGAGGCGGCCACCAGCGGGATGCCGGCGAGCAGGCCCACCTTGATCGCACGACCGGGCCGGAGATCGAAGAGGTTGGCCAGGTTGGCGCTTCCGGCGATCAGCGCGCCGTCGACCAGCGTGCCGAACGTGCGCGACACCACGCCCGCCTTCCGCGCGCCGTTGCCCGGCTTCCGCGTGCCGTCGTCCGGCGTCGCCGGGGACATCACGGCCGCCGCGAGCCCGGTGGCGCCGATGCCCAGGATCTTCACGGCCCCGCTCGTGACCTCGCCGCAGCTGAGAGCGGCCAGGTGGCCCTTGAACCCCTTGGACGAGGTCGTGCCGAAGACGTCGTCGTACGCGCCGAGGACTCCGCTGCCGACGCCGGCGAGCACTCCCGCCGCCTTGAGACGCCCGGGCACCCCGGGCGCGAGCGCGATGGCCGCGCCGGCGCCCGCGACGAAAGCCGGGCCCTCCAGCAGAGTGACGGGCTCTCCCCGGTGGTTGGTCCTGGTCCAGTACTCCTCGGCGGTCTTCTCGTCGCCGAGGGGAGGACGCTTCTTGAAGGCGGCGTAGGCGGCGCGTGCGGCGACGGCGCCGAGGACGGCCCCGAACACGGCACCGGCCACAGAGCCGAGCGGGGAGCGATGGGCCACAGCTGGTTCCTTCTTCGTCAGGCGCTCGTCGTCGTCATCCGGACGCTTCGCGGAGGCTTGCCAGGCAGGTGACCGGCATCCACGCGCGTTCAGCCTCGCGCCGCCGGGCTGGGGCTGGCCGCGGCCTCAGGCTCGAACGACGTCGACCCGCTGCCGACGCCGTACGCCCCGGAACGACCGGTCAGTTGCTCCCGCAGAGCGTAGACCACCACGGCACGGCCCGCGGCCATATCGACGGTGTCGACGGTGGACACGTTCGAAGCGGCCTCTCCCGTGTCATGGAGCGCCGCGATGGCCCCACCCGCGCCGGAGGCGACGGTCGTGCCGGCGAGGACGGTGCCGAGGTCGAGTGCGTCCAGTCCCGCGGCCACCGAGACCACGGCGTCGGTCGCCTCGACCGCGTTTTCGTCCTCGTAGGCCTGTGCGGGAGCCAGGACGATGGCCATCGTCGAGCGCTGTCCGGGAGCGCCGTTCATGCTGAGCAGGCCGGCGGACTGGAAGGCGTCGAGCACCCCCATCGCGGTGGGATTCTCGCGGCCCGCCATCGTCCGGTCGTTCGTCACGATCGCACCCGCCAGGACCGTCGCCGCCTTGTCGTACGGCGTGGCCTCGTCGGGGAACTTGGTCCCCAGGGGGGCGAGCGAGTTGGCCAGCCCGTCCACGATCGCTTCCTGGTCGGCCGCGATGAACTTGTCGGTCAGGCTGACACGGCCCGCGAAGACCCCGCCGGCGTCGGTCACCAGATCCTCGATCGGGTCACGCAGGCCCGCGGGAGCCCCCGGAGCCTCGACGAGCACGACCCGCTCTCCTGGCAGGGCGCCCCGGACGAGATCGGACAGATGCGCCGTGACGAGGGAGTCGTTGCCGTTCTCGCGGGTCTGGAGTTCGGAGATCTGCGACAGGTAGTTCCCGTTGTTCTGCCGCAACGACGAGGTCGTCTCCTCGGCCGACTTGTAGAAGGCGGGCTCCAGGACCGTGCTGCCGAGCACGATGCCGACCGTGAGCGCGAGAAAGATCGCCACGATCGAAACGAGGTGGTACCGGAAATCGATCACGAGAAGAGTCCGACCAGCCAGAAGATGAAGCTGTTCCAGGCGTCGCGCAGACCGTTCAGCCAGACCTGGCCGATCGGCGACACCGACAGGACCACGCCGATGGTGATCAGTGTCGTCGCCACGAGCAGGAGCAGGGATGAAGTGGATATTCGGCTGCGATAGAGCCTGCTGACGCCCTTGGCGTCCACGAGCTTGCTCCCGATCCTCAGCCGGGTGAGGAACGTGCTCGCCATTCCGGACCTGCCCTTGTCCAGGAACTCGTCCAGCGTCCAGTGGGTGCCGACGGCGACGATCAGGGTCGCGCCCTTGTCGTCGGCCAGCAACATCGCGATGTCCTCGCTCGTCCCGGTCGCCGGGAACACGATGGCCTGCTGGCCCAGCCGCTGGACTCGCTCGAGGCCGGGGGCCCGGCCGTCCCGGTAGGCGTGCACGACCAACTCGGCGCCGCAGCACAGCGCCTTCTCCGAGACTGAGTCGAAGTCGCCGACGATGATGTGGGGCGTGTAGCCCGCCTCGATCAACGCGTCCGAACCGCCGTCGACGCCGATCAGCACCGGCCGGTACTCCCGGATGTAGGGCCGAAGTGTCGCGATGTCCTCTTTGTAGTGGTAGCCGCGGACCACGATCAGGACGTGCCGTCCCTCGATCACCGTGCGGATGTCCGGGACGCCCACGCCATCGATGAGCAGGTCGCGCTCGCGCTTGACGTACTCCATGGTGTTGGCGGCGAACGCCTCGATCTGGACGGCCAGCCCGGCCCGGGCCTCGGTCATCGCGGCGGCGATCGTCTCGGCGGTCTGGGCCTCACCCTTGCCGACGACCTCGTCGTCGAGGTAGACCATCCCCTCGTGGACGCGGATCACATCGCCGTCCGAGACGCGCTCGAACAGTTCGGGGGTCGCGTTGTCGATCACTGGGATGCCCGCGTCCAGCAGGATCTGCGGGCCCAGGTTGGGATAGCGCCCGCTGATGCCCGTGGCCACGTTGACCACGGCCGCGGCACCGCACGCGACCAGAGCCTCCCCGCTGACCCGGTCAACGTCGACATGGTCGATGATCGCTATTTCACCGGCGTTGAGACGCTTGGTCAGCCTCTTCGTACGCCTGTCGATTCTCGCCACAGCCGTTACCCCGGGAAGGTCGTCGACCTTCCTGCGGCGGAGGCCCGGAACATTCAAGCTCAGGACCTTCATCAAGAACCATCCTGCCAGAGGCGGCGGCCGGAATGGTCACGCACCCCGCAGTGTGTTGTTTTTGTCACACGGTGTTATGCCGACGATCAAGTGTTAATCGGCGGCCTTGTCCGCCGCGGCGATGGACAGCAACTCCGTGGCGTGTGCCCGGCCGAGCTCGGAATCCTCCAGGCCCGCGAGCATCCTCGACAGCTCCCTGGCGCGGCCCTCATGGTCGAGGGCGACCACGCCGCTGCGGACCACGCTGCCGTCGCGGGCCTTCTCCACGACGAGGTGCTGATCGGCGAAGGCCGCCACCTGGGGCAGGTGGGTGACCACGATGACCTGGGCGGTACGCGCCAGCTTGGCCAGGCGCCTGCCGATCTCGACGGCCGCCTTGCCGCCCACGCCCGCATCGACCTCGTCGAAGACGAACGTCGGCACGGGATCGGCGCCGGCGAAGACCACTTCGATGGCCAGCATGACTCGGCTGAGCTCGCCGCCGGACGCGCCCTTCGTCAGCGGCAGCGCCGGAGCCCCCGGGTGGGAGGCCAGGCGCAACTCCACCTCGTCGACGCCGTGCGGGCCGAAATCGTCGCTCTGCGACATCGCCACGCTGACCCTGGCGTACGGCATCGCCAGGGCGGCCAGCTCGGCCGTCACCGCGTCGCCGAAGCGTTCCGCCGCCGCCGTCCGGATACCCGTCAGCTCGCCGGCCAGCTCCTTGAGCCGGTCGGTCAGCTCGGTGTGCTCACGGGTCAGCTCGTCGATCCGCTCGTCGTCGCCGTCGAGGTCGTTGAGCCGCTCCGCGGCCCGCTGGGCCCAGGACAACACCGCCGTGACGTCCTCGCCGTACTTGCGGATCAGGCCGGTCAGGACCGACCTGCGCTCCTGTACGGCCGCCAGCCGCGCCGGATCGGCGTCGACGGACTCGGCATAGGCCGCCAGCTCCGTCGCCACGTCGGAGATGAGGTAGCCGGCCTCGGCCAGCCGGTCGGCCAGACCGGCCAGGGCGGGGTCGAACTGCCGCACGGCCTCGACGGCCGACTTGGCCTCGCCCACCAGGGAGACCGCGTCGTGGACGGCCTCGGTGCTCGACATGGGATCGCCCAGGAGAGCGGTGTGCGCGGTCGTGGCCGCCGTCCGCAACGCGTCGGCGTGGGAGAGCCGCTCGGCCTCCTCCTTCAGCTCCGCGTCCTCGCCCGCCCTCGGCTCCGCCTTCTCGATCTCCTCCAGGCCGAAGCGGAGGACGTCGGCCTCCTGCGCCCGCTCCCTGGCCTTGACCGTCAGCTCGTTGAGCAGGTCGGCCACCTGCTTGTGCCGCTTGTAGGCCTGTTCGTAGGCCCGGAGCGGCTTGAGGAGCTCGTCGCCGGCATAGCGGTCGAGCGCCGCCCGCTGGCGGCCCGGCTGGAGCAGCCGCTGCTGGTCCATCTGCCCGTGCACGGCGACCAGGTCATCGGCGAGGAACGTCAGGGTCCCGACCGGGACGGTGCGGCCGCCGAGCCATGCCCGCGAACGGCCCTCGGCGGAGACCGTACGGGAGATGATCAGCTCGCCTTCCTCGATCTCGCCGCCGACGTCGACCACCTGCTGGGCCACCCGGCCGTCCGGATCGACGATCAGCGTGCCCTCGACCGTGGCCTTGTCCGCGCCGGGCCGGACTCTCGCGGGATCGGCGCGGCCGCCGAAAAGCAGCCCCAGTCCCGTGACGACCATCGTCTTACCCGCACCCGTCTCACCCGTGACGACGGTGAAACCGGGTGACAGCTCCAGGACGGCTTCGTCGATCACGCCGAGTCCCTGGATGCGGACCTCCTCGACCCTTGGTCGCACTGGTCCCTCCATTCCGCCGACCGATTCCGCCAGAGATCCTACGCGCAACTCGCCAAGATTTTCGAGGACTGGGCTCCCCTGTGGGGATCGGCGGACGACCGCGCCGGGGGGTCACTGGGACCGGACCCGGCCGCGCCACCCCTCCACAGGCAGGCCGAACTTCGCGACGAGACGGTCGGTGAACGGGGCTCCCGTGGTCTCGGCCGCCAGCAGGCGGGCCAGCCGTACCGAGGTGTCGGCCCGGCGGACCTCGACCCTGGCGCCCGGCGGGATGTCGAAGCGGCGGCGGCCGTCGCACCAGAGCACGCCCGCCCCGGTCTCCGGGACGATCTCCACCGCGAGCGTGGACCGGGGGGAGACCACCATCGGCCGCGCGAACAGCGCGTGGGCGCTGTTGGGCACCAGGAGCAGCGCCTCCACCTCGGGCCAGACCACGGGGCCGCCGGCGGAGAACGCGTACGCCGTCGACCCGGTCGGCGTCGCGCAGATCACCCCGTCGCAGCCCCAGCGGGACAGGGGGCGCCCGTCGATCTCGGCGACCACCTCGAGCATGCGGTCGACCTTCTCGACCGAGGCCTCGTTGAGCGCCCAGGTCGTGGCGAGCGTCTCCCCGTTGAGGCGGATCGTCACCTCGATCGTCATCCGCTCCTCGACGTCGTAGCGGTTCTCGACGACCCGGTCCACGGCCGTGGCGAGGTCCTCCACCTCGGCCTCAGCCAGGAACCCGACATGGCCGAGGTTGACTCCCAGCAGGGGGACCCCGGCCGGACGGGCCAGTTCGGCGGCGCGCAGCAGCGTCCCGTCGCCGCCGAGCACGATGATCAGTTCGGCGTCGCCGATCGCCTCCGGTGTCTCGGGGACCATCCCCGCACCCGCGCAGCCGATCTCCTCCGCCTCGCCGTCCAGCACACGGACGCTCAGCCCGGCGCCGATCAGGCGGTCCATCACCAGGCGGGCGCTGCGCACCGCCGGCTCCCTGCCCGTGTGGGCCGTGACCACGATCGTGCGCTTGGTGTTCGCGGGGTCGCTCACCGGGGTCCCACCCTCATCGCATCCGTCGCCGTCATGCCGTCACCGCCGTCCGCGTGTGCCTGCTCACCGTTGTGGCCGCCGCGCCGATGTCACTGGGGTCCCTCCGTCACCGCCCGTTCGATGGCCGGGTCGAGCGCCGGTACCGGATCGTGCCCCGGGCCCTTCCCGAGCCATAGAAGGTATTCCACGTTTCCAGACGGGCCGGGCAGCGGACTCGCCGTCACGCCCTTCACCGTCAACCCGAGCGCCTGGGCCGACAGGGCCGCGTCCCGTACGGCTTGCGCCCGCAGAGCCGGGTCGCGGACGACGCCTCCCGCGCCGACCCGGTCCTTGCCCACCTCGAACTGGGGCTTCACGAGCATGGAGAACTCGGCGACGTCCGCCGCGCAGTTCACCAGTGCGGGAAGGACCAGGCGGAGGGAGATGAAGGACAGGTCGCCGACGATCAGCGTCGGCGGCTCCCCCACCATTTCAGGCGTCAGATCACGGACGTTCACGCGTTCCATCACAGTGACGCGGTCGTCCGTGCGCAGGGACCAGGCGAGTTGGCCGTAGCCCACGTCCACGGCGAGCACATGCGCCGCCCCGCGCCTGAGCAGCACGTCGGTGAAACCACCGGTGGAGGCGCCCGCGTCCAGGCAGCGCCGGCCCTCGACCGTCAGCCCCTCGAACGCGTCGAGCGCGCCGAGAAGCTTGTGCGCCCCTCTGGAGACGTAGTCGGGGCCCTCCGGGGCCTCGGCCACCACGATGGCGGCGGCGATGTCCACCTGGGTCGCGGCCTTGGCCGCCACCCTGCCCGACACCGACACCCTGCCCGACCCGATGAGCTGCGCCGCCTGCTCACGCGAGCGTGCGAGCCCTCGGCGGACGAGTTCGCTGTCCAGCCGCATCCGCTTCACCTGGCATGCCGCCCGTCGACGGGGGCCGAACTCGGCATGGTCACCGCTCGCCGTCGGGAAGGGGCTCGTCCACGGACGTCAGGACCGCCTCCAGCCCCGTCAGGACGTCTTCGAAGATCCCGACGTGCTCGGAAACAGGCGCCTCCGCCAGCCGCCCCAGGGGGGACAGCGCCGACTCGACGCCGCCCGCGGCGTCCTGGTCCTCACCCGGGTGAGGACCCGCGCCTGGAACCTCGCCGGGGACCGCGCCCGGGGTCTCTCCCGTCCGAGCGTTCGGGACCGCGAGCCAGGCGGGCGCTTCGCTTCCGATGTCCGTCATGGTTCCCTCCTGGGACCCGGCCCTGCCCGGTGCCGTCCGCCCTTCCGCCGGCCGTACGGCCCGCGTCCGGTGACGGCGATCGCGCGCCGGGGATGGTCCTGGGTCCTGCTCGTGCTCGTCGTCTCGGGAGCCGGGCATGCAGCGCATCCACCGGCCACCCCGACGGTATCGGAAGCCGCCCGATGCCGCGCCCTCACGCCCGTACAGGCCGCGGCGGACCTGGTCGCCGGCCCGAACCCGCTGTGTAAGCTGTGCGCGGCCCGCCTCGCCATGCGAGGGGCCCGCGTGCCCCGCGGCCGTGCCGGGAGAGGCGGTTTCCCACCGGCCCCGGACTGCGGCCGTCCACCTCCCGAGGCGCGTGACACCCCGCTCGAGAACGTTTTTCGCCGCGCCCCACGTGCCGGATCTCGCGCGCGGTTCATGTGGAACGCTACCGTCCCTGGTAGCCGGTATCTGATGTTGGTCCGTGGGAAGGGAGAGGGCGCACATGGCGACCGTCGAGGAGTGCCGGGCGGCGCTGGAGAAGCTCGTCGAGCAGTTCGGCGAGGTCAGCGCGGAAGATCGCGCCAAGCACGTGGTCGAGCGCAGGCTGGCCTGCCGCATCTCCGACCTCGGCGTGACCTTCTATGGCCGGATCCACCGCAACGGGCTCGACCCGTTCAAGGAGGTCGCCCCCGAGGACGGCCGCCCGGCGGAGGTCAAGCTCACCATCTCCAGCGAGGACCTGATCTCCCTGGTCAACGGCGAGCTCGACATGGGACGCGCCCTGCTCGGCGGCCGCGTCAAGATCGACGCCAGCCTCGGCGACCTCCTGCGCCTGCGTAAGCTCCTCTGACCGCCCGTTCTCCCGGGGGTCAGAATCCCAGGGTCGCGGGCACGTCCTTGACCGCGTCCTCGTCCGCGCGTCCGTCGCCCGCCGCCTCCCAGGCGGCGGCACAGGCGGCACGCAGGCCGTCCACGGGGTCTCCTCCTCCGTCGATGTCGAGGTGCCCGTCCTTCCAGGTCGCGGTCCAGCCGCCGCACGCCCAGCCCGAGCCCTGCCCGTGGACGTCGGCCGCCGGTGCGTGCAGGCCCGACAGGTCGGCGGCGACGTGCGACGGGCGGTGTTCGGGCCCGGCGGTGAGCAGGTCGAGGGGACCGGTCACCCCGGTGAGGACGAGGAGGCTGTCCACTCCCGCGCGGGTGGCTCCCTCGATGTCGGTGTCCAGGCGATCCCCGATGATCAGAGGCCGCTTCGCGCCTGTCCGGATCATGGACTCGCGGTGCAGCGGGGGCTCGGGCTTGCCCGCCACCACCGGTTCGACTCCGGCGGCCGCGGCGATGACCCGGCTCATCGCGCCGTTCCCCGGCAGTTCGCCCCTTTTCGTGGGCAGGGTCGTGTCGCCGTTGGCGGCCACGAACCACGCGCCCTGCCGTACAGCGAGGGCGCCTTCCGCGAGCAGGCCGTAGGACAGGCCCTGCCAGATGCCCTGGATCACCGCCGCGGGGGCGTCCAGGGCCGTGGTCACCGGGCGGAGGCCGTGCGATCGCACGGCGACGCGCAGCCCCGTTCCCCCCACGACGAGGACGGCCGAGCCCGGCGGCACGTGTTCCGCCACCAGACGGGCGGCCGCCTGCGCGGAGGTCACCACGTCCTCGGGGTCGGCGGTCACGCCCAGACGGCGCAGATGCTCGGCGATCGCTCCGGGGGTGCGCGAGGCGTTGTTGGTCACGAACGCCAGGCGCACGCCCTCCTTCCTGGCCAGTTCCAGCGCCTCGGGAGCGCCCTCGACGGCGTGGTCGCCGAGATAGACCACGCCGTCCAGATCAAGGAGGAGCGTGTCGTAGCCACCGAGCAGCGCCTCGGCACCTGCCGCCTCATCCCGCCCGTTCGTCATGCCTGCCTCGCCCGCAGCGTGGCGCGGACCTGGCTGAGCGCCGAAACATAGTGGCGCAGGGGACGCATGGCGACGGCCACGGCGAGCGGCTCCTGGGCGGCCTCGATGTCCCCGGCGCGCCACAGGGCCATTCCAAGCCCGTAGTAGGCGTAGTCCTCTGTCGGGTTGGCCTCGACGATCAAGCGGAAACTCCCTGCTGCCTCGGTGTACTGACGAGAGTTGAACTGGGCACGAGCCAGGGCCTCTCGGATGCTGCGTGATTCGGGCTCGGCCTGTGCCGCCCGCTCGAGTATGGCGGCGGCCGCGGCCGGGCTTCCGTCCGTGAGGAGCTTCACGCCACGCTGGAACCACTCATAGACATCACCGGACGGGCCGCCGGGTGGATAGCCGGCAGCGTCAGACGCTCCGTTTCGTCCCTGGATCATGGGGAAAGGCCTCCTGCAACCGATTTCCTGAAGAACCGGGCACCGCAGCATCGGGGAGCCGGGCCTTATGGCAACATGCCCGGTATGGAGAGTTCTGAACGGGCGGGACTGGTGCTACGTCCGTTCCACGGCGTGCGATTCGCAGTGGACGATCTGCCTGCGGTCACCTCCCCGCCCTACGACCTCATCTCCCCGGACGACATGCGGGATTTACTCGCTCGTCATGCGAACAACGTGGTACGTCTGATCCTTCCCGGAACGGGACATTACGGCGAGGCCAGGGCCCTGCTGAGCGAGTGGCTGACCTCCGGCGTGCTCACGACCGACGACCTGCCAGGACTGTACGTCTATGAGCAGAGTGGACCGCGGTTGTTGCAGCGCGGTTTGATCGGCGCGCTCGGGGTCGGCTCTTCCTCCGTGCTGCCGCACGAGAACGTCATGCCCGGGCCCGTCGCCGACCGCCTGGCGCTCATGCGGGCGACCGAGGCCAACCTCGAGCCGATCTTCCTGCTCTACGAAGGCGGCGGAGCAGCGTCGCGGCTGGTCGACGACGTGGCCGTCCAGCGGGCGCCTCTCGCCGACCTCCGGACCGCCGACGGGATCCGCCACCGGCTCTGGGCGGTGACCGATCCGGATGAGATCGCCGCGGTGGAAGGGGATCTGCGTGACCGGCAGGCGCTGATCGCCGACGGGCACCACCGCTACGCGACCTACGAGGCGTTGCGGGGCGACCACGACGAGGCCGGCCCGTGGGATTACGGGCTCGCCTTCCTGGTCGACTCCCTCGCCTACCCTCCGGAACTGCGGGCGATCCACCGCGTGATCCCGGGGTTGCCGCTGGAAGAGGCGGCGGCCCGAGCCAAGGGCGCCTGGCAGGTCCACGAGTTCGCCTCCCTGGACGAAGCGCTGTCCGAACTCGCGGCCGCAAGCGGCCCCGCGTTCGTGCTGGCAGGGGAGGGCGCCGCCCACCTCCTCACCGATCCGGACCCGATGCAGCTCGACCATGCCCTGCCGGCCGATCATTCGGCGCGCTGGCGGTCGCTCGACACCGCGATCCTCACCACGTTCCTGTTCCCCAAGGTCTGGGGCATCGAGGACAGCGAGGAGGCCGTGCTGGTCGTCCATCACGATCCCCTCGCCGCCGTACGGCTGGCGCGGCAGCATTCGGGAACGGCCGTGATCCTCAACCCGCTCTCCACCGTCGACGTCCTCGCGGTGGCGGCTCAGGGCGAACGGGTGCCGCGCAAGTCCACCTCGTTCGGCCCCAAGCCGCGCACCGGGCTCGTTCTGCGCGTCTTCGCGGCGAACTGACGGTCGAATCCGCTCGTCCAGGCCACGAACCGACCGTCGAACCCCCGTCGCCGCCACGAGCCGGCGATCGGATGTCCGCGTCCTCGCCGCCGGGTTTCGCGTCCTCACGCGAACCCGGCGGTCGGGATCGTCGTATAGAGAGCGGTCCAGTCCTATCTGGCCGCGTCATCGATGCTCGTCCCGCGTCCGTTCTCGGGGTCTGCCGCAGTGCCCGCGCCCCGGGCACCCGGCGACGTATCCGGGGCCGGTCGCGATCGGCGCAGGCTTATCACCGGCCGGCGGCGGGATCCCTTCCTGGACCTCCTCGCCGCCTGGGCTTCCTCGCTTTCGGCTCGCTTGTCCTGATCGACTTGGTCTTCCGGATCGGCGGAACCGTCCGGCGCGTGGGCGACACGCCGGGCCGTCCGGACCTCGACCTCATAACGGCTGCCGCCCCGCCACCAGCGGCGGCGGAGGGCGCCCTGGACCTCGATGACGTCGTCGACCAGCCAGCCGGTGACCATGTCGCGCACCTCGTCGTCGAACGTCGCGCACTCGATCGCGTCGGACCGTTGGCGGCCGGGATGGTCATCCGGACGGCGGACGGCGAGCCGCCACTGCGTGAGCAGGCTGCCACTGGGCAGTTCCCTGCCGACCGGCTCCATGGACAGCCGGCCCACCAGCATCACCTCGTTGCGGTGCATCTGATCCCCTCTCCTTCGTGGAGATCACTGTGGATGAATAGGCTGGGGCGTCGATGAGCTGAATGCGATTCTGTGTGAACCGGTTCTGATTACTGGGGTGGCCTGTGGACAACGTGACGCCGCTCGGCGGGGACGTATACGAGATCGACACCAGGATGGCCGGGTATTCGGGCATCACTGCCGGCTACCTCATCCTCGGGGACCGTCCCTGCCTGGTGGAGACGGGAACCTCCACCTCGGCACCGGTCGTCCGGGAGGCACTCGCTTCTCTCGGCGTGGGTCCGGACGATCTGGCCACCGTGGTGGTGACCCACATCCATCTCGACCACGCGGGAGGCGTCGGGGACATCGCCGGCTTCTACCCCTCCGCCGAGATCGTCGTGCACGAGAAGGGCGCGCGGCATCTCGCCGACCCGGCACGGCTGATGGCCAGCGCGAAAATGGTCTGGGGCGACAAGCTCGACACCTTGTTCGGCACACTCGCGCCCACTGACGCGGCCAGGATCCGAGCGCTCGGCGACGTCGGCACCGTCGACCTGGGCAACGGCCGCGCCCTGTCCAGCCACTACTCCCCCGGGCATGCCAAGCACCACGTGGGACTGCTCGACTCGCTCACCGGCGATCTCTACGTGGGAGACGCCGCCGGGGTCTACCTGCCGGAGACCGGGGACCTTCGCCCGGCGAGCCCGCCCCCGGACTTCGATCTGGAGGTGGCCCTGAGATCGATCGAGCTCTTCGGAGCGCTCGGCGCTCAGCGGCTGCTCTTCAGCCATTACGGCCCGGTCGACGACGTGCCCGCGACGCTCGAACGGTCGGCGGAAGAGCTCCGTGTGTGGGTGGACCTCACCAAGCAGGCCCGCGCGGAGGGTCTCGACCTCGATCACGCGGTGGCCATGGTCCGTGACCGGACGCGGGAGCGGTACGCCGCGCTCCAGACCGATACGGCCACCGCCGAACGGTTCGAACTGCTCAGCGGCGCCCAGTCGAACGTGGGCGGGATCATGCACTGGCTCGACCGCTCCGGCACCTGAGCTCGCCCGATCGAACCTGTCGGTGTCTGGACGAACCTGTCGGCGTCTGGACGCGAACCGCGGGCGTGTGGGCACGCCCGAACCGGTGCCGATGCCGTATCGTCCCGACGCCGTCCGGCCTCGACGAAGACGTTCTGACACCGAAAAGCGCCGCCACCGAATGATCATTCACTCGGTGGCGGCGCTCTCAGGTTGATATCAGGGCTGGCGCTTCACGCCGCCGTCGGCGTCCTCGGCGTCCTCAGCGTCCTCGTCATCTTCGGCGTCCTCGATCACGTCACCGAAGTCGGGTTCGATGAAGGCCGGACCGAACGCGCTGACCTCGTTCTTCGGCTCCACGACAGCACCTGTCTGCTCTGCCGCCACCTTGCCGGTGTCGACCGCTGTGGCCTTCTCGGCTTCCACTGATACGGGCTTGACCGCTTCTGCCGGCAGATCCGCGACCCCGTCCTCAGCCTGGGCCGAGCCGGGCTCGACTTCATCGGCCTTGGTCTCCGGGGCCTGCGGGGCGGTCGCGATCGGCGTCTCATCAGCGGCGCGAGAAGCCGAAGATCCACGCTCCTGCGGAAGATCATCGAGGATGTCACCGCCCATCCTCACCTCCCCGGGCTCGTCCTCGTCGTCCTCGTCATCATCGAGGTCGTCATCGAGGTCGTCGGCCCCGGCGTCCGCACTGTCGGCTTCGAGGTCACGCGGCTTCGTGGCAAGGTCGCCGACGGCATCGGCCGCCGCCTCGTCACCAAGGTCGCCTGTGAGGTCGTCGTCGCCTTCGCCTTCGATTGCGTCATCGCCTTCGTCGAAGTCCTCTTCGAGGTCTTCGATCACGGCGCCGGTGAGTTCCGCGTACCGTTCGGCAGCGTCGGTCTCACCGTCCTCGTCGAAGGTCATCGCCCGCTCGAACCAGTCGGTCGCCGCGGTCTCGTGGCCTGCCGCCGCCAGGGCGTCCGCATAGGCGTACGCCAGACGCACCGACCACGCCCTGCGCTGCGGATCCCGCAGCTCGGTCAGGCGCTGCAAGGTGACCACGGCCGCGTCGAACTGGCCCATGTCACGTCGTGCGCCTGATTCGACGATCGCGAGCTCGATCTTGCCCTCACGGTCCAGGCGCTCGGCCTCCTTGGAACGGACGAGGTCAAGAGCCCTCTCCGGACGTCCCAGACCACGCTCGCAGTCCGCCATGACGGGCAGGTAGGCGTCAGAGCCCGTCATCCGCCTCGCCGCACGCAGGTCGGCGAGCGCCTCGGCGTACTGTCCGGCGCGATAGGCCGCGATGCCAGTGGCCTCCCTGATGATGCCGATCCTGCCCGCGAAACGGCGGGCGACCTTCGCGTGCTCGTACGCTCGCTCGGGCTCGTCGTCGCTCATCGCACGAGCGGCCGCGACGAGATGGGACGCCACCAGGTCGGCGAGGTCGGTGGGCAGGGAGCGCAACTCCGCCCGCGTCTCCTTGTCCAGCTCGTCGGGAGTGATGTCCGCCTCAAGCTCTGGGAGCGTCTCACGCTCTCGCGGCGGCTCTTCGTTTCTCCCGTACCTGGCGCGGCTTCCAGGGCCATCCTCCTGGCGGAAGGGCCGAGATCCGCCGCGATCGTCGCGGTCGCCGTACGGACGTGGTGCACGGTCGCGTGAGTCGGAACGCTCGCGATCACGGAACGGACGCGAGTCACGGTCGTGATCACGCTGGGGACGGGCCTGCTCCCGGCCTTCTCCACCGCGGCGGTCATCCCGGAAGCCACCGCCTCCGCGCTGGTCGCTGTCGCGGGAACCGTATCGGCCGCCGAAGCCGCCGCTGCCCTCACGTGGCGGCCGGCCGGCACCACCGTCGCGGTCGCGCGAGCCGTAGCCGCCGCGTGGCGCATCGCGATCCTCAAACGAGCGGCGCGGACGGTCACCGTAGCTGCCGCGGTCGCCACCGGCCCGCTGTGGGCGGTCGCCTCCGCGGAATCCGTCCCGGTCCCCATAGGACCGCTGAGGACGATCGGAACGCCCCTCACCACGCGGCCCGCGGTCGCCGGCAGAGCTGCCGCGGTCATCGCGGCTCTGGAACGGCCGACCACCACGATCGTCACGGCTCTGGAACGGCCGACCACCACGATCGTCACGGGCCTGGAACGGCCGACCACCACGATCGTCGCGGCTCTGGAACGGCCTGCCGCCCCGGTCATCACGGGCCTGGAACGGCCGACCACCACGGTCATCACGGCTCTGGAACGGCCTGCCGCCCCGGTCATCACGGGCCTGGAACGGCCGACCACCCCGGTCATCACGGCTCTGGAACGGCCGACCACCACGGTCATCACGATCCCGGGAGCCGTACCGTCCGCCGAAGCCACCGCCGCCCTCACGTGGGGGACGCGCGCTGTACCCTTCCCTGCCGCCTTCGCGATCGTTCCCGAAACTCCGTCCGCCCTCGCGGTCGTCGCGTGGCGGTCGGGCGCCCCGCTCGTCGGACCGGAACGGACGGCCTCCGCGGTCGTCACGGTCCCTGAAGCCGCCACCGGCCTGGGAGGGGCCGCGGTCACCGGAAGGGCGCTGCGGGCGGTCTCCTCCGCGATATCCACCGCGGTTGTCGTCAGAACGGGCCGGACGGTCTCCGAAACGGCCTCCCTCACGCGGGGGACGGCCGCCGTCACGAGCACCGGCACCGCGGTCGTCGCGGTTGCCGTAGCTACCACGCGATGCGTCACGATCACCGTAGGAGGGCCGCGGCCGATCGCCGGCGCGGAAGCTGTCACGGTCACCGTAGGAGCGGCCACCTCGTTCGCCACCGGAGCGTGCCCCGGGCCGGCCGGCCGCCCCACCTTCGCGGTCGCGGAAACCGCCGGAACGTTCAGAGCGGAAGGGTCGGTCGCCACGATCGCGATCTCCCGAGGCACCTTCACGCCGCCCCGCATCACGGCTACTCGAGCCGTCCCTACCCCCATCGCCGCGGTAGCCCCCGGAGCGACCGCTCACGTCCCTGCCCTCGTCACGGCTGTCTCCGCCACGGCTCGCGCCGTCACGCCCGTCTTCTCTGTTCACTTCTGTCCTCTGTTGCTCGCTCACCGCGTACGGCTGTGCGCTCGGTTCGCTGGCCGCGCTACTAGTTCCCGGATACGCCGAGCGGTGGAGATGCCCGATATCGGCTCAGTGTCAGGGGAGACCAGCCTGATTTGCCGTAGGTCTGCTGAGACCTCGTTGTGTGCCGTAGCCTCCGCTACTCGCTCTACGCAACGAAGGCCACCCGTGGTGGGGTGGCCCGGCAGGTTCCAGCCTAGCGCGCCGCCGGCGGTTCCCGGACCCGAAGGAGGAGGTCAAAGCTCCTGGTAGGTGACTGCCGTGATTCCAACAGGCCGCGAGAGTCGGTTGTGAAATGAAAAAGGGGCCGCCCCTGACGGGGTGGCCCCTCCTCAAAAGATTGTCCGGCGGCGTCCTAC
>Ga0310811_10001380_pt1 | contig 30713 bp, 28 predicted proteins | sample YCmetagenome_FD_207642 | JGI IMG/M metagenome (GOLD analysis project Ga0310811, IMG submission 207642) | Soil microbial communities from experimental microcosm in Duke University, North Carolina, United States - YC | ecosystem: Engineered > Artificial ecosystem > Soil microcosm > Unclassified ...
GCCCGCTGTTCAATGCCGACGAGATCTCGCGGGTTGCCACGTCGGCGCCCGGAACCAACAGGTTGACCAGCGTCGACTTGCCCATCCCGGACTGGCCCAGCAACAGCGTCGCGTGGCCGGCCAGCAGTCCCGATAACGCCTCGCGCGCCGCTTGCGGCGCGCCCTTGGCCGACAGTTCGATCACTGGATAGCCGAACGCCGCATACGCGGCCAAGCGTTCGCGTGCGCGTGGCAAGTCAGCGGCGATATCGGCCTTGTTCAGCACGATCAGCGGTTTCAGCCGCTGCGCCACGGCCGCGACCAGCGCGCGGCCGAGCAGGTCCTCGCTGAAATGCGGTTCGGTGGCGAGCACGATCAATAACTGATCGAGGTTGGCCGCAAACAGTTTCGACTTGTACTGGTCGGAACGGAACAGCAGGTTGCGCCGCTCGTTGATCTGGACGATCACGCCCTGGTCAGCCGACGTGCGTTCGTACGTCACGTGGTCGCCCACTGCGATCTCGCTGCGCTTGCCGCGAGGAAAACATTGCAGCAGCGTCTCGTGCGGGTGCTCGTTTGGGTTGCCTGCCGCCTCGCCCGACCCGCCGTGCGCGGCCATGTCGTGGGGACGTAGGACCTCGGCGTGCGTGATGTCGCGGCGTATGACGGCGGCATGCGCGGCGTCGGGGTGCATGACCTCGGGGTGCGCGCCGTCAGGGCGTGCGATGTCCGGGCGCACGACGTAGTGCCGGCCGTGCGCGGCGACTACCCGGCCGGTCAACGGTGGTGTGCGGCTCGCGTTGTCGCTTGCCCGCGGCGGTCGGCCGCTCATGCGTGCGCGGGCGGCGGCGCCGGACGGGAGGCCACATTGACCAGCAGTCGCGCGATGCGCTGCGACGCGGGCGGATGCGAGTAGTAGAACGCGGTGTAAAGCGGGTCCGGCGTCAGTGTCGAGGCGTTGTCCTGGTACAGTTTGACCAGCGCATTGACGAGGTCCTGCGCGCGCGTCTGCGTCGCGGCGAAGGCATCGGCCTCGAATTCGTGCTTGCGCGAACTGAGACTGGTGAACGGCGTCACGAAGAACAGGAAGACCGGCATGACAAGGAAAAACAGGACCAGCGCGAGTGCTTCGTTAGGTCCGGTCATCGACGGCGTGACGCCGAGTTCGACGTAGAACCAGGCGCGCGTCGCGAGCCAGCCCAGCACCGCGAGCATCACGAGCGAGAGCGCGAAGGTCATCACGAGCCGCTTGACGACGTGGCGGCGCTTGAAGTGTCCGAGTTCGTGAGCCAACACCGCTTCGATTTCGCTGCCCGAGAGCCGCGCCAGCAAGGTGTCGAAGAACACGATCCGCTTGGCGGCGCCGAAACCCGTGAAATAGGCGTTGCCGTGCGCTGAGCGGCGGCTGCCGTCCATTACGAACAAGCCCTTGGCCGCGAAGCCGCAGCGTTTCATGAGCGCTTCGATGCGCGCGCGCAGGGATTCGTCCTTCAGCGGTTCGAATTTGTTGAATAGCGGCGCGATGACCGACGGATACAGCACCAGCAGGAACACGCTGAACACCACCCATACGATCCAAGCCCACAGCCACCACAGCGCGCCGCTCTGGCGCATCAGCCACAACACCACGAACATCATCGGCAAACCAATCACCGCGCCGACTGCCGCGCTTTTCAGCATATCGGCGAAGAACAGTTTTTTCGACATGCGGTTGAAGCCGAAGCGCTCTTCGATGACGAATTGCCGCACATAGTCGAGCGGCAGGTCGACCACGCCCATGAGCACGACCACCGCCGCGATCACGCCGATCTGTCCGAGGTAACCGCGCCCGAGCCAGCCGGTGAGCGCCGCGTCGATCGCCTGCAGGCCGCCGAGCAGCGTCAGCGCGAGCAGCAGCGCTGTGCTGACCGCGATTTCGAGCATGGCGAATCGGGTCCGTGCGATGGTGTAGTCGGCCGCGCGCTGGTGCGCGTCCAGCGTGATCGATGCGCGGAACTGCTCGGGGACGGCGCTGCGATGCCGCGCGACGAAGCGGATTTGGCGCGACGCGAGCCACAGCTTGGTCGTTACCATCGCGACCAGCGCAATGAGAAAAATTATCGTGAACATCGTTGGACCGTGGGGACGGGTGTTGGATGATGCATTCTCGCACGTTCGGTGCGGGCGGTTCAGCCTACCCGCGCCGCGGCGGCCGCCGACGCGGCGGCTGGGTTGGTTCCGTTACCGCCGGCCGGCCGCTTCGGGCAAAATAGCGGGGCTTTTTGCGCCACATCGGCATTTCTCTTCGAAGAAGGTTTTCATGTCCAACGATTCGCTTCAAACCGCAGACCAACCGTCGCTCGCCAAAAGCGAGTTCAATTTGATCTGGATCGACATGGAGATGACCGGACTGTCGCCCGACACGGACCGGGTCATCGAAATCGCGGCCGTGGTGACCGATATGAATCTGTCGGTCGCGATCGAGGGGCCGGTACTGGCGATTCACCAGTCCGACGCCGCGCTCGATGCGATGGACCAGTGGAACAAGAACACGCATGGCCGCTCGGGCCTGATCGAGCGCGTGCGCGCCTCGAACGTCGACGAACAGGACGCTTCGGCGCAGTTGCTCGCATTCCTCGCACAGTACGTGCCACCGGGCAAATCGCCCATGTGCGGCAATTCGATTTGCCAGGACCGCCGTTTCATGGCGCGCTGGATGCCCGAACTCGAGACCTTTTTTCATTACCGCAACCTCGACGTCAGCACCCTGAAGGAATTGTGCCGGCGCTGGCAGCCGACGATCTACAAGGGCTTCCAGAAGCGCGCACTGCATACCGCACTGGCTGACATTCACGAGTCGATCGACGAAATGAAGTATTACCGCGAACACTTCCTGCGGGGCCCGAACGAGAATGCCGCTCCGGTCACCGCTTGACGTGCTCGCCCGGCTGGGTGCGAATCGCGCTTTTTGGCCGGAATGCCTTGACCACCGCCTCATGGGTCTCGATGTACGGGCCGCCGATCAGGTCGACACAGTAGGGTACCGCCGCGAAAATGCCGCCGACGCTCACCTGTCCGGCCGCGTCGCGCAGGCCTTCAAGCGTCTCGCGGATCGATTTCGGCTGACCGGGCAGATTCAGGATCAGCGCGGCGTGCGCGGCGCTCTCGCGGATCACCGCTACTTGCCGCGACAGGATGGCCGTCGGCACGAAGTTCAAGCTGATCTGGCGCATTTGTTCGCCGAAACCGGGCATCGCCTTGGTGCCGACCGCCAGCGTCGCCTCGGGCGTCACGTCGCGGCGCGCCGGGCCCGTGCCGCCCGTGGTCAGGACCAGGTCGCAGCCGACCACATCGACGAGGTCGATCAGCGTTTGCGAGATCGTCGCCTGATCGTCGGCGATCAGCCGCGTCTCGGCGCGCCACGGGCTCGCCAATGCGGCGCCAAGCCAGTCCTGTAGTGCAGGAATGCCCTGATCCGCGTAGGCGCCGGTGCTCGCGCGGTCGCTGATCGACACCAGGCCGACAATCAGCTCATTGGCTCGTTCCCGCGCCGGCCCGTTCGTCGGCTCAGGCGCCGCTTGAGGCGTCACTTCATTCGTGTGCTGAGGTTGGATCGTCATCGTCGTCAGTGTGTTCTCGGTTGCGCGGCGCAGCGTCAGGCGCGCTGATGCCGCCGCTCGCGTTTTTGATCCATTGGAACAGCTCGCGGAAATAGCGCGGCGGCTTGTTCTGCTCAGCTTCGCGCCGGGCATTGCGGATCAGCGTATGGCCTTGCTGTGCGTCGGCTTGCGGATGGGTGCGCAGGAAGTCGGTCAGCGCCGTGTCGCGTGTCAGCAGTTGCTCGCGAGTGTGCTCGATCCAGTGCAGCCGCGCGGTTCCCGCCTTGTCGACGCCTTTACTGGCATCGATTGCGGTGCGCAATGCCGCCACTTCGTCGTCGCGCAGTCCGCGCATCACCCGCCCGACATACTGCATCTGGCGCCGCTTGCCTTCGTGGTCCGTGATGCGGCGCGCGGCGTGGACCGCTGCCGCGAGGTCCTCCGGCATCGGCATCTTGGCGAGCGTATCCTTGCCGAGTGCGCTCAGTTCGGCCCCCAGCGCCTGTAGCGCGAGCATTTCGCGCTTCAATTGCGATTTGCTCGGACGGTCGTAGCCGTTCTGGTCCAGGCCGTCGTCGTTCACGAGATCGGCGGACGCATGCGTAGTTCGGGTTTTGCGATTCATGAGCGCATTTTAGCGTGCGCCGCTCATGCCGGGGACGGCCGCCGCGCGCGAATCGTGCGGCGTTGTCGCGGCATCGCCCAACGCCGCGCCGAACTCTGCGATACTGCAACGCTGATCGATGCGGTCGATGCCGCCAGCGCGCACCCATGGCGCTTGTTATGATCGCAGCGGAATTAGAGAGGACCGAACCGACATGGCAGCACATCAGCGCGTGTTTCCGCACACGCAAGACCAGTTGAAAGAAATCGCATCCGATATCCTGCGCTATGCGAAGGAGCTCGGCGGCACCGACGCCGCGACCGAAATCTCCGAGGGAGATGGGTTGTCTGTGTCCGTGCGGCGCGGCGAAGTCGAGACGATCGAACACAACCGCGACAAGATGGTCGGCGTCACGGTCTTCATCGGCAACAAGCGCGGCAACGCGAGCACCTCGGACTTTTCCCCCTCGGCGTTGCAGGATACCGTCGCGGCCGCGTACAACATCGCGCGCTTCACGGCCGAGGACGCGTGCGCCGGATTGGCCGAGTCCGAACTGCTCGAAACCGCGCCGCGCGATCTCGATTTGTTTCATCCGTGGGAACTGAGCGCCGACGCGGCGGCCGACCTGGCGCGCCGGGCCGAGCAGGCCGCGTTCGACACCGATGCGCGCATCCGCAATTCGGAAGGCGCAAGCGTGTCCGCGCAGCACTCGCAGTTCGTGCTCGCGACATCGCGGGGTTTTCTCGGCGGCTATCCGTATTCGCGCCATTATGTTTCCTGCGCACCGATCGCCGGGAGCGGGCGCAACATGCAGCGCGACGACTGGTATACGGCCAAACGCAGCGCGGCGGACCTGGCGGCCCCTGAAGCGGTCGGTCGTTATGCGGCGGAACGCGCGCTGGCGCGCATCGGCGCTCGTTCGCTCGATACGCGTAAATGTCCGGTGCTGTTCGAGGCGCCACTCGCGGTCGGCTTGTTGGGTGCGTTCACGCAGGCGGTCAGCGGCGGCGCACTGTATCGCAAAACCAGTTTTCTGACCGATTCGCTCGGCAAGCAGGTGTTCGCGGATTCCGTGCAGGTCCTGGAAGACCCCCATATGCCCCGCGCGCTCGGCAGCGCGCCGTTCGACGAAGAGGGCGTACGCACGGTGCGCCGCGACGTGGTGCGCGACGGCGTCGTCGAGGGCTATTTCCTGTCGACCTACTCGGCGCGCAAGCTCGGCATGCGTACCACGGGTAACGCCGGCGGTTCCCACAACCTGGCGCTGGTCAGCAAAAACACCCGCGAAGAAGACGATTTCGCCGAAATGCTCAGGAAGCTAGGCACGGGCCTGCTGCTGACCGAACTGATGGGGCAGGGCGTCAACTACGTGACCGGCGACTATTCGCGCGGGGCGTCGGGCTTCTGGGTGGAGAACGGCGTGATCCAGTACCCGGTCGAGGAGATCACGGTCGCGAGCAACCTGCGCGATATGTTCCGGCATATCGTCGCGATCGGCGCGGATCGCATCGTGCGCGGCACCAAGGAAACCGGCTCGGTGCTGATCGAGCAAATGACTATCGCCGGGCAATAGGTCCCGCAAGGGACGGGGCGCGCCAGGGCCGCGCGCTGCGCGTCAGCGCCGCTCGTAGACCACGAACGCGTAGCTGAAGTCGTTCGGTTCCTTGGCGCGCTGCGTAGCGCGCTCGACTTCGCGCCACACCGTCGGGTCGGGCGCGTCGAATCGGGCGTCGCCGTCGAAATCCGCGTCGATCTCGGTGACGATCAGCCTGCTGGCGTGCTCAATTCCGTCAACATAGAGCTGCGCGCCGCCAATCAGGAAGGCTTCCGCTTCGCCCGAGGCGGCGCACAGGGCGAGCGCCGCAGCAAGGCTGGTTACCGTGTCGCAGCCCTCGAAGCGTCGTGTCGCGTCGCGTGAGACCACGATGTTGCGGCGTCCCGGCAACGGCCGGCCGATCGATTCATGCGTCTTGCGTCCCATCACGATGGGCGCGCCCATCGTAGTGCGCTTGAAGTGGGCGAGGTCTTCGGGCAAACGCCACGGCAACTGGTTGTCGCTTCCGATCACACCGTTGCGGGCGCGCGCGACGATCAGGGTAAGGGTCGTCATCGGGCGGTCCATCATGGGCGCGCGGCTGCGGTCCAGGCGCGCGAAGAGCCGCATTGTACCGCGCCGAGCGTCATCGACGCGGCGCGCGCGGGCCGTGATGCCTGCGCCGATGGTTGGCCTCGCCGATGGTTGGCCGCTCGCGTCTGCCGCGATGACCCGCGGGCCGCGGCAACGCGCCGTGCCTGAAATTCACGGCGTTCTTGCCATGCCGCGAATGGTGTTATGTGCCGAACGCGTGTCGCATCACGTAGTCGATGCTTTGCGGCGTACTCGGCGACTTCAGGTAATCGAAGCAATAGTTGCGGACCAGACGCCGCACCTGTGGGTCGATCAGCCGTGCGGCCGACACCAGCGCGACCCAGCCAACGCTCGACTGCCGCAGGCTTTGCTCCAGCCCCGGCAGTTCGCGCGCGGTGAAGCCGTCCATATCAACCAGTCCGACGGCGACGCTTTCGGGCCTGACGACACGGTTAGCCTCGGCCGCGCTCGTGGCGAGCATCACGGTCCAGCCGTGCTCGTGCAACCCTTTCAGCAATTTGTCATCCGACGCGCGGGCGAGATATAGGACGGTGCGCCGCGTCACTACGGTGCGCCGCGTCGCCTGATAATCAGGGGTCGCGGTGCCGCCCGTCGCGGCGGCATTTTTCCCCGGCCTGCCCAAGTGCGGTCGGTTCTCGCCGCTGCCATGCTTCACAGCGGTCAAATCGGATATGTCTCGCATTGCTCGGTCCGTCGATCAAAACGTGTATGGAAAGCGCAAGCGCGCCAAACATCAGTTCTGTGGAATAAAAAAGTGCCCGCCGGGGGACGGAGCACAAAACTTTTTTTTGGTCGTGACATGGCGACCTGTCTGGTGCTACGGATCCGTCATAGCGCGTGAAAGTACCTATGGTATGAATCGCGCAGCCAGCCGCGACAGTCGCTCCACATGCTGCTATCCGTGACTTTTGTTGTACTGGAGCAACGAGCGTTTCTTCCACTTGCGGTTGCGAAACGCCAAGTCCCCCATGTTTCAATTTGGCGTGCTATGTTGGACCGCCGATTTGTGATTCGATCGATCATCGATAGGACCGTGTTATGGGCGTGGAGAATAGCGAGATGCGTGCCATCGTCCGCGGACCGTTGCCGCGAAAGGCTCGCGCCTCCAAGGCGCAAGCACGGGCGCACTCAATCCGGATAAAACGTTTCAGTTTTGAAACGGACGGTGCACCGGCTTTGGGTTGACACGACCGGATTCCGCCACTTTGTGCCTAACGCGCTGGTGCGCCGACACGTCAGGCTGCCGTAACAAGATAGGCCGCGAGGCGATCGTGAGGCGGTGTCGGCGTTCGCGGGCCGGCCACATGCCCGGGCGTTTCAATCTTGGTTTAAACACGTGTTTGCACTTGAACTTATTAACGCAAGGTCTTGTGCGCAAAAGTAAAAGGCCCGTTGGCCGAAGGTGGGGCAAACGTAACACCGAACAGCGTACCAAAAAGATGCGGGGGGAAACCCTGAAAAATAAAAAAACCGGCGCGCTTTAATATTTCTATGCTCTGTATTAACTCAGTTTGATGCAAAGCGTTGGTTGACGCCCGCTTCGGTTCGCTGGTAATGTGATATGTACGAACTTGCTCAAGGTTTCGAAGGGGAACGGGATGCCGCCCGTGTAATTCGGCAATAATTTCTCATGTTTGGCAAGTAATTAATAAGTTCCAAATCGGGACAAGCCTTTCACGCGCCGTAACCGAGGGATTCGCTGTCCGCACCACCATTCGAATGACCGTGCAATTTGTCTCGGGGCAAATCCAGCACGCGAATTGGACTGTACTTCAATCTGTCCGCGGCGGTGATTTCTGCCGCTTGCGATGGTACTCGCGATGCTGTTCGGACGCGTTTATTGACTGGGACCTGATCATGGCACTGGAGCTGCGGCGACAACTCATCTACGTGACACACTGCCCCGACAGTGCCCTTCAAGCCGCGCTCGCTTCGCGTGGCTGGGACGTGCGCGTCGTCGGCTGCGCGCGTGACGCACAGCGCGCGATGAAACGCGACGTGCCGTCGGGCGGCTTGCTGGATCTCACTAGCGAATTTGAGAAGCACGACATGGTGTCATTCGAGTCGTGTCTGGCGCTGGGCAACGTGGGCTGGGTTGCGACCACGCGTGCAGGCCAGCTTGGCGACCCGGTGGTGCGCCGACTGATTCGCGACTACTGTTTCGACTACGTGACAATGCCATTGCCGCATGAACGCGTCGTCGACTCGGTGGGTCACGCGTACGGGATGGTCTCGCTGGGCGAGACCTTCGGCGAACCGGCGACGGCCTCGGAAGGGGAGATGGTGGGTGGCTGCGACGCCATGGTGCAGATGTTCCGTTCCATCCGCAAGGTGGCCAGCACGGACGCACCGGTGTTCATTTCCGGCGAATCGGGGACCGGCAAGGAGTTGACCGCGGTGGCGATCCATGAGCGCTCGACGCGGCGTGGGGCGCCGTTCGTCGCGATCAACTGCGGCGCGATCCCGCCACACCTGCTGCAGTCCGAACTATTCGGCTACGAGCGCGGCGCGTTCACGGGCGCGAACGCCCGCAAGATCGGCCGCGTCGAGGCAGCCAATGGCGGTACGCTGTTCCTTGACGAAATCGGCGACCTGCCGCTCGAAAGCCAAGCGAGCCTGTTGCGCTTCTTGCAAGAGCGTCGCGTCGAACGGCTGGGCGGACACGAATCGATTGCTGTCGATGTGCGGATCATTTCCGCGACCCATATCGATCTGGAAAGCGCGATGCGCGACGGCCGCTTTCGGGCGGACCTGTTTCACCGGCTGTGCGTGCTGCGTATCGACGAACCGCCGCTACGCGCCCGCGGCAAGGATATCGAAATACTCGCGAAGCACATGTTCGAGCGCTTCAAGACCGATGCATCACGTCGCGTGCGCGGTTTTTCTCCGGACGCGATCGCGGCGCTATACAACTACGGCTGGCCCGGCAACGTGCGCGAACTGATCAATCGCGTGCGCCGCGCCCTCGTCATGGCTGACGGGCGTTTCGTCACGGCCCGTGACCTCGAGTTGCAGGACTGGGTCGAGACTGAGCCGATGTCGCTCGCGGCGGCGCGCGAGGCAGCGGAGCGGCAGGCTATCGAAGTCGCGCTGCTCAGGCATCGCGGACGGCTGAACGAGGCCGCCCATGAACTCGGCATTTCCCGCGTCACGCTTTACCGCCTGCTGAGCGCGCACGGCATGCGCGATGCATTCGACGATATGCCGCGCGCCGGCTGATTTGCCGGATGCCGCTGCCCCATTCTCATTAAAGCCGCCGTGCCGCTTCGCTTAGTGGCGGCATGCACGCGACTAATCTCCCCGGTGCAATTTTTTGGTGTTCGCTCGGCAATGCCCGCGGCGGGCCACGATTAATTCTTAAAATAGTGCGGCGGTTTTAGCGCGTCGAATTGACTGCAAGTTAATTTTTTTAACCAATGGGCCAAGAAAGTGTCATTGGCGCCGGCTCGACAAAAGGGCGATAAAGCGGTTCCATCGCGGTTGCGTCACTTCGGCGTCACTTCCGCGTCACTTCCGCGCCACAATCGCGGCGAATAAAATGGGCCGCGTCCGGCGGACACTACCGCGTCACATAAAAGTGACGCGTCCATCCGTCAAACAGCGATCGGCGCCTTGATGCCCGGGTGGTAGTCGTAGTTTTCGACCGCAAAATCGTCGTACCGATAGTGGAGAATGCTTTCCGGCTTGCGTGCGAGCTTCAGCGTCGGCAGCGCGTACGGCACGCGGCTCAGTTGCAGTTCGACCTGCTCGAAGTGATTCGCATAGATATGGCAGTCGCCGCCGGTCCAGACCAGCTCGCCGACGTCCAGGCCAGTCTGCTGCGCGAGCATGTGCGTCAGCAGCGCGTAGCTGGCGATATTAAACGGCGTGCCGAGAAACACGTCCTGGCTCCGGCAGTACAGCAGACAGCTCAACTTGCCTTCGTTCACATAGAACTGGGCGAGGCAGTGGCACGGTGCTAGCGCCATCTTGCCGGCACGCACGTTATCGACCGGCGACATCGACTCGTCCGGAAAGTCGGCGACGTTCAGTGCGGTCAACAGCAGGCGGCGCGAGTGCGGGCGCGTCGTGATTTGCTCGACCAACTGGGAGACCTGATCGACCGTGGTACCGTCCGGGCGCGGCCAGAAGCGCCACTGATGGCCATAGACCGGCCCGAGATTGCCGTTTTCGTCGGCCCATTCGTCCCAGATCGTGACGCCATTGTCCTGCAGTGACTTGACGTTGGTATCGCCGGCCAGAAACCACAGCAACTCGTGAATGACGCTCTTCAGGTGAATCCGTTTGGTGGTCACGAGCGGGAAGCCGGCCGCGAGGTCGAACCGGAGTTGCCGGCCAAACACGCTGACCGTGCCAGTGCCGGTGCGGTCCATTTTCCTGGCGCCGTTTGCGAGGATGTCCCTCAGCAGCTCCTGGTATTGAATCATTGCGAGGTAGGTTTCAGAGGTGGAAATACGATTGTAGCAAGCGCGGCGGCGACGGTCCGGTATCAGCGCCGCCGCGGCGCGGCTGGCGCGTTAAAATCACTTTTTGGCGTACATTCAGAAGTGAGAGGTGCATCATGGTCCGCATCGTGGCCCAATGGCTGGTCTGCATCGTTGCCGCGTCGTGCGCCGCGTGCGCGAATGTGGAGGGAGCTTCGTCTTCCGCGTCGCCGAGCGGCAGCATGACGATGTACGGCACCATCGACACCGGCGTGTCGTTCAGCACGCGCTAGCCGCGTCACGGCGACACGTGGCGGCGACAGGCCGCCTCCCCTCGCGCAGCAATGGATTTGCCCTATCGTTGGACAGCGCCGCGCATGCGGCCACCCCATCCTTGATCAGAACGCACATGACCACAGATACCACGACACGCGGCATCGATCGTTCCGAAACGACATTCCGATTCCTGGCCGAGCCGACTTCCGTGAACTTCGGCGGCAAGGTTCACGGCGGTGCACTGATGAAGTGGATCGACGAAACCGCGTACGCGTGCGCGGCAACCTGGTCCGGCCGGTATTGCGTGACGGTGAGCGTCGGCAACATCCGCTTCCGCAGGCCGATCCTGGTCGGCCATTTGGTGGAGTTGCGCGCCCGGGTCGTCGCCACGGGCCGCACCAGTATGCACATCCATGTGTCGGTGCATGCCGGCGATCCTAAATGGGGCGAGTTGCGCCAGACGACCGACTGCCTGGTGGTGTTTGTCGCGGTGGACGAGACCGGCGCCCCCGTGCCGGTGCCGACCTTCGAGCCCGTCACCGACGAGCAGAAGCGTTTGGCCAAGTACGCGATCGACGTCAAGGAGGCGCTCGACGCGATCGTCGAATTGAAACCCGAAGAGGTCGCGGCGGGCAAGGTCTGAACCGTCATGCCCGACCGCGGCACCTTGCGAGGCGATCAGGAGCGTTGTCCGACCATCTCCTGCGGTCTGACCCAGGCGTCGAACTGCTGCTCGGTCACGTAGCCGAGCGCGAGCGCGGCCGCTTTCAGCGTGGTGCCTTCGTGGTGCGCTTTCTTGGCGATCTGCGCGGCCTTGTCGTAGCCGATGTGCGGATTCAGCGCGGTCACCAGCATCAGCGATTCATTCAGCAATGACGCTATCCGCTCGCGGTTCGGCTCGATGCCTACCGCGCAGTGATCGTTGAAGCTACGCGATCCGTCGGCGAGCAGCCGGATGGATTGCAGTACGTTGTGCGCGATCATGGGCCGAAACACGTTCAACTCGAAGTTGCCGCTCGCGCCGCCGAAGCTTACCGCCGCATCGTTGCCGAATACTTGGCAGCACAGCATCGTCAGCGCTTCGGACTGCGTCGGATTGACCTTGCCCGGCATGATGGAGCTGCCTGGCTCGTTCTCCGGGATGGACAGCTCGCCGAGCCCGCAGCGTGGTCCTGAGGCGAGCCAGCGAATGTCGTTGGCGATTTTCATCAGGCTCGCCGCGACGGTCTTCAGCGCACCGTGCGCGAACACCAGCGCATCGGCGGCCGCCATCACCTCGAACTTGTTCGGCGCGGTGACGAACGGCAGGCCGGTCAACGTCGCGATCGCACCGGCGACCTTCACGGCGAATTGCGGATGCGCATTCAGTCCGGTGCCGACCGCGGTGCCGCCCAGCGCGAGTTCGTACAGGTGCGGCAGCGCCGCTTCGAGATGGCGGCGGCCCTGGTCCAACTGCGCGGCGTAGCCCGAAAACTCTTGTCCGAGCGTCAGCGGCGTCGCGTCCTGCAAGTGCGTGCGGCCGATCTTGACGATCTGCGCGAACGCCGCTGCTTTGTGCGCCAGGGTATCGTGCAGCGCGCGCAATGCCGGCATCAGGTCCTTGACGATGCCGACCGCGGCCGCGATATGCATCGCCGTCGGAAACACGTCGTTGGACGATTGTCCGCGGTTGACGTCATCGTTCGGATGCACCTTGCGCGCCTCGCCGCGCTCGCCGCCCAGCAATTCGCTCGCGCGGTTGGCGATCACCTCGTTCAGGTTCATGTTGGTCTGCGTGCCGGAGCCGGTCTGCCAGACCGCGAGGGGAAATTCGTCCCGGTGTTTGCCGGCGACGATCTCATCGGCCGCTTGAATGATCGCATCGGCCTTGTCGGCCGGCAGCACGCCGAGGTCGCGGTTGACTTCGGCCGCCGCGCGTTTGATCACGGCCAGCGCGGCGATCAGCTCCGGCGATTGTTTCTCGGTCGAAATCTTGAAATTCTGCAAGGAGCGCTGCGTCTGCGCGCCCCACAGGCGCTCGTTGGGCACGGCAATGTCCCCGAAGGTGTCGCGCTCCATTCTGATGTTGTCTGACATAACTCCCTCGCGAAAAGGCCGTCGCACACAAATCAGTCATGGCGCTATGAGCGTCATAGCTGGTCGCGTACCGGCAGAATGGAAAAAATCCCGGTTGCGAGATTACGTAACAGGCCCGCTTGAGGATCGTAGTTATACGTGACGATACGGCCGTTTTCCTCGGCGGTCCACAGCAGCGGCGACGGCGGCACGCCGATGCGGCTCAGCAGTTCGACCTCCTCCGACGGGGCCAGCGTGACGTGATAACTCACCTTCGGCGAGATCCCGTGATCGAATAGCTCGGCGATCTCACCGGCCATCTTCGAACTATAAATCACCAGTGCGAGTTCGGTGTTCAGGTGCTCGGAGCGCGGGTCGAGGTTCATGGAGCCGACCACGAGGATCTGGCGATCGATCACGTAGACTTTGGCGTGCAGGCTGGCCTTCGATTCCAAACCGGCGATGCCCGATGTATCCGGCGCGCGACCGACCGGCTTAAATTCATACAGCCGTACACCGGCTTGCAGCAGCGGCACCCGGTATGGCGCATAGCCGGCCTGCACGGCCGGTGCGTCCGTGGCAGCCAGCGAATTGGTCAGTACGGTCAGCGCGACGCCGCGCTCGTGAAGCCGCCGGGCGAGGTCGATCCCCGCGTCGTGCGGCACGAAGTAGGGCGACATGGCCAGGAATTCGCGCTGCGCGAGCGGCGCCAGTTCGCGCAGCCGTTTGACCAGCGGACTCTCGTACTGGTCGTCCGGCACTTCGACCTTGCGCGGCGAATCGACGAGGAATTCGGCGCGCGCCCAGATGAAGTCAAGCTGGTCGCGTGCAATCTGCGTCGCGAGCGGCGTCGCGTTCAGCGGCTTCGCGCTAAAAAACGCCGCATCGCGTTCCCAGTGCGCGCGCAGCATCTCGCGTACCTTGACGATGTCCTCGGGGGCGAAGGTCTGTTTGTTGAGCGCGCGCAGCGGGTAGGCCTCCCGGCTGTTCCAGTACGTGTCGAAGCTGTCCGACACCTGCTGCACAATCGGGCCGGCGGCCAGCACATCGAGGTCGCGAAAGATCACGTCGGGGCTCGCGTCGAAATACTCGTCGCCAAGATTGCGTCCGCCGATGATCGCCACCTGGTTGTCGGCGATCATCGCCTTGTTGTGCATCCGGTGCGTCAGCTTGTCGAGGTGCGTAAGCACGTTGCCGATGCGCGCCAATGGACTCTGGCTGGCAGTCGCGAACGGGTTGAAGATGCGCACCTCGATGTTCTTGTGCGCGTTGAGCGCGGCGATGGTGCTGTCGATGTCGCGGAAATTCAGGTCGTCGACCAGCAAACGCACGCGCACCCCGCGATCGGCCGCGCGCAGCAGCGCCTCGAGCAGCAGCTTGCCGGTGTTGTCTTCACGCGCGATGTAGTACTGGAGGTCCAGCGTGCGCGTCGCCGCGACGGCCAGCGCGATGCGCGCCTGGAGCGCATCGGTGCCGTGCCACAGGGAGCGGAAGCCATTCTCGCCCGGATGCGCGGCGGCGGCTTGAGTGACCGCGGCTTGCAGCGGCGTGGGCGTGGCGGCCGGCAGCGCGTGGGTGATCTCGCGCGGGTAGTCGCTTGCCGGCGGACGTGTCGCGCACGCGGACAGACACAGTACCAGCGCCAGCAGCCACCACCGCGCCCGCCAGCACGGGATGCGCGTGCACCTGGCGCAAGACGCCGGGGCGACATCACACGGATATCGGCTATCGCTCACGAACGGATCGCTCCCCACGGCGTGAGGAACGGTCGGAACGCACGACTGCGCGGCTTTTCCAGTGAAAGCGCGCGACCATCAGCACCGCGACCGCGGCCAGTCCTGCCGCGAGTCCCCACCATAGTCCGCGTGGGCCGAGCCCGAGCTTGAGCGCCAGCCAATACGCGACCGGAAAGCCAATCCCCCAGTACCCGAGCGCTGCCATCAGCATCGGCACGCGGGTGTCACGCAGGCCCCGCAAGCAGCCTGCGCCGACCGTTTGCAGGCCGTCCACGATCTGGAACACCGCCGCGACGGCGAGCAGCGACGCGGCCAACGAAACGGTCCGTGCATTGGCCGGGTCGTTCAGATTCAGGTACAAGCCGATGATCCAGTGCGGCGCGACCGTCATCACCGCGCCGGAGGTCGCCATGAAGCCGGCACCAAGCGCCAGCGCCACAAAGCCGGCTTGCCGCGCGTCGGCCAGCCGATTCGCGCCCGCCCAGTAGCCGACGCGCATATTGGCCGCCTGGGCGATCGCCGCGGGCACCATGAATGCGACCGATGCGATGTTCAGCGCGATCTGGTGCGCGGCCAGCGCGGTTTCGCCGAGCAGACCGACCATTAGGCCGGTAGCTAGGAACAGCAGGGTTTCCACGCCGTACGTCACGGCCACCGGCCAGCCGATGGCGAGCAGTTCGGTCAGCAGCGGCCAGCGCGGCCGCGACGAGACGACGAAGTGCTTGTAACGCGGCCGCAGGTGCAGCAGAGCGAGCAGCACCGCGGCGCTCAGCCATACCGTAAGGGTGGTGGCGAGTGCCGAGCCTTGCAGGCCCAGCCGCGGCAGGCCCCAGCGGCCGTGGATCAGCCCGTAGTTCAGCACCGCGTTGAGCACCACTGCGCCAATCGATACCCATAACAGACGGCGGGCGGCGCCTATTGCGGGCAGAAACGCGCGCATCATCCCGACACCGATCAAGCTGCCGAGCGAGGCCCAGCGTAGCACGTCGAGGTATTCGCCAACACGCCGCACGAGCGGCTCCGGCTCGCCGAACGCGCGCAGCAAGTCCGCCGCATAAGACACGAGCGCGAAGGTCGGCAGCGACAGAAGCACGGCGAGCAACAGGCCGGTCCAGTAGAGCGGCGGCACCCGGTGATCAGCCCGTGCGCCGCGCGCTTGCGCGACCGTCACGCTGACCGACGTCAGCACCCCTTGCATCAGGATCGACACCGTGAAGAACAGATTCGCGCCAAGACCGCCGGCCGCGAGCGCTCCAGGGCCGAGCGAGCCCAGCAAGATCGTGTCGGTCACGCCCATCGCCATGTGTGCGAGTTGCGCGATCGCCAACGGTGCGGCCAGCCGTGCAGTCTCGCTCGCATGACGCCGCAGCGTGGGCGCGTCGACCTTGTCCTGCGCTGGTGCGTGGATCAAGCCGATATTCTTCATGAAAGCTTTATGAAATAAACTCTCATGGTACCAAGTCGGCGCGCCGCGCGGAATGCACGCTTGCGGTGCTTCGGAACGGTACAGTTGCATGGGGGCGACGCCCCAGGTTCCCGATTATTCGGCCTGCTGCCGCGGCTGCTGAGATTGTCCCGACAGGACCGCGCGCGGCGCGCTGGGCATGAACGCCGCACGCAGCCATGCGGCCAATCGTGAAAATATGTCGTACGGCTCGTCGACGAAGATTTCCGGGCGCAGCAGGCGCAAGTATTCGAGAATCTGCTGCGCTTCGCGTTTTTGCATCACGCCCGCCCAAATCGACAGTCTCAGCAATGCGCGCAATTCCCCGAGTCGTTCGCGCGCCTGGCTGCCGACCGCGTTCTCGCAGTTCGTTTTCGACTCGTAGACGCGCTGGCGCAGTGAATCGACCAGGCGCCAGGCGGGTGTCTGCATTTGCTCTTCGAGGATCTGGATGTTTTGTGCGGCGCTCTTGATCTGCTGGGCCAGCGAATCGACCACGGCCGAGTCCGCGCCCGCTTCCGTGACGATCGCGCTGGCCAGGTCGCGTGCCGCGCCCAGCAACTGATCGGGCGTCCAGTCCGCGCGCACGGCGAGGCCAAAGCCATGTTCGGCCGATTTTTGCATCAGCGCCGCGACTACGTCCGGGAATTCCTTTTCCAGCGTGCGTCGCGTCCACTCGTAGTGGCTGCCCTTGAGCAAATGCGACACCGCCTGCTCGGTGAGCGGCACGGTGTTATCCATGATCCGCGCCCGCAAGAAATCCTCGAACGATGGCGTGACGAAGCGCGGGTCGAGCGAAGTCGACATGCGCACGAATGTGTCGTAATCCCTGCGGAGCGCGGCGATCGCCTCGTCCTTCAGCACAAAAGTGATTTGCCCCATACCTGTTCCGGTCGTCCGCGCGCGCCATGTGCGCCGCTTCCGTGGCTAATGCGGGCGCCCCGGCGGGTTGCACGCCGCGAACGAAGCCGCTTCAGCACCTTCTATCGGCGGATTGAGGCGAAACTTGAGGATGGCGTGCGCAACTCATTTCACCGGAATCGGCAACGTGGACGGGACCGGCACCGCGGTGACGCTGTTTTTTGCGCTACCGGACACGATGCGATCGCTGTACGTCAAGTAGACCAGCGTGTTGCGCTTGCGATCGACCACGCGTACCACATGCAAGGTCTTGAAAATAAGCGACAGTCGTTCGGAGAATATGTCAGTCTGCCGGGGCAGGGGCGCGTTGAACGCAAGCGTGCCGACTTGCCGGCATGCAATCGACGCTTCGGTCGGATCTTCCGCGAGGCCCAGCGAGCCCTTTATGCCGCCCGTACGGGCGCGGGACACATAACAGGTTACGCCGGCGACGGCCGGATCGTCGTACGCCTCGACGACCACGCGATCGGAGCCGGTAATGTGGAAATTGGTGTTTACGCTGCCGAGTTCCTCGGCCCATGCGGAAGCCGTCAACCCAAGGGCTGCGGCGGCGATCAGCGGCGTAGTGGTGCGGCGGAGCGCAAAACGACGTGTCATGCGAAAAAATCCTCATGGAGCGCGGCCATCGCGACGTTCGCGCGGCTCGACGCACCTAGCGCCAAGCATAGCCGAAAGCGCATCGCGCAGGCGTGGATCCCGGCGTAACGGTACGTAATGCCATGCCGCCGCTGGCGCGCGTCAAGAACGAGGGGGCGGCCGTGCGGTCGTGGCAGTCTTCGGCTACGCTTATGACTTCGGGACGCAGATCGCCCGGTGTTGGCGAACTGTCAGTCGATCTCTGGAACTAACCCTGGGCGCCGTTATGTCCTTTCGCTTTACTCGTCTCTCGTCCGTGGCGCCGTGGTGTGTCGCTGCCGCGATGATTTGCGCCGCCGCGCCGGTGGCCGCGCAGAACACCCCGGGAGCGCCCGATGGCATTCTCAGCGACGAATTCCGCTTGAATGCGCATCCGCAGATGCCGTTCGCCGCCTCCGCGCCCGATGCGAAGTTTCAGCACGGCCCGCCCGATGCGCGCCGCCGTCGCGCCGATGACGGCGATGCGTCAGGCGATTCCTGCAATCTGAAGTGCGGGAATTGATTCCGTCGGGTTCACCGACGTCGAGCAGGCCTCGCCAAGCCGTACTGACCCAACAAGGAGGATGAGATGTCATCGACCCCGGAAACACGACCGCCGCTGCCCCCGTTCACACGGGAAACGGCAATTGAAAAAGTGCGCTTAGCCGAGGACGGATGGAATTCGAGGGATGCCGTCAAGGTGGCGAAGGCCTATTCGCATGACACCAAGTGGCGCAACCGCGCGGAGTTCGTGAACGATCGTGATGAAGCGAGGGCGTTTCTCGAGCGCAAATGGAAGAAGGAACTGGATTATCGTCTAATCAAGGAGCTGTGGGCTTTTGGCGGCAACCGGATCGCGGTGAGATACGCGTATGAGTGGCACGACGATTCCGGCAACTGGTTCCGGTCGTATGGCAACGAGAACTGGGAATTCGGCGACGATGGATTGATGCAACGGCGCTATGCCAGCATCAACGATATGCCGATCAAGGAATCGGAACGTAAGTTCCACTGGCCCCTGGGCCGCCGTCCCGACGATCATCCGGGACTCAGCGAGCTAGGGCTCTGACCGCGGGCTCAGTAGTGCCGACTCGAACCTGACAGTCGCCCGGTCGGGCGGGGCGCCATCCGCTCGACGCGCAGATCGGCGGCGGCGTCATGTTGATTAGCGATGCGAATTGAATGCTGCCGTCTGCCAGCAATGGCGCAGACGACCGCCCGCAGCGATTAGCGGAACGCCCAGAGCCAGTTGCGCATGGCGATAGCATCCTGGCGGGGCATCGTCGCGCCACAATGGTGCATTCGGCCCGCGGGCGCGGGTCTCCTTACGGTGTGCTTCGCCGTGCCTCATAGCCGTCTCTTTAAGCTACCAGCGGCGACGTGCTTGCACTGGGAGTGCCGATTTCCATCGCTCCACTCTTACAGGCACAGTCTGTGCTTAAAACATACTGCTTAACGGAATCTCAAGTCGGAACGTAAGCGAAAGTATTGCCATTGTTCAGCTGCGGCGGAGAAAAACAAAACATGTCAGATGCGATCGAAAAATCAACCATGCGCAAGGTGTTTTGGCGTCTGGTGCCTTTGCTTTTCCTCGCGGAGCTATTCAACTATATCGATCGCTTCAATCTGGGCGTTGCCGCCCTCAAGATGAATCACGATCTCGGATTCAATCCCGCCGTATTTGGATTCGGTGCGAGCGTGTTTTTTGTGGGGTATATGCTGACCGGCGTACCCAGTAATCTAATGCTGCATAAGGTCGGGGCGCGCAAGTGGCTCGGCGCGATATTGATCGTCTGGGGTCTGGTTGCGACGCTCACCGCATTCATATGGAACCCCCATAGCTTGTATAGCATCCGGTTCCTGCTCGGAATGGTGGAAGCCGGCTTTCTTCCTGGCGCCGGGCTCTACGTGACCTATTGGTTCCCGGCGGGCTACAGGGCGCGCGCGGTAGCCGGTTACACGATTGCAGGTTCGGCTTCCGCCGTGGTGGGCGCGCCGCTTTCGGCCTTGATCATGACCGCTTTCAATGGATCACTGGGCCTGCACAGCTGGCAATGGATGTTTATCTTGGAAGGCATTCCGCCCGTTATGCTCGGGATCGCGTTCCTGGCGCTGCTGACCGATCGGCCAGCCAATGCGCGTTGGCTCACGCCGGAGCAACGGGACTGGCTGCAAAGCCGCCTCGGTCAGGAACGCGCCGCACAGGAGCGTCATGGCGGGTTCAGGTACGTCGACATCGTGACCGATTCGCGCGTGTGGAGCTTGGCTGCCATGTTGGGCTGCGCCCTGGTGGGTATCTACGGGATGTACGTCTGGTTGCCGCAGATCATTAATTCGTTGGGCCATTTCAGTTTGATCGAGGTGGGCATGCTGTCAGCGGTGCCATCGATTCTCGGCGTAATCGGCACCATTTTGGTGAGCCGGAGTTCGGATCGCACAGGCGAGCGCAAGTTTCACCTGGGTGGCCTCTATCTGGTAGGTGGCCTGGCGCTTGGGGCAAGCGCATTCACCCATAGCCCGGTGATCGCGTACCTGCTGCTATGTGTGGTGGGGCTTTGCATCAACTCCGGCTTCCCACTGTACTGGAGCCTGAACACCACACTAATGACTGGCGTCGCCGCCGCGGGTTCTATCGCTTTCGTCAATACAGTCGCACAGCTCGGTGGCGTTGTCGGCCCCTGGATGATCGGCCTCGTGAAGGCTAGCACCGGCAGTTTTGCCATGGGTCTGCTGACCATGGCCGGTTTCCTCGTGCTCGCGGCCCTTATTGCGGTCTCGCTTCGTGTAACGCCGTCGCCGCGATCTTCATCGGGGTGGCGACGGTCGCCGGCGACTTCAAACACATGAAACAAGTGCGCGGGCGCAACGCAGGGCCGCTTCCCTCGTCACCGCATGGCTGCCAGCACCTGGGCTAGAAAGCCGTCCGCAGCGTCCGCCGCGATCCATCGCACCACCGCCACCAGGTCCAGGTCGGGTTCAATCCACACGATACTGGCGCCCGCGCCTTGCCCGAACACACTCGCCGGCGTAGCGCTCGGATACCGTTTCGAGCCGCCGGCGTTCAGCCACCACATGAGCCCGTACTGATCGAGGGCCGCAGAAGGGGTGAGCATCGCCTGCACCCAGTGTCGGGGTACGATCTGCCGACCGCCCCAGGCGCCGCCATTGACCACGAGAATGCCCATACGCGCATGATCCCGGGAGCCGATCATCATTCCGCCGCCCCAGTGCCCACCGCCGGGAACGGACGCCACGGATCGCCCATCGATCTCCAGAAATGCGTTGCGGTACCCATGCCATCCCCAATCAGCGCTGGCGCCGATTGGATCCATCACGCGTTCCTTCAGCACCTCCGGCAGCGCCCGGCCAAACCGCAGCGTTAGGCAGGCGGCGAGCAGGTTCACGCGCACGTCGTTGTATTCGAAATGCGCGCCCGGCTGCTTGAGTGTGCGCTGTCCGCCGTGGTCTTCGCGCCCTCCGGTGGTTCCGCCTACCGCCCGGTTGTGGTCGGCGGCGTCCGGCTTGCCCCATAGCGTGCCTTGCCACTCACTCGTCTGTTCCAGCAAATGGCGCCAAGTGATCGGCGCGTTGTGCGGGCTCGCGAACCATTCGGCGTCGACATCCGCTCGCACAGGGCGGTCAATATCGGGGATCAGCCCATCCGCCACGGCGATCCCCGTCAGCAAGCTGAGGTAGCTTTTCGTAACCGAGAACGTCATGTCCGCACGGTGCGTATCGCCCCACTCGGCCACCAGTTTCCCGCTGCGCAAGATCAGGCCGTTTGGTTCTCCACGGGGTCGCACTGGGCCGACGACCTCGGCGTACTCTTCGCGATCGCCGGCGTGAGCGGTCCCAACGTAGCGCCCGTCCGCGTGATACATGGACCGCGGCCAGGCAGTTTCATGGGCGCGATGAAAGGCGATCGCATCGGCGAGTCGATCGGCGTCAAATCCTGCAGCCTCGGCTGTCACGGTCTGCCATTCCTGGTCCGCTCCTGGCGTATAAGATGTGCTTTGCATTGTGTTATTCAGTTCTGGTTTTTGTAATCAATGTGGAATTGCCGCCGATGACGTCATAACGGCCAAGGCGTACCGCGCTATCGTGAAATTCGCTTGTGCACCTTGCTTAAAACAAGACATGTCGATCATCCGAATAGATTTTAATGGATATGGAGGTCGACCTCGAATGTAGTGCGGCGCCGCGCAGGTGGGATCAATCGGCATCGTCGATTGGAGCGTTAATATCGAGCGAGTCGCCGCCGGCGGCATTCACTTGCCTCAGCGCGCGTCTACAACGCTTGAGCTGGAAACCGCATTGGCACGACGATACAGCGACTAGCTTGGCGCGTTGCGGCAGCACGCTCGCGCCGGGGAGTATGGGCTCGAAATAGGGCACGCTGGTGGTGCCCTCCGATTTAACGCATCATGCCGCGCGACTTGGCCCAATCGCGCAGCGCGTCATTCATACGCGTTTGCCAGCCTTCGCCTTGTGCCTTGTACGCGTCGATCACGTCACGGTCGATGCGCAGGTTCATCTGCTCTTTGTTCGAGCCGGCGGGTCGGCCGCGCCCGGGTTTCACGAGTACGCCGGCGCGATGCTCGTTGGCACGATCAAAAAACGCGTCGCATCGGCGTGACGGGAGCACAATGCCGCCGGCAAGGCGGAAGGAATTCAAGGGAACGTAGAAGATGAGGGCTGCGGGCGCTGAAGTAAGCCGCCGGATATTAGACGCTGTCTAATATCTCCGACGAAAAGCACCAAAGAAAAAGGGTTGCGCATTGCGCAACCCTTTAATTCTTGTGGCTCCCCGAGTTGGGCTCGAACCAACGACCTACGGATTAACAGTCCGGCGCTCTACCGACTGAGCTATCGGGGAACAGCAGAGAAACGAGATTCTATGAGGGTATTAACCAGGTGTCAATACCTCTGACACGTTCGAACGAATTTTTTGATGCTGCGAGGACCTTGACAAGCGCTCGCCGCCCTAACACTCACACCCTAGCGAGGGAAGCCGCGGCACGGGGCCAGCGAGACAGCCCCTTGAGGACTCGGCGAAGGTGTGCCGTATCGACGTGGACGGATCAGCGTTCCAGTAGGGCCAGCTTGTCCTTGATGTCCTTAAATTCGTCCGCTTCAGGCAACGGCGCCTTGGTCTTGGTGATGCTCGGCCAGTTTTTCGCGAGCTCGACATTGAGCGCGATGAACGCCTGCTGGTCGGCGGGCACATCTTCTTCCGCGTAAATGGCGTTGACCGGGCATTCGGCGATGCACACCGCGCAATCGATACACTCGTCCGGGTCGATCGCGAGGAAGTTCGGGCCCTCGCGGAAGCAATCCACCGGGCACACGTCGACGCAATCGGTATAGCGGCACTTGATGCAGCTTTCGGTCACAACGTGAGTCATTGAAGCTCCTGCATTTTTTAAGCGAATAGCGTGGGGGCCGGCGCGTCCGGCCGCGAATAGAGTATTGTAACTTATTGCGAAAGGCACGCTGGGCGCACCGCTGCGTCAAATTAGACACATTGGTGATTAGTTTATAAACGCGTTGAGCGCCGGTTTGAACGCGTGCTGGGCCGCGCGAGTCGGGACACGCTTCAGCCCGCACGCGCCGCATCGCCCAGTCGGACGTCCGAAGCGCGCCGTCCGGCGGGTAGTGGTCTGAATCGGGTACCATGCATGACGGGGCGCGTACCGAGTCCGCAGTATGTGTTCCAGGGCGCGCGAATATTGGCAGTATGGCAGTGCCGGTTCCGACCATGATCATCACTTCGCTGCTGGATACGGATCTCTACAAGTTCACGATGATGCAAGTGGTGCTGCATCATTTCCCGGCCGCGCAGGTCGAATACCGCTTTCGCTGCCGCACGCCGGATGTCGACTTCACGCCGTACGTCGACGAAATTCGCAACGAAGTGCGCAAGCTGTGCGCGCTGCGCTTCAGCGAAGAGGAACTCGACTATTTGCGGCGCCTGCGCTTCATCAAGAGCGATTTTGTCGATTTCCTCGCGCTCTTCCATCTAAACGACAAATACATTTCCATCGCCCCGTCTGCGAAAAACAACGGTGAGATCGACATTCGGATCGAAGGACCGTGGTTGCACACCATCATGTTCGAAATCCCGGTGCTGGCGATCGTCAACGAAGTGTACTTCCGCCATACGGAGCGCACGCCCGATTTCCGGGAGGGCCGCGAGCGGCTCACGGGCAAGATCTCGATGCTGGGCGGCAGCCACGCCTACGCGGATTGCAAGATCGCCGACTACGGCACGCGCCGCCGCTTCTCCAAGCGCTGGCACGAGGAGGTCATCCTGACGCTGAAGGAGGGTCTGGGCGAGCAGTTTACCGGCACGAGCAACGTGTATTACGCGATGAAGCACGGACTGACGCCGCTCGGCACCATGGCGCATGAGTATTTGCAAGCGTGCCAGGCGCTCGGTCCGCGCCTGCGCGACTCGCAGATTTACGGCTTCGAAATGTGGGCCAAGGAATACCGCGGGGATCTGGGCATCGCACTGTCCGACGTCTATGGAATGGAGGCGTTCTTGCGCGATTTCGATATGTATTTCTGCAAGCTGTTCGACGGCGCGCGGCACGACTCCGGTGACCCTTTCGAATGGGGCGAACGGCTGCTTCGCCATTACCAGGCGAATCGGTGCGATCCACGTACAAAAATCCTGGTGTTCTCCGACGCGCTCGATATTCCGAAGGTCTTGCAGTTGTACGACCGTTTTCGGGGGCGTTGCAAGCTGGCTTTCGGGGTCGGCACCAATCTCACCAACGATTTGGGCTATCGCCCCCTGCAGATCGTCATCAAGATGATTCGCGCGAATGGCCAGCCGGTCGCCAAATTGTCCGACTCGCCGGGCAAGAACATGTGCGACGATGCCGCGTACATCGCGTATCTGCGCCAGGTGTTCGGCATCGAGCGGTCGCCGGACAACGCCGGCTGAACTAGCGAGGGTCTTGGCGCTGCCTTGCTTGCCGCTGTCTCGCGTTGCATGCTTTGCATGCGTTGGCCGTTCGGCCGACTGGCCGCGCTTGGCCCCACCGGTATAATTTGCCCCCGATGTCCCATAAGCCCGCTTGAGATAATCGCATGGACACTTCGGCTGCCCGCCGCCACACCCTCATGGCCCGCATCCGCGCCGCGGTAGCTGCGTCGCGTAGGACAAGCAACCTGGTCGGACCGCTTTCGATCTTCACGCTGATCGGCCTGCCGCGCGCCGCCTATGCGGCGGACGTCGACGGCAGCGCGCTGGCGGCCTTCTGGGGGATCCCGTTTGCGGGCCTGTTGTTGTCCATCGCGGTGTTGCCGCTGGTGGCAGCGCCGCTCTGGCATCACCACTTCGGCAAGATCACCTTTGGCTGGGTGTTGGCGTTCCTGCTGCCATTCGGCGCCACGTTCGGCGCGTCCACCGCCGCCACGGTGCTGGTCCATGCGGTGCTCGCCGAATATGTGCCGTTCATCGCGCTACTCGCCGCGTTGTACACGATTGCCGGCGGCATCTGCGTGCGCGGCAATCTGCACGGCACGCCACGCCTCAATACCGGGCTGCTCGCGCTCGGTACGCTGTTCGCGAGCATCATGGGCACGACCGGCGCGGCGATGCTGCTGATTCGTCCGCTATTGCGCGCGAATGACAACCGCAAGCACGTCGTGCACGTGGTGGTGTTCTTCATCTTTCTCGTGGCGAACGCCGGGGGAGCCCTGTCGCCGCTGGGCGATCCGCCGTTGTTCCTCGGCTTTTTGAACGGTGTCGATTTCTTTTGGACTACCGTGCACCTGGCGCTGCCGACGCTCGTGATCAGCGGCTTGCTGCTGGCGCTGTTCTACGTGCTGGATAGGTTCTACTTCACGCGCAGCGACGAGCACGCCAAGCCGTTTCTCGACCCGACGCCGGATTCGCATGGTTTGACGATCGACGGCAAGGCCAATTTGGCGCTGTTGGGCGGTGTGGTTGCGTTGGTGCTGATGAGCGGCGTTTGGCGGCCGGGCATCGCGTTCGACGTGTATGGCACGCAGGTCGAGTTGCAGAACCTGGTGCGCGATATCGCCCTGATCGCGCTGCTGGTGCTGTCGCTGTGGATTACGCCGCGCGCGGCGCGAGCCGGCAACGCGTTCGCCTGGGCGCCGATCCTGGAAGTGGTGAAGCTCTTTGCGGGCATTTTCGTGACGATCGCGCCCGTTATCGCCATCCTTCGCGCTGGCCAACACGGTGCGTTCGCCGGCGTCGTGCATCTGGTTTCCGATCGTCACGGCCAGCCGATCGTGCCGATGTACTTCTGGGCGACCGGCCTGCTGTCGTCGTTTCTCGACAATGCACCGACCTATCTGGTGTTCTTCCACCTCACGGGCGGTGACGCGCAGACGCTGATGACAGCCGGCGCGCCAACGCTCGCCGCGATTTCGGCGGGCGCGGTGTTCATGGGGGCGAACACCTACATCGGCAATGCGCCGAATTTCATGGTCAAGGCGATCGCGGAGTCGCGCGGGGTGCGGATGCCGAGCTTCTTCGGCTACATGGTCTGGTCCATGTGCATTCTGACGCCGATTTTTGCGCTCAGCACCTGGCTGTTCTTTTTATCTTGAGGTTCAATGCCGGCCCGCCCCGTTGGGCTGTGACCGCCGGCAGGATTCAATCGGAGATTCGAATGAAGCAGAAAGTGTTGGTGACCCGGATGATTTTTCCCGACGTGATCGAGCGTCTGGCGCAGCATTTCGAGGTCGACGTGAATCGCGAGGACAACGTATTCACCCGTGAGGAGTTGCTCGCGCGCATTGCCGACAAGGACGGCGCGCTGACGATCGGCGACCGGATCGATGCCGCGGTACTCGATGCGGCGCCGCGCCTTAAGGTTGCCGCGAACATGGCGGTCGGCTACAACAATTTCGACATCGACGCGTTCAACCGCGCGCGCGTGCTCGCGACCAACACGCCCGACGTGTTGAACGAAGCGACCGCCGATTTCGGCTGGGCGCTGCTGATGGCCACCGCGCGACGCGTCACCGAGTCCGAACACTGGCTGCGCTCCGGCGCGTGGACCAAGTGGTCGTACGACGGTCTTCTGGGCGCTGACGTGTTCGGCACCACGCTGGGCATTATCGGCATGGGCAGGATCGGCCAGGCGGTTGCCCGTCGCGCGCGCGGCTTCGGCATGCGCGTGATCTATCACAACCGCTCGCGCGTCGCCCCGCAAATCGAAGCGGACCTGCATGCCGAATACGTGTCGAAGGACGATCTGCTGAAGCAGGCCGATCATGTGATTCTCGTATTGCCGTACACACCGGACAGTCATCACACCATCGGCGCGGCCGAACTTGCCAAGATGAAGCCGACCGCGACGCTGGTGAATCTTGCGCGCGGCGGCATCGTCGACGACGCCGCACTGGGCGTGGCGTTGCGCGAGAAGCGGATCAAAGCCGCTGGCCTCGACGTGTTCGAAGGCGAACCGCGCGTACACCCCACGCTGCTCGAGGTGCCGAACGTCGTGTTGACGCCGCATATTGCGAGCGCGACGGAATCCACCCGGCGCGCGATGGCGAACCTCGCCGCGGACAATCTGATCGCCGGTCTAGGCGTCGGACCGCGTGCCGGCGACCCGCCGACCCCGATCAATCGCGAAGTGCTTGGGTCGCTGCGCGCATGATGGCCACGGTTCTGGCGGTCGCGCTGGTCGCCACGGCCATGGCGCTGGTGATCGCCTTGCTGGTGTTGATGCGGGGCCACGCCGGCCAACGCAGCGCGGAGGAGGTGATCAGCCATGTCGATGCTCTCGACGTTCGCTTGAAAGAACTCGCCGACGCGCACGTCCACGCGCAGGAAAGGCTGGCGCGCGATCTGCGTGCCGAGCTCGCGGACACCTCGCGAGCGTCGCGCGCCGAAGCAAGCAGTGGCTTTGCGCAGTTTCAGCAAACACTGTCGACGCAATTGGCCGGCATGTCGACGGTGCAAAATCAGCAGCTGGCGCAGCTCTCGGAAAGCAATGATCGGCGCCTTGCCGAAGTCCGTGCGACGCTCGAGCAGAAGCTCAAGGATATCGAGGCGAATAACGCGACCAAGCTCGATGAAATGCGCCGCACGGTTGACGAGAAACTGCACGCGACGCTCGAACACCGACTTGGCGAATCGTTCAGGCTGGTGTCCGAGCGGCTCGAACAGGTACATCGCGGGCTCGGCGAAATGCAGACGCTCGCGGCGGGCGTCGGCGACCTGAAGAAAGTGCTGACCAACGTGAAGACGCGCGGCACCTGGGGCGAAGTGCAGCTCGAAGCGCTGCTCGAACAGTTGCTGACGGTGGATCAGTACGCGAAAAACGTCGCGACGGTGCCGCAGCGTGGCGAGCGCGTCGAATTTGCCGTGCGCTTGCCAGGCCGGTACGACGGTGCGCATCACGGTCACGTCGCGCAGCCGGTATGGTTGCCGATCGACGCGAAGTTTCCGCGTGAGGACTATGAGCGGCTGATAGAAGCGCAGGAGCGTGCCGACCCGGTGGCGGTCGAAGAGGCCGCGCGAGCGCTGGAAGCGCGCGTACGCCTCGAGGCCAAGTCGATTGCCGAAAAGTACGTGGAGCCGCCGCACACAACGGACTTCGCGTTACTGTACTTGCCGACCGAAGGGCTCTATGCGGAAATCTTGCGCCGCCCGGGGCTCAGCGACGCGTTGCAGCGCGACTACCGTGTGACCATCGCCGGCCCGACGACCCTTACCGCATTGCTCAACAGCCTGCAGATGGGCTTTCGCACCTTGGCGATCGAGAAGCGTTCGAGCGAAGTGTGGCAGGTGCTGGGTGCGGTGAAAACCGAGTTCGGCAAATTCGGCGATGTATTGGCGAAAACGAAGGCGCAACTCGAAACCGTGACCCGCACCATCGACCAGGCGCAGACGCGCACCCGGCAAATGCACCGCAAGCTGCGCGAGGTCGAAGCGTTGCCGGGCGAGGAGGCATCGACGCTGCTTGGCAGCGGCGACGCGCTGCTGGCCGGGGCGGAGACCGACGACTGAGCTCAGGCGGCGCCGGGCTGGGGCTGCTCGCCCGCGCCGGCGTGCGCCAATTGCTCCAGCGCTGCGCCAGTCATTCGCACGACGCGCCAGTCGGACAGCACGGTCGCCCCCATCTTCTCGTAGAAGTCGATGGCTGGCTGATTCCAGTCGAGTACGGTCCATTCGAATCTGCCGCACTGGCGCTCGAGCGCAAGCGCGGCGAGCGCGCGCAGCATCCGGGTGCCGAGACCGGTGCCGCGCGCCAGCGGGCGGACGTACAGGTCTTCCAGGTAGAGGCCGCGGCGACCGAGAAACGTGGAAAAGTTGTGGAAGAACAGTGCGTAGCCGACGATTTCCCCATCGTCCTGCTGCGCGACCCAAGCTTCGGCCGACGGGTGCTGGCCGAACAGTGCCTCGTAGACGCTCGTCTCGGTGGCGATGAAGATCGCAGTGAGTTTTTCGAACGCGGCAAGTTCCTGCATCAGCGCAAAGATCGCGCCGACGTCGGTCGGCTTGGCGCTGCGGATCTGCGCCGGTGCCGGTGCGGCGCTCTGAGCGCTCATGCTTCTTCCGGTGCGTCGGACAGTACGATTTCGATGCCGCCAAAACGCGAGGCGACCCAGTTATAAGCGCGGCACGCGATCCACAACAGCACAAAGCCGATCAACGCGTTCAAGATCATGGCACTGAGGATCGTCGATAGCTCCACCGAGCCGAAGCGAATATACGCGACCAGCACACCGGCGAGCACGATGGGCACGCTGAACGTCAGATAGACGAGGATTAGCGCTTTCGCGGTCTGTCCAGGGGCAATGAACGAAATTTGTTTTTTCATGATGTCGTCGCCTAGTGTCGTGGCGTTGTGAGACGCGTCTTGTCGTGGCGGCAGCCAGTTGCTGAAAATGTCTTGCGGAGGAACCGACGAATCGGGCTCACATGAGCCCATCGAAGGGCAGGATGTCGACCGTGCCGCCAGCCTCGACGGCATCGTCGTCATGGTGCAGCACGACGAAACAATTGGCATCGCTCATCGAGCGCAGCACCCCGGAACCCTGAGCGCCGGTCAGCGTGACTTCATAGCGTCCATCATCGAGGCGGTGCGCGATGCCGCGCTGAAATTCGGTGCGGCCTGGGCGCTTGCTGATGGCTTTGCGGGTGGTGGCGCGAATCATCGGCAGCGGATGCGGTGTCGCGCCCGACATCGCGATCAGTGCGTCGCGCGCGATCTGGTAGAACGTCACCATGACGGCGACCGGATTGCCGGGCAAGCCGAACAGGAGCGCGCTGTGGCCTTCGCCGATACGCGGCCCCGACCAGATGCGTCCGAAAGCGAGCGGTCGGCCCGGGCGCATCGCGATCTTCCAGAAGGCGACGTCGCCGAGGGCGCTCATCATCTCGCGCGTGTGATCGGCCTCGCCGACCGAGACGCCGCCCGACGTCAGCACGACATCCGCGCTTGCCGCGGCGACTCGCAACGCCGCCTCGAGCGCGGCGCGGTCATCGCGCACCACGCCAAGATCGACGATGTCGACGTTCAGGCGCTTCAGCATCCCATACAGCGTATAGCGATTGCTGTCGTACACGCAGCCCGGGTCGAGCGGCTGACCAACCGAGCGCAGTTCATCGCCGGTCGAGAAGAATGCCACGCGCAGACGGCGCCGCACCGGTACCTCGGCGATTCCAAGCGACGCCATCAAGCCCAGGTCGGAGGGCCGCACCACCCGGCCCGCCAGCAGTGCCGCACGCCCAACGCTCAGGTCTTCGCCGGCACGGCGGCAGTTGGCGCCGCGTTTCATGGCTTGTGCCGCGAAGGCTATCGTGTCGACGCCGGCTGCGTTCTCGACCTTGACCAGTTCTTGCGGAACCACGGTGTCGCAGCCCTCGGGCAACACCGCCCCGGTCGTCACGCGGATGCACTCGCCGATACTCACGGGACCGATGTACTGCT
>Ga0310811_10001385_pt1 | contig 30648 bp, 28 predicted proteins | sample YCmetagenome_FD_207642 | JGI IMG/M metagenome (GOLD analysis project Ga0310811, IMG submission 207642) | Soil microbial communities from experimental microcosm in Duke University, North Carolina, United States - YC | ecosystem: Engineered > Artificial ecosystem > Soil microcosm > Unclassified ...
AGGCTCAGCGCCGTCAGTTCCGAGGACTTCGGGTTGGTCGCCAGCGGGCTGTTCTCGAGCGCGATCTCCATGCGGCCGAAAGCGCCGCGCGCAACGATGCGATGGCCGTTCAGGCGCACGGCGGGATCGGCGACGAGCTCGACGCGGGTTGCGTCGAGGCGGATGCCGGCGAGCGCGGTGACGACCGTGGCATTGGCGTTCTGCGGATACTGGCCGGCGGCCTCGCGTGCGGTGCCGGAGAAGAACACCGTGCGCTCGGTCAAGGCGCCGAGGTCGATGAGCTTCTCCGCCGGCGTGCCCTTCCAGGCGACCGGCGGCTTGACGACCTGGTGCACCACTTCATCGAGGCCCAGCACAGCCGCGCTTGCCAGCGCGTCGATGCCGCCGATCGCGCCCGAGGGCAACACGATGCGGCTGCCGCGTTCCTCGGCGATGGTCATCAGCCGTTCCATCAACTGGCCATCGCAAAAGGCGCTGGTGGAGGCGACGATCAACTCCGGTGCGGCGCCAAGCGCCATGGGCCCCCATTGTTCGACGGCGGCGCGGCCGGCGGCTTCGACGATGAGATCAGATCTCACCTCGGCCAGATCAGCAGGCGAGGCCAATAACCGCGCCCCGCGAGGGAAGTCCGCGCGGGCGCCATCGGCGTTACGCACCGCGATGCCGACAATCTCGATCCCAGCTTTGCGCTGCGCCAGCAGCGCCGCGACACGCGAATTGATCGCGCCCCAGCCGATGAAAACGACGCGCAGATGCTTGGACATTACTGACGTGACTCGATGTTTCCGGCCGCAGATGGCTTGACGGCCGCCGGCGCGCTGGTGCGTGACAAGTGCTCCATGCGACGCGCCAGCATGAGCCGGCTCACTGTCTCCAGATGCTTGCGCATGGCTAACCCGGCGTCCTCGGGACGGTTTTCGAGAATGGCGCGCACGAGTTCATCATGGCTGTAGGGGCTTTCGACGGTGAATGGCTCGACCGCGTTGGCGCGATGGCGCTCGCGATGCACGTGCCACATGATCTTTTCGTGCAGATCGACCAGCGAGCGGTTGCCGGTGCCTTGCACGATGGCGCGGTGGAATTCGTCGTTCAGCGCGTAGTAGCGCTCGGCATCGCCCGTGGCCGCGGCCTTGTGGCCTTCTTCATAGATGCGGGTGATGTCCTTCAGCACGTCAGGCGGCTGCAATTGCGCGACGCGCGTGGCGGCGAGCTGCTCGAGGCCGATCAGGATATCCATCGTCTCGCCGACTTCCGCGGTGTCCGGATCGGTGACCACCGCGCCGACATGCGGAATGAGCCGGACGAGGCCTTCCGCCTCGAGGGTCTTGAGCGCTTGACGCAGAGGCGTACGGGACACGCCGAATTCCTTGCAAAGCTGGGGCTCGGACAGCCGCTCGCCCGATTTCCATCGGTTCTCGACGATGTCCTTGCGCAGGTGCGGCAGGATCTGGTCGTGCATCGGCGCATATCGGACGACTGCGCCTGTGCGCGACCCTGCCGTTCCGGTTTCGTCTTCGTTCGTCACGTCTGTCCCGCCCCGTCGTGGAATTGCGTAGGAGAGGTATTGACTCTTTTCAAGTTGGAGGATCGTATACGAAATACGATATTCACTCACTACAAAAAAGCGGATCAGCCTCGTGGGCGCTGAATTACCGCGTCAAACCGAAAGCCAAGGCGTTGGCGCTTCGGTCCGGCGCAAAGAAGATCGCCGTTACCTCAACGGCGAAGGCGAATACCTTGCGGATATCCAGGTGCCGGGTATGGCGGAAGTCGCCTTCCTGCGCAGCCCTGTCGCGCATGGGCGCATCAAGTCGATCGAGGTGCCGGAGGCCTATCGCGACCAGGTCTTCTTCGCCGCGGACATCAATTTCACCAAGCCAATCGTCGCCGTCAGCGCGGCGAAGGGGTTCAAGGCGTCCGATTACCCGGCGCTGACCTCCGACAAGGCACGCTTTGTCGGCGATCTTCTCGCCATCTGCATCGCGCCGACACGCGCGGAAGCGGAAGACATCGCCTCCGCCTGCGTCGTCGATTTCGAGGAACTGCCGGCGGTCTGGGACATCGACGTCGCGCGCAAAGCCGGCGCGGCGCGCGTGCACGATCACTGGACCGATAACGTCTACATCGAGACGCGCATCCAGACCGGCGATCTCGACGCGGTGCGCAAGGCCGCGGCCGTCACCGTGCGCAAGAGCCTGCGCATGGGGCGCCACGCCGGCGTGTCGATGGAAGGGCGCGGCGTGCTCGCGCACTATGATCGCCGCCTCGACGAGCTTGTCGTCTACAGCTCGACGCAATTTCCGCACGTCATTCGCACGATCATGGCCGAATGTCTCGGCATCTCGGAAAGCAAGCTGCGCGTGATCGCGCCCGACGTCGGCGGCGGCTTCGGACCGAAGAACAATTTCCATCCGGAAGAGCTCGCCATCGCGGCGCTGTCGATGAAGCTCAACCGGCCGCTACGCTGGATCGAAGACCGGCGGGAGCACCTGGTCGCCTCGCCGCATGCGCGCGAGCATCGTTACGAGCTGTGCGCCTATGCCGACGCCAAGGGCCGCATTCTCGGCCTCGAAGCCGAAGTCGTCGTCGATGCCGGGGCTTATTCCGTGTGGCCGTGGACCGCGTCGATGGAGGCCGGCATGTCCGCCGGCATCATGACCGGGCCTTATGACATTCCAGTCTATCACGCGCGCGCCATCACCGTTGCGACGAACAAGTCGCCGCTCGGTCCCTATCGCGGTGTCGGCCGCAGCGGCGCATGCTTTGCCATCGAGACGCTGGTGGATGCGGTCGCCCGCGCGGTGAACCGCGAACCGGCCGATGTGCGCATCGAGAACATGGTCCCGGCGAGCGCGATGCCCTACCAGTCGGCGACGCACAAGCTTTACGACAGCGGCGACTATCCCGAATGCGCGAGACGCGCGCGCGACGCTGTCGATTTCGCCGGCGTGCGTGCGCGGCAGGCGCGCGGCGAGCCCGACGGCCGTCTCATCGGCCTCGGCATGGCGAGCTACACCGAACAGTCGGCGCATGGCACCGCGGAATGGGTCGCGCGCGGTCTGCCGGTGGTGTTCGGCTATGAGCCGGCGCTGGCGCGCTTCACGCCGGACGGCAAGCTGATCCTCTTCGTCGGTATCCAGAATCACGGTCAGGGTCTCGAGACGACGCTGGCGCAGGTCGCCAACCAGGAGCTCGGCATTCCGGTCGCGGATGTCATCGTGCGCCACGGCGACAGCTCGGTGTCGCCTTATGGCATGGGCACCTTCGCTTCGCGCAGCATGACCATGGCGGGCGGTGCGGTCTCGGTTGCCTGCGCGGCCCTCGCCGAGAAGATCAAGCGCATCGGCGCGCATCTTTTGCAGGCGCAGGCCGACGCGGTGACGCTCGCCAATGGCCGCGTGCATGTCGGCGATCAAAGCGTCTCTTTCTATGACGTCGCGCAAGCGGCCTTCCTGCATCCGGAGCGTCTTCCGGTCGGCGAAGATCCGGCGCTGGAAGTCAACGCGGTCTATCAGCCCGGCCGCAGCACCGGCGCCTTCTCCTATGCGACGCATGCCTGCGTCGTTGCGGTCGATCCCGGCACCGGTCATGTCGAAGTCCTCGACTACGTCGTCTGCCACGATTGCGGGACGATGGTGAATCCCATGATCGTGGAAGCGCAGGTCGTCGGCGGCGTGGCGCAGGGCCTCGGCACCGCGCTCTACGAAGAGATCCCCTACGACGAGAACGGCCAGCCGCTGGCCTCGACGTTCCTCGACTACACGATTCCGGGGCCGACCGAAGTGCCCGATGTGCGCGTGCTGCACATGGAGACGCCGTCGCCGCACACGCGCTTCGGCATCAAAGGCATGGGCGAGGGTGGCGCCATCGCGCCGCCGGCGGTTGTCATCAATGCGATCAACGATGCGCTGCGGCCGCTCAAGGTCGAGATCGGCGAAACGCCGGCGACCGCCGAACGCATCCTGCACGAGATCGTGGCCGCGCAGGGGGCTCGCCAGCCATGAAGCCCGCACCGTTCACCTATCACCGCGCCACCTCGGTCGAGGACGCGATAGCGCAGTTGAGCGATCCCGACGCGATGGCGCGGCCGCTTGCCGGCGGCCAGTCGCTGGTGCCGATGCTAAACTTACGTCTCGCGCCGGTCGGCAGGCTGGTCGATCTCGGGCGCATCGATGCCCTCAAGCATGCCGAGGATCAGGGCGCGTCCATTCGCTATGGCGCGCTGCTTACGCATGCCGCATTCGAAGACCGCCGCGTGCCGGACGGCAGCAACGGCCTGATGCCTCACATTGGCGGCCAGATCGCCTATCGCGCGGTGCGCACGCGTGGCACCATCGGCGGCGCCCTCGCTCTGGCCGATCCCGCCGCCGACTGGCTCACGACGGTGGTCGCACTCGAAGGCGAGATCGCCATTGCCGGCGCGAAGGGCCGCCGCACAGTCGCGGCCGCCGATTTCGTCGTCGGCCCCTACATGACCGCGCTGGAGGACGGCGAAATCATCGAGGCGATCGTCGTGCCGCGCCGCCCGGCCGGCGAGCGCTGGGGCCATTACAAGGCCACCCGCAAGACCGGTGAATATGCCGACTCGATGGCGATCGCGCTCAACGATGCGTCGTCGCGCAACGTGCGTCTCGTCATCGGCGCCGCCGACGGCGCGCCGCTCGTCATGGTGAAGGCCGCCGCCGCGTGCGCGCAAGGCGCGAATCGGGGGCGGGTGGCTTCCCTCTTGCATGAGCAGCTTGCCGCCAGCGGCCGTGACTTCGCGCCGGCCAAGCTTCATCTCCATCGCACGACCGCGCTGCGCGCGCTGCAACAGGCCGGCCTGTCATGAAGACCACGATCAGCCTCACCATCAACGGCAAGCCGCGTACCGTCGCGGTCGAGCCGCGCCTGAGCCTTGCCGACCTGTTGCGCGAGGAGCTGCGGCTCACCGCCACGCATCTCGGCTGCGAGCAGGGCGTCTGCGGCGCCTGCACGGTGCTGATCGATGGCGAGCCGGCGCGCGCCTGCATCGCGCTCGCGATCACGCTCGACGGCGCCGAAGTGCGGACGCTTGAAGGCCTCGCCGACGATCCGCTGATGTCCACGATCAAGGCCGCGTTCCAGGAGAAGCACGGACTTCAGTGCGGCTTCTGCACGCCGGGCATGCTGATCAGCAGTTGGGATCTGCTCAAGCGCAAGGGCGCGCTCAGCGAAGCCGAGATTCGCGTCGCCATGAGCGGCAACCTGTGCCGTTGCACCGGCTATCAGGGCATCGTCCGCTCGATCAAAGCGGCCGCCGACCAGCGTCCGGCCGCGGCGCCAGAGGCCGCGCGATGAAAATCGAGAAAAGCTTCGTCCTCCAGCATCCGCGCGCCTTCGTCTGGAGCAAGTTCGCCGACGTCGCCTTCGTCGCCGAATGCCTGCCCGGCGCCTCGATCGTGAGCACGCTTGGCGATAACCGCTATCGCGGCCGCATGTCGGTGAAGGTCGGGCCCATGGCCGCCGCTTTCGAGGGCGACATTGCCATTGAAACAAACGAGCCGGACTGGACCGGCGTCGTGTCCGGCAAGGGCGCCGATGCACGCTCGAGCTCGCGCGCGACCGGGAGCCTCACCTATCGCCTGACCGAAGAGGCCGGCGCCACGCGCGTCGACATTGTCTCGGACTTCAATCTGGCCGGCCCGCTGGCGCAGTTCGGCAAGGGATCGATCATCCAGGAGATCGCCAACCGGATCACGGCGGCCTTCGTCGAGAACTTCGAAGCGCGTCTGGCGAGCGCGCCTGCTGCCGAAGTGTCTGGTCAAGCCGCGGCGCAGGCGCCCGCACCGCAGCGCTCGCTTGATGCGGGCAATCTGCTTTGGACGATTTTGCGCGACCGCGTGTGCGCATTTTTTCGGGGGTTATTGGGCCGCTCGTCGGCCTGAGCGAATGCCGGGACTTGAGTTGGACTATGCAAACCTGGAGGGGATCAATGCAGTTGCGTAAGACGTTATACGGAAGCGTTTTCATCGGCCTGCTCGCCATGACCACCGCGGCATCGGCGGAGGACACGATCAAGATCGGCGTCATCCAGCCGCTCACCGGCTCGGTCGCCTACAACGGCACGACCGACATCAACGGCTCGAAGCTCGCGGCCGACGAGATCAATGCCAAGGGCGGCGTCCTCGGCAAGAAGATCGAGCTGGTCATCGAGGACGGCCAGTGCAAGCCGGCCAATTCCGTCAACGCGGCCGAGAAGCTGATCCAGCGCGACAAGGTCGTGGCCCTGTCCGGCGCGTTCTGCAGCTCGGCGACGCTCGCCGTGATGCCGGTGGCGCAGAATTACAAGATCCCGCTCATCACCGGCGTGTCTTCGAGCGCGCCGCTGACCGAGAAGGGCAACCAGTGGTTCTTCCGCGCGACCGAGACCGACGCGCTGCTCGCCAAGTCCTTCGCCAAGATTCTTTACGGCGAGATCAAGCTGCGCAAGGTCGCCTATATCGGCGTCAATGACGATTTCGGCCGCGGCGCGGTTTCCGAGTTCGAAAAGCAGATGAAGGACCTCGGCGCCACCACCGTGATGACCGAGTACTTCGAGCACGGCACATCGGACTTCTACACGCTGCTCACCAAGCTGAAGGCTTCGGGCGCCGACGGCGTCTTCGTCGCCGCCGAGACGCAGGATGGCTCGATCTTCGTCAAGCAGAAAGCGGAGCTGGGGCTGCCGGTAAAGGTGTTCGGCGTCGGCTCCTGGGCGACGTCCGATTTCATCAAGCTGACCGGCGACGCGTCCGAAGGCATCTACGCCGCGGTGCCTTACGCCTCCACCATGACAACGCCGAAGAACAAACCGTTCGTCGAGGCCTATACCGGCCGCTTCAAGGAAGCGCCGGGCAAGTATTCGACCGCCGGCTACAACGCGATCAATATCCTCGCTCAGGCGATCGATCGTGCGAAGTCGACCGACGCGGAAAAGATCCGCGAGGCGCTGACCAAGACCGACTACGAAGGGCCGAACGGTCACTTCCAGTTCGACGCCAAGGGCCAGGCCACTGGCTTCACCGTCGTCCTGGTTCAGTTGACCAAGGGTAGCCCGAAGGTCGTCGCCAGCACGACCGTCGACCAACGCTGACCCGATCCACGGAGGCGGCCGGCCGGCCGCCTCCGCTTCTTTCTCTTGCGATAGAATGAGCCGGTCGCTTGTCCGGCGATGATTCATGGATCTCTTTCTTCAACTCTCCGCCAACGGGCTGGTGCTCGGGATGTTCTATGCGCTCTCCGCGCTGGGACTGACCCTGGTGTTCGGCCTGATGCGGGTGGTCAATTTCGCGCATGGCGAGCTCTACGTCGTCGGCGGCCTCATCGGCTGGGCGCTCACCGAAACGCTCGGCCTGAATTTCTTCGTCACGCTCGCCATCGTCGTCGTCGTGCTCGGTATCGCCGGGTATCTGATCGACCGGCTGCTGATCACCTGGGTGCGCGGTCAGGGTGAAGAGCCGACGATCCTGCTCACCATCGGGTTGTCGATCTTCATCACCAACACGGCCTTGCTGATCGTCGGCACCACGCCGCAGACGGTGCTCTCGCCGTTCAAGAGCAAGCCGCTGTTCCTCGGCCCGGTGGTGCTCACGCAATCGCGGCTGTTCCTGGTGGCGATCTGCGCGGCCTTGATCGTCGGCGCTTATCTGCTCATTCAGCGCACCGGCCTTGGGCGCGCGATGCGTGCGACCTTCCAGGACCCGATGGCGGCGCAGCTCGTCGGCATCCGCACCGCGCACATCTATGGTTTCACGCTGGCGCTGGGCGCCGCGCTTGCGGGCGCCGCCGGCATGCTGCTCGGCTCGATCTATGTGGTGCAGGCGACGATCGGCGGCGTGGTCAGCCTCAAGGCTTTCGTCGTCGTCATTCTCGGCGGCATGGGGAGCTTCCCCGGCGCCATTGTCGGCGGCCTCATCCTCGGTCTCGCCGAGGCGCTGTGGGGCGGTTACGTCAACACCGGTTATGTCGATGCGATCGGCTTCGGCCTGGTGATCGTGATGCTGCTGGTGCGCCCCTATGGGCTCTTCGGTAAACGCATAGAGCGCGCCTGATGGCTTTCGAACGCAATGTCCTGCTGACGGCGCTGGTGCTGGCGCTTTTCGCGCCGCTGGTCTTGCAAGGCGACTATGCCATGCATATCGGCGTCAACATCATGTTCTCGGTGATGCTGGCGACGAGTCTCAATCTCATCGTCGGCTATATCGGCGAATTCCCGCTGGGGCATACGGCGTTCTTCGGCATCGGCGCCTATACGGCGGCCCTGCTCTCGGTTCGCGCCGGCCTGTCGTTCTACATCACAGTGCCCGCCGCGGCCGTCGTCGCGGCGGTGTCGGGCGTGCTGATCGGCGCCGTCACCTTGCGCCTGCGCGGCCCGTTCTTCGTCATCGTGACGCTGTGTTTTGCCGAAGTGCTGCGGCTGGTGGCCAATAACTGGGTCGATCTCACCAACGGTCCGATGGGGCTGTCCGGCATCGCCAAGCCGTCTCTGGCGATGAGCGGAGATATTCTTTGGCAGAAGGTGACGTTCTTCTATATCGGCCTGCTTCTCGCCGGCATCTCGCTGTTCGTGTCGTACCGTTTCGTCTATTCGAATGTCGGGCGAGCGGCGATCGCCGTGCGTGAGAACCGCTTCGTCGCGCAGTCGGTCGGCATCTGGCCGTTCTATTTCGGCCTTGTGACGTTCGCGCTGGCGGCCGGCATTGGCGGTCTCGCCGGCGGCTTCTATGCGCATTACTTCAGTTACGTCGGACCGGAAGTCTTCGGCTTCTCCTTCATGATCTCGATGATCATCATGGTGCTGGCCGGCGGCAAAGGCACACTGGTCGGACCGGTGGTCGGAGCCGTCATTGTCGTGCTGCTGGAAGAGTATCTGCGCGACTTCAAGGAATTGCGCTTTTCGATCTTCGGCCTGATCGTGGTGGCCATCGTCATCTTCCTGCCGCGCGGACTGATGGGCTTCATCACCAGGCGCCACGAAACCTACAAAGGCCCCGACAAGGCGATCCCGGCGGACAAGGCGGAGCTGCGCGATGCTTGAGGTCGACGCCGTCTCGAAACAGTTCGGCGGGCTCGCGGCTCTGTCGAATGTGAGCTTCAATATCCAGAAGGGCGAGATCGTCAGTCTCATCGGGCCGAACGGCGCCGGCAAGACCACCTGTCTCAACGTCATTACGGGTTTCTACAAACCGACCGCCGGGCAGGTGCGCTATCTGGGGGCGGATGTCGCCGGCCTGGCGCCTTTTGCCATCGCCCAGCGCGGGCTCATCCGCACCTTCCAGAAGACCAATGTGCTGAAAGGCCTGACAGTCTTCGGCAATGTGCTCACGGCGCGGCACCGCCATGGCGAGACGTCGCTGCTGCGCACTGTGTTCGCCGGCAAGGCGCAGCGCATCGGCGAGCGCCGGCTGCGCGACGAAGCCGCGGCAATCGTCGAGACCGTCGGGCTTGGCAATCGCATGAATGCCGAAGCCGAGTCGCTCTCTTGCGGTGAATTGCGGTTGCTCGAGGTCGCGGTCGCGCTCAGCGCCGGGCCGGACCTGTTGATGCTGGACGAGCCGGCGGCCGGCCTGAACACGCAGGAGGCGCAAGAGCTCGGCGGGATCCTCAAGACGCTGGTCGGCACGCACGTGCAGGCGATCCTGCTGGTCGAGCACAATATGGCGCTGGTCATGGCGGTGTCGGATCGCATCGTCGTCCTCAACTTCGGACAGAAGCTCGCCGAGGGCGCGCCGGCCGAGATCCGCAGCAATCCCGACGTGATCGAAGCCTATCTCGGGAGGCCGGCGGCATGAATGCCTCGGCACCCATCCTCGAATTGCGCAACGTGGACGTCGCCTACGGCAAGCTGCGTGCATTGCACGGCGTCAGCCTGACGGTGCGGCCGGGTGAGGTCGTCGCGCTGCTCGGCGCCAATGGCGCGGGCAAGAGCACGACCTTGCGTGCGATCTCCGGCCTCTTGTCGCCGACCGCCGGCGACATCCTCTATCATGGGGCCTCGATCGCGCGGCAGCGGCCGGACGTGATCGTGCGCGGCGGCATCGCGCATTGTCCGGAAGAGCGGCACGTCTGGCCGGAACTGTCGGTGCGCGACAATCTCAGTCTCGGCGCCTACATCAATCGCAGCCGCGCCGAGACGGCCGAACGCACACGACAGATCCTCGCGCGCTTCCCGCGCCTGCGCGAACGCCTTGGGCAATGGGCTGGCACGCTCTCGGGCGGCGAACAGCAGATGCTCGCCATCGGGCGCGCGCTGATGTCCGGTCCGAAGCTGTTGCTGCTCGACGAGCCGAGCCTGGGCTTGAGCCCGCTGATGGCGCTGGAGGTCATGCGCGCGGTCCGCGAGCTGCGCGAGCAGGGCATGACGATCATCCTCGTCGAGCAGAACGTGCACAACGCGCTGTCGGTCGCCAGCCGCGCTTATGTCTTCGAGACCGGGCGGGTGGTCGCGGAAGACAGTTCGGAAAGTCTATTGAAGAATCCGGATTTGCTACGCGCTTATCTCGGGGGATAGGGACGCTGGCGGCCGCTCAGGGCCGCCAGATCGTCACGTCCGTGCCATCGACTTTGCGCGGGAGCAGGCCCTCGGCGAAGAAGGCGTCCGAGATCTTGTTCTGCTCGGCAAGGCCTTCCTTGGTGACCAGGCCTACTTTGTAGCTGCGGTGGCTGTTCGCCTCTTCGATGGTGGGGGCGTCGATGTGCCAGCTATCGGCCAAAAGCGCCGCGGCGTCCTTCGGGTGCGCCTTCACCCACTGTCCGGTTTCGTCCAGCTTGTCGTAGATGACCTTGAGCACCTTGCCGTTCGCCTTGGCGTAGCTTTCCGAGGCGAGATAGTAGCGCTTGTAGTTGGCGAGGCCTTGGCCGTCGGCCAGCACGCGCGCGCCATTCTGCTTGAGTGCCGTGGTCAGGAACGGATCCCAGGTGACCCAGGCATCGACATTGTTGCTGACGAAGGCCGCGCGTCCATCGGCCGGCGTGAGATAGGCCGGCGTGATGCTCTTCGCGTTCAGTTCGGCGCGGCCGAGCGCGGCGATCAGCAGATAGTGGCTTCCCGCGGCCTTGGTGACCGCGACCTTCTTGCCCTTGAGATCGGCGACGTTTTTGATCGGCGAGTTCTGCGGCACCAGGATTGCCTGCGCGCCCGGCGAGGGCGCTTCTTCCGCGACAAAGGCGAGCTTGGCGCCCGCGGCCTGCGCGAACAGCGGCACGGTGTCGGCGACGTCGGCGGAGAAATCGATGTTGCCGGTGTTGAGCGCTTCGAGCTGCGGCAGGCCGCTGGTGAATTCATGCCAGGTGATCTGCACGCCCAGCGGCGCTAGCGCCTTCTCCAGGCCGCCATTGAGCTTGAGGATCGCGATCAATGTCGACGAGCGCTGGAAGCCGATGCGCAGCGTGCTGCTCGCCGGCGCGGCTTGGGCAAAGGCGACGGCGCTCGTCAACAGCATCGGCAGCGCGGCGAGAGCAATTCGGCGGGTAATCGCGGCAATCATTGGATGACCTTTCATCGTATCCAGAATGGAAGAAAATGTTGCGGATCGTGCTCTAGCGCGCTCCTGACGGATCGTTGCTCACGGCCGAGAAAGCCCCGCGCCAATGCGCCAGCGCTTCGTCGCCGCCTTCGGTACGGACCGCGAGCACGCGGCCGATGACAATCGAATGGGTGTTGCGATCGATAATCTCCTCGACGTCGCAATCGATGCTCGCCAGGGCATCGGCGAGAACCGGCGCACCTGACACGAGAGAGATCCAGTCGCCGGCATCGAAGCGCTCGCGGCCGTTGACGCCGCCACGTCCGGCGAAGCGCGCCGCCAGATCCTGCTGAGACGCGCTCAAGAAATTGGCGCTGAAGTGCCGGTAGCGCTGCAGCACCGGCGCCAGCGAAGATGTCTTCGCAATGCAGATGAGCAGTGTCGGCGGCTCGACCGAGAGCGACGTCACCGACGTGGCGGTGATTGCGGCGCGATCGTCGCCCGTCCCCGCGGCCAGGATGCTGACGCCGCTGGCGAGATATCGCATCGCCTGCCGGAACGAGTCCTGAGACGCCTGCGCGCAGTTGATGGCTCTATCGACTTTCATTGCATGTCACCAATGCGCGACGCTCTCGGCACGAGGATCGTTTCCGTATTGACCGCGGCGGGAATTCTCATACATCTCACGCGGCTGGCGCGTTTCAACGGAAAGTAAGACGATGTCGAAAAAATCCAACATTAATCTGTTCGAGCCTTATCAATTTGGAAAAATCACGTTGCGGAATCGGATCGTGATGGCACCGCTGACGCGCAACCGGGCCTCGGCGGGGAATATTCCGTCGGCGCTGGCCGTTGAATATTACGCGCAGCGCGCCTCGGCCGGTTTGATTATCAGCGAAGCGACGCAGATTTCCCCGGAAGGGCAGGGCTACGAAGCGACGCCAGGCATTCACTCGCCGGAACAGATCGCCGGATGGAAGAAGGTGACCGACGCCGTGCATGCACGCGGCGGCCGCATCGTCCTGCAACTCTGGCACGTCGGGCGCGTGTCGCACGTGCGCCTGCAACCGAATGGCCAGCCGCCGGTTGCGCCGTCGGCGATCCGCGCGAAAACGAAGACCTACATCGGCGGCGAGTTCCTCGAAGTGTCCGAGCCGCGCGCCCTTGCGCGTGAGGAGCTGCCGGGCATCGTGGCGAGCTATCGGCAGGCGGCGCGCAATGCCGTCGAAGCGGGCGTCGACGGCGTCGAGGTCCATGGCGCCAACGGCTATTTGCTCGACCAGTTCCTGCGCGATTCCAGCAACAAGCGCACCGACGATTATGGTGGCTCCATCGAGAACCGGGCGCGGCTGCTGCTCGAGGCGACGCGCGCGGTCGTCGAGGAGATCGGCGCCGAGCGCACCGGCATCCGCATTTCGCCGGTGACGCCGGCGAACGACGTGTCCGACAGCGACCCGCAGGCGCTGTTCAATTACGTCGTCGAAAAGCTCAATGACATCGGGCTTCTTTTCATCCATGTCATCGAAGGCGCGACCGGCGGCGCGCGCGATTTCCTGCCCTTCGACTATGCCGCGCTCCGGCAGCGCTTCAGTGGCACCTACATCGCCAACAACGGCTACACGCTGGAGCTCGCGCAAGATGCGGTGGCGTCCGGCCGCGCCGATCTCATCGCCTTCGGCAAGCTGTTCATTGCCAATCCCGATCTCGTGGAGCGCCTGCGCGCGAACGCGGGATTGAACGAGCCCGACAAGGTAACCTTCTACGGCGGAACCGAGAAGGGATACACCGACTACCCGGCGCTTCAAGCCGCGGCTGAATAGAGTCGATTGTGACGAAAAGATAATCCGAGGCGAAGCGGCATTTCCCTGCCGCGCGCCCAAAGAGAGAGTTATCGCCCCGCTCGGAGCATCTTTGGTTTTCCATTCCATCGACTTCGGGGAAAACTATGCCAACATTTGCCTGCATTGCGGCCGGTTTCCGGCCGCGTGGTGGAGGCGATTGTCATGGCATTTGCTCCGAATCTATTGCGCGGCCTGTTCGCCGCCGTGCTTGCGACTTTCGTCGCGACCGCGGCGCATGCGGAGGACAAAGTCGTCCGCATCGGATTTCAGAAATACGGCAAGCTGGTCCTTCTGAAGGGCAAGGGCACCCTCGAAGGCAAGCTCAAGGCGATCGGCTACTCGGTCGAGTGGAAGGAGTTCCCCGCCGGTCCGCAATTGCTCGAAGCGCTCAACGTCGGCGCCATCGACTTCGGCAATACCGGCGAGACGCCGCCGATCTTCGCGCAGGCCGCCGGAGCGCCGCTTGTTTACGTCGCTTATGAGCCGCCGGCGCAGAAGGGCGAGGCGATCCTCGTGCCGCCGGACAGCCCGCTGAAGACGGTCGCCGACCTCAAGGGCAAGAAGGTCGCGTTGAACAAGGGCTCCAATGTTCACTATCTCCTCGTGAAGGCGCTGGAGAAGGCGGGCGTCAAATACTCCGAGATCGAGCCCGTGTTCCTCGCGCCGGCCGATGCGCGCGCGGCCTTCGAGCGCGGCGCGGTGCAGGCCTGGGCGATCTGGGATCCGTTCCAGGCCGCCGCGGAAGCCTCCATCAACGCGCGCGAGCTCACCAATGCGGAGGGCCTCGTCCCGAACTACCAGTTCTATCTCGCCTCGCGGAAGGCGCTCGACGAGCACGCCAAGGCGCTGGACGTCGTTCTCGAACAGCTTCGCGAAGTTGACGCTTGGGCGAAGAGCGACATCGGCGCGGTCGCCAGTCAGCTCAGCCCGTCGATCGGCATTCCGGCGCCGGTGCTCGAAGTCGCGCTGAAGCGCCAGTCCTACGGCATCAAGCCGATCGACAAGGGTGTCATCGCCGATCAGCAGAAGCTTGCCGATCTCTTCCATCAGCTCGGCTTGCTGCCCAAGCCGGTCAAAATCTCCGACGCAGTCAGGTCAGGCTCATGAGCGTTCCCGCGGTCTCCCGCGCCAATCTCCTCTGGTTTCTGCCGACCCACGGCGACGGCCGCTATCTCGGCACGCAGGTCGGCGGCCGTCAGGTCGACATCAACTATCTGCGCCAGATTGCGCAGGCGGCGGATGATCTCGGCTATTTCGGCGTGCTGTTGCCGACCGGACGAAGCTGTGAGGATTCCTGGGTCGTCGCCTCGGCGGTGGCCCCCTCGACCGAGCGGCTCCGCTACCTCGTCGCGGTGCGTCCGGGGCTGCAATCGCCGACCGTCGCCGCGCGCATGACGGCGACGCTCGATCGCATCACCAACGGGCGCCTGCTCATCAATGTGGTGACCGGCGGCGATCCGACCGAGAACAAGGGCGACGGCATCTTCCTGTCGCACGACGAACGCTACGAGGTCACGCGCGAATTCCTCACCGTCTACAAGGACCTGCTCGCCGGCAAGCCGGTGAACTTCCACGGCAAGCACATCACCATCGAAGACGGCCGGCTGTTGTTTCCGCCGGTGCAGGCGCCGCATCCGCCGCTCTATTTCGGCGGCTCGTCTGGCGCGGGCACCACGGTGGCGGCGCAGATCGTCGACAAATATCTCACCTGGGGCGAGCCGCCGGCGGCCGTGGCCGAGAAGGTCAAAGGCGTCGCCGAGCTTGCCAGGCAGAACGGGCGCAAGCTCTCCTTCGGCATCCGTCTGCACGTCATCGTGCGCGAGACCAACGAGGAGGCCTGGGCGGCCGCCGACGACCTCATCAAATACGTCAGCGACGACACCATCGCCAAGGCGCAGGCGACCTTCGCGCGCATGGACTCGGTCGGTCAGCGCCGCATGGCCGAGTTGCACGGCGGCCGGCGCGACAAGCTCGAAGTCAGCCCCAATCTCTGGGCCGGCGTTGGTCTGGTGCGCGGCGGCGCCGGTACCGCGCTGGTCGGCGATCCGGATACGGTTGCCGCGCGCATCAAGGAATACATGGCGGCCGGCGTCGATACCTTCATCATGTCGGGCTACCCGCATCTGGAAGAAGCCTATCGCTTCGCCGAGCTCGTATTCCCGAAGCTGCCGCTCGCGCATGCGGATACGCCGCGTGCCGACGCGTTCAACGGCGGACCGTTCGGCGAGATCATCGCCAACGATCAGTTGCCGCTCCAGAAGCAGACGGCGCAGTCATGAGCGTGGCGGAACGCGGCGGGAGATTTGGCGCGCTGACGCAGTGGGCGTTGCCGGTGGCGATCATCGCCGTCTGGCAGCTCCTGTCGTCGGATGGTGTCATTCCGCTCCGCGTCCTGCCGGCGCCGAGCGCGGTGGTCGCCGCCGGGTGGAAGCTGCTGCTCAACGGTGAATTGCTCACGAACATGTGGGTGAGCTTCTGGCGCGCATCGGTCGGCTTCGCCATCGGCGGCAGCATCGGCTTCGCGCTCGGGCTCGCCAACGGCCTCTCGCGCACCTCGGAGCGCGTCCTCGACAGCACGTTGCAGATGGTGCGCAACATCCCGCACCTCGCGCTCATCCCGCTAGTCATCCTGTGGTTCGGCATCGACGAGTCGGCCAAGCTGTTCCTGGTCGCGCTCGGCGTGTTCTTCCCGATCTACATCAACACCCAGCACGGCATCCGCACCGTCGATCCGCAGTTGGTCGAGATGGGCCGCACGTACGGCATGACGCCCGCGGCGTTGTTCTGGCGCGTCTATCTCCCCGGCGCGCTGCCCTCGATCTTCGTCGGCCTGCGCTATGCGCTCGGCATCATGTGGCTGACGCTGATCGTCGCCGAGACCATCGCGGCTTCGTCGGGCATCGGCTACATGGCGATGCAGGCGCGTGAATTCCTGCTGGTGGATGTGGTCGTGCTCAGCATCCTGATCTACGCGCTGCTGGGCAAGCTCGCGGACAGCGCGGCACGGCTGCTCGAGCGGCTCTGCCTGTCGTGGCATCCCGCCTTCCAGAAATCGTGAGGCTTTCCGCGTGAACACGCTCGTCCTGCCGCCGAAAGCCGCGACCGCCTATGCGCCTGTTGCCGCGCCGCGCGCGCGCTCCGGCACGGGCCTGCCGATCCGCATCGAGGCCTTGCGCAAGTCCTTCGGCGACAACGAGGTGCTGCGTGGCGTCAGCTTCGATGTCGACGCCGGCGAGTTCGTCGCCATCGTGGGCCGTAGCGGCTGCGGCAAGAGCACGCTGTTGCGTCTATTGGTCGGGCTGGAGCAGCCGAGCGGCGGCTCGTTTCACATCGGTGCATCGACCGCGGAAGCGACCAAGCGCCAGGACGTGCGCGTGATGTTCCAGGAGCCGCGGCTGCTGCCCTGGGCGTCGGTGCTGTCGAACGTCGAGGTCGGGCTCGGCTCCGAGCGGAAGTCCGCGGGTGCGCGCGACCGCGCATTGCAGACATTGCGCGAAGTGGGTCTTGAAGAGAAACGCGACAACTGGCCGTCGGTTCTGTCGGGCGGCCAGCGGCAGCGCGTCGCGCTCGCCCGGGCGCTGGTCAGCCGCCCACGCGTCCTGGCGCTGGACGAGCCGCTCGGCGCGCTCGATGCGCTGACGCGCATCTCGATGCAGAAGTTGCTGGAGCGCGTCTGGCTCGATCAGGGCTTCACGGCGCTCTTGGTGACTCACGACGTCGCCGAGGCGGTCACGCTCGCCGACCGCGTGCTGATGATCGAGGAGGGCGAGATCGCGCTCGATCTCAAGATCGATCTGCCACGTCCGCGCGAACGCGGCTCCGCCGAGGTCGCCGCGCTTGAGGGGCAGATTTTGCGCGAGCTGTTCAAGAACGCGAAGGCCGGCGACGACGCCTGAGCGACGGTTCGCTGCTTCAATCGAAATTGATTCGATAAGCCGCTCTCGTGTGCAAATATGAGAGCGATCCGTCGTCCATGGAGATTGCTTTATGAGCGTTGCACGTCAATTGCATCTCGGCGCCTTCATGCGTCCGGTCAGCATTCATACCGGCGCCTGGCGCTACCCAGGCTCCTACCCGGACGCGAATTTCAATTTCGGCCATCTCAAGCATTTCGCCCAGACGCTCGAGCGCGCGAAGTTCGACGCCTTCTTCATGGCCGACCATCTGGCCGTGCTGAACATGCCGATCGAGGCGTTGAAGCGCAGCCACACGGTCACCTCGTTCGAGCCGTTCACGCTGCTGTCGGCGCTGGCCGCTGTGACGGAGCGCATCGGTCTCGTGGCGACCGGGTCGACGACGTTCGACGAGCCCTACCACATCGCCCGCCGCTTTGCCTCGCTGGATCACATCAGCGGCGGCCGCGCCGGCTGGAACGTCGTCACCACATCCAATCCCGACGCGGCGTTGAACTTCGGACTCGACGACCACATGGAGCACGACGACCGCTACAAGCGCGCGCGTGAATTCTACGATGTGGTGACGGGCCTGTGGGACAGCTTCGCCGACGACGCCTTCATCCGCGACGTCGAGAGCGGCATCTATTTCGATCCGGCCAAGATGCATGTCCTCGGCCACAAGGGCCAGTATCTGTCGGTGCGCGGGCCGCTCAACATCGCGCGGCCGGTGCAGGGCTGGCCGGTGATCGTGCAGGCGGGCGCGTCCGACGCGGGCAAGCAGCTCGCGGCGGAAACCGCCGAAGCCGTCTTCACCGCGCAGAACAACCTTGACGACGGCCGCCGCTTCTATGCCGACGTGAAAGGCCGCATGGACAAACTGGGGCGCAACCGCGATCACCTGAAGATCCTGCCCGGCGTGCTGGTCGTGGTCGGCGATACAGTTGAGGAAGCGCAGGAGAAACGTGCGCGCGTGGACAGCCTGGTGAACTACAGCAACGCCATCGCCTCGCTGTCGATCGCGCTCGGCCACGACGCGTCGAAGTTCGATCCGGACAAGCCGCTGCCGGACGTGCCCGAGACCAACGCCAGCAAGAGCGGCCGCGAGCGGGCGATCGCGCTCGGCAAGCGGGAGAACCTCACGGTGCGCCAGCTCGCGCAACGGCTCGGCGGCTATGGCGGACTCGCTTTTGTCGGGACGGCGAAGACCATCGCCGATGCGATGGAAGAATGGCTCGTCAGCGAAGGCAGCGACGGCTTCAACGTGATGTTCCCCTATTTGCCGCAAGGGCTCGACGACTTCGCCGACAAAGTCGTGCCCGAGCTGCAGCGCCGTGGTATTTTCCGCGAGGGATATACCGGCACGACGCTGCGCGACCATCTCGGCCTTCCGCGTCCGGCCAATCGATTCTTTGCTAAAGGATGAGTTCGGCCATGGCGGCGAGGTCCGCGGGAAGGTCGACGTCCTGCGCGATGTGGTCGTTGCGGTGGAGCAATGGGAGGACGCCGCAGCGGTGAGCCTCCGCTTGATGTGCGTGGTAGCTGCCGTCGCCGAATTTGAATTGCAGCGGCAGCTTCTTCGCCAGAAATAGCGCATTGGTCCCGGCGCCGTATCTGTCCGGGCTAATCACGAGCGAGTGTCGCGCGCCGAGTTCGGCGAGCTCGCGCAGGTCGCTCCCTTGAACGAGCGGAAGATCGACCGGCAGGATCATGATCTGCCTAGCCCCGCGCCGGTATAACTTGCCGCAGCCGTCCGCCAGCGCCGCGTTTAACTCCTGCTGTTCGGTGCGGATGGTGCGCGCGCCAAGCTCCGCCGCGCGGTGCAGGCTGTCTGTGGCGTCGCTGACGACGACAGTGCGATCCAAGCCCGGAAATTCCGCGGCGACCGCGATTATCCGGCGCAGGAAAAACTCATTCAGGCGGGCGCGCTCCGCGTCGCACAGAGCCGGCGCAAGCCGGCGTTTCCCGCATTGCAGGGATTTCACCGGCAGCAGCAGCCACGGCGTCTCACGCATGCGCCGTCTCCGGCATCTGTGCGGCGAATGCGAGCACATCGGCAGCGAGCGCGGCCTGATCGTCCAGGCTCTTCATCACCGTTTTGGTGACGGCGACGCGCATGCCAAGCGCCTCGATCACGGGCCGGGCGGCGGCATCGACCGTATCGATGACAAGTCCGTCGACAAGCCCGCGATAATGCTCCGCGACTCCGACGACCGAGACATCGCGTCCAAGCTCACGGAAGATCTTTGCCGCCGGCCCTTTGATGGCTTCCCCCCCGACAATCGGCGACACGGCCACCACCGGCACGCGCGTCTGCCGCAGCCAATCGCGAACGCCCGGCATCGAGAGGATCGGATCGACGCTCAGCAACGGGTTGGATGGGCAAATGACAATGGCGCGTAGCGCGGGATTGGCCATCGCGGTGACGAAGATAGGTGACGGCACGGCATCCCCGGCGGCTTTAAACGTAATGCCCGTGACCGCCGGCTCGCAGCGCAGCCGGACGAAATAGTCCTGGAATGCGAGCGCTGCGTCGTTGATGTGCACGATGGTCCGCATGCTGCCATCGGTCATGGGCGCGACGGGATGCGCGATTCCGAGCTGCGCGCAGAGATGGCGCGTCACCTGCGACAGCGTCTCGCCTTGGGCAAGCCTTTGCGTGCGTTCGATGTGGGTGGCGAGATCGCCGTCGCCGAGATTGAACCAGGTCGGGCCGCCCAGCCGTCCGAGCGCGGCCATGAAATTCCAACCTTCGCCGGCGAGCCCCCAGCCGCGCTCCCGATCGTTGAGGCCCGACAGCCAATACATGACCGTGTCGATGTCCGGCGAGATGTGCATGCCGAGATGCACGAAGTCGTCGCCGGTGTTGACCACGATCAGAAGCTCGTCCGGCGGAAGCCGCAGCGTCAGGCCTTGCGCGAGCTTGGCGCCGCCGACACCGCCGGCCAATGCAAGGATCATGGTCAGCCTTCCATCACGCACACGACCTCGCTCAAGGCGCGCCGACGATACGGCTTCCCCGCATTGGCCGGAACGCCCATCGTGATCACCGCTTGCGGCTCCCATTGAGCAGGCAAGGTGAGCGCGGCGCGGACGACGTCGGGGCAGAACAGCGGCCCGCACATGATGCTGGCGCCCAGGCCTGCCGCGTGCGCGGCAAGCAACAAATTCTGCATCGCCATGGCCGTGCCCTGCACGGCCATCTGGTGCTCGGCGGCGGTGCGGCGCGCATCCGGATAGGCGTCCATGTCCTCCATCGTCAGCGAGACCACGATGGCCACCGGCGCGGCTGTAATCCGTGCGAACGATCGCGCCACATCCTGCTCGATCTGCTCGGAAGCGTCGCCATCGCGGCCGCGGTCCTCACGCAGCCGCTCGCCCATCGCGCGCGCAAGCCGCTCCTTGGCGGCGGCATCCTTGAGCACGGCGAAGCGCCAGGGCTGCCGGTTATGCGCCGATGGCGCATTGATGGCCGCCTCCAGCACTTGTTTGATGACGTCGTCGGACACTGGCGCTTGCGTATAACGCCGGATCGAGCGCCGGCGCGCGAGAAGCTCCGACGTGCTCGGTCGGGGCGCAGCCCGGAACAGATCGATCTTCTTCGGCCGCACGAGGTCGGCGGCTGCGCCTTCGGCCGGCGCATGAAGCACGCCGCGCGCGAGAACGATCGGGCGGCCTTCGCTCGCCTGGCCCATCAGCAACGAAGCGGCCGATGCGATCTCGTCCGCCAGCGCTACTTCCGTGCTCAGGAGGCGCCGGCCATAAAGATCGGGCGCGCCGCGCAGGTCGGCCAAGGCGGCTAAGCCGCTGGCGCCAATCGCCACGCCGACCGTCCCGTTGCGAAAAGCGCGGCCGTGGCTGTCGTTGATGATGATGGCCACCTCCGCGCCCGTGTGCGCGCGCAGCGCAGCGCGAAGCTCGGCGCAGGTCGCGTCTGGATTTTCGGGCAGCAACAGCGCGGTATCGTCGTTGACGCCCTGGTCCACGTTCGATTGATCGATGCCCGCATTGGCCATGACCAGGCCGAGTCTATGCGCCACGATCAGCACGTCGCGGCGATGCCGCACGACCTCGGTCGACTCGCGCAGGATCAGGTCCACCAGCCGCGCGTCTTTGTTGACCTCGCGGGCCAGACGTTCGGCGTCCGCGGACGGCGTCACGGTGTCGAGACGCACGAAGCGATCCTGCGCCTTCGAGACGATCTTCTGGGCGATGACGAGAACATCGCCATCGCGCAGCGTCTCGTTCGACGCCGCGAGCGCGCCAAGGATGATGCCGGCGAGATCATCGCCCGGCTTGACCATGGGGACGCCGCTAAGCGCCGTGAAACGTGCAACCGCCGGCGCCGCCGATACAATGCGTGCTGGAGATTCGTGCACGTTCATGCGATCACCGTGGTTGTTCCGCCGGAAGGCCCGTGATGCGGATGCCGGTTCCCGGCACTTTATAGCGCATGTTCATGGCGATCAGGATCGAGGTCAGCGCCTCCGCCGCCGCCGAGTTCACGATCGGCCCCGCGTGAACGCCGCGCAAGCCGATATCGGCCGCGAGGCCGACGACGGTCTCACGCGCGGCCGGATCGTCGCCGCAAACTAGGACATCGCAGTCCACCTCATGCGAAAGGTCCTTCAGGTGGTGCGCCGAGACATTCTGAAATGCCGAGACCACGCGTACGCTTTCACCCAGCGTCTTCTGAATCGCGGCGACCGCCGATCCATCGGACGGCAACTGCACGCGGGCGACTTTCGGGGGCACCAGCGGCACAGTCGCGTCGATCAGGATCTTGCCGTTGAGCGCGTCGCGAACCTCTTCGACGGTGCTGCGCTGCGCGGCGAATGGAACGGTCAAAACGACGATATCGGCAGCGGTGGCCGCATCCTTGTTGGACGTGCCGCTCACGTCACCGGCGCCGAGGGTGGCTTTCATCTCCATAGCGGCCGCGGCAGCTTTCGCCCCGTCGCGTGAACCGAGAATGACGCGATGGCCCGCCTTCGCCCAGCGCAGCGCCAGTCCGCCGCCCTCCTGGCCGGTGCCGCCGAGAATCGCAATCGTATAGGTCTGAGCCATCAAGAAACTCCGATTAAGACTATGCTGGTGCGGCGCTGCGTGCGCCGGACAGGCGTGCTTGGCGCATCGCGGGCGTCTGGATCACAGGCGACAATGGCGCACAGCCGTATGACGCGCATTGCTGAGCCGCCGGCGCCGGCTTGTACAGAGTCGTGCGCTGTTCGGCGCGGCGGCCGAGCGACGATGCAATCTCGTCCATCATCTCCGGCGGCAGCTCTTCTCCGTGGGAGGCGCCTGCGGCGCGCGAGATGCTTTCATTCATCAGCGTGCCGCCGAGATCGTTCGCGCCGGCGCACAGACACGATTTCGCACCTTCGATGCCCATCTTCACCCAGGACACCTGGATGTTCGGCACAAGCGGATGAAGCGCGAGCCGCGCCACCGCATGCATGAGCACCGCTTCGCGCCAGGTCGGTCCGCGACGGGCGCGACCTTTGAAATAGATCGGCGCTTCCATGTGCACGAAGGGCAGGGGCACGAATTCTGTGAAGCCGCCGGTCTTGCTCTGAAGATTTCGGATGGCGAGCAAATGCCGCGCCCAGTGCTCCGGCCCTTCGACGTGGCCGTACATGATGGTGGCGGTGGTCCTCAAGCCGACGCGGTGCGCGGCCTCGATGACGTCCAGCCATTCCTGTGTTCGCAGCTTGTCCGGGCAGATGATGGCGCGGATGTCGTCGTCCAGGATTTCGGCCGCCGTTCCCGGCAGCGAGCCAAGGCCGGCATCGCGCAGTCGCTTGAGGAAATCCGATACTGGCAGGCCGAGCGTCTGCGCGCCCTGCCGCACTTCCAGCGGCGAGAAGGCGTGCACATGCATGTCCGGCACGGCGCCTTTCACGGCGTGCAGAACCGCAAGATAGGTCTCACCCGTGTAATCCGGATGAATCCCGCCCTGCATGCAGACTTCCGTGGCGCCGCGCGCCCAGGCTTCGCGCACGCGCCGCGCGATCTCGTCGGCGTCGAGATCGTAGGCCGGACCGCGCAGATGCGCCGCGGCTTTGCCCTTGGAAAAGGCGCAGAAGGCGCAGCGATAGGAGCAGACGTTCGTGTAGTTGATGTTCCGGTTGACGACGTATCGTACCGTCTCGCCGGACACGCGGGCGCGCAGTTCGTCGGCCGCCTGGCAGACATCGCGGAAATCGAGATCGCGCGCGCCGAACAATTGCACGATCTCTGGCTCGGAAAGCGACGTTCCCTCGGACGCTTTGGTGAGAAGGCGGTCGAGGATAGGACGGCGCGCGACAGCGGGCAGGGCAATGGCGTGGCCGACGGGCGGCGTTGCATCGCCCGAGGCCCAGGACGAGTCGCGCGCCACGAACTCGCTGTCGCTGGCCGAAAAAATCTTCGCATGAAGACTTGCATCGGCCCAGCGGCCGAGATCGTGCAGGTAGCTCTTGTACATCGGCAGACGCTGAACGAGCACGCGGCCGCGCTCGCGCATACGGTTGGCGAGACTGTCGATGTGCGGCCACGGTGCTTCCGGATTGACGTAATCTTCGGTGACCGGGGAAATGCCGCCCCAGTCGTTGATGCCGGCATCGACCACCTCGCCGATCAGATCGGGCGCGAGATTGGGCGGCGTCTGGATGCTCATACCCGGTCCGAAGATCAGGCGCGCGGTGGCGATCGTCCACAACAGTTCGTCGGCCGAGGCGTCCGGGCTGTCGGCCATGCGTGTGTTGGCCTTGGCGCGGAAGGGCTGGATGATGATTTCTTGCAGGTGCCCGTGCGCCTCGTGCAGATCGCGTAGCGCGAGCAGCGCTTCGACGCGCTCGCGCCGCGTCTCGCCGATGCCGATCAGCAGCCCGCTGGTGAAGGGAATGCTCAGCTCGCCGGCCGCCGCGATCGTCGCGAGCCGGACCGCTGGCGACTTGTCGGGCGAACCGAAATGGACGCCGCCGCGGCTGGTCAGCCTCTCGGCCGCCTCTTCCAACATCAGGCCCATCGAGGCTGCGACTGGCCGCAGCATCGCCATGTCGGTTGCTGTCATGACACCGGGGTTGAGGTGCGGCAGCAGGCTCGATTCCTCGAGCACGAGCGCCGCCATGGCGCGCAGATAGTCGAGCGTCGTGTCGTAGCCGAGCGCGCGTAGCGCATCCTGCGCCTGCCGATAGCGCAACTCCGGTTTGTCACCGAGCGTGAACAGCGCCTCGGTACAGCCCGCGGCCTCGCCTTTGCGGACGACCGTGAGGACATCGTCGGGCGACATGTAGATCTGCTCGCCTTGGCGCGGCGGCTGCGCGAAGGTGCAGTAATGACAGCTGTCCCGGCACAGATGCGTCAACGGGATGAAGACTTTGCGTGAGTAGGTGATCGTGCTGCCGAAACCGTGGTCGCGAAGCTCCGCGGCGCGCTGCATCAACGTGCGGGTATCCGAGACCTCACTCAGCGCGATGGCTTCCGAATGCGTCGGCAACGAAGCCTTAGAAGACGAACTCATTCCATGCACCTGACGGATTAGCGTGCTCCATCACTCCTCAACGTCGTTATCTCTAGGCCAAATCGGGCCGGCACCAAACAAAAATGTGCATGCGCACTGCTAATCGTCGAAGACGCCGATCTGCATCAACATCTCGGCCACGTCTCCGATATCGCCTTGGATCGCATCAATAACGTTTTCTCGGTTGCGCCGGCGCAGGGCCTCGAGCAGGGCCGTATGGCGATGCCCTTTCCAGAGCGGCTTCTGCCGCGACAAAGACAGCGCTTGAAATGGTCCGGTTTGCATCCAGAGCCCTTCGATCATGGGGAGGAGCACTTCCGATTGCGCCGTCTTATACAGTGAAAAATGGAAGTCCTTGTTGCGCCTCAGAATCTCCGCAACCGGCGCGGTGAGCAAAGCGGCAAGCATATCCGCGTTAGCGGATTCGAGCTTGCTCAGCAGTACGTCGGTCATGTTGTCGCAAGCGCTGCCTGCAGCCATGCCTTCGAGAAGTTGCCGGACGCGGGTGAGCTCGAAAAACTTTCGCCGCGTCATGCGTGGAACGATCACCTGACGGTTCGGCAACATCTGTAGTGCCTGCTCGGCGATCAGCCGGTTGACGGCCTCGCGGACGGGCATGGCGCTCGTCCCCAGCCTTTTCGCCAGCGTGCGCAAGCTGACGCTTTCGCCGGGCCGGAAGCCGCCAGTCGTCAAGAGCTGTCGCAATGTGTGGTAGACGCGCTGAGACACCGGACCTGTTGGCGGCGGCGATGCAGAGTTAGGTCCGGGCCTCCGGCGCTTGGTCGAGGCAAGTTTTCGTTTCGCCATTGTACAAACCGCCCCGTTCGGTCCGCACCGCGCGACCGCCCACCATTGCTTCAATAAAGGGCAATCGCCGCCCTTTTAGTCATGCGACAACAGAATTACGCGTGCGCAAGTCTAGTCGCTTGACTCCCGGTCCGTCTACAGCTGTGATCACAGGTGTGATCACAGTTGGCAACGTGGCCCTGCCGAGCGCTTTCGCAAGGTCAAGGGATTGGGAAGTGCGGAATGCGCAGTGAGATCATCGTCCGACAAATGCAAGCCATCTCGGACAAGGGCCTCGATGCGATGGTGTCCTGCTCGCCGGAAAACTTCGCCTATCTGACTGGCTTCGTCGTCCCCTCGCAGGCGCTGCTGCGCCATCGCCACGCCATGACCGTGGTCACCGCCGACGGCAAGGTCGCCTTATTCGGCGTCGACATGGAGGAGTCGACCATCCGGGCCAAAGAGCCGGATGCGAAGCTCGCGGTCTGGGCTGAGTTCAGCGACGACGCCATGCAAGTGCTGGCGAGTCTGCTCGACGAGCTTGGGCTTGGCCGGGCGCGCATCGGGATCGAGCTCGGCTATCTGCCGGCGGCCGATTTCGTCCGCCTGCAAAAGGCCATGCCGAACGCGACTTTCATCGCATGCGATGCCGCGCTTGCGTGGATGCGGCAGATCAAGACGCCGCAGGAGGTCGCACTTCTCAGGAAGCTCTCGCGCATCGCCGACCAGGCGATCACGGACGCGATTGCCGCGGTCGCGCCGGGCGACACCGAGATGGATATCGCCGCGCATCTGACGCGCAATATCTACGAGCTCGGAGCGCAGCAGTTCAAGCTTATGATCGTGGCGACTGGCGAGCGCAGCCAGCTCCCCAATGTCGGGCCGACCGATCGCGCGTTGAAACGCGGCGATGTCTGCCGGATCGAGATCTTCTCCATCATCGACGGCTATCACGCCGGCGTATGCCGGACCGCGGTCGTGCAGGAGGCGCCGCCGCACGCCGAGGACATTTGGCAGGTGCTGACCGACTGCAAGCATCTCCTCCTCGAGCGCATCAAGCCGGGCGCAAGCTGCCGCGCGATCTACGAGGCTTTCATCGAAAAGCTTACCGCCAAGAATCTGCCGCCGATCTCGTTCGTCGGGCACGGCATCGGACTGTTCCTGCACGAGGATCCTTATCTCGGCCGCACGCCGATCATCGGATCGACCGAGGATGCCGCTTTGGAGGCCGGAATGGTGCTTGGCTTCGAGCCGCTCTGCTACCGCACCGGCTACGGCTTCGGCATGCAGAACAAAGACATGGTGGCGGTGACCGAAACCGGCAGCGAACTGCTGTCCGACTATGCCGGCACCGACCGCCTGCTGAAGATCGGGTGATCGCGATGGCAGGAACCAAGATCAAGACGATCGCGGTGCTCGGGGCGGGTCACGGCGGCTGCGCCGCGGCGGCCGATCTCACCGCGCGCGGCTTCACCGTGCATCTGCATGCGCGCCGCGACGCCACGCTGGAGCCGTTGCGCCAGGCCGGCGGCATCCATGCGCGCGGCATTCAGCAGGGCCTGTTCCCGATCGCCAAGATGACGACCGATGTGCGGGAGGCGATCACCGGCGCCGACTTGATCATGCTGGTGGTGCCTTCGGTGGCGCACAGCTATTACGCCGAGGCTCTCGCCGGATTGATCGACGGCAGCGTGCCGATCTTCCTCAACCCGGGCCACACCGGCGGCGGCCTGCATTTCCTCAAAGAGTTGCGGGATGCCGGCTACTGCGGCCCGGTGAAGACCGGCGAGACCGTGTCTCTCACCTATGTCACGCGCATGGAGGGGCCGGCGACGGTCGGTATCTACTCTTACATGCGCAAGCAGCGCTTCGCGGCGCTGCCCAGCCGTTACGCCGACGAAATGTTCGCGCTGGTCAACGCGATCTATCCGGAAACGGTGAAGGCCTCGAGCGTCATCGAAACCGCGCTCACCAACATGAACGCCGTCTTCCATCCATCGGGCATGATCCTCAATGCCGGCTGGATCCAGCGCACCAACGGCAACTTCCTCTTCTACAAAGAAGGCGTCACCGACGCTATCGGCCGTGTGTCGCAGGCGGTCGATGACGAACGCCTCGCGGTGGCCAAGGCGCTCGACGTGCCGGTGCGCTCCTTCCTCGACAATTTCTATGCTGCCGGGCTGACGACCAAGGAGGCGCGCGACAGCGGCTCGATCGCCCGCGCCTGCGAGGACAGCGAGCCGAACAAGACGATCAAGTCGCCCCCGTCGCTCGATCATCGCTATGTGCACGAGGATGTCGGCTACGGCCTGGTGCCCTTCGCCGCCTTCGGTCAACTCGCGAAGGTGCCGACGCCGACCATCGACGGACTGATCTGGCTGAGCTCGGTCGCCACCGGCATCGATTACAGCAAACAAGGCCTCACGCTCGGTAAGATGGGCCTCGAAGGCATGAGCGTCGCCGCGCTCAAGCGCTACATCGAAACCGGCGAGCGGACGTAGAGGCGGTCATGGACGATCCGGTCATTCAGAAGCTGCGCGCCGAGATGAAAGCGGACAGTTTCGATGCGCTGGTCGCGCATTCGCTCGACAACGCCACCTATACCGCCGGCTTCCAGGTGCCGAGCCATGCGCAGAATCGCTTTCGCCGGACAATCACCGTGCTCGCAGGACGCAATTTCGGCTGCCAGATCGTGGTCAATGTCGAAGAGGCGCTGGCGCGTGAGAAGTCGCGCTTCAAGGATATCCGTAGCTACAATCAGTTCACCGAGAACTCGGCCGACCTGCTTGCCGACGCGCTGACGGATGCCGGCGTCGCCGGCGGCCGCATCGCCGTCGAGCTCGATTATCTGCCCGCCATGGATTTCATGCGGCTGCGCGAGCGCCTGCCGAAGGCCGAGTTCGTACATGCGCGCGACCTCTATTTCCGCACGCGCATGGTGAAGACCGACGCCGAGATCGCCATCCTTAAGGACATCGGTGCGCTGACCGAGCGCGTCGTCGCCGACGTCATCAAAGGCCTGCGGCCGGGCCTGCGTGAGCAGCAGGTTGGGGCTGAGATCATGAACCGCATGCTGGAGGGCGGCGCTGACGCCGTCAGCTACCAAGTCGGCTCCGGAATTCGCAGCGGCATCATCAACTGCAAACCGACCGAGAAGATCATCGAGGCCGGCGATGTGGTGCGCATCGAGGCGCTCGGCGACAAAGACGGCTATCGCTCCAACGTTACGCGCACGGTTGTGATGGGCAAGCCGACCGACGAGCAGAAGCAGATCTGGTCGGTGCTGATCGAGGCCCGCGACACATGCGAGGCGATGCTGAAGCCAGGTACGCGAGTGCCGGATTTATGGAATGCCTACCTCGATGTTTGCCGGGGGCACGGCATTGAGCCCTCGCTCAAATTCCTCGGTCACGGCATCGGTCGCACCATTCACGAGGAGCCATACCTCACCGAGACGCGCGCGGTGACACTTGCGCCCGGCGTCACTCACACAATGGAGCCGCTCTACATGATTCCCGGGCGCATGGGCTTTCATGTGGAAGATATGTACCGGATCACGGCCGACGGATTCGAGAAGCTCACGGGTCACCTGATGCCGAACGATCGACTGATCGAAGTGACAGTTTAATTCGAGGAGCTTTCAACGCGATGAACATTGTTGAAGTCGAAACCCATCTCGTCAGCCTGCCGGTGCGCCGGCGCCACACCTGGGCTGGCAATTACAGCCCGGTCGGGCAACGCTACGTGTTGGTCAAGCTGATCCTTGAGGACGGCACCTATGGCTGGGGCGAGGCGCAGGTGCTCAAGGACTGGAGCGGCGAATTCGGCATCCGCTCGGGCGAGACGCCGGACACGACCCTCACCATCATCAAGGATTATCTCTTTCCGCTGCTCAAGGGCGAAGATGTGCGCCGCTTCGAGCACCTCCATCTCAAGATGGACAAATTCGTCAAAGGCTACCCGTATGCCAAGGCGGCGCTCGACGTCGCTATGCACGACGCAGTCGGCAAACTCCACGGTGTTCCCGTCTATCAGCTCCTGGGCGGTCTGGTGCGGCGCGAAGTGGCCGTCGCCCATTCGATCGGCCTGATGGAAACCGAGCCGGCGGTCAAGGAAGCGCAGGAAGTGTTCGACGAAGGCGTGACCTGTATCAAAATCAAGGTCGGCGTCGATCCAGAGCGCGATGTCGATCTCGTCAAGCGCATTCGCACCGCGGTGCCGCAGATGCGGATCAGGGTGGATGCCAACCAGGGCTATCGCAGCTGGAAGGAGGCGTTGCAGATCACCAAGCGCATGGCGGAGTACGACATCTGGTTCATGGAGCAGCCAGTCGAAGGCCTTGAGGCGATGGCGCGCGTCGCTCAGGCGACCGATGTGCCAATCATGGCGGATGAAGGATGCTGGAACGCGCATGAACTCTTGCGTCTGATTCGACACGACGCCTGTGAGATGATCTCCTGCTACTACACGAAGGCCGGCGGCTTCCTGAAGAGCAAGTCGCTGCTGTCGCTCGCGCATACAGCGGGCATCCAGAGCGACGTCAACGGGTCGGCGGAAATGGGCATTGGTAATGCCGCCAACCTGCACGTGGCAGCCGCGAATGCCGCGGTGACGATCCCCGGCAGTATCCCGGTCACGCAGACCGAGGAAGTCCCGCGCACCCGTATCGCCGGACATACTTATCTCGACGACATCATCGACGAGCCCTTCGTCTATCGCGACGGCCATTTGATGGTACCGGACAAACCGGGCCTCGGTGTCGATGTCGATCCCAAGAAGCTCGCGAAGTACCGGGTCGGAGGCTAAGGGAACGCGATGGCAACCCGGTTCGGTGTCAGCTTCGACGGCTTCGAAAGCACCGCGGCGGCGCTTGCAACCGCGCGGCAGGTGGTTGCCGCTGGCGCGCAGAGCCTCTGGATGGCCGAACACATGGGTTATCGCGAAGCCATGGTCACCAGCATGGGCTTCCGCATGAACGACCCTGGCTCGGTAGTCGTCCCCACGGCGGTCAGTCCTTATTTGTGGCATCCGACACCGACGGCGATGTCGCTCGCGACTCTTGCGGAGGTCGGCACCGCGCCAGTCGGCATCGCAGTCGGCGTCGGCAATCCGATGTTCCTCGGCGAATCCGGTAAGACAATCGACAAGCCCGTTCGCGC
>Ga0310811_10001388_pt1 | contig 30608 bp, 33 predicted proteins | sample YCmetagenome_FD_207642 | JGI IMG/M metagenome (GOLD analysis project Ga0310811, IMG submission 207642) | Soil microbial communities from experimental microcosm in Duke University, North Carolina, United States - YC | ecosystem: Engineered > Artificial ecosystem > Soil microcosm > Unclassified ...
TGGTGCCACGCCTGGGACGAATCATGGCCCAGCAGGCGTCGCGCCGCAGAGCCATGGCGCAATGCCGCGAGTGAGCGCCGCAGTCCCCGGCCAAGGGGCGATGGCCGGCATGCCACAGGACGCAGCGGCGGCCCGGCTCGAAGGCCGTGTCGGCGTAGACAACGTGGCGATGGCACCAAAGGAGCGTCTCTCCGAAGCGGGCGGCGGGCTCGACGGCAATGGGCGCCGGGTACTGCTTCTGAGTGATCTGCGGTCGCCCAAGCGCGGCAATGACCCGCGGCCCCCGACACGTGAGATCGTGCTGCACCTGACCGGCAACATGGAACGCTTCATGTGGAGCCTTGATGGCACAAAATTCTCGGATGCCGCGCCGATCCTGGTTCAGCTCGGGGAGCGGGTGCGTTTCACCCTGATAAACGACACCATGATGGATCACCCGATGCATCTCCATGGCGTGTGGAGCGAGCTGGAGAACGGGCAGGGCGATTACCGTCCGTACAAGCACACCATTCTCGTGAAAGGCGGGGAGCGGCTGAGCTTCCTGGTGAGCGCAGACGAGCCCGGCCGCTGGGCTTTCCATTGCCATCTCCTCTACCACATGGAGCTGGGCATGATGCGCGAGGTGCGCATATCATGAGGAAGCTCGGAGCAGCTCTTTGCGCGGCTGTCTTGCTCGTCGGCCTGTCTGGCGGTGTCCGCGCCCAGCAATTGCCGGCGACCGATCAGCCTCAGCCGCTCAGCATGCCGAAGCTGCTGGATACCGCCATTTTCGCCCATTTGCTGATCAGCCAGCTGGAGGGACGGTTCGGTTTCAACGAGGGCAACACCTTCCGCTGGGAAGCCGAGGGCTGGGTGGGCACTGACGAAAACAGGCTCTGGCTGTTGACCGAAGGCAGGTACAGCAATAACGAGCTGGACGACGGTATCCACCAGCTGTTCTACGGCCGCGCGGTCAGCACTTACTTCGACGCTATGGTAGGTGTTCGATACGACTTGGATTCGTTGCCCAGCCGCGGTTGGGGTGCCATCGGCATCCAGGGGTTGGCCCCCCAATTCTTCAAAGTCTCCGCATTCGGTTACATCAGCGGCGACGGCCATCTCGCCGCCAGGCTCGAGGCCAGTTACGACCTGCAGATCACGCAGCGCCTGATCCTGCAGCCGCAGGCCGAACTCAATTTCTATACCAAGGACGACCCCGCACGGCTGGTCGGTGCTGGGCTTTCCGAGCTCGATGTCGGGCTGCGTCTTCGCTACGAGATCACGCGAGAGTTCGCGCCTTATGTGGGCGTCACTTACTTCGGCCAATACGGCACGACGGCCAACTATGTCAGCGCCGCTGGCGGATCAACCCAGCAGATTCGCCTCACGGTTGGCCTGCGAACTTGGTTCTAGCAGAGCCGGGCCGGACAGCAGTCACCGGAGTCCACAACAAGTTCTTGGCTATCGGCAGTGCTGCAACTTGATTTGGGTCGATTTTACACTGGCGATAATCCGGCTAAACTATTCTAAGTGACAGCGGCTCTCAACGAATTAGGAATGACAGACTGGACGCCTGTCTTGCGGGTGCGAAGGATGAGACTGACGCGCTGTGCCATGAAACTTCGTGGCCGCAATCCGACCAACTTCGGTTGCATGGTCTTCGCCGCGGCAATTTTTTTGATGGGTGGTTCGCCGAGCGGTGCGCAGGCGCCCGATCCTCACGCAGGGCATCACCCCGCGCCTTCGCCGTCCGAGTCGACCGCGCCGGGATCGCCTGCGCCATCCGGAGACTGCGCTGGGCCATCCGCTTCTGGCGGAATGGGCATGATGGGTTGCATGGGGCGGGTCCCGCCAAAGCAGCTCTACCCCCAGCTCATGGAGCTGCCGGCAATGACGCCGGAGGCCCGCGCCAAGATCGAGGCCGACGCCCGAGCCCGCATCAATGCCGGCAATGCTGCGCTGGTCCTGGCGCAGGACGACTACCACCGCGCGATGATGGCCAAAGATACAGTCGCCATGGCCGCCGCCGTGTCTCGCCAGCGCGTTGCCCTCGGCGAATTGGAAAGCGGCACCGCTGCCCTGCGGGCTCTGGCCGAGGGCAAGCCGCCGCGGGAGATCGCGCTAACATGGTTTCGCGAGCAGATGAACCTCGCTCCTGTTGGCAGCCGGGTCGAGGAGCCGGTCGGACCATTTGGATTGTCTTGGTTTCACTTCATCTCCATGGCCGTTGTGGCGCTGTTTGCGCTCACCATGTTGGCATTCGGTCTCGGACGCCATCGCCGTTCGATCGCCTTGGTCAACCAGCTCACGAAGGCCGCTCCCGTCGCGAGAGACATCGCGCCGCCCGCACCGCCACCATCACCACCCCCACCCCCGTCACCCTCACCCAAGGCTGCAGAACTCACCCCGCCGCCGCCTGCTACGCCAGCGGCAGATGGCATTTGGTCGGGCACGATGCGGGTCGCTGCCATCGTCCGCGAAACGCCTCATGTGAAGACGTTCCGTCTTGTCGAACCCAATGGCAGGCCTGTTCCCTTCACCTTCGTCCCAGGCCAATTCCTGACTTTCTCGGCCCAGATGGATGGCAAGACCATACGGCGCTCGTACACCATCGCCTCGCCACCGACCCGGAACTCCTATGTCGAGATCACCGTCAAGCGCGAGGACGAGGGCGAATTCTCGCGTTTTCTGCATGACAAGATCTCTGTCGGCAGCATGTTGCAGGTCAGGGGCCCATCAGGCGTATTCACCTTCGACGGTGGCAATGCCGACAGCGTCGTGCTGATCGCGGGCGGCGTCGGCATCACGCCGATGATGTGCGTGATCCGTTACCTCACCGACAAGTCGTGGCCGGGCGAGATCTTCCTGGTGTTTGCGACGCGCAGCACCGATGAGTTCCTCTTCCGCGAGGAGCTCGAATACCTGCAGCGTCGATACCCGAAGCTCCATGTCGTGGCGGCCGTCGGAACGCGAACAGAAGGCACCGCCTGGATGGGCCTGGAAGGCGAGATCACCAAGGATGCGCTCGCGCACGCGGTGCCGACCATCGAGAAGCGCCGGGTGCATCTCTGTGGACCGCCGCCCATGATGGATGCTATCCGCCGCATTCTGAGCGAGCTCGACGTGCCAGTAAGCCAGATCAAGACCGAAGCCTTCGGGCCGGCGATGGGTTTGGTGCCACCGCTCAAACCATTGCCTCCGCCACCTCCGCCGGTGTCGGTCACGACGCTGCTTCAGAAAGTTGAAGGCGCCGCCACCCTCCGGGTGCTGCCCCAGGAGGTGGCCGGACCAGCCACCGCGACGGTATCCTTTGCGCGGTCCGCAAAGTCAGCTCCGCTACCTCCCGACAAGACGGTCCTCGAGGTCGCCGAATTGATCGACGTTCCGATCGACTACTCGTGCCGAGTCGGGACGTGCGGCATCTGCAAGACCAAGCTGCTGTCGGGCCAGGTGACGATGGAAGTGCAGGACGCCCTGACAGACGAAGACAAGGCTTCCGGCATGATCCTCGCCTGCCAAGCCCGGTCGCTGCGCAACATCACCGTCGACGCCTGAGATGGGCGACAAGGAGAAACTGAGCGTTCTGGCGGTGGGAACGGTGCTCTTGTTCCTGGCGCCGGGATACCTCCTGCACGTTTCACCACGCTTTGCAGGCAGTCTTGCCGGAGGCGTGCTCGGCATCACCGCTGCATCGCTGATGATTCTGGTCTTGGCGTATCCGGCCGTGAAACACATCGGTTGGCTGAACAAACGTGTTACACGGCATGTTTCGCAAGGCCGGCTGCTCAGCCTGCATATCTACGGCGGCCTTCTCGCGTCCATCATCGCGATCCTGCATTCGGGGCACAAATATCAGAGCATCCTTGGGATCGCGCTGGTGGTCGACATCATGATCATCATCGCAACAGGCTTCATAGGTCGCTACTACCTCGGGCATCTTGGCGCGGAGGTGCGTCATCAGCAGGCGCTGCTCGGTACGTTGCGCACCGCCTACGATCACGTCGCGCTTCGCCTCGGCGCGCAACGGACGACGGTGCCCGCGGCGTCTGACGTGCCAATTCTGGATCTCGTCGACGCTATCGCCGATGTCGAATATTCCTTGACGGCGCGTGACGCCGCCAAACGCATTGCCGGCCGTTGGACCGTGATGCACATCGTGGCCTCGATCGCGCTCTACGGGTTCCTGCTGCTCCATATCGGCAGCGGCATCTACTATGGCCTGCGGTGGCTTCCATGAAATGGAAGGCGCTCGCCTATCTGGTCCTGATCACCGCCTCGATCGCAGGCGCCGGCGTGATCATCGGCACGGTCTATCGACAGGGCTCGGCGGCGGTTCCACGCTGGACGGAATTCGTCAAACCGGGCGAGCTTTCTGCCAGGCACGCTTTCCTCTCCGACAAATGCGAGACCTGTCACACGCCGACCCGCGGCGTCGATGCCAGCGCTTGCATCTCCTGTCATGCTACGGATGCCGTCACGCTCGCGCGCGAATCGACGGCTTTTCACGCAACCATCCAGTCCTGCACGGCATGCCATGTCGAACACCAGGGCGAGGTGCGACCGACCCGCATGGATCATGAGGCACTGATTGCGGTCGGCCGGTCGAGCCGCGCCCAACCGCCGTCTCATTGGCTATCGCACGTGCAGGCAGGGCCGGAGGGGAGTGACAGCCTCAATTGCTTGGCCTGCCACAGCAACCGCAGCCCGCATCGTGACCTGTTCGGCCAGGAATGTGTCGCCTGCCATCTGACCACGACCTGGAAAGTGGCGGGCTTCAAGCACCCTTCGCCAAGCTCGATCGAGTGCGCGCAATGCCACCAGGCGCCGCCCAGCCATTACATGGGCCACTTCCACATGATCTCGATGATGGTGGCGCACCAGGAACACGCCCGCGTCGAGCAGTGTTATCTCTGTCACCAGACCGACGCTTGGAACGATATCCGCGGGGTCGGCTGGTACAAGCATCACTAGACCCTTGATCGCGTCTGCTTGAGGCAGACCTTGTTGCCCTGTATTCTCCGTTCGTGCCAACCGGCACGCGCTTCTCTTGGATCGCCGCCAGGTGCCGGACGAATGGACTTCGGCGCGAGACCGCGCTCTCTTCGCAGGTAGCCGGCGAACTGAGCGAATATCTGGTTGTGCGGACTGTTCGCGACGGCGCCGGAGCAATCGTACCGGCGTTGCGTAGCACCGACAGCCACCGCCTGAGAGCCGCTCGATCGCCCGGTTGGATCGTCTGCCTGCTGCCGCGGTATCGAAGGTAGCGCTCGACCGTATGCTCGTCGAGGTCAGTCAGCTTGGTCCGGCGGCTTGCTATCCAACTCAAAACACCATCGACCACGTCGAGGCCACGCCAGATGCCAAGACGCGCGAGCCCTTCTTCGACGAGACGTCGCGCGTAAAGCTCGCTCGACAAGCTGTCCGTGGGAACCGCTCCTGAGGCGCCGATACAGTCGGCTTCGGCCCAAGTACTCACCCGCATCCATCGTACTGTTCTCCGCTGTTGAATGAAGGCAGGCACAGGACGAACTATGCCGAGCCGATCACATGCCGATCATCGCGAATCCTCGGGAAAACGAAGCCCATCCGCCACCCCGGCCGACATCGAGCGGAATCGACGGCCGGCTTCGATCGGAATCAGGTGGCCGACATCAGCCGGAATGCCCGGCCGAATTCATCGGAATCCACAGACGCCCCAACGTTGTAGTCTAGCTCGGTCCGCAGGGCGCTTCGCGAGGCGACACATCTCTCAAGTCGTCGAACCGCGGCGATCTCTCCGAAGAGATTACAACCATTCAATCTTCGCGCAATCCGTGCTCAAGGATCACATAGGTACATTCGCCCTGTCTGATGCCCGGCCTGCCGCGAATGAGGCGGCAGATATCATTGCATCGCAAGCATCGGGTCCCGTATTGCTGCCGTGCTGGTGACTAAGCCAGAGGCAGATGAATGGTCGGCAGCAAAAGGACGCAAGCGATGGATTTGATGGATCTCCGCTATCTGTCGGTCGTGGTGGAAACCGGCAGTTTTTCGAGCGCTGCCCAATCGCTTGGCGTCAAGCCCTCGACGATCAGCAGGCGCATCGTCCGCCTAGAGGATGAGCTTGGCGTCACTATACTCGAGCGCGGGTCCTTTGGCATTCGCCTCACGGCAGCCGGCCGGCAGGTCATGGTCCGTGTCAGACAAGCTCTGGATGGCCTCGACAGCGTGTGGCAAGTCGGCAAGAGCAGCGGGGCGGGAATGACCGGCCATGTCCGATTGGGCGTCCGGATGCCGCCCATTGGGGGTCCGCTGCAGTCCCTGCTGTCGGCCTGGCGCAACCAGCATCCAGATGTAGTTCTTACCCTTCATGAGTTGAATGACCACCAGATCTTTGTGGCGCTGACGGAGCGCAGTCTGGATATCGCTCTCGTGACGACGCATGCGCTGCGGCGTGGCGCCAACTCTATTGCTGTCTATCGAGAGCCCCTCGTCGCAGCACTCCCGCTCGGGCACATCCTTGCCACTTATGAGTCTCTGACTTGGGCTCTATTGCGCGACCATACCGTTCTTGCTCAGGGTTGGGACGACAGTCACTCTGCCCGAGAGTTCTATGCATCGCTCCTGGGAGATGGTGTGAAGTTCTCCTCCCATCCCGCTAGCAAGCAATCGGTGATGGCCCTCGTTGGAGCCGGGTTTGGCATAACGCTAGCGGCGCAAAGCCAAGCGGAGGTCGTGTTTCCCGGGGTGGTCTATAAGCCGATTGTCGAAGACGACGCCTGGGTGCAAGTCGAGCTCGCGTGGCGGCCATCGACCGAAGATGCTGCGGTTGGCCGATTCGTGGCGTTCATGCGCGACGAGGCACGGTTACGCAATTTGCTTTGACCGCGCCCGTCGAAGTTTCGCGAAAGCCCGGTCCGTCGCCATGAAGCGAGCCAGCATTGGCGGAACGAGTTTCGCGGGTTCGATCGCGGCTTTGCCGCTAGCCTGTCCTAGCGCCTCGGCATAAGCGGCAAGATCGCGGTGCACGGTGGCAGGGAGGTCGATCGTGAGCCTCACGGGCTTGTCATCGTCGATCGCAATGAGTTTAAGCTTCGACATGGGTTCCCCTCAATCGCGGTAGGGCTCGAGCACGAGATCACGGGTGACCAGGACGCGGACGGGGAACCCCGGGCGGATGGTGATGGTAGGCTGGACGTTGAGAGAACGGCCGACGATGCGCTGACCGATCTGGTTGACGCTGTCCGACCCGCCGCGCCGAATGGCTCGGATCAGGTCGTCCTCGCTGCCGCTGCTGCCAGACTCTGAGCCGATGCTCAGCAGCGTCGAGAGGATGGCTGCCTTGAATAGTGTGCCCCAATGGTTGTCGACGTCGTCCTCAAGGCCGGCATAGCCTTCGGCATCGGCGCCCGGCTGACGTTCCAGGACGATCGATCGTCCGTTTGGCATGATGAGCCGTGTCCAGACCAGGAGCGCTCTGGTCTGGCCGAAGGCGATCTGCGCATCGTATTGGCCAATCAGTCGGGCGCCCTGCGGAATCAAGCGTGTCCCGCCGGTGGGGCTGTCGTAGACATCTTCCGTCACCTGGGCCGTCACCTGGCCGGGCAGGTCGGAGCGCAGGCCGGTGAGCAGCGCCGCAGGAATGACGGCGCCAGCCTGGAGAACGTAGGGGCTGGCCGGCGCCTCGATACGGTCGCCGCTGACCGTGCGGCGATCGACGTTGCCTTTGAGAAAGGCGAGCTTTCGATCTTGGGGGGCGAGATTGCCAGTTGGACCATCCGGCGGGCCGCCGACATTTGTCGAAATCGGCGCTGCCGATTGGGTTTGCCGGACGTTAGTCGCCGCGAAAAGACGACTCAGTCGTGCTGCCTCCTGCTCCTGAGCAATGCGTTGCTTCTCTGGATCGGCTGGTGTTGGGCCCGGTGTGCCAGGATGGGCGGCACCCGCATTCAGAATCGGCCGACCCAGATCGCCGGGAAGCCGAGGGCCAAGCGGTGGAACGTTCCTCGGCAGGCCTGCATAGTCGCGGGGCAGATTGGAGAGGCCATCCGGCGTCATCCGATTGTCGATGCCGTAGAGTTCCGCCCTTTCGATCTGCCGCCCGGATCGTAAGGCAAGGAACAACGCCGCCGCGATTGCGACCGCCAGAGTGAAAGCAAGGACAACAATCACCTTGCGCGAAAGACGGGTGACGGGTGCCCGGCCCGGCCGAAGCCGCATCTGTAGCCGCGCCTCCTCTCGTCCAGTTCCTGCTGCCGAATCACTCGGGACGTCGGTCATGACTGCGGCCGTCCGTCGGTCCGTACGATGCGGACTTTCTTCTGAGTTTCTCCGCCCAGCCGGAGCTCGGCTGCCGCGAACAGGCGGTCGACGACCATATGATTGCCCTGAATACGGTAGTTGACGAGCTCGGCGCCGCCTGCTGGGCCGATAACCCAAAGCGGTGGCATCTCGCCCTGGCCGATCCCGGTGGGGAACGCGATGAACACCTGCCGCCCGTCATCAAAGGCACGCAGTGGACGCCAGGGCGGCGTGTCGCCCTCGATCTTGTAGCGGAAGTTGAGCGCGTTGATGTCGACGCCGCGCGCCACCGCGGTGCCCGCCTCTGCCAAGGCATTCTGCCGGCGCAGGGCGATGAGCTGGTCCTGCGCGTAGGCCCACGAGACCGACGCCATATACGTTTTCTCGGTGGAGCGTAGCTCGACATGGTAGGTCCGCCGATCCGTGTTGATGACAAGATTGGTGACCAGGTCAGCCCGTGTCGGCTTGACGAGGATGTGCACACGTTTAGCTGGCCCCGTGCCGCTCTCGGTGTCCCCGATCACCCAGCGGACGGTATCGCCAGCGGCGACCGGGCCAGCGCCGACCAGCTGCTCGCCCGCCGCCAGGGAGATGTCGGTGACCTGGCCAGGCGCTGCATAGACCTGATAGAGCGCGCCATCGGAGTACGGATAGACCTGCATGGCATTGATGTAGCCCGCCCGCGTAGGTTGCACGCGGGCTGCACCATTGGCTTCCTCGACCCGAACCTGCGGATCCGCGGGATCGCCCGGCGCCTTTGGCCCCGGAAGGGGCTTCAGCTGGCCCGGCAAGGGGAGCGGCTTTGGTAGCTCGACGATCTTGACCGGTTTGGGCGGATCGGCCTGGAGCACCGCCTGCCGGGGTGTGTCGTCGTACTTGATTTCCGGAGGCTTCCAGGCGCTCGAGCAGGCGGCGAGCGAGACCGACGCAAACAAGGGGGCAGCAAGCAATGGCATGCGCATCAGCCGAGCTCCTTGGACCAGTTGAAGGCGTGGACGTAGATGCCGAGCGGGTTCTTGCGCAGCCGCTCGGCGTCGGTTGGTGGCTGCACGACGATGGTGAGGATGGCACTCCAGCGCTCGGTCGCGGCGAGCGCATTGTCGACATAGTGGCGTTCCACCCAAGCCACGCGGAAGCTGCTGTCGGAAGCGCGGACCACGCTCGTCACCTCGACGGAGATCTGCGTCTTTCCGATTTTGGAAAAAGGATCGCTCGTGCGGGCGTAGTCGTTTAGTGCCTGGGCGCCGCGGTCGGTGACGAAGCGGTAGGCCTCCAGCCAATCGTGACGTAGCACCACGGGATCAACGGGGACGCGGCGCACCTCCTCAATGAAGCGCGCGAGATGCCAGGCGATCTGCGGGTCACTTGGACGATAGTCCGCAAGCGCCGGTTCGACCGCCTGCGCTTGCCCGAGCTTATCGATCTGAACGACCCATGGCGTGACCGTGCCGCGCGCCGACTGCCAGACCAGGCCGGCGGCCAGCCCACCGCTCAGGAGCAAGACGCCAAAGAAGGCAAGACGCCAGTTTCTGGCCTGCACGCGGGCCGATCCGATGCGCTCGTCCCACGCCTGACCGGCCCGCTGATAAGGTGTCTCTGGCTCTGGCGTCATGCCGTAGCGGACGGTCGGACGTCGGAACATCGCTATGATCCTTCGGAGAGGTCGACGGCAGAACCGCCGCTCGGATGATCACCGGAGCGGACGGCATGATGCGCGGCTGAAGCTCCTCGGCTCACGGTTTGATGGCGCTTCATGCGGTTGGCCCACGCAGGAGGACTGGAAGCGTCGCGGGCGTCCCCTGCACCTGAACGGGATGGCCGAGCGCCGCTGGCTTTGGCCCCTGCTCCGGCTTCAAAGTTCTCACGCAAGCCCGCCGCCGCACGGCGCAACGGGCTTGTGACCGCCGCTCCCGCTGCTCTCGCGACGCCGCGGGCGCCGCCAACACGGAAGCCAGCGGTCATGCCTCCGGTAGCGGTGGCGCCTGCACCCGCCAACCCGCCCATCGCACGGGCAGCTGCGCCCAGGGTTCCAGTTGCCAACGCCGCGCCGGCAACACCGGCACCTGCAGCTGCCAGCCCTGTGCCAATAGCCGCACCGGTGCCGAGCTGCGGACCACCGGAAACCAAGCCGTTCGCGATGCCGGTGCCAAAGATCGAGAGGCCGAGCAGAGCCAGGGCCGCCAGGATCAGAGTCAGCGCATCGTCTATGGTGGGTGGATTGTTGAAGCCATTGGTGAACTGACCGAAGATCGTCGAGCCGATGCCCACGATCACGGCCAGAACGAGCACCTTCACACCGCTGGAGAAAACGTTGCCCAGGACCTTTTCGGCGAGGAAGGCTGTCCGGCTGAAGAGGCCGAACGGGACCAGGACGAAGCCGGCGAGCGTGGTCAGCTTGAACTCTATCAGGCTGACGAAGAGCTGGATGGCCATGATGAAGAAGCTGATGACGACGATCAGCCAAGCGATCAGCAGGATGACAATCTGGATGAAGTTGTCGAAGAAGCTGACAAAGCCCATCAACCCCGAGATAGAATCCAGGATCGGCTTGCCTGCATCAATGCCGACCTGAGCGAGCCTTCCCGGCTGAAGGAGCTGGGCCGCACTGATCGTGCCACCGCCGGCGATCAGCCCAAGGCCAGCGAATGAATTGAAGATGATCGAGGCGAGATTGTTGAAGTTGCCCAGGATGAAGGCGAACGCACCAATATAGAGGGTTTTCTTGATCAGGCGCGCGAGCACTTCGTCTTCGGGCGAGAAGGCCCAGAACAGTCCCGCCAGGGTGATGTCGATCACGATCAGCACGCCCGCGAGCCAATGGACGTCGCCTTGGATGAGGCCGAAGCCCGAGTCGATATACTGGGTGAAGGTGCCCAGGAACCGATCGATGACGCCCGTGCCGCCCATGCTGCTACCTGAATCGTCTCAGTGGAACATGCGCACGGTTTGGGCCTGATAGCCGGGGCCGTAATTGAGGAACCGTTCCATCTGCTCTCGGGCTTGAGCCTGGCTCGCCACGGCGCGGGCGCTTTCCAGGCTCTGGGCGCGGGCAATCGATGCCATGACGGCCGTGAGGTCAGCGAGCTGGTTGGTCTGAAGGGCGGCGAGCTGATTGCCGGACTGCGCAGCCTGCAGCGCTCCCGTAGCGGACTGGCTCGACGAGACGAGATTGCTTATCGCTGTACGGGTACGATCGAGGTTCTGAACGACGCCGGCTTGCACCCGCAGAGCGTCCTGGAAGCCCGCGAGCGAATTCTGCCAGCGCGTTTGAGCATCCAACACGAGTTGCTGCGAGGTCGTCGAGGAGGTGTAATTTCCCGGATAGACGCGGGTGAATGCCTGATCGATTGCGGTCACGTCGTAGGCGATGCGCTGCGCCTGAACGAGAAGCTGCTGCGTTTGGCCGATCGATTGCTGAAGCTCAGCCAGCGCCGAAAAGGGCAGGCTCGCGAGATTTCTCGCCTGGTTGATGAGGGACATTGCCTCGTTCTGCAGACTCTGGATCCCGTTATTGACCTGCTGCAGTGTTCGCGCCGCCGTCAGGACGTTTTGGCTGTAATTGCTAGGATCGAAAACTGCCATCTGGGCGTTCGCGGGAACGCTTGCGACGCTTAGCGCGAGTGTGATAGCGCCAGCGGCGATCACGTTGCGAAGGCGACGAACGGTCATGGTGAAGTCTCCTCGGTGGTTGTGAGCATGTTGGTCGCCCAAGCGAGGCCCTTGCGCTGAAGCCAGGCGGCAGCGAACCCATCCAGGCCGTGGACGCCGACTGTTTCTGCGATAGCGGTCTGATCGGTCTTGGAAGAAGTGGCGGTGAAGGCGAGCGCCACTTCGGATAGGCCTAGCTCAAACAGCCGATTGCCGCGCCGCGATTGGCAGTAGTAGTCGCGCTTGGGCGTCGAGCGGCTCAAGATCTCGATCTGCCGGTCATTCAACCCGAAGCGACGGTAGATTGCAGCGATCTGCGGTTCGAGCGCTCGTTCGTTGGGCAAGAACAACCGCGTCGGGCAGCTCTCGATGATGGCTGGGGCGATGGCACTGCCGTCGATATCAGCCAAAGACTGCGTGGCGAAGATGACCGAGGCGTTCTTCTTGCGAAGGGTTTTCAGCCATTCGCGGAGCTGACCAGCAAAACCACGATCGTCGAGAGCGAGCCACCCTTCGTCGACGATGACCAGCGTGGGGCGGCCGTCGAAGCGGTCTTCGATGCGATGAAAGAGATAGGAGAGGACTGCGGGTGCCGCACCACTTCCAATCAGGCCCTCAGTTTCGAAGGCCTGAACGTCAGCCCGGCCCAGCTGCTCCGCCTCGGCATCGAGCAGGCGCCCCCACGGCCCGCCGACGGTGTAAGGCTGCAACGCCTGCTTCAGCGCATTGGACTGCAGCAGCACTGAAAGACCCGTGAGCGTCCTTTCGGTCGCCGGGGCCGAGGCCAACGAGGTCAGCGCGGACCAAAGATGCTCCTTCAAATCCGGTGTGATAGTGACGGACTCGCGCGTGAGCAGCGTCGCGATCCACTCCGCGGCCCACGCCCGTTCGCCGGCATCATCGATCCGAGCCAGTGGCTGCAGTGCGACAGGTTCACTGCCCTCGCCGGCGAGCGCGCCGCCGAGATCATGCCAGTCGCCGCCCATGGCAAGGGCGGCCGCACGGATCGACCCTCCGAAATCGAAGGCGAACACCTGGGCATTGGGATAGCGCCTGAACTGCAGCGCCATGAGTGCCAGCAGCACGCTCTTGCCGGCGCCCGTGGGGCCCACCACGAGGGCATGACCGACGTCACCGACATGGAGCGAGAAGCGGAACGGCGTCGCCCCTTCGGTGCGAGCAAAGAAGAGCGGCGGGCCGTCGAGATGCTCGTCGTGTTCCGGGCCTGCCCACACCGCCGAGAAGGGCATCATGTGCGCAAGGTTGAGGGTCGAGATCGGCGGCTGGCGCACGTTAGCGTAAACATGCCCCGGCAGACTGCCGAGCCAGCCCTCGATTGCGTTCACGGTCTCGCGCATGCAGGTGAAGTCACGGCCCTGGATGGTCTTCTCGACCAGAGCCAGCCGTTCCGCCGCAATGACCGGATCGTCATCCCAGACCGTCACCGTCGCGGTGACATAGGCCTGGGCCACGGCATCGGCCCCCAGTTCCTGCAAGGCCAGGTCGGCGTCGAGCGCCTTGTTGGCGGCATCGGAATCCAGCAGGACCGACGCCTCGTTGGTCATCACCTCCTTGAGAATCGCCATGATCGACTTGCGCTTGGCGAACCACTGCCGGCGGATGCGGCCCAGCACCTTCGCAGCATCGGTCTTGTCCATGCAGATCGCGCGCGTCGACCAGCGGTAGGGGAAGGCCTGGCGGTTGAGCTCGTCGAGCAGGCCGGGCCAGGTCTGCGACGGGAATCCCATGATGGTGAGGGTGCGCAGATGAGCGCCGCCGAGACGCGGCTCCAGCCCGCCGCTCATTTCCTCGTCGACCAGGAAGGCATCGAGATGCATCGGCGTCTCGGGCACCCTGACGCGCTGACGGCGCGTCGAGATGCAGGAATGCAGGTAGGTGAGGGTGTCCCCGTCATCGAGCCAATCGGCCTCGGGCATGAAGTCTTCGATCAGGGCCAGCACCCGATCGGTGCGGTCGATGAAGGCTGTAAGAATGTTCCTCCAATCCGAGCGACCCCGGGCCCGACCTTCATAGAGCCACGCTTCGGCGCGGGCGGCGTCATCGGCCGGCGGCAGCCAGACGAGCGTCAGGTAGTGGCGACTCTCGAAATGGGCCCCCTCCTCCTCGAATTGCGCGCGGCGCTCGGCATCGACGAGGCCGGACGCCGGATCGGGAAACTGGCTGTCGGGATAGCGGTTGGCCGGCACGCGCTGGGCTTCAACGAAGATGGCCCAGCCCGAGCCGAGGCGCCGCAGCGCATTGTTGAGGCGCGACGTGATGGAAACGAGCTCAGCGGCCGTGGCCGAATCCAGGTCAGGCCCGCGAAAATGCGCGGTGCGCTGGAACGAGCCATCCTTGTTGAGGATGACGCCGCACTCCACCAGGGCTGCCCACGGCAAGAAGTCGGCAAGGCTCTGAGCGCGACGGCGGTACTCAGTGAGGTTCATCATCACGCGACCTCACGTGCCGAGATGCGCAGGATAGCGAAGATGTCGCCGCACCACGTCGATGAAGGCCGGATCGCGACGCGTGGCCCAAACCGCTGCCAGATGGCCGACCAGCCAAATCGCGGCGCCAGCAAGCCACAGTCGCAGGCCAAGCCCGACTGCGGCGGCGAGCGTGCCGTTGACGATCACCACCGCGCGCGGCGCGCCGCCCAGAAGCAGCGGCTCGGTGAGAGCGCGATGGACCGGGGCGTAGAAGCCGGCGATGGGTTCGCGCGGCTCCATCAGACGAGCGCTCCGCCGCCGAACGAGAAGAACGACAGGAAGAAGCTCGAGGCGGCAAAGGCAATGGAAAGACCGAAGACGATCTGGATCAGTCGGCGGAAACCGCCCGAGGTCTCGCCGAAGGCGAGTGCCAGGCCGGTGAGGATGATGACAATGACCGAGATGACCTTGGCGACCGGGCCCTGGATGGATTCCAGGATCTGATTGAGGGGCTGCTCCCACGGCATGTTCGAACCGGCCGCGTACGCCGGCCCCATGAGAAGGGCCAAGACGATGAACGTCGAGAGGACGGCGAGGGGGCGCCGGACGTGCAGCATTATTGTTCTCCTTCGGGGACGAGAATGTAGTCGTCGTTCGGGCCGAGGCCCTTTACGGCGGCGAGGTCGGTAAGTCGGCGTGCGGCGCCACGACCGGCGAGGACGGCAACAACCTCTACGGTCTCGGCGATCAGAGCGCGCGGCACGGTCACGACGGCTTCCTGGATGAGCTGCTCGAGGCGGCGCAGCGCCCCAAGCGCGGAGCCGGCGTGTAACGTGCCGACGCCTCCGGGATGGCCGGTGCCCCAGGCCTTCAACAGGTCCAGCGCCTCGGCCCCGCGCACCTCGCCAATCGGGATGCGATCGGGACGCAGGCGTAGGGCCGATCGCACGAGGTCGGACAGCGTCGCGGCGCCGTCCTTGGTGCGGAGCGCCACGAGGTTCGGCGCGGCGCATTGCAGTTCGCGGGTGTCTTCGATCAGCACGACCCGATCGCCGGTCTTGGCGACCTCCGCCAGGAGAGCGTTGACCAGCGTCGTCTTCCCGGTTGAGGTGCCGCCGGCAACGAGAATGTTCCTACGATCCTGCACGGCGCGGCGTAGCAGATTGGCCTGCGCGCACGACATGATCCCGTTCTCGACGTACTGGTCGAGTGAGAACACCGCGATTGCCGGCCGACGGATGGCGAAGCATGGAGCCGCCACAACGGGCGGTATCAGCCCTTCGAAGCGCTCTCCGCTTTCCGGCAGCTCCGCCGAAACGCGCGGCATGCCAGCTTGGACTTCAGCGCCGACATGATGGGCGACGAGGCGGACGATTCGTTCGGCATCGGACGGTGCGATCCGGCAACCGGTATCCTCCAAGCCGCCGGAAAGCCGGTCGATCCAGAGCCGGCCGTCCGGATTGAGCATGATCTCGACGACGCTCGGATCTTCGAGATGAGCGGCGATCAGCGGGCCGAGTGCAGTGCGCAGCATGCGTGTGCCGCGGGCGATGGCTTCCGATCGAAAGGAGGAGATCGTTGTCACGTCACGCACTCCACGTAGTCGCCTCGAGGCCGAGGCAGCTGCTTAAGGAGTGAACCGGCAAGGACGCAATGGTCGCGAGAGGCTGATAGGGGTACCGGATAGAAAGACAGGCGAACGGATCGATCCCTAAGACAAGCCTGCCTCCTGAGCGCTGTCCTGTTCGGCCGCAATGTCTCTCACAACTTCATCGGCCAAGGTGCGGCCGCGGGCCAGGCGCCGGCCCAAAGCTTCCACGAAGCCGTCATACCGCGCGCGGCCATTGGTCTGAGCCGCAGCTTGAGCGGTGTCGGGAAGTGGCGGCGTGCTTGTCAGCCAGAAGCGGACGAAGAGCGCCAGCGCTTCGTTGGTGATCGTGACGTGGCGTCCGAGAGTTTGGATCTGGCGCGTCATACGGTCGAGCCGACGCGCAAGTGCTGCTTCCAGGCGGTCAGCACCGTCGGGCGACAGGAGCGACGCAAGTGCTGTCTCCACGACCAGCGCCTGAGAAACGCGCTTGCGCTGGGCGTAGTCGGCGAGCTGGACTGCCAGGTCGGGTGGCAGGCGAAACGTGTGTTTGGTGCGCATGCGTCAAAGGTCCATGCCGTCGTCGGGGTCGAGCGCGACTTGCCGAGCGAGCCTGCGTGTTCTTCGCTGCTGCGCTTGAAGGTCCTGGGAAGCATCCGGAGGTTCGTCATCTGCCAGCTCGAACTCGCTCACCGGCAAGCGCTGCTCGAGCACGACCTCTTCCTGCTCAGGAAGATCTGGCTCCCGACGGATGCCGGCATTGTCTGGATCCCCAGCGGCCCGAGCGTTCACAACGACCGCTGCCGCCCACGGGTTGTCGTCCCGGGGCGGGGCCGCGCTGACCTTGTCGATGATGTTTGGTACGATTGATGGCACTGGAGGCGGCAGAATGCGCGCCTGCAGCTCCGGGTCCTCGAAGTAGCGCGCCTTCCGAGCCCGGATCGGATGACAACCGGAGACGAGAACGAGCTCGTCGTCGGGCGGAAGCTGCATCACCTCGCCGGGCGTCAGCAACGGGCGGGCGGTCTCCTGGCGCGAAACCATCAAGTGGCCAAGCCAAGGGCTCAGCCGATGGCCGGCGTAGTTCTTGGCGTCGCGAATCTCGGTCGCCGTGCCAAGCGCGTCGGAGACCCGCTTGGCGGTGCGCTCGTCATTGGTAGCGAAGCTCACCCGCACATGGCAATTGTCCAGGATAGAATTGTTGTTGCCGTAGGCCTTCTCGATCTGGTTCAACGATTGCGCGATCAGGAAGCTCTTGAGGCCATAGCCCGCCATGAAGGCGAGCGCGCTTTCGAAGAAGTCGAGACGGCCGAGTGCGGGGAACTCGTCGAGCATTAGCAGCAGGCGGCGGCGCCGGTCCTTCGAGTCCAGCTCCTCTGTCAGACGGCGACCGATCTGGTTCAGGATCAGGCGGACCAGCGGCTTGGTGCGGCTGATGTCGGAGGGCGGCACGACCAGGTACAACGTACGCGGCATGTCTCCTTCCACGAGATCCCGGATGCGCCAATCACACCGTCGCGTCACGGCCGCGACCACGGGGTCGCGGTAAAGGCCCAGGAACGACATGGCGGTCGACAGCACACCCGATCGCTCGTTCTCGCTCTTGTTCAGGAGCTCACGGGCGGCGCTGGCGACAACGGGATGCGGACCGCTCTCGCCGAGATGTGCCGTCGTCATCATCGCCTGCAAGGTGGTTTCGATCGGCCGCTTCGGATCGGAAAGGAAGTTGGCGACGCCTGCCAGCGTCTTGTCCGGTTCGGCGTACAGAACATGCAGGATGGTGCCGACCAGCAACGCGTGACTGGTCTTCTCCCAGTGATTGCGCTTCTCCAGCGCACCCTCGGGGTCGACGAGCACATCGGCGATGTTCTGGACATCGCGCACCTCCCATTCGCCGCGCCGTACTTCGAGAAGAGGGTTATAGGCGGCACTCTGCGCGTTGGTCGGATCGAACAGCAGCACGCGCCCGAACCGGTCACGCCAGCCCGCGGTTAACGTCCAGTTCTCGCCCTTGATGTCATGGACGATCGCCGAGCCAGGCCAGGTCAGGAGGGTCGGCACGACCAGGCCGACGCCCTTTCCGCTCCGGGTAGGCGCAAAACACAGGACGTGTTCCGGCCCATCGTGGCGGAGGTAGCTTCCGTGCCACCTCCCGAGAAGGACACCATCTTCGCCGAGAAGACCTGCCTCCCGAAGCTCTCGAGTCTCGGCCCACCGTGCCGACCCGTAGGTCGTGACTCGCTTTGCCTCGCGAGCGCGCAGGACCGACATGGTCGTTGCGACGACGACGGCCGCGACACCACCCGCCGCCGCGATGTATCCTCCTTCGACAAAGACCTGGGGCGCGTAGGCGTCGAAAGAGAACCACCACCAGAAGAAGTCTTGGGGCTGGTAGACCGGCCATCCGAACAGCTCGAACCACGGCCGCCCGAGCTGTGGCTGGAAGCCGAGGCGCCATGCCGCCCATTCCGTTGCCGTCCAGATGAAGGCCAACACGACGGCGCTGACGAGGAGGATCTGGCCCCAGAGGATCTTGGTGGCATTCATGGCGCCGGAGCATCAGAACGCCTTTGGGTGGATACAAGGTGCTATGTGTTCGACGAGGTGCCGCGGACACCCCAGCGAAGAAATCGGATGCTTATGTTTCGGCATCGGATCGGCGGTCATACGCTCAGGCCCCTTTTGGGTCCGAAACGCCAGTCGACTGTCCCGTTGGAGCGCAGTGCGCCCACGACCTGTCTTCCGAGGTGTCGCTCCAACGCCGGCCGCCACGGCACGAGCTGGAAGCCGAGGCCATCGTCGATCATGGCAAAGCGTCCCGAGGAAAGGGAAAGACGCTGCCGATAAATCCCGGTGACGTGCTCACCTTCGGCTGATGGCCGATGAACCAGGCCTGTCTCGGAAGCGAGCCGTGCCGACACCTCGTTCAGCTCTCGGCGCCTCAAGGTGTTGAGCAGGTCGCGCGCGAAGATGACTCGCTGACCCTGGCGCCGTGCCAGACCTTCCTCGACAAGGTGACCGACGCGCCGGTCCATCGCGTCGCGTACCTCGGCGCCAAAGGCCTTGCCGCTCGTCGCCTGCTCTCGTGCAAGCAGCTGATGATCGATCCAGGTGGCTCCCGATCCGGAGATCTGGGCCTCGATCGGGAGGTCCGACCTAGTGACGAGCGACAGATGTCTACGGCCGCTCGCATCTTCATAGGAACGCGCCTCGACGACCGAGCCCGGCCGGGCATCACCGGTCATTTCAAGATCGGAAAACTGCAGATGGTGCGTCCGGCCGTCGACACCTTCGACGATCGCATAAGCGGAGCCCTTGAGCTCATCATGAAGCCCTCGCTCGACGAGGCGACCGAGCACCTGCTCGGTGCCGTCGTCGCCATGGAGAGCGAACCCCGTGACATCCGGTTCGCGGCCTGCGCCGGTCAGCGCCTGGTGCATCGTCTTAATGATGTCTCCACGGATCGAGAGCTCACGCAGCGACTGCTCCAGGCCGGGCTTCGGTGCCCAGGAGGCTGGGCCGATCTGCTCGGCGAGACCCAGTTGCTCAAGCTTCCTGGCACGGCCAAGCATCAGCCGACGTAGTTCCGGATTCTCATCGGCAGCGCCGGGGCGCAGATCTACGACGCCGCCGTTCTCGTCGGCGATGTTGCGCAAGGCCCGGTCAAGGCCGGTCCAGCGCTCCGCGCCGATCTCCTTCTCCAAGGAGGTGCGGATCTCCAGCTCGCTTCGCGGCCCGAGCTCCAGGGTGACGCGCTCGGCGGCACGGTCTCGGAAGTCGTGGCTGATGTAGGCGCGGCCGATCACGAGATCCTCCCCGTCCTCGCCCTTTCCGCGGATCAGGATGTGGACATGCGGGTTGTCCGTGTTCCAATGGTCAGTCGCCACCCAGTCCAGCCGGGTGCCGAGGTCGCGCTCGACATCCTGCATCAGCTCGCGCGTGAAGGTCCGGAGGTCCGCCAGCTGGGCGGCGTCTTCCGGCGAGACAATGAACCGGAAGTGATGCCGATCATCCTCGCACCGCTCGGCGAAGGCGCACTCGTCGGCCGCCTCGGATCGGGCGTCGAACATCCTTGCGTCGGCCCCGTCCCGCGTGACGCCCTCACGTTTCAGGTAGGTGATGTGCCGGGGAAGCGGCGCCGAGCGGAAGCGCGTGCCGTGATGACGCACGACGCGCGCCTTCGTCACGACGCGGCGCGCGGTCGAGGGCAGCGACAGCGAGAGGGCGGCGCGCCGGCCGCGGCCGAACCGCGAGTCGCCCGTACCGGTCTTGCTGTGGCCGAAGCTCTGGCCGATATGGCCGGCCTTCTTGGCGGCGCGCATCACTTCGCCGACGAAGGTCTTGGGTCGCCTGGCGCCGCGACGGCCGTCGCGGATGCGCCCTGGCCGAACGCGGAAGTCGTCGCGGCCGCTCATCGCGTGCCGACCGTCTCTGCGCAGAGGCGACGGCGGTCGAGTCGTTGAAATCGTTCAGATTTCGAGCTCAAGCGCCAGCCGGCGCGATTGTTGAAAGGCTCAAGAAACTCAAGCCGACCAACCATATGCGCCCGCCCGCAGGCGGCGCTTTTCCCTTGCCGTCCAAGAGTTGGGCTTCTCTGAACTCTCTCCCTGGCAATCGAGCGCACGCCACAACGCACTACAAGACGACGCGGCCCGACCAAGGTCATGGCCGCATGGTCCGGCCGGGCGTCTTGGCGAATAGTCCGTCGGAGGGCAGCGCGAGCACTGACGGCGTCTGTGCCCTACCGGCAGGGGCACGATCCTCCGTCCGCGCATTGGCCGCCAATGGAGCGCGCGCAAAGCTGGTTGTCACACGCGATACGAAGATCGAGGCGGAGGTCCATGAGGGAGCAGCAGACGCTGCAACTTTCTCTCGGTCATCGAATCGCAAGCCGATCAGCGAAGCGACACCGGCCATGTAGGCAATCGTCTCCGGAGGAAGCGGTCGACCGGTCGCTAGATGATCTTCGTAGCGACCGGGGCCGGCATTGTAGGCCGCAAGAAATCCGCGCTCGCCGTATCGATCGTGCAGCTCTCGCAAATAGGCCGCGCCAGCAATGATGTTGTCATGCGGATCATACGGATCAGCACCCAGCCCGTAGCGTGACCGTAGCTCAGACCATGTGCCGGGCATGATTTGCATCAAACCCATGGCACCTTTGAGTGACAGTGCTTGGACATCGCCAAGGCTCTCTGCACGCATAACCGCCCAAATCCAGGCTGGTGGGATTGCGAACCGCCGCGATGCCTCCGAAACAGATTCAGCGATCCGATCCGTGGCGACAGCGGCATCGGCGGGAATTCCTACGCTTGGTTCGGCGTGCGCAACACAGGCGCCGACGAGCAGAACGACAGCGGCCGAACTGCACAGGCAGAGTCGCCAGGTGACCTTCAAGCTGGTCCATCGGCACATGAGGGCAGGCGATATGGCCGGGACGGAGGAGGACTCAGATCGCTCTACATCCGCTGACGGTATGGAACCGAGCTTGAAACAGTCAGGCATGTCAGTTGTCCTCTTCGGTCCAGAGGGGAACGGCGCGACCGATGATGGCCGAGGCTGCAAGAGGACCGAAATAGCGGCCGTCAAACGAGTTCGTTGACTGCCAATTCATCAGGAAGACCTCGCCCTCCGCGATGATCCGGCAGCCCCTCCAAACGGGCAAAACCCGTCCGTGGTGATCGCGATGGAGCGCCTCACCGAATGTCGTTCCATCGACCGTGATCGTACGATCGGTGCGGCAGATCGTCTGACCGCGCAGAGCGAGAACACGCTTCAACAGCGGCACTCCTTTGGCCAGATAGCCGCGCTCTGAAAGAAAAGACGCAATGGCTTCCGGCGGCCTGACGACGACAAGCTCACCGATGTGAAGGGCGACGGCTGGTTCGACCAGGTACAGACCGATCGGCACACTGGCGCTCGCGTTCCAGATGACCTTCGGGTCGGGGGTTGACAGTGCCGACGCGCCCACGACGAGCACGGCGCAGCAAGTGGTCACTATCCAACCGAGCCATGTCATGCGTCGATCCGCTTGCGCAGGAGCCATGCCCGATGCTGCTCGCGGCTGTAGGCGCGCGGCGCTTCGCCCGCCGCCATCCGATTGTGAACGTGCCGCCAGTGATCGGGACAGGCATCGGCTGGATCGATGCCGATCTGCTCGATCGAATCGATCGCCTGGAGCACCCTCTCGACCCTCGGCCAGCCGGACACGCGCAGTAGGCTCTCCCCGCCAGGCTGGACATAGGGAACCGTCGAGAAGCCCTCGCCGCGCCTGACGGTACGGAGAATGTCGATCCGCGAGACGATGGTGCCAAAGTCCCCCGACGCCCAGCGGACGTAGGCGACAATGCTGTCGGGCCCGAAGCTCAGAATGCGGCGGCGGCGATCGAGGATCTTCTCCCCGACGTCGCGGCCGAAGCGGATCCAATGCTCGATCCGCTGCTCATGCCAGATCAATTCGATATGCGTGAGCGTGTCCTGATGGAAACGCGCGCTGATCATGACGCACCGCTCTCGAGTTTTCCCCCGTCCCGGCGGCAGCCTACTTCAGAAGAGTTAGATTCATGGGAGTTAGACTCTGAGTTAGGCGATCCGGAAGCCATTGGTCGGCTTGATGAATTCGCCTGTTCGGGTTCCTGATAGCACGTGCCGGCGGTTCCTGATGGCACGTGCCCACCAGTTCCCGATAGCACGCGTGGATTCACATGCTTTCCACCGCCGTCCGTGGATAAGTTCGTCGCCGCAAATGCCAACAATTCCCTACCGCCGGCGTCGTGCTCGATCAGAAGCCGGTAGCCCGGAAGTGGTTGCCGGCGGACGATGTCGCGCAGTTCAAACGCGAACCGCTTGAAGGGGGAGAGGCTCGCCGATTTGACGTGGAGATGGCGAAACTCGAACCGCCAGCCATGGGATTGACGTCCCGCGTGCTTGCGCACGACCCGGTAAAGCCAACGTTCCACGCCTCCGGTCAGTGCAAAGTATCGACGGTCGATCGTCAGCACGAGCGCATCGTCGAGGACCGCCCGATAGAACCAGTCCGGCACGATCAAATCGATTCCGTCGGTGTTTCCATGCGCGTCCGCGCGCTCGGTCCATTCGTTGATCCAGGAGAAGCGATGCATCCGCCGTTCGCTGATCTGGCGCAGGGAGGTGGCAACAGTCGTTGATTGGAGCCGGTCGAGGGCAGCCTTGAGACGGTGATAGTCGCGTGCGCTGGTACCGCGGCCGGCGAAGGTGAGAATTTCACGTGGCCTAGCCGCCATGAGTCGCGAAGTGCGCAGTCCTGCGTCGCGTGCTTCGACGATTTGGCTGGCGGCCCAGATCAGAACGTCGGCATCCCAGATCGTGGCCATGCCGTGTTCGGCCACAGCTTCAACGCGAATGGCGATCTCATTCATCCGGAAGTCGATCGGCGTCGTTCGATGTGTCTTGGCCAGACTGAAGAATGGATAAGTCATGAGATCCTGAGCGTCTCGCGGCGCCAAATCACCAGGCAGCGCCCGAAAGAGCGTGAGCTGCTCGCGCTCGGACCGAGGGCGATGACGCGCTGACATGTATCAGCGGCGTGCTAGATTGCCGGGCGCCGGAACACCAAGCGTTTTGCGCTTGGCCGGCAGCACGGTCGCAATACCGGGGTCGGAAGTAGATGCCTTAGCGCCGGACTCGACCCAGGTCTGCAGGTCCTCGACGCGATAGACGACGCGCCCACCGAGCTTGGAATAGCGAGGGCCCGTGCCGTAGATGCGGTGCTTCTCCAGCGTTCGAATGGACAGGCCGACGAAACGGGCGGCCTCGGGCGTGCGCAGATATCGTGGCGGCAGGTCGGCAAAGTTAGCGGGCAAGGGAAGCCTCCGTGATCCTGTGGGAAGCCACCGAAGAGCGGCGGCCGTCGGGGATCACGATGGCGACCCGGGGAGGGCGCAAAGTAGGGCGATCTCGCCGGCTGGTGAGATCGCCCCTTCCCGGCCGCGCTACGCGCGGCGGCGATAGGGATGCAGCAGCAGCCGCCGGTAGCCGCCATTCATCAGTTCCACTCCGAGACGCACGAGGCGAGCGGTGCGATCACGCAAGTCATGAGAAATCCAGCCATGTTCCGGGACAGCACCGGCGCCAAACAGGGCGGCGGCAATCTGGCGGTGCGTCGCGCCGTCGAGGCGGCCATCCAACGCGCGCAGCGCGAGGACGAGCCTCTTTCGCCTGGCCTCGGACAGCGTCGCCGGGTTCGTGCCAGGCAGTCGGCCATTGAGCACACGCCAGAGGCGCAAGGCAGCGGCTATTCTGACTTCAAAGAGCCTGTCGAACGGCAGAAGAACCGCCGTCGGTTGAGTTTCGCCGCACACCAAATGAACACGCAGCGTGGCGCCAAGCCGCTCGATGACATAGTCGTCACCTTCAGCAGCCAGGATCGCGTCGAGCTCGAGCGGCTGAGGTTTCTGCTCAGGAGACCCAAGCCCTGGCGGAAGTCCGCTCAGAGCAACGACGCTCGGCAGAGCCTCTGCTGACCAAAGTGCAACCTCAGGGTCAATCTTCGGTGCGAGGAAGTAACCCCCAGCGCCGGGCGAACGCATTCACCTCGGCGGGCTCAAGGGCCCCATCGCGATCCATCTGTTGCAGCTTTTTCCGATCTCTTGCGAACTCAGGATTGCGGCTCAGGAACTGAAAGGCAAATCCTGGGCCATCGAATGTCTGTAGCTTCTTGTATGCCTCCGGTGACCGCCAGTACGCGCGGCTCATGAGTGTGCATCTCCACTGCTTTCACTCACACCCCTTCCGTTGAAGGCACATGATGCACAACCACGCGTTGCTTCGTTAGCGACTCTCCGCGCAAAGACGATTGCAGGATATGCAAGCAACCAATCGTCAGTTGGGTGCGCCACCTCGCAGAAGATGACGATAACCGTTTTCCGTCATCCACTTAGCGCGCGCGAGGTGAGTCTCCCACGCTCGTCTCGCGCGCTCCGGTTCACGATCAGGATCGATGTGCAGAACCACATTTGCGACCTCGCGCCAATCGGCGCCTTCGGCATCGGCATCAAGGAGACGCAAGTACGTAATGAGATGCTGTTCATCGTATCCGGTCAGAACCGGCTGCGTCGGCGCGGTATCAGAAACGGGCGGGTCGAGAGGTCGCTTCTCCATGGCCTCGCTCAGTCAAAGTTCAATGTGCATGATTGCATATCATCAAACGACGGATGAAGCGATGCGATGCCGCTGCCATGGATTGGTCACTCAAGACTACAAGCGAGTTACGATCGCAACGTCTGCCTGCGCAACGGAGGCAACCTCCAGACACCGTCGTTGGATGAGCCTACCGATCCCTGGCGACCAGCGCGTGATTGCGACCATTGCTTACGGGACACCTGAGAAATCGTCGATCGACAACTTTTGTCGAGAATACTCCGTGGTGAAATACTCGACAAGACGGCGCCATCTCGTGGATGAAAATCCGAGAGGTGCTGGCGCTCAATTTGAGAAAGTTCCGACGGGCCAAGGGCCTGTCCCAGGAGGAGCTTGCCGATCGTGCGAAGATCGATCGCACCTACATCAGCGCAATTGAGCGGAGCGTTTATGCTGCCAGCATCGACGTGGTCGACAGGCTGGCGCGCAACCTCGACGTCGAGGCCGCGGATCTGCTGCGGCAACCTTCTGCATCGTCGGGCGTGGGGAAAAAGGATCGACGTGCGAGCAGCAGCTGACAAGTGGCCACTTTGATGGTCGCGGTCATGGCTAGCACTCTGCGCGAAGGATCGTTACCGCAAGGCGAAGACGCCCTTCCCTCACTTCAACCGAAGGACGGCTTCGTGCGGCCGCCAACCACCCCAAGCGGCCGCATAGAGCCCGGTCCGGCGCAGCCGGACGCGCCCATCATCGCCAAATACTTATCGCTCGCCATTTTCTCGCATCTGATACGCAAGCACACACTCTCTGTCGCCGTGCAATCAAATGGCCCTTTGCCTTCGCGCGCATGGCAATCCACACGCAGAAAGCCCCGCCCGGCGAACCGGGCAGGGCCTTGGGGGCGTCGGCTTACTCGCCGTTCTTCTTGCGGCTGCGCGACCAGATGAGGGTGAAGCCCTCGCCGTCCTCGTCATCGAACAGGTTGGCGAAGATGGGCGCGTTGAAGCTCGGATCGTCGAGCTTGAGCGAAAGGTAGTCGCGGCCCTCGTTCGAGCGCTTCGACCAGGCGGCCCCGATCTCGGCGCGGCCGACAAAGACCCGATGGCTGGGCGCGGCGTCGCTCGAGCGGTTGGCCTCGGGGACGATGCGAACGCCCTTGGTCTGAACGCTGAGGGTGACGATCTCGCCCTGGTACTCGTTGCCGGACTTCTTGAAGGAACCGATGTTTGCCATGTGACTTCTCCTGTGCTGTTTCGAGCTCCGCGACCATCGCGGCTCGATGGCGATCTGCAGGCCGGAGGCGATCGACGCCGCACCCGCTCGGGGACGGAGCGAAGCGGAGGATGGCGGCAGGGCGACTTTCTTGCCTCGCGAGGAATGGGCGAAGCCCAGGGGAAGAAAGTCGAACTGCCGCCGTTGCGGCTCAGGCGATCGAGGCGCAGCCACCCTCTGGCCAGATCAGCCAAAGAGAGGCCGTGGGTCGCGCGCCGAACAGCTCCTCAGGAGAAGTCGTGGCGAACATGCGGGATCCCGTGCAAGAGGTCCGGCGTACCGGGCGCAGAGATGGCGGCCGTGGCGTAGAAATAGGACTGCATGGTCTCAGCCCAGCCGGTCGTCGATAGAGCATCTCGCCCGCCTCTTGTCGACTGCGCCAGCGGGACTAATCCATCGAAGCGTTCGTCGAGGGTTGCGATCGCCTCTCGCTCAAGGTCGACGATCCGAGCTTCAATGTGGCCATCTTCGCCAACCTCTTCGATAATGGGAAGACGGCGTGCGTCAATGATCCTGGTCGTGCAGCCGCCCCTCATGAGGCGAGTATGCGACCCCGGCGCGCTGTCTGCTCGCCGACGGGACAAAATGCGCCAGACGCGAGAAGGCCGTGCAGCCAGATGCAATGGCGCCGATCACGGCGAACGCTGACTGCCATACGCTGCTGGGCATGCCGATGCCGGCCAACGCAAACGACACGTGATAACCGGCAATCGCGGCCGGCACACCGTAGACCAGACCGAGAATAAAGTGGATGAGAGGCGTGCGCGTGCTGGCGACCGCCAGCTGACCAAGCGCCAAGGTCGCGCCGCCAGCCAGCAGGCCGACAAGGAGCGCACCGATGACACCAGCACCGCTGTGGAACGCCGCCAATCCCACGGTCAGTCCGGAAAAGGTTGGGAGTGCGTAGACGGCCAGTGTAAACAGCAGCCAGCTGAACAAGCCAAGGCCGACGATGCTTAGAACGATACCGGCAGCAAGCATGGTGGGTCTCCGACCAGGGTCGAACGGTCGCGCCTTCCACCACCACCATGGCGCCGCCGGATCTTATCAGGATTGAACGTGGCCGAAGAGAGACCCTGGGTTGTAAATGAGAGACAAAGGCACATGCTGCGGTCTCGCTGAAACATCCGCAAACGCTGCATTATGCCGGTGACGGCGTTTTCATGATCGCTGGCAAAGCCATCGGCCAGAGAAGACAGGTCCGATCGGCCACGCTGTAAGAGGCGGCGATCTTAGAGCAGCCCAAGCGACCGGAAGGAGGCATGGGTTCCATGGCCAATCACAAGATGGTCGTGCAACTCGACTTCGAGAGCACTGGCGGCTGCCTTCAGTTCGCGCGTCATCTCGATGTCGTCGCGCGACGGTTTGGGATCGCCGGAGGGATGATTGTGAATAACAATGAGCGCCGAGGCGTTGAGGATCAGGGCGCGCTTCATGACCTCGCGCGGGTAGACGGGCGTGTGGTTGACGGTGCCACGCTGCTGCACCTCGTCGGCGATGAGACTGTTCTTGCGATCGAGAAACAGAATTCGGAACTGCTCGATCTGCTCGTAGGCCATTGCCGTCTGCAGGTAGGCGAGCAGCGCCTGCCAATTGCTGAGCACGGGGCGGCTGCGCACCTCTGCCTTGGCCATGCGGCACGCGATCTCACGGACAAGCCGGAACAGCGCGATGTCGCGTCCCGTCAGTCCGAAGGTGCGAAGCTGCGAGACTTCGGCCGCGATGACATGGCCAATGCTGGGAAACCTCTGCAGAAGAGCAGCCGCGCAGGCCGATCCTGGCGATGACGTCAGCAAGCCGGAAAGCAAGTCCTGCTCTGACGTCTCTTCCGTCGGCAGGAGAACAAGACTGTCCCCGATCGGACCTTGAGCAGGCGACGCGGCTGCAAGAGCCAAAGATGATGCAGACATGGTTTGTATTCCGGAGAGCAAGACGGGCAAGCCGGGGGCTCGCTCTCTCGGAAGCCCACGACTCACCCGCTTCCGGCCGTCCTCTTGCTCTGATAGTCCGGCCCTCCTCCGCCGGACCGGACCACGCCGAGCGCAGTGGACACAGGCCCAGCGCACGCACTTCGCGCGACCGCCATAAGATTGCGCAAAGGAAGCGGCGCTTACGCGCCGCTTGACCCGAACCGCCACACGGGAATGCCGAGCTTGCGTGCCTTGTCGGCGAGGTTCTCCTGGATGCCCGAGCCAGGAAACACGATGACGCCGATCGGCAGGATCTCGAGGATCTGGTCGTTGCGCTTGAAGGGTGCCGCCTTGGCGTGGCGGGTCCAGTCCGGCTTGAACGGGATGTGGGTCACCTTGCGGGTGTCGGCCCAGCGGGCAGCGATGCGCTCGGCGCCGGTCGGCGAGCCGCCGTGCAGCAGGACCATGCCGGGATGCTTGGCGCGGACCTTGTCGAGCGTTGTCCAGATGAGCGGATGGTCGTTGAAGTCGGCACCGCCGGTGAAGGCGATCTTCGGTCCAGGCGGCACCAGCAGCTCGGTCTCTGCGCGGCGCCGGGCGGCCAGGAACTCGCGGCTGTCGATCATCGCCGCCGTGAGTGCCCGGTGATTGACCATCGATCCGGTGCGCGGCCGCCAAGTTGAGCCGGTATGGACTTCGAACCGCTCGGCGGCCTGATCGCGGAAGAGCTCAATGGCATTGCGACGCTCGATCAGGGTCAGGCCCTCGGCCACGAGACGTTCCAGCTCGACCGAGCGGAGCTCCGAGCCGTTCTGCTCCTTCTGGCTACGTCGCTGCGCCTGCTCGTTGCCGTCGAGCTCGCGCTCGATGCGGTCGACGGCGCGGTGGAACAGGTTGACGGCTGACCACAGCAGCTCCTCGAGGTCGGGCTCGAGGCGGGTGTCTGTGAGGGTCGAGACCAGCGCATCGAAGATGTCGATGACTGCGCCGGCGATGGTCGGGGCTTCGGGCAATGGTCTGGGGTCGGGCTCATCCTGGAAGGGACGGTGGCCGTAGAGCTGCAGCTCGGTGAGGACGTGATCGGTCGGGGATGCGTCGTGCAGGGGCTCGAGTTCCGGATCGTCGTTGGTCGCCATGATGCTGTCCTTCGTCGGATCGGCCGCGCCCATCGCGGCCTTCGTGGGCGTCGACAGACGGCAGGCAGACCGGTCCCGCACCGCTTTCGGCTGGAGCGCAGCGGAGGACGGCGGGCCGAGGCTTTCTTGTCTCGCGAGGAATGCCGGCGCAGCCGGCAGGGGAAGAAAGCCGCAGGCCCGCCGTTGCGGGAGCGGGCTGTCTGCCGTCCGATCGCCCCTCTAGAAGGCCGGGGCGCGCTCCCGTCCGATCCAAAGGGCAGAAGAGCGATCGACGACGAAGCGATTCACCGTGCCCGTGCTCATCCCGTCACGGCCAAGGCCAGGAAGCGCCCCACGTCCTGCGGGGCGAGCTGCCGGCGCACCGATGCCCGGAGCCATTCAATTCCCAGGCGGCGGAGATCGTCGTTGAAGTCATCGAAGCTGGGCGACAGGACGAACGACTCGATCCCGGCGGCTTCGGCGCGGTTGCACAGCCTGTCCATCGCAGCATCACCCGCCGGGTCGGCATCGCGAGCGACATAGAGACGACGCAGTGTCGGTGGAAGCAGCAATGCAGCGAGATGGTTGGCCGAGAGAGCGGCTACCATCGGCAGAGTCGGCAGGATCACGCGCAGCGACAGCATGGTTTCGATGCCTTCCCCGGCGGCCATGACGTCAGCAGCCACGCCGAAGCGCACGCCGTGCCCGAGAAGATGGCCCATGGCCCGTCGCGGTGAATCGATCGGCGCCTTGTCGGACCCTGAGGGATCGAGCCAGGTGCGGTGCGCTCCGGTAATCGTGCCGCCAAGATCGGTGACGGCGGCGATCAGTGCCGGCCAGGTCTCGACAGGGCTATCCTCAGCAGGGCGGTAGTAGCAGCGCGGATGGAAGCGCAACGGGTCATCATCGCGCACAGTCGTGATGCCGCGGCTGAGCAGGTAGGCCTGCGCCAACGTGCCCGTGATCGGCCGGGACATAGTATAGAGACGGCAGGCGGACTCTGGTGAACCCCGCGGCATGGGAAGACGTTCCTGCCGTGGGGCGATCTGGTCCGGCGGCAAGGCCAGGAACGCCCGTGCCTCGTCCAGGGTATCGCGCAGGCGGTCGTGTCCCCGGTTAAGGGAGATGAGGTCGAGAAGATCGCCATGCTCACCCGTCGCAGAGTCGGCCCATTTTCCAGCGGCCCCCTTGCCATGATCCGGACCGCTCAAGCGTACGAACAGGCTGCGACCCTTCGTGTTGGCGACATCGCCAACCAGCCAGTAGCGACCCT
>Ga0310811_10001390_pt1 | contig 30597 bp, 33 predicted proteins | sample YCmetagenome_FD_207642 | JGI IMG/M metagenome (GOLD analysis project Ga0310811, IMG submission 207642) | Soil microbial communities from experimental microcosm in Duke University, North Carolina, United States - YC | ecosystem: Engineered > Artificial ecosystem > Soil microcosm > Unclassified ...
TGGAACTAACGTCAATTTTTGCATCATCAATCTCGAATGCATGGACATTATCATCATCTTCATCGATTTCATCTAAGGCAAGAGAGATGAGAAGGACCGGTGGCAGAGGGCACAAGCTTACCGTTGTCAACGCCAACAATTGAGGTAAAAAGGTCAGCATCCGCGGCTCCTCCGGACATGGATGCTCCGGCCCTGGTGCCCGCAGTTTCATCCTTCTTCTTCTCAGCCTCTTTGGTTCCAGGGATCACAAGGTTACCCTTTACAGGGGCTTTTGAGGTCGTAAAAGTGGCAGCCTTGATGCTGTTGTCCGTTTGCTGAGAAACCACTCGTGCCTCTCGTATCACTTTGTCCTTCAAAAGGAGCTGAAGGGTTTCTGGGTGGCTGCTCTCAACGAAATACTTGTTGTGTTTTAGCACAAGCTTCACTTTCCCGTAAGATAGCGTCCGCTCCCGGATGAAGTTAGTGATCGTTTCTGGCACTGGCACCTTGTATCTTTATGAAGCTTAGTTGGACCACATGCCCCATGAGACACACCTTGGAAAGCCGATTCAACACCTTGCAGAATTAAATGTATCAGCATACTTAAGCAGCACGAGGACCTTAGTGCACACGAACTTCAATGATATCTTCTGTTTGCAACCCAACCGACACCGCGGCGTACAGTGAATAAGAAGTGAGTTTGTATTCGTGGATAAAGGCCGGCCTGATGGCGTGTCTAGACGTGTAAATTACGCAGCAGGAATCTGCGTACCTGCTAACAGGTTCACTTATAGCTACAAGAAAGTCCTGAGCCTGCTCTGCAATGGGTGAAAAGGCCTCGAGGATAATGTGGCCATCATCTGGACTAATCCATAATGGCCGCGAAGCATGGTCAGGTTTAAGATGAAGAAAAGAGAAATCCTGGTCCATGAATATGTGAGATACGAGTGCGTCTTGTTGTCGACGATGCGCGTCTAACGAGCTTTCGTCACCATTAATGGGTTTGGCCCTCCGGGCTTCCGCCAATTTCCTCGTCAGCGCACTGAAATTGATTGTTGCACCCCTAGGAACGAAGGAGGCGTTGTCCTCTTGTTCGCTATGATATTCTTCATCAACATAATCGTTACTGTCCTCAGCCCGTCTCCGTTTCGACGGCCCAGCCTCTCCAACTCCTGCGATGGAATAGATGAGTGCCTCGCACTCGAACAATGTTTAGAGGGTAACATACCTTCAAGTCCGCGTTTTGAAGCCATGTTTGCTCAGTGCAATGGTAGTCACTGAACAAGATGGGTCAGCGGATTTCGCGGCACCGAATGGCAGTCTAACAGATCGCTGATTTGTCAGCGGGTACTATTTAGAATTAGTAATAGCATATTATATTATGTAATGCTTAAAGGTATTTAATTGTGGTCGGGCTTTGCCGAAAAAGCTGCCCAGTTTATCAATTAGAGTTCAGCCTCCAGAACCCAAATGTGGACACACCTAGCCTCGCGCATCCCTCGACAGCGACAAAATACGCTGGAAGATAACTAGAAGTCACGACGCAATGGTGAGTGACTTATGCATGATTCTGCAAACTTGCCTAACGAAGTTCATGCTGTGCAGGCCGAACAAAAAACAGCACCCACCAACCCCATGAAGGAGCTGAAGATTGACAAGCTTGTCATCAGTGCGCCTCTCTTCTTGTGTGCTCATATGGTGCTAAGGCCTTCATCTAGACATTTGTGTTGGCGAGTCTGGTGATCGTCTCACACGTGCATCCAAAGTCCTCGAACAGCTCACCGGTCAAACACCCGTCACCTCGAAAGCTCGCTACACCGTCCGTACATTCGGCATTCGTCGTAACGAGAAGATTGCTGTCCATGTTACTATCCGTGGGCCTAAGGCAGAGGAGATTCTTGAACGTGGTCTCAAAGTGAAGGAGTATGAGCTACGTCGGAAGAACTTCTCGGAGACTGGTAACTTCGGTTTCGGTATCCAGGAGCATATTGACCTTGGTGCGAGATACGATCCTGGAATCGGTATCTTCGGAATGGACTTCTACGTCGTGATGGGTCGCCCTGGTGCTCGCGTTGCCAGAAGAAAGGAGAGACGGGCACGTATTGGGTTCCAACACCGAGTGAGGAGGGATGACACCATGGCTTGGTTCAAACAGCGGTTCGATGGTATTATTTTGGTGTGTCACTCTCCTCCCCACTTCATGTTGGTCTTATTAATGCGGTTACTTAGAAATAATCATCGTCGTCGCTCTGCCCCATTTCCTGAGCGGTAGGCATCAGGGATAGTCTACATATGCTTTTCATATTGTCGCTGTCGAGGCGAGTTCAACTCGAGATGAACTACGCTTGCTACGAAAATGACCGAACTCGTTTCCAACTCTATAATCGGATTTGAATGGAGTTGTATATGACTTATGCCATGCATCTAAAAACTGTCAAGTCGTATTCAATTGTTCGATGGGCTTGCATCCGGAAGACTCGTCGATTTTTCAGCCATTCTAGCAATGAATTTTCTAGATATTCATTGTTGGTATATGGTGGTTAACCTGAAACATCGACATCGATCAGTCCAACTTAACAATGTCATCAAAAAGGCGGAATTACCTCGAGTACATCATGATAAAAAATGACTTACTGCCCTTTGATTCGCCGATTTTGAAATGGAACTACGAACATGCTCTCAGATGGCTCTTTATAAAATTGAAGAGTCATCACCACTCTGGTGATTCAGGGGCTGGCGGGAAATAGAGAGTGATCGCCAGATATCCTTCGGTATGCCCCAGAGGTTGCTGATAATAAATTTTCACATCGCGCTGGGGACAGCGCACGCGGGTGGTCCACAGGTCAAAACATGCATATATTTGCAGATGGAAATTCGACGTAAATGTGTATTAGCAGATCGAGCGCAGATCTCATCCCGTTTTGACCTTTTTCTTGCGTTTCTTCTTCCTCTTCCCCGAGGCTACTTCCTCAGGTTCCGCTTTCCGCTTCTTGAATGATTCAGTCTGAGGAAGCTCAGAGTGGTGTTCTCGGATGAAACACGAAACGAAAAAGCCGTTTGTGCCATCTTCGCCTGGGGAGCAACGAACTAGGCTGTCCGCATCACCTGAAAACACATGTCACTTTAATTCACATGAGTCAGGCGGAACGAGTATTTACTTGTGCCATTCATATCTTCTGCCTGCCCTCGGCGGTTCCATGTGGGTAGGACATCATTCCGAGGTGCAAGCTTGAAATGACTGCTCTTTGCCTCGTCCGATTGAAGGGCATGGCTAATGACATGCTCGTTTTCTGTCGCGTGAATGCTACAGGTGGAATAAACGATTTTCTGTACATGTGGAACTAAAGACGAAAAGATAAATCATTCTATATCCACCATTCTCCGAACTACGCACATTTCATGGCATGCTTAATCATCATGAGCTGGAAAGCGGCCAGTTTATTCAAGCGGTCTTCTTCCACCGCTTCTATCTCTATGGAAGCATCAGCTGAGTTGAGCTACAACATACAACAGACTCGCCATCTTCAAGCAGATAGTCTAGACGATTTATGATACCTGAACCGCTGCAGGAGGGGTCAAGCAAGCTAGTAGAAGTGAGTGGAAATCGAGGGTGTTCGAGGTAGCACACACATATGAGTTGCCAGTGAATATTTTGGATGGGAAGGGTCAATGGTGAGAAAATCAGCGTTGACGGCTTCTACGTTCCGGCAAGTAGCCTTGGCAAGCATCATTTTCAACGTCGAGAATCGCCTCTTGTCCCTCTCAAAAGCATATAACTACCGCACCGTCAAAAGGTTTGAATTGGAAGCGGGGTAAATAGATTACCTTTCCCTTGTTACCCATTAGTGCGCTTAGATGTGACGTTTTGTTTCCGGGGGCAGCTGTCGCGTCTATCACGACAGCATTTGGATCGTTACAGGGAGGCGATAGCACAAATGCGGAGAAGCACGACGCCTTATCTTGTAGAATAATCTTGCCAGTTTTGTAGGAAGGATCATCGCGAAACTGTAAAGCAGGGTTGAACGCCAGCAGATCTGGTATGTGCTCATCAATTCCAAACCCTTTGCTGAGATAAGCGGACGGTATCAGCACTCAGGAACGTCCTAGGATGCACAGCTGACCTCGACGCAAAGGGACCTTGTAGTTGAAAACCACGTTTGGTATAGAATAATATGGCTTCCTCCGTCGACCACATCAAAGTATTGACACGAACGTAACGAGGGATTTTCGCTGTGGAAATGGTTCACCAAGTGCACATTTCTATCAGCTGTATTCTGACCTGTTCTGTCGTCACTGGTCTGAGCCAACTCTAGATCAGATTTGACGCCTCGCTTTATTTTGATTCGCTGAAGTTCGCTCTTCAGCCTAGTCTTGTGCCTTAAAATTGCTTGTTTGATGGGCCCATCTCCAGCCTGAATACCATTGGCGAGCAGTGTGTCATGCACTAGTACAAGGGCTAAATTCAAAGAATTGATTTTCTTCTTTTCCTCAGTGAGGAGCTTGGATGTCTGGATAACATCCGAGAGGACAGATTTGTCTGAAGGGCCAATAAATAATCACATATAATAACTTGATGCATCACAACTTACATTTGAGTGTTTCGATTATAAGCGCAGCTGTTCTCGATCTGTTATTCTCGGGCAAAGTGGCTAGGATGCTTTTGATGGAACCTTCTTTTGCATCAAGGCGATTAAGTACTTCAGAGGCCTCAAAGTAGAAGTTCATTACAGGGCACTATGTACGAGTATGAAGGCATCAGTGCCAGGACAAGAACCTACAGAGAACGGAAGGATAAGCATGAGAATACAAGTGGGGTTGAGAGAAGAAGTCAGGTTTGAATATTCGTCATTTCTAGGCGAGCCCAGTAAGACAATGTAGATAATGATTGAACATCATTCTAAAGATGAAAAACAAGAACTGCAGCTCACCTATCCCAGTAACATGCACCAAGCTTCAAGCGCTGAACGCAAGTACAACTTCGAGAAGCAAGTATTTTTTTCAAGAGTCGGCTATTTTAAACTCCGAAACGCGTCTTCCCAAAACGCGCGTCAGTTAACCGCCGTGTTCCTCCATCTCTGGAAAGAAAAAGTTGGTCTAAGCTACCCACTCTGTAATTGACTACTGACAGTTATGCAGTGCCTGTAGATACCGAGCTTTATGATCTTTTAGGTGTTCCTCCTTCGGCCAGCGAAGGTACGTCCTAGATGCCTTCCTCCAATTTGCTTGGCCTGAACAGTTTGCACAAGATGATATCAAAAAGGCCTATCGGAAAAAGGTGCGAGTTCACACTTGATCCATTAATAGACTCTTACACCTTCACAGGCAAAGGAGCATCATCCCGTAAGTTATGTGGTGCTCGTTCTCCAAAATCGGCTGACCATTGCGTTTGACAGGACAAGGTTGGTTTTTATGCCATTACCCCGGCCGTCGGTCACGATTTTTTATAACCCAGAATCCCAATGACCCTCAAGCTGCCCAGAAATTTCAGGAGATGGCTGCCGCGTCCGTTCCATATCTACTTTCCTCAAACTCATCTGATGGTCACGCCTTCCTTTTAGCTACGAGATCCTCAGTGATCCAGAGAGCAGAGCACTATACGACGAAAGTGGGATGGCTGGACTAGGACCAGGTTCAGGGGGGCCAGGTGGCATGGCTGATGCTGCAGATCTCTTTGCTCAATTCTTCGGTGGTGGCGCAACTTTCTTTGACTTGGGTGGAGGGGGACCTGGAGGGGGGGCCCGCCGACACAAGGGCCAAGATACCGAGGTTCCCTACGATGTTACACTGGAAGATTTGTACAATGGAAAGTCTGTGAAGATGAATATGGAAAGAGAGATTATTTGCAGCACTTGTCAAGGGTATGTGGTGTGAGCTCGTTCTAGATCACCTGTTAATCAAGGCCCCATCAACTTAGTTCTGGAGCCCGGGGTAGCATGAAACCCAAGGAGTGCGTCCACTGCGAAGGAAAAGGCTGGACTTTTATCCAAACACAGGTACGAAGCCTTGCTAGTTTTCGAACATTCCATTGGACCTTTTTTTTTTTTTTTTGAGATTGCCGCTTCACGGTATGGCACAGCACGTACGAAATGTACCGAGTGCGGCGGTCAAGGTAGTAAGCTAAAAGAGAAAGACCGGTTCGTTCTGCTATGGATGTGCATCTGTGGTCACTCATGATGGGTAGGTGTAAAAAATGCAAGGGTGAAAAGACAGTAGAGGAAAAGACCCGACAAGAAATTTTCATCGAGAAGGGCATGCCAGACGGACACCGAATTGTCCTTGCAGGCGCAGGCGATCAGCAGGTTAGTAATTTGGATTCTTGAATGATGTTATTGATTTTTGATCAACAGCCTGGTATCCCTGCTGGTGACGTGATTTTCAAACTTAAAACCACTCACCACGAGTCTTTTGAGCGCTCGGGCAGCAATTTGTTGACAAATGTCAAAATCACGCTATCCGAAGCACTTCTAGGTTTTTCTCGTATCTTGATTAAGCACCTCGACGGAAGGGGTATTCGGGTCTCCAGTCCACCAGGCAGGATTATTCGGCCAGGAGATTCGATAAAGCTTCGTGGAGAAGGCATGCCCACACACAAACACCCAGATCAGAAAGGCGATCTGTTCATAGTTCTTGACATAGAAATGCCCGATGCCCAATGGCTACAATCCGTGAACAAGCCAGTATGTATTTATACAACTATGGAGAATGCTCGCTAATCGCTTGATCTTGGAGGCTTTGGAGAGGCTTTTGCCGTCAAAGAAACCTGACATGGACCCAATGCCCGAAATTGTCGATGAAATCCCATATGAAGAGGGGGATATTGTGGACGTGCGTGCCCGGTCTTTCCCGGCTGGTTCGGACTTCTTTGATCAAGGGTTTGCATCGCAGTTCGGAGAAGGAGACGAAGATGACTGGGAGGACGAAGACGGTGACGACTATGACGATGACAACATGGGAGGCGAACCAGAGTGCAGACCTCAATGATTATCCCTCTAACAGGAACACGCATATTCCATTCCGCACTCTTAATCACTCCCTCTCGCTCTGCATTTACATGTCATTTCCCACGCTGTATACACTTCATCGCTAATCGATACACTACTCTCACTCAGGTCTCAGGACGCATTACCGACATTGGCGTTGGCGTTAAATGCTTTCGTGGTCTTCGATTGTAGCACCCACTTGATACCGCCCATGACGTGACCCAAGAAGAGGTCATCCTGAGAAGGTTTTCATTACTTTCAAGCCAAGACAAATTATATCAGACTTACGCTCCATATTTCGATACAATGTCCGAGCCCAGTGAACCAGCTGCGACCAGCAATACCATGACTTTCAACACCGGCACCTCGTTCCTGATACCAAGCTACGACACATCGAGGCGGGTCGATACTACTCGGGTTAAGTACTCACCAATTGGGTGCGGTGATCCATGGCGCAAAGTCTTCTCTTTCGCCTGAGGATCTTTAAAATCATTAACTATGGTCGACCTACACGTCTACTAGGCCCATTAACATTACCTTGGTAACTTGACTCGTCGGCTGTCAGAAGGACCTTGGCCCCGACGGCACGAGGGTCTGACTCAAAGTTGTACCTTCGAGAAGTCAGTGGATTTCAAAAAAAGGCTCCCAAAGAGGCACACATCTCATCCATCAAGCGCCATTTATTTGGTAGCATGACGGTACTTGGGTGCATCTTGTCTAGGACATCTACAACCTGGAATGACAGCATTTGTGAGCAACCGTGTGACCGCAAAGCCTGCTACGACCTACTGATTCCTGGATCTCAGGGTGGTAATCGAAATAGGCACCTATGCAAATGTAAAACTTCGGAGCATCAGTTCTTGACGTCTCAACGTACCAAGCTGTCTCCCGAAGAAAGAAGAATCACGAAGAGCGTCTGCGGCGCAGTGAATGGCAAGGAAGTTACCGCCGAGATTGAAATAGTTCTGTAAAGCGGCCTTCCCCGTGTCGTCAAGGACTGGTGTAAAGTCATTAATTTCTATTGCATTGGCCTTTCAAGAATGTAGGCTGTACCAATGCCGGAGTTGTTCAAGAACAAGATGGCATCATATTGGGATAGGTTCTCATCTGTGAACTTTGACTTGTCCTCTGTGAAGTCAAACTTTACGTCGAGGGTAGTTTCCTTGGCTTTGAGAGCCTCGATGGAAGCCTCGATGCTGTCGTGTCTGAATCCGGCCGTAGCAGAGTAGGCGAGTATGCGAGGAGGCATTGTGGAGGTGCTTGGTTAGGGTGTGGAAATACATATATTGTGGATTCATGCTTTGGGAATGTGTCCCACAGGAGATAAGACTTATTTTTTCCCTTGGAATCAGTATGGTAATCCATTTATTTCTTGTATAGGAATATTAGTGGTTGATCAGTTCAATGTGGGAGATGAGCCTGCCTCGGACCGCAATGCCCATGTCTGACAAGCGTCACAGGGTGTAAACACGGGACTCCCTGCCGATGCAATTGAGTTGGCATCGATGGCCATGGAGTATGCATAAACAGTCAAGAGGGACTTCACAAAGGAGCTAGCATAATTGGGGTAGGACAGTCAATTGCACATCTGTTTATCTATATCTGTGGATGTATGATCCAAGTTTGCAGTACAGTCTTACATGAAGTGAATCACAATCCTTTATGCGGCAGTAAAAGGGATGCGCCCATTGTAAAGTCGACCTCCATGTTCGGGATTTCCCTTTTGCACACCTCTTGAGTGTTGTATATAGCCACGTCATCACTGGTGCGTTTTGATCAGCTTCGCTCCTATGTTATAACGACTTGCTTGTCTCATGCTGATCCAAATACTTCGAATTCGAACCAACTGTTCCTCCTTCCATTGATATAAATTCTGTTCATCCTCCCGTGTTAGTCGTAAGTGACCTCTGCCTATGACACATGTTTGTATCTTACCTGAATTCTTTGTTAGGTAGGCGCTGGGCCAGCGGGTTTGGTAGCAGCGTTGACGCTCCTCCAAAACGGTATCTCTGTTCGCGTCATCGAAAAAGACCCCAACCCTCGCATCGGACAGCGTGGTGCTGGAATATGGGTTTGTCACCTATTATATTAATATCGCCCTGTGGTCTCACTGAATTCATTCTCTATGTAGTCGCGCTCCCTCGAACTCTACAACTTCCTAGACGTTCCTGAAGTCAATGGTCTGGGGAAACTGGCCTCTCCGACCCGTTCATACAAGCCCGGAACGTTGGAACCTCTGAAAGACTCGTCAATGGCCCCGCATGTGCAATCTACCCCAGCAATACCATTCGTACGCAGCACTGTCGCTTGATCAAATCTTCATACTGATCCGGTTTTTTTTAGCACGGCATCAAATTGATGGGTCAACAGCTCCTAGATGTGATTCTGCGACGCCACCTAGAGAAGTTCTCTTGTTCTGTCGACATGGGCACTGAACTGCGCTCGTTCGAGCAGTCTGATGAGGGCGTCACCGCTATTCTAGAAAAGAATGGCATATCAGAGATTTTTGATACCAAGTGGATCATCGGTGCTGATGGTGCTAAAAGTAAGACACAATTAAATGCATAGGGATGAACAAGATTGAAGGTAGTTTTGCAGGTGTCGTGCGCAAGCAACTTGGGCTCACATTTTTGGGCTCGACTAGAGACGATATCCGGATTGTGACTGGAGATATCCGTTTGAAGGGTGTTGGCCTCGATAGAGCGGTACGTCGCGTTTTTTGCATATTTGATGAATAGTTGTCCTCAAGCAGTCTTGAAGTATTGGCACCGATTTGGAAACTTTAAGGAACGAGGGTATGTTCAGTTGGGGCCTGGAGGCGTGTATATTGATGATATGTAGCCTCTCGTTACGTCCAACAGATGAAGTTGGCGAGGACGGCTGGTAACTTTTCCTCTACGGCCACGAACTAGACATGACGAAGATCGCTCAGAGCGAAGAGCTTGTTTTCGAGACCATCGCGTCGTTAGTACCAACGGAGATTACATTCACCAAGGTGGTTTGGATGAGCGACTTCCGGTGTGCTTTGTGTTTCTGTATGTGTCGATGCGTACTCATTGGTTTGTTCCAGGGCCAATATTCGGATGGTGAATAAGTTCAGCGAGGGTCGGGTGTTCGTTGCGGGCGGTATGTAGTTCTGTTTGAGATGGATGTAGCCATGCTCATGCGTTTTTGTCGTAGATGCTGCTCAGTATGTTTATATTGAATGCCTTCTTCGCAAACTGCTGCTAACACATCCAAGCGTCCACAGCCCAGCTGGTGGTCAGGTATGGTTGATTCGATTGTTGCTGATACATACTCATTTGTCTACAAACAGGGACTCAATTCAGGTGTACAAGATGCAGTAAGTCTGGTAGATGTAGCATCTGTGTTACGACTAACCGCTCCCTATATTAGTTCAATTTAGGATGGAAACTTGCGCTCGTCCAGAAAGGGTTCGCCGACAAATATCTTCTCGAGACATACAGCGACGAGCGTCTGCCTGTAATCTCCGAGATGCTCGGGGTAACCACCTCAATTTTCAACAAGGTAATATCGTCCGGAGACGGCTCGATCGGACGAAGTCCCATCCTTTCCATGCTCGGCATCAACTGCCGGTTCAGCACCATCGTACTCGATGAATTTGTAACTTCAGTCGAGGGGAGGCCTATCAACGCATATGGAGTGCTTGATGAGGGGCATCTAGAAGCTGGGGATAGGGCGCCTGATGCACCCAATATGCTGCAGGTGGGATGCGCAGAGTCCGACGAGACGACGCTTTTTAGTTTGTACAGACCCTGGTATCATACAATGCTTGTATTTGCGCCGAGTCTCGCTGATGCTACCCCGATGTTGGGTGCATTGGAAGCATACAACAAAAGTGTCGTTCGATCGGCAGTTGTTCTGCCATCATCAGCATCAGTGACGCATGTCGCATCTCCTGCTGACTTCGTTCTTATTGATCTTGAGTGCCATGCTTATTCGGCTTACCTCGTCGAAGTTGGCCAGACGAAAGTGTTTGTGATACGGCCAGACGGAGTGATTGGGGCGATCGTTCATGGTGCGGAAGGCGTGAAGAAGTATTTCTCAAAAATATTTTTGGACGCGTAGTGGTTTATTCTTTACAACTTTACAAGCACAACTTACTCGTGTATGACTTATGCATCAGCAAAATGTAACGTATCGCGTTTGTAACTGAAAATGAGAAAATTAGTGCACATAATTCGAGGGCATGCAGAGGACTGTGATCATCAGTTCCTAGTCGTCTGCAAAGCTCGAATCTCTTGTTCATTCCCTGCAAAATTCTTTGCGGTTCCGGATCTAGTGTAGAATTGAAAGTTTAGCAATTGAGCTTCAAAGAAATAAGGTGAAGTTCACGAACACACTTAAGCTCGATAACTTGAAATGTTTGTTCGCGGAGTATGAAATGCGTCAGTACTTGTCAAAAGTTCAATTGAAGTACTCTTCAGCAAAAGCTTGAAATCGTTCCGCCACCGTTGTTTTGCGTATGGCAGTCTTTGCATATCCCCTGCGGGTATTCTACCCACTAATTCTCTGCACCATTAATATTGTATCTGCACGGCCCCTTTCGATCATCCTCCAGTCAGACTCATTTGACATCAATTCGTCAAAATCAACTCCAGAACCGCTGATTACTGCATGTCTTGTCTTCTTCATAGTTTTGTTGGCTCTTCTTGCTATGAAGCTTATTTATGTGAAACACCGTCGGCTTAGTGCCATTCGTTCTCGAATTTTCCAGTCAACTTCTCCTCACGATGTTTCACTGAACTCTCATTCTTCTCTACTTTCTCTCAAAGCCACTCAACTGAAGGCATTTCGCTCTAAATGTACACCATCTCTTGCAATCCTCGTCGGATGTCTTGGATCTCCTGCATGGGAGACTGATATCGAATCCGACTTCGACGCGAACTTGACAAGGCAACGCCGAACCGCATCGTTCATGTATCAACTACATCGGCAGTCCAAGAAGTGTTCTTCGAAATCTTATTCTGCGACTTATCGTTCGAGCAAGGGTCCAACTTCTCAAATACTTCCGTCCTATACCCAGCTTTCGCGCTCCTCCATGTCTTTCTTCAGTTTTTCCAATGAACATAGTACTGTACCAGAGGATGCGACAAGGAAGCTCAGGACTCATCATCTGCCTAATACCGGGGTCCTCACGTATCCTACCAAGGCACGATCGAGAAAAACTGCTACTATCGTTCCCAAGAGGTATTCGCTACTCATCGATAGCTCAATTTCTGGACAGCTCGGCGACTTCTGCGAGAAATGTGATGCTAGTCGTAGTAGTATTCGAGCTCGTAACTTGTATCCAAGTGGTCGGATGACTTCCGGTGTCGATCTCGGGCCGTCTCTGAGGCTTGTTGGAGCCTCTGACGTGGCTGCCGTACCGTACTCGTTCTTGTCTGCATTTCCGCCTTCTTCTTATGTTCTATCACCCCTCACCGGAACTCGCGACTCCCTGCAGCTGTCTAGACGCCATTCAACAAAATCAACTCGGAAACCTATTCCTCCTCTCCCGCCACTCCCATCCTACCGTCTTTCCAGCAAACGGCCGTCGTGTACAGCTCCAGCTGAGTTGCCCACATCGCTGCCTGCCCCTGCAAGCATTCCTCAATTTTTACCTCTTCTTGAGTTTTCTCCACCCGCCAGCATGGGTAGCTTTCCCGCTATTACTGATCAGGTGCCCGCCCACTTGTCGAATAATACCCCCCTGTTGTCTGGCAATTCTTCAAAACTCAAAACCAGTCCTCTTGTCTCTCCGAGCGCTACTGATTCTATTGTTGCTGTCAAATCGCTTCCTCATGTCTTGCACCCTGTGGATCCCCCTGTGTTTGCTCTTCAAAAGATGAAGAGAAAGACGAAGCACAAGCGCTCGTCCACTATTAGGTCACGTAGTGGAACCACATCCAGTGCATCACCTCTACGCATCATGGCGCTTCCAGAGGATATCTCAGACCGTAAGCCTGTGAGAGATATACCTACCAGCGACAAGGAAAACTATGCCAGCGCTATTTTCACAAGAAAGGCTATCGACGATGTCCGAATTCACTGTTTGATGTCAAATGCCTCAAATCGGCTTTCTCCAATTTCAGACCCAACTTCTAGCCTGGATGCACAAGTCGAGCCATGTCATCTAAGCCAGTCTCTTGATAGAGCATCCTCCGCCCGTTCTGTCAAATCCACAAAGACCCTCGCCCGTTCCGATTTCGAGGGGTCTCCTAGCGAGCTGTCATCATTGCAAACTCCCAAATCTGATCTCCTGGACGAGGTCGATATTGGTATGCTGGGGCTCGATCGGTTTCACTGGTCTGAAGAAAGCGAAGAAATGCTCAAGTCGTGCTCTTTTCACATCAAAAACGACAGCGTGGCGTTGGTTTCTTTATGGGAAGATGCCAGAAAATAAACAATGGTGAGAATTATACTTTCCGATGTCGTTCAGGACTAATGCAATGCAGTTCAGACGTTGTTGGAACTGCATGGCAGATGTTGGATGAGTGAGCTATCGCGTCAATAATCTTTTTTTTTTTTTTGGCATCGTGTATCTTATCGTCTCGGTTTGTCTCATTATCACCATGTATGTAGGTCAGAACGCTTTGTATAGAAGCTTTCATCCACAGTAATAATCAGTTTAGATCACAACTCTACAGGTACGGGCTCTCGAACTTGTACTTGTCATGGCGACTGACTTGACCGGATAGAATATCAGTACTACTGACAAAATTCCCGCGTGTAGGCCCAGGCAGGGTTCTAGTTAGGATTGTGTGACCGCTTCGCGGGACGAGTCTTGTCCTTTTTTCCTTGCCTTGTCACTACTTGTGCTAATATCATCAATGCCGTCAAAGCACCTTGGTTATCAAGATTGTAGTATAGGTCGTTCATAAGTGATGGGGCTCTCTTATCATGCGGATCGTCGTATTACAGGGGGAGTGTCGTAGTCGTTTACATTTATGGCCGCATGGCCGAGTCCAATAGGTCAACAATGATAGGTTGAAAGCCTGGACCACCGCATGGGATCCTCTGACCACCCGGTCCAGGTCTAATGGCCTGACGCCCAAGAGGCTGGTTAGCTGCATTCACCATGATCGTCTCTCTCATTCCCAGAGGGGGTGTGCATTCTGCATTCGAAAAAATTTGGCCTTCTTCCACCTGCAGCCAGGGATGCCGCAAGGCGCCACGTGCCTGTACAAGCCCGCATAAGAAACTGTTCTGCGTAAATGAATCTCAAAATCTTACTTCGTGTATATGACCGAAGGCATGGAGAAGCGGAGGGCCCCGCATGTTGGAGAGGTGTGCGAGTAGTGCAGGGCACCCAGCATTGATATTGGTAAATGTTTTATCTAGAACGTTATGCGGAGGGCCATGAGTGAGACTAAAGAATAAGTTTAGCACAATGTTGACTGCATGATATTTTCAATTACAGAATGTCGACCTCGGGTATTGCGGAAACGCGATCTTGTCCAGAATGAGTGCCTTCAAAGGGAGAAGTAGAAGATATAATCGTACCAGAAGCTTCTTCAGGCAAGTAATTGAAAGCCCAGCCGCCGAAATAGGGTTGCCACTTCATTGTGAGAAGGTAAGTCATAAAGGGTCAGGTGGATTGCAAAGCTTAGTGACTTGCCGGAGAACCATACACAGACCACTCCCTTCCACCTTCCTTGGTGCTGAATGTGTATAGTTCGTCCTGCAAATAGATTAGGCCTCGGTCACGGTTTGCATCACTGTCGACAAGACTTCTGATCGTGGTTGATGACTACATATGCGCGTAAAGAAGCGGTTTCTGTTAGCTGAGTAAGATAGCCACACCTCCTTCTTGTCGTGGAAGCCGTAGTAACTGTCTTCATACCACTCCTCGTGAAGAGGTAGGTCATGGTTTCCCGCTATAATACTGTGTAGTGTAGTTAGACTGCTGGCCTATACGATAAGGACGCGTGTGGCACACATTTTGACGCCATGGTCTAGACTATGCAACCACTCTATTGTAACACGAATCTCGTCTTCCCGTCCTAGCCGACTGAGATCACCAGAGTGAAGCAGGACATCCCCAGAGGGAACACTGAAAGTACGAGAATGGGTGTCGCTGATGCATACAAAACGAGTCCAATTTTCCCCAGTATGAGATGGCGGGTTCGCAGGATCGTAGGAAGTATAGACACGAGCGCTAGGTGTGTGGAAGCCTTCTGAATCTTGTAGGTGTGTCGCCAGGACAATTGGATCTGAATCAGACATGTTTGAACTTTGCTCTCGCTTTCAGCAGCTCCTCCGTATTGGCGATTTGATTACATAACAGACACGTACAAGTCAATAACGTTGATCAGAATAACCCCATGCAAACTGAAGAGACCTTTACTTAACGTTTGTGTTACGAAACTAGTTAGTGCCCCCCGTAATTCCGGTGTGACTGGGTTTGGAAGTAGTAACCTTTTTCGGAATTTCAAGTGGTGATGTATCATATATGCAATGGGGCCAACATGATAGGTCATAGGTCGACCTCTTAGGTGCCATTCGGCTCGCTGGCTTTTCATTCATCATCATTATCCTCCTTCGCAGCCATCTCAAACTTTTCATATCGACCCGATTTCAGATACGACTTCGATCTTTGACCATGTCCTTGAAGACGATCGCAGTTTGCGATGAATCTGAGCTACAGGACGGTCAAATGTATGTCAGGAAGTTGCAAGTTTAAACAATTTTCATGATATAACTCCTCAGGAAGCAAGTGGACTTTGAGGGAGTGGGAAAGGTGGTGTTGTATCGTCTGAATGGTACCATTCATGCGACTAGTGCCTTTTGTACCCATTATGGCGCGCCCCTAGCCAAGGGCGTGCTAACTGCGGATGGTAGGGTCGTCTGGTACGCCTTTCCACTTTTGTGACTCTTACATTACTGAGCTCATGGTAGCCCTTGGCACGGAGGTAAGTTCAAGCGGATGAATGTGTAGCATGCCCGAGACTCACAGCGTAATAGCTTGCTTCAGTGTTTGCACTGGGGACATCGGTCAGTACACTCTCCGAGTGGGGACTTGTTGTAATGAGCCTAAATTACTATCTAGAGGATGCACCAGCTCCTGCTGCAATTCACTCTTTTAAGGCAGGAGTCGTGGACGGCAAGATCAACGTGACCGCTGATCCCTCGCTGACCCTCAAGAGCAACATGAGTCGTTCGCCCAAGCTCTTGTCGACTGGTGTTTCTGGATCAGGGAAAAGCGTTGTTGTTATCGGTGGAGGATCCGCTACGTTCCACGCCATCGAGAGTCTGAGAGAGGTGCGAACAGTTGCCTGATAAGTCCCCAACATTGATTTTAACCATTTGCAGCATGGTTATACTGGAAACATCACAGTTCTTTCCCAAGAGAAACATCCCCCTATTGACCGGTATGAGATTTGCGAAATCAATTATCATCGTTGACACATGTCCACAGAACCAAATTGAGCAAAGCTTTGATCACAGATTCATCAAAACTTGAATGGAGGACAGCCGCTGACCTCAAGATTAAGTATGGTACCACTCTCCGCACTGGCGTCGTGGGTATTCATCTTGCCGGATAATTCATATTCTGAACTGCCGTTAGACTGTAACCTCCGTGGATACGTCTTCTAAACTTGTTGTTTTTGATGGAGGAAAGGAATCCATATCCTACGAAACTCTGATTCTCGCAATGGGGGGTACTCCTCGTCGATTACCTATCTCTGGATCGGACCTCGAGAATGTATACACATTCCGTAACGTCGAGGACTCGAAACGCGTTGATGCAGGTAATATCGGTTCAAAGACGCTTATGAGGCCTTCTCAATGCTCAGAAAATTTCTAGTGGCTCAAGAGGGAAAGCGAATGGTTGTTATTGGAAGTTCCTTCATCGGCATGGAGCTCGTTGTTGCTGTCGCCAAGCGGGGACTTGCGTCCATCGATGTCATCGGCATGGAGGAGTACCCGTTCCAAAGCGTACTGGGTAAAGAAGTGGGCCATGGTCTTCAGAAGGTTGCGACGTTGATTCCTCGATTATTGTCTTCAATCTCAACATTTTTTATGATAGTATCACGAGTCTCAAGGCGTCAAGTTTCACCTGGGGACACAGGTCGAGAAGATCATACCATCGGAGAGTGACCCTTCGCTGGCTGCAGGTGTTGTTGTCAACGGGCAGACTCTTCCCGCTGACTTCATCATCATGGGAGTTGGCGTGGCTCCTGCGACTGAATTCTTGAAGCAGAGCGGCTTCCAGCTCGAGAAGGACGGCGGAATCAAGGTTGACCAATACTTGAAAGTTCAAGGGCAAGACAATGTTTATGCAGTCGGTGGGCTTCGTTGTTCGTTGTACCGTTCCCTGTACCGACCTTTGATATAGGCGATATTGCTTGGTACCCGCAGCAACAGACGGGAGAGAGCCGTAGGATAGAACACTGGAACGTCAGCAAATACATCTTCGTAGGACTGCCAAACCTCCATCGCTCACCTTTGTTTTCCACAGGTTGCGGGTAACCACGGCCGTGCTGTTGGTAAGACGATTGCGGGTGACCCACAGCCATTTGCGAAAGTGCCAGTCTTTTGGAGCGCCCGTACGTTTCGGACATTGAATCAGGGGTATCATTGACGACGTTTCGTCAGAGGGACAACAGCTTCGTTACTGTGGTCTTGGAGCCGATTATGACGATGTTATTATACACGGCAACCCTGGCGAAATGAAGGTGAGTAACGCGTGCGGAAAACTTTGACCCCACAGTCTGCTTACTTATCTCAAGTTCATTGCATACTATGTCTATCGCGGCGAGGTCGTTGCTGTATCTAGGTAAGACATTCTCTCCAAACTGCGGGTCGCATTGCTACAAGGCTTGCAATAACAGCATGCAAAATGACCCGGTAGTCAGCAAAGCATCCGAGCTCTTGAGACTTGGACTTATGCCATCTCCCGCCGAGCTGAGGGAAGGAAAGGTGCGGCACAGTTTTCCACAAGTTAGCTCTTCTTGATGTTGTGTATTTTTCAGAACCTTCTCAGTATTGATATCTCCACGACTTCTTCAAAGCCACGCGTCGAGTCCCTCTGAGAGTAATTACTAGAAAGAAACGTTTGCTCTTCAGAATGCGTAAGACCGGAAATTTGTACATTATTGCTAGGGGAAGGTGCCACGGATTGAATACTTGTTAGGTCCCCATCCTCTGTCCGCGTACTGATGTCGTCCATGGATGTTTTGTCTGCAGACTCCAGCCTAAATTGCACGCCAGGGTGGCGTCAAAAATCTGATCTGAACCAAGAGGTGGATGTCTTGAACTTCTCGCCTAGGCTGCTATTGTCAGTGGTAGAGTTGATCAGGGTCCTCAACTCTTGCAATGATGACAGCTCTTGCCCTTCAATAGCTTGTTTTTAATTGTTCTGGGAAGAGAAGGTACTCATAGTATTTCGCATCCAACCAATAAATCAGTGTCGCTTTTAAAACCGAGTAAGGAGTATGCCACATGATATACACTTACAATCTTACAACATGAACTTTTACCGATCCTGATGGATCATCGAACAAGATTTCGATGCTTGCATATTTCTAATCATAAGTGATCATCCGATCTAGCCGACAAAAATCGCTGGAGCAGTCAATTGCAATCATTCCATTCCACCTCAAGCAATGTAAGTTGATCATAAGATGACTGATTATAAGTTGTGGGTATCAGGTCGGAGAGAGTACTTGAAATGAAGACACCAGGATCGCCATTGCGGTCGATATGCCACAAGTGAAGGTGCATTCGAGTGGCGAGTATGGCGTGAACGATGATGTGGAAACTAGATACATTTCGTGGTGATTGTAAGTGCTATTTTCCGGTAAAACTTGGTAGACGTACTCTTGGAACATGCCGCTATACGCGTACTGCATCAAATGTCAATTTAATGAAATGTTTCAATAGATAGGTGACGCACGTCGAGGAGCAGCGATGTCAGCACATCCACCATCGAGAAAACTATGGAAACGATGAATAAGGATATGTGATTCCACTCTGGCACTTACCCAAGCCACACGCGTAATAGAACACATTGTGTTTCAATACAACAACATACAAACGGCTGTTAGTTGTACGCCACATTTGTATCGCGCATATGAGTGTGAGGGAGATTAGCACTGTATCAGTATAAATCAAGGGGTGTTTCTACGCATCAATTTTCAGCGACGTACTCAGTTCTGATCCAAACAAAAGAAGATAAGCCTTACGCTTCCTGAGGATTGGTAGCAACCTGTGATGCCTGGAATCGAACTGGTCTCAACTGCGAAATGAAAACCAAGTCAACAAATGGCCAGTCAGTCAGGCGAGTGTGGCTCATACATGGCGCAATCGCAGTGGCGGAAAAGACGGCAACTATAGACCCCACAATTAAAGTCTGACACTGCGTTCGTATGAGAAAGCCATAACATTCATTTCGTACAACTCACTGCAAAAGTCGATAGCATGACTGCCAGGACGACCTTGTTGTTGTTCCACAGCACGTACGTCCTGAGTATAAAGAAACCTAGAGAAATCAAAACTTTGCACTTGCGATAAAGATAAAAGGGACATTACATTCTGAGCAGACGATCGATACCATGCTAAGAGCTGTAGGAGAGGAGAGAGGTCAGTAACTGGATATCTCAACATATGTTTCGATGCACATGAGCAGATGTTGTTGACAGATTGACACGTCTAGGTTGACTTTCAGATAAGTAAAGCTATCGTCCATCGCAAGTCCACATACATCAGAAATCTCGTCTGGGACGAAGTTCACTGGAAACGGTCTGTCAATATGTTATCTTAGATCCATTCGAGCTCAGGACGCACGGTGCGAGTGTGCAGAAAAAAGAAGGAAAGACACATAGCGTGTCACGATGTACAGAAGTTTGACCCTGCTCCAGCGAGAACAAAAAAAAAATATCCCCTTGAAACAGTACATGATGGGCATACAAAATTGATTTTGAAGTTATTTATGTCACCTCTTTACGGATTGAACAGGCATAGTCATATGTCTGGCCGGAAATTGAATGGTCAACACGACATTAGAGCGAGAACGGTGAAGATGATCGCACCCAGAATGTAGCCATCGATGCTGGATCATCTGTGTTAGCAGAATGCAATCTTACTAGTCAAATGAAGCAGAACATACCATAAATGTACTAGAAGTAATTGAATGTCATCAGAGGTTGTTCGTATTGGCTAGAGGAAGAATTACCGTAAAGACCTGGAGACTCCTGGCGGCTGCGATAGCGTCAGTAGAGTACTTCGAATCCATTCAATAAAGAAGCAAGGAAATGGATACTTTCAGCTGAGAAATGATGCAAGTTCAAGAATGCACGCGGAACCGGAGACTGAAATGTAATGAGGGCATATCATTGAATCCGGGATCAACCCGAGCCTTGGCGCGCTTAAATCCCGTTCCATTGGTTATCAATGATCATGTTAAGCAAGGCTTGAAGAACTACTGCATATCAGACGTGTTTTGATACTATAGTTGTAGCTGACACCATGCAGAACGTTTCAGTGTGAAATCACATTGAAACACATGATGTGGTTGGTAACCGTTGGTGCATACCGTGACGGTCCCTGCATGCAGTGCTTGTAGGATTGCATCAGCAACTGCAATCCATCCTAGAATCTTTATCCCCAAGTGTCATGCTCATTGCAACAGAGTTCAGTGCTTGGAGTATTCAGTCGACATGAAAGTGTTGAGCTGTGGAAAAAATATGCACAGCTCTGCACATCTTTTCGATGATGGAAATTATTTGGTGTTTGACAGAACCCTCCTCCGGGATACTAACTTTGAATGTCGAGGAATGTTCCAACTTGTAATTCCGCTAGTAATTAATTGTATGATTTGATTGTTTCAGGCTGTATCGTGCGGTAAAATTTCATCAAGAACGGACTGAATTGGACCACAAATGGCTCACCTGTACGAGCGGTGTCGCCGTGTCGGGAAGTTGGTGTGGGTTACATTAACGGTGGTCGTCTGTTGAGCGCGCTTTGTAGTAACACGCAATTGAACTTCATCCGAACCGGATTCAGCGGCACCGCTGCGGTGGGAATTTTGAATGGGTGGGAACGAAGTACCAAAATAGGGTGCGCAGGGCACCCACCTGTGGTTGCGAGGTGTACCCGATACCTTCCAACAAGCTTATAACATATACTAATTACATCGTATACGTCGACGTCATGGGTCTCTTATTCTCTATCCCCCTCGCTGGTCCGCTTGGGACTATTGCAGCATCATGCCTCGGAGGTCTTGCATTTTGCTTTACTTCAACTGCTGGTGGGACTCGTCCCGGAATTTTACACGTGTATAACTGCAACTGATCCATTTCTTAGCGTCCATGTTTTGCAAGTCTTGTAACTGCAACTCCTCGATAGCCACGAGAGTCGGTTTTGCAGTGAGTGAAACGAGTGGCCGTTTGAAAGAGCCCTGACCGTATTTGCCTAGATAATCTTTATTTTGAACTCCTTGCTAGCATGGCTCATGAAGACTCCATTTGCAATTCGCAAGATTGAGCATTGGAGTTATGACTACATAAAGATGGACTGCGATGAAGGCAAGTGTTATGGTGTTCTTGCGGTATGTCCAATGCAAGTCGCAGTCAACTTGATGTTAACCCACGTGAACTCAGGTCCATCGTATTTGTTTCGCCTTGTCTCTATTTCATGCAATCCTGAGCTTATCCCTCATTGGCGTCAAAGAGTCCAGGGATAAACGCGCCGCAATACAGAATGGGTAAGCACCCCTGTCGAATATATGGAATATGCGCTCATCTAAGCCAGCTGGTGGGGCCCAAAGGTTCTGTTATGGATTTTGCTCGTTGTGGTTTCGTTTTTCATACCGAATGAATTTTTCATGTTCTGGGGCAACTACGTTTCTCTTATAGGTGCCACCATCTTTATCCTTCTTGGTTTGGTTCTCCTGGTCGACTTCGCCCACTCATGGACGGAAATGTGTCAGGAAAATTGGGAGAACTCAGATTCGACTTTATGGCAATGGATTCTCATAGGCTCTACTGCTGCGATGTATGTGGCGTGTATCACCCTGACCGGCATTCTATACGCCTATTTTGCGGGTTCCGGATGTACTCTCAACCGGTTCTTCATCTCAATAAACCTGGTCCTTTGCATCATTATCACTATTATGTCCATACATCCTGCCATTCAAGAGTCGAATTCTCGATCGGGCCTCGCTCAGTCCGGAATGGTCGCTGCGTACTGCACCTATCTTGTTGTCTCCGCCGTCAGCAATCACGCCCACCAATCCTGCAATCCGCTCAGCCGGACTGATACGACGCGGACTACCACGGTTGTTCTTGGTGCAGTCTTCACTTTCTTGGCTATCGCCTATTCTACCAGTCGCGCAGCGACACAGAGCCGTGCATTGGTGGGTGGGGGAAAGAAAGGTGGCGCGGTTCAACTTCCGGTCGACGTTAGTGAGCCTTCGGAAATGGATGTAGTTAGCACTCAACCGGGACGAACGGAGTCGCCAAAATATCAGGCTCTCCTCGCTGCTGTCGAGGCCGGGTAAGTGATAGTACTATAGATCTATATTTGGATAGTGACAATTTTCCAGAGCAATCCCTGCATCCGCTCTGTATGAGGAGGATGACGACGACGACGATGACTATGGAGATGCCAAAGATGATGAACGTTCCGGCACGAGATACAATGTGAGTATATCGCGACATCTTCTATAACAATTACCTTACATGCACAGTATTCCTGGTTTCATGTCATCTTCGCTATTGGTGCGATGTATGTTGCCATGCTCCTGACTGATTGGTAAGTTGTCTTTTAATTATACGTGGGGCCTTCCGCCCATCTTTTCCACGTAGGAACGTGGTGTCCACAGAACAGGGTTCTGCTGAGTCCGAGGAAGTTGTCCGCATCGGCCGCTCGGAGACCGCGATGTGGATGCGCATAGTAAGCAGTTGGGTGTGCATGTTACTGTACATGTGGAGCTTGCTTGCGCCCGTGTTGATGCCAGATAGGCAAGTGATCTTGATTACGGTATCGAACTAGTCTCATCACTTTTACAGGTTTGGAGATTTGTGAAGTCCAGTTTGCGTACTTCATCTCATTTTGATAACCATCAAACTTTGGATTAATGATGCGCTCCTTTTCATGTACTATGGCGACCTTCGGATAGTTCCATGATTTCGTTCGAATGCCTATTTCCTATCCACGAGATGGGTTCGTGAGCCTTTTGATGTTCGCGAATCATCCATCAGCTTCGTTCCTGTGTCGGGAACAACTTTTCGGATGACTGATGGCTTTTGATGCGAAATGGACCCGGACAAGTCAAGATTGACTGACGAAGTGCCTTCGTCTTCTGAGGCGCCTTTTGAAAGAGCGTGCGCCACAGGCCAACTTCAAGCAGTTGTATCCGAGTGATTACGGGTTTGGCCATACTCCGAGCTGATGTGAATAGTTTTGCCAGTATCGCGAGCAATTTCGGATGGGTAAGTAACTTCTTTGTCAATATCCACATTCTAATATTATTCCTCATTCTGCGAATTGTTCATTGCTGAAGCTAAGATCAAAGCAGACATCATTGGAACTACAGCCTTGTTTGATTTGAATTATGCAGTTCCTTGTGGTTATTCCTGGGCAATATATTACGATGCTGCTGGAATATAAACTTGGCGACTTGGTACCCTACAAGGCATTTTAAGAGACTGTTTGGTCATGCGGCAAGCTACGGTCAACTCAGGGCCGTCGAAAGGGCGTCATACCCCATAATGGAATTGTAAGTTATCGTAAGCCTGGAGACTTTTATGACCTGAACGACCTGCCGGCCAAAGTAATGGAGCTAGGCAACTCCTGTTTGTCTTCGGAGGCAAGGTACTGATATCTAACTTGTTCGTGCATTGCGAATCTTTTGCTAAAAGCACATGAACGGCTTTCCCGTCACGCTGCAGACCTTCCAGAAGGAAAGTTGCTGATTACCTTCCACTGTTCTGTCTTCGGACAGAGTCGACTAGTGCACACCGGAAGTATGCAACTCAGGGCAGACACTCTCTTCGGGGTGCAATCCTCGTGAGTGATTGCGCTTGTCATCGGTGCAATAATGTATTACATTCTAAAGTTAAAGTTTTTTTCTCGATTCTTTTCAGTAGGACTATCGTGAGTTGTGTGGTATAAAATGCATAATACCTCCATTGAGGAACTAACACGAGCAGCTCACCCATTATGCTTTATTTAGTTACTCGTCTGTTCTTCACTGTTGTCGCTGTCGTTGTCCCCTCTGTCTATGCCCACATTGCCTTCTGGCACCCGAGCATGTGGGGCTTCAACGTTACAGACAAGGACCCAGCGTATGCTTACGACAACCGTCCTGTTGTTCCCCTGGCGCGCATGTCATTTGACGAGTGGTGGTTTCACAACCACCTTCGGTATCCTCCGCACCCAAATGACGTCTTTGAATTGCCCGCTGGGAAAGCCGCCATTGCAGAACTTGGGTGCAACAAGGGCGCGACGACATGGTGGAATTCATCCGAAGGGTTAGTCGTCTGATTACATGTTTCATCAGGATGTATACTGAGCTCAATTGTACAGCGGAGATGTTCGTCAGGGGGACTGGCCTTGCCCCAGATCTACTTCTGTTCAGTTCCATACCACGGGTATCAATGACGTGAAAGGTTGTGCACTTGCCATTGTTCACGAATCAGACGTCAGCAAGATCAAACCAGAGGACTTCACAGTTTTTAGCATCAATCAGACTTGCGTCTGGCACAGATTCACTGAATTCGAGGTACTTCACGTTCCTACGATGACCAAAGACCTTCTGAACCCAATTCAATGACAATTATAGGTTCCCGCTGACATGCCTGCCTGTCCCGGCGGAAAATGCACGTGTGCATGGTTCTGGATCCACTCTCCTGATAGCGGTTCTGAACAAAGTAAGGCGGTTTCCTTTGTTGTCTAGTCACTCTGACTCCGTGCCTTCCAGTGTATATGAATGCCTTCCAGTGTACGGTAACGGGTTCTAAGCACGATGCACCAGCTCTCATGAAGCCTCAAGTTGCAAGGCGCTGCGGAGCAGATCCTGAACACGGAATCACCCACCCTACCCCTAGCAACTGTACACACGGAGCGAAGCAACCATTGTACTGGCTGCAAAATGAAGGCAACAACGTGAGCATTTGGAAACTTTTTACGCGATACTGATTCTGAATCTGATTTGGTTAGATGTTTGAGGACTACATGGGTCCTCCTTTCTACAATGACCTATACGATTTTAAGGATGGAGCTCAGAACGACATATTCGCGACGAGCACGGAGCAGAGTCAAAAGCGGGATAGATATCAGCCATCTCGCTTCTCAAGGTTTTGGGGCAATGAAATTCATGCTTTGAGAGAGGCAGCAGTAGAGGACGTTTAGGAAGAATAGCATCATGTGCTTAACTTACCTTGTAGTTTGGATTTACTTCGGACTTGATGTAGAATAATGTGTGCTATAGCTGTTTCACAACGACATGCAATCTGCTTCTGCAATTCAAATGAATCTACTTGTCGGTGAGCCACTGGGTCAAACCGGGCATGCGTATTATGTCCTGTGGGAGGGGATAGCTACAAATCCGATGTCGAGGATAAGACGCCATGGCGAATTTGAAAAGTGCACCAAGTCTTTGACCTCTGCAATTCAAATCAATCACACGAAGGGAAAACTAGTCAGCAACTTACCGTTGCCCTCGAACGGAACACTTCTGCTACGTGCACTGAGAACGAGCCCTCGGAATCAGGTATATCTTTCATCTTCGATAACCAGAGGGTACAATCTGTCATAAATGTAAACGAAGGGCCTAAAGCAGGTTTTCTGATTGTCGATGCAAATGCGGAACTTTGGTTGAATGGTGCAGCTGCTGATGTTCCGTTGATCGCCTAGATAAAATAAGCAGGTGCGAGTTCGTGTAACAACCTTACCATGATAGTTATTCCGAAAGCTCGAGCAAGCTCGCGTAATCGGCGCATAAAGGTTGTCATTATGGCATGTCCTTGAGAAGATACCGCACTTAGGGACGGCAGCAGAAGTGGAGTTATGGAGTCAATGACTATCCACCGGACTATTGGTCCAACGGTCCTAGAGCTCTGCGAAACATAGCACAATTCAGGAACGAATAAACGCAAAAAGAGATGAAAGCACACTAAAAGCGAAATGTGCAGCGCTTCAAGGACATCGTGCACTGCCTCGATGTCGAAACTCAAGGATACCTGCAATCTCTCTAGCACTTTATCAGATACCTGGTATTCCTTCGTCAGATTCTCGCCACGAGGTCGACGATAAATTTACCGCTATATCGAAATGTCGCACTAGCTGAGCAGTTTTCTCTGCAGAGAAGTCACCGGATGTATCGATCCATAACGCATAAGAATCTGCATTAGCAAGAAGACATTGGATCACTATTTGCAGCGCAAGTGCCTGTAATTTTCGTTGTAAATTGCCTCTGGAGAATGTCATTCAACTCATCTGACCGTTTTACCTGACCCTTTGGCTCCAGATAATTCAAAGACTCGAGAATCACCAAAGCCACCAACAAGTTCATCTAATTCCTTCACACCACAGCTGGCTTGAGGATGTTTCCCAGACCTCCGTCCTGAGCCAGCAAGAATCTCGTCTCCTCGATGTCCAGGGACCGATGCCTTTTCTGCCACTAATTGGGTGAACTTTTCCAGGTCTGAAAGCGTTACAGTCCCGGGTGGTAACCTCTTGATAATGTCTAAGCTGGAACCAAAGAAGAGAAGATCGGTGTCCGTTCGGATGCCACACGAATGGTCGAGTGCTGCTACCAGTTCTGCTGGGATTGAAGGAACCGCTGATTCTAAACGCATGATGATGAGTTAAGAGACGCGAGTTGGTATAATATCAAATCAAAAAACATGACAGATCAAATACAAGGAAGACTCAGACAAAGTCGTTCCTTCTTCAAAGGTCACAACAGCGCACAACATTATTGATCACATTGACATACCTTCCACAACCTACCTATTTCACGAACTGTTATTATCCACTGGTACACCAACCAAGCTACTCGTGCGGACGATATCAACTGATGGCTGAGCCTCCCCAGACTGATGTCTCTCGTCCCTCAGCATTGCCTACAGCCAAGTTACTTCAGCGCCCCACTTTTAATCAAGCTCTTGTCGATCAGAATTCGGATGATTACCTTGATACCATCGAGGAAGAATGGAATAAGAAACTAGACGCCGAGGTAGAAGTATTGGTTGATGGTATGGTCGATATCGTCAGTCTGGCATCGGTAGGCGTTATACATACCCTCTCGAGCTGTACCTCAATCTCTGTCAGATCGGAGACAAGGACAAGTTTCGAATCGCACAAGAGTCATTTCAGGCCGAATCTCGCGCCGAGTCTATGGTATGAAAAAAAGTCCTGTCAACTACTGGTTGCTCATTATCGAAATCATCCAGGTCCGTGCAGCTAACTCGCTGTTGTCTATAACACATTCTTTGAAGTTGCTGCTTCTGTTGTCCGACGAGGCTCAAATCGCCCACCGTCGGGATGCAGAACTCAAGCACGTACAACAAGAAAAGAATGAAGCTCGCGAGAAGGTCGCGGAGCTTCTCGATGGGTTGATGAGTTCAAAAGGCGGATTATCGCAATGAGACGTCATTCCCTTACAATATCGTCAAGTTCGCCTCAGCTTTTTCCCGTGGATATAAAGTTCACATCTTGCCGCGAAGGGTCATTCATACCCTCCCTGTGCCTATGCGCTGTATACATGGGCCCGACTCTGGTCACCACATCTTCAAGAATGTATCCCCTGGTGTCCAATTTGTTATAGTGCAGTTAGCACTTCCCGGCACTCGAATCTGGCTGAGATCTGTCCTTCCTAGATAGCCGCATGAATGCTGTTATTTCTTGTGTCGGGCAGTTTCTCAAATCTCCAGCCTGGCAGCACGTCACCATGTAACTTGCCCGAACGCATCCATATAGTTATTTCGATATGAATGTTATGTCTTCATTTCTACTGCGTGCTACTTAGATTTCATCTTACTCATTGGCCAATTCCCTCCCAAATACATGCTCGTTGGAATCCTGCACGACATATGTAGCAGTATACATTCAATTATTTGCTTGTCACTCGGAATGCCCAATCATGGAATAAATTCACCCAATCCTTGAACCCAGCGAGCCAGCAAGTGAGTATCACAGCTTTCGAGCAGTCTCACGGGGCAACAACTTTCTCTACCTCATGCACTGACCTCGATTACCATACACCGGGTCCTACATAATGCATAATCCTCGATCAGTCTCACAACTATTTACTATCTCCATTGCGAATGACAATTGCTGCATTATGAGGGTCAATTGATGGTTGAATTGTCTGCGTCGTAGTATGAAGAACGAGGGAGTCCCTGCGCAACATTTTTGTATAATTTTCTGTCCTGTCGCTCTCATCTTCAGTCACAAACGTGATATGCTACGTTGCATGAGGTATACAGGAGTGAGTTGTGTTCGTAAAAGTCGTAAGTAAAGAATGAATATGAGGCCTCCCCTCGACTGAAGTCACAAATTCGTCGAGTACGATGGTGCTGAATCGGCAGTTGATGCCGAGCATGTAAAGAATGGGACTTCGTCCGATCGACGGGTCTCCAGAGGCTATTGCCTTGTCGAGAATTGAGGTAGTCACCCCAAGCATCTCCGAAATCACAGGAAGACGCTCATCACTGTATGTCTCGAGAAGAGATTTGTCGGCGAACCCTTTCTGGACGAGCGCAAGTTTCCATCCTAGATTGAACTGGTGTAAAGAGCGGTCAGTGGTAATACACATGCTACATCTACCCGACTCACTGCATCTTGTATACCTGAATTGAGTCCCTGTTCGTAGACAATTGAGCAGGTATCAGCAACAATCTAATCAACCATACCTGACCACCAGTTGGGCTGTGAACGCTTGGATGTGTGTTAGCAGCAGTTTGCGAAGAAGGCATTCAAAGATAGACATACTGAGCAGCATCTACAACAAAACGCATGAGCACGGCTACACCTATCTCAAACAGAACCACATACCGCCCGCGACGAACACTCGACCCTCGCTGAACTTATTCACCATTCGGATATTGGCCCTGGGGCAAACCGATGAGCATGCATCGACACATACAGAAACACAAAACGCACCGGAAGTCGCTCATCCACACCACCTTGGTGAATGTAATCTCCGTTGGTATCAATGAGGCGATGGTCTCGAAAGCAAGCTCCTCGCTCTGAGCAATCCTCGGTATGTCTAGTTCGTGGCCGTAGAGGAAAAATTGCCACCCATCCTCACCAACTTCATCTGTTGGTCGCAATGAAAGGCTGCATATCGTCAATATACACGTCTCCATTGTCCAAACCCCAACTGAACATACCCTCGTTCCTTAAAGTGTCCAAATCGGTGCCAATGCTTCGAGACTGGATTAGGATGGCTATTCATCGCATATGTAGAAAACGGACGTACCACTCTATCGAGGCCAACGCCCTTCAAACGGATATCTCCGGTCACAATGCGGGTATCGTCTCTAGTCTCGCCTAAAAATGCGAGCCCAAGCTGCTTGCGCACAACGCCTGCAAATCCACCTTCAGTCTCGTTTATCCCGATGCATTTAACTGCGTCTCACCTTTAGCACCATCGGCACCGATGATCCACTTGGTATCAAAAGTCTCTGATATGCCATTCTTTTCTAGAATGGCGGTGACGCCCTCATCGGACTGCTCGAACGAGCGCAGTTCGGTGCCCATCTCAACGGAACAAGAGAACTTTTCAAAGTGGCGTCGCAGAATCACATCTAGGAGCTGTTGACCCATCAATTTGGGGGAATGCTAGGAAAACCCGAATCAGGATGAAGGTTTGATTAGGTGATGGTGTTACGCACGAATGGTATTGCTGGGGTAGATTGCATATGCGGGACCATCGATGAGTCTTGCAGAGGCTCCAACGTCCCGGGCTTGTATGAACGGACGGGAGGGGGTATTTTGCCCTGACTATTGACTTCTGAAACGTCCAAGAAGTTGTAGAGTTCGAGGGAGCGCGGCTACATAAAGAATGTATACGGTGAGACCACAGGGTAATATTAATACGATAAGTGGATGTGCGACAAACCCATATTCCAGCACCGCGCTGTCCGATGCGAGGGTTGGGGTCTTTATCGATGATGCGAACTGAGATACCGTTTTGGAGGAGCGTCAACGCCGCTACCAAACCCGCTGGCCCAGCGCCTACCTAACAAGAAATTTAGCTGAAGTGCAAACATACAGGTCGTCACTTACGACTAGTACGGGAGAATTCATACGTAGGGCTCACACTGACAGGAGGATTAATTTGATGATTTGGATTAGCATCTTGAAGGAAGTAGGTCGTTATAACATAGGGACGAGGCCGGATCAGAACGGGCACTACGTACGCTGCTGATATATCGAATGCTGCGTACTTATAAAACAACTTTTCTTTGCCGATGAAGTTAGACGTACACGCACCACTCAATCAGTGCACTACGTAACTATTAGATATAGTCTTTAGACATGATTTGTCAAAATGCTTACGAGATGCTGACTGAACGGCCCGCTTAGACGCATTTCTACAAGTCAGACAAAACGGTTTTGAGCAAAGGCTTACACGTGCCTGGTAACAGCAGATATGATATCCCCTTGATGTATCTGATGA
>Ga0310811_10001391_pt1 | contig 30594 bp, 23 predicted proteins | sample YCmetagenome_FD_207642 | JGI IMG/M metagenome (GOLD analysis project Ga0310811, IMG submission 207642) | Soil microbial communities from experimental microcosm in Duke University, North Carolina, United States - YC | ecosystem: Engineered > Artificial ecosystem > Soil microcosm > Unclassified ...
ACGAAGAGAACATCATTATGAAAAACGATATTCAAGCAGCAGCGGCTGGCGTCGAGCTGACCGACGGCTTCCATCTCCTGATGGACGCACTGGAAATGAACGGCATCAAGAACATCTACGGTTTGCTTGGCATTCCAGTGACCGAAGTCGGTCGTATGTGGCAAGCGCGCGGCAACAAATTCTACAGCTTCCGTAATGAGCAGAACGCAGGTTACGCAGCATCGGTGGCAGGCTACCTGACCAAGAAGCCAGGCATCTGCGTGACCGTTTCCGCACCTGGTTTTCTGAACGGCTTGACCGCGCTGGCCAATGCCACAACGAACTGCTTCCCGATGATCCTGATCTCGGGCTCGTCCGAGCGTGAAATCGTCGACCTGCAACAGGGCGACTACGAAGAAATGGATCAGTTGAACATCGCTCGTCCACACTGCAAGGCTTCGTTCCGTATCAACCGTGTTGAAGACATCGGCGTGGCTGTTGTTCGCGCAATCCGCACTGCGTTGTCTGGCCGTCCAGGTGGTGTTTATCTGGACATCCCGGCTCGTCTGTTCAGCACCACGATGCCTGCAGAAGAAGGCAAGAACTCGCTGTTCGTACCAGTTGATCCAGCGCCAGCGCAAATCCCTGGTCCGGACGCTGTCAAGCGCGCTGTCGATCTGATCAAAGGCGCGAAAAAGCCGCTGATCCTGCTGGGCAAAGGCGCTGCTTACGCACAATGCGACGACGACATCAAGGCATTGGTTGAAGAAACCGGCATTCCATTCACGCCGATGTCGATGGCCAAAGGTCTGATCTCCGACACGCATCCACAATGCGGCGCTGCTGCTCGCTCGATGGTTCTGCAAGAGTCCGACGTTGTTGTGCTGATCGGCGCACGTTTGAACTGGCTGCTGTCGCACGGTAAGGGCAAAACCTGGGGTTCGCCGAAGAAATTCGTTCAGATCGACATCCAGGCAAACGAAATTGACAGCAACGTGCCTATCGCGGCTCCGCTGGTTGGTGACGTTCAATCTTGCGTCAACGCACTGCGCGCCGGTCTGAAAGGCATGACCAAGCCGACCGAATGGATGAACGCTGTTGCTGAGCGCGCTGCTGGTAGCCGTACCAAGCTGGCGGCCAAGCTGTCGACCGCGACGCCAGTAATGAATTACCACAACTCGCTCGGCGCGATCCGTGATGTGCTGAAGAACTACCCAGACACCATCCTGGTCAACGAAGGCGCCAACGCGCTGGACAACGCACGTATGGTCATCGACCAATACCTGCCGCGCAAACGTGTGGACACCGGTACCTGGGGTGTGATGGGCGTTGGTATGGGTTCCGCAGTTGCTGCCGCCGTGGAATCGGGCAAGCCTGTTGTTGCGGTTTGCGGCGACTCTGCATTCGGCTTCAGCGGCATGGAATATGAAACCCTGACCCGTTACAATCTGCCGGTTACCGTCATCATCATGAACAACGGTGGTATCTACCGTGGCGATGAAGCAAGCCCAGAACACCAGTTCTCGTGCATGCTGTTCAACCCGAACACCCGTTACGATCTGTTCAGCAAAGCGTTGGGCGGTGAAGGTGTTCGCGTAACCACGCCGGAAGAACTGGCCAAGGCGCTGGATGACTCGATCAAATCGGGCAAAACCACCATCATCGATGCCATCATCGATCCGGCTGCAGGCGTTGAATCGGGCCGTATCGGCAACCTGAACATCGTCAGCACGATCGGCAAGAAATAAACGGTAGTGCCGTGGCGCAAGCCATGTTGAAGTAAATTCTCGGTCCGGCACCTTCGGCAACGAAATGTGCCGGACCGAGATGCATTGTGATGCTCTATCGGTCGGAGTCAAGAATCCGGCCTTTACGACGCAGAACAATAATGCGGTATTAGATATAAAATAAGCAGGCTAAGAAGCTGGCAAATATTCCGCCGGGAGGCGGAGTTTTTATCTGGGCAGGGCTGAGTTGCAGCTGCTTCAGGAATAGTTAACGATTGGATTGAAAAGGAATCTATCAATGAGCAAACCATTAGAAGGAATCAAGATTATTGATTTCACCCACGTGCAAGCTGGTCCTGCATGTACTCAGTTGCTGGCATGGTTTGGCGCTGACGTGATCAAGGTTGAGCGTCCAGGCTCAGGCGACGTGACGCGTAATCAATTGCGCGATATTCCTAACGCCGACGCACTGTATTTCACGATGCTGAACAGCAACAAGCGTTCGCTGACCCTCGACACCAAAACCCCGCAAGGCAAGGAAATCCTTGAGAAGCTGATCCGTGAATCGGACGTGATGGTTGAAAACTTTGGTCCTGGCGCGCTGGATCGTATGGGCTTCTCCTGGGCACGTATCCAGGAATTGAACCCAGGCATGATCATGGCATCGGTCAAGGGCTTCAGCGAAGGTCACCACTACGAAGACCTGAAAGTCTACGAAAACGTGGCGCAATGCGCAGGCGGCGCGGCTTCGACCACCGGTTTCTGGGATGGTCCACCTACCGTTTCCGCAGCGGCTCTGGGCGACTCCAACACCGGTATGCACCTTGCAATCGGTATCTTGACCGCTATTCTGGCGCGCCAAAAAACCGGTAAAGGCCAAAAAGTTGCTGTCTCGATGCAAGACGCTGTTTTGAACCTGTGCCGCGTTAAACTGCGCGATCAGCAACGTCTGGAGAAAATCGGCTTCCTGAAGGAATATCCACAATATCCACATGGCAAGTTCACCGATGTCGTTCCTCGCGGCGGTAACGCTGGCGGCGGTGGTCAGCCAGGCTGGGTTCTGAAGTGTAAAGGTTGGGAAACCGATCCAAACGCGTACATCTACTTCACGGTGCAAGATCACGCTTGGCCACCGATCTGCAAAGCAATCGGCAAGGAAGAATGGATCGACGATCCGGCATACAACACGCCTGATGCACGTCAAGACAAGATTTTCGACATCTTCGCAATCATCGAAGACTGGCTCAAAGACAAAACCAAGTTCGAAGCTGTGGATTTCCTGCGCAAGTTTGATATTCCATGCGCACCGGTTCTGTCGATGAAGGAAATCGCATACGACGAGTCCCTGCGTAAGAGTGGTTCGATCGTTGAAGTCGAGCACAAAGGCCGTGGCGAGAAGTACCTGACCGTCGGCAGCCCGATTAAATTCTCCGATATGAAACCGGAAATTACCGCTTCCCCATTGCTGGGTGAGCACACGGACGAAGTCCTGTCGCAACTGGGCTATTCCAAAGAGCAGATCGCTGCACTGCACGCTGCAAAAGCAGTGTAAGTAATCTTGCTTGGCTTTAAAAAGGCGCCTTCTGGCGCCTTTTTTATTTTTATCGGCTTTTCGCGGCGTGACCTAGCGTTACGGAAGATGTTTTTATGTAGGCATGGCAGATGTTTACCGGTAGCATATACGGCTTCGTCTCAACCGTAGCGAGCCGAAATGGCCAGGTGTGGTGATAGTGTGGATCAAGGGTGAAATTGACCGTGGTCAATGCTGGCTCGGCAAGCACATCGATATGATACGGCCGGTTAAAATGCGCGTCGGCGCTGGGTTAAGGTATTTCTAAGATCATCTGATATCGCATTTTAGAGACGCTTTAAGTGATAATGAGCGGTCATGAGCGGATAAAGCTCACGCGCGAACGGATAGCCATCTGTTCGCGTTTTTTTGTACAAGATAGGAGTAGTTGATGAGTAAGGCATTAACCGGTTATCGCATCCTCGATTTCACCCACGTGCAATCGGGCCCGACCTGTACCCAGTTGCTGGCATGGTTCGGCGCGGACGTCATCAAGGTCGAGCGCGCCGGCGAGGGTGATGCGACGCGCGGTCAGTTGCGCGACATTCCCAACGCCGACAGTCTGTATTTCACGATGCTGAACCATAATAAGCGTTCCATCACGCTCGATACGAAAAAACCGAAGGGCAAAGCCATTCTGGAACAGTTGATCAAGGAATGCGACGTGCTGGTCGAGAACTTTGCGCCGGGCGCACTCGATCGCATGGGCTTTACCTGGGAACGCATTAACGAGCTGAATCCTAAAATGATCGTTGCATCGGTCAAGGGTTTCGGTCCTGGTCCTTACGAGCACTGCAAAGTGTACGAAAACGTCGCGCAATGCGCCGGCGGTGCGGCATCGACCACTGGTTTCGATGATGGTCCTCCGATGGTAACCGGTGCGCAGATCGGCGATAGCGGAACCGGCCTGCACCTCGCGCTGGGCATTATGGCAGCGCTACTGCAGCGTCATTCGACTGGCCGCGGCCAGAAGGTGCTGGCGCCGATGCAGGATGCCGTATTGAACCTGTGCCGCGTCAAACTGCGCGATCAGCAACGTCTGGAACGCACGGGTGTGATGAAGGAATATCCGCAGTACCCGGACACGCCGTTCGGCGATACCGTGCCGCGCGCGGGCAATGCCTCCGGTGGTGGTCAGCCAGGGTCCATTCTGAAGTGCAAGGGCTGGGAAACTGATTCCAACGCATACATCTACTTTATTGCACAAGGCGCCGTGTGGGAGCCTATTTGCAAGGTGATCGGCAAGGAAGAATGGTTGTCCGATCCGGAATACGCGACGCCGGCCTCGCGCTTGCCGCATCTGAAGCAGATTTTCGCGACCGTTGAGGAGTGGACCAAGACCAAGACCAAGTTTGAGGCGATGGACATTCTCAACAAGTTCGATATCCCTTGCGGCCCAATTCTGTCGATGAAGGAAATCGCTGAAGAGCAGTCCCTGCGTGAAACCGGTACGATCGTTGAGGTTGATCATCCAGTACGCGGTAAATATCTCACGGTCGGCAATCCGATCAAGCTGTCGGATAGCCCGACCGAAGTGACGCGTTCACCGCTGCTTGGCGAGCATAACGAGGAAGTGCTGTCCCAGCTTGGTTACAGCGCGGCGCAGATCGCTGAACTGCGTACGGAAGGCGTTATTTCGTAAGTACAAGGCAGCATTTCGGAAAAGCCCCCTCTCGACGAGGGGGCTTTTTTTTGATCAAATTCCTCTTCGCCTTGCATTGTTGCTCCAAAGAATTGCCGTATAGGGTGAACCTGCTATGCTGCGTGTTCCAAAATCTGCCGATTCAGCGTTTGGATATGCGCTGTTTTCCAAGGTAAATGAGAATGGTTCTTCTTAACGGCAATTTGCCGGGGAATGCGCGAATTTTCCTGGGGTATTCGCCGGAGCTTGATTAATATGTACGGCAGATCATGTGGAAAATTGACCTCGGTCAATGCCCGCGCCAACGGTGCGTCGATAACATACGCGCACCCGAGGAAACATTAGTTATGCTAAAAAAAGCATATATAGACTGTTTTTAAGGGGAGAAATACGATGTTGCGTCGATCGTTGATAGCGGTATTGATTCTCGCGGGGCTGGGTCGTGTGGCGTGGGCCGAGGAGGGGGTGAGCGATAATCTCATTCTCATAGGCCAGACGATCGGTTTGACCGGTACTGCAGCCGGCACCGTCAAGGAGATGAACCAGGGGGCGGCGGCATACATTGCTGGCGTTAACCGTCAGGGTGGGGTCAACGGACGCAAGATCGAGTTAAGGATACTCGACGATCAGTATCTGCCTGAAAAGGCGGCGGCAAACGCCAAGACACTGATCGAGAAGGAGCAGGTATTTGCTCTGTTCCAGAGCCGCGGCACACCGCAGACAATCGCGATTTTGCCGCAGCTGGCTGCACACAAGGTGCCGCTGATTGCGCCAAGTACCGGCGCTGAGGCGTTGCACACACCGGTTAATCGACTGGTGTTCAATGTGCGGGCGAAGTATCAGGATGAAGTGGTTAAGGCGATCGAACATTTCAATACGTTTGGCTTGAAGAATATTGGTCTGCTTACGTATGAAAAAGACGATGCGCTTGGGCTGGATGGATTGAATGGTTTCAATAAGGGCATGGCGGAGTACGGACTCAAGCCGGCCATTATTGAAATTTTTCCGCGGTTGAAACCGAACATAAACGAAGTCGCGCAAAAGCTGGTCAGTGCCAAGCTGGATGCGCTGGTAATCGTCAGTTCGGGGACGAACACGGTCGACGTGATCAAAGCAATTCGTGCGCAGGGCGGGCATATGCAGATCATGACGCTGTCGAACAATTCGTCGAAGGAGTTCATCAAGGATTTAGGCAGCGATGCGGCCGGCATGATCGTGTCGCAGATTACGCCGCCGCCCACATCCGAGACGACCGGGTTGGGGCGGGAGTTTGCTGCAGCGGCCAAGATGAGTGGCGCGACGGTTTCGTACGCGGCGATGGAAGGCTTCCTGTCGGCAAAGGTATTGGTTGAGGGATTGCGCCGCGCTGGACGCAATCTGACGCGAGATGGCTTCATTCGCGCGCTGGAATCGATGCAGCGGGTCGATATGGGCGGCGTATCGTTGAGCTACAGCGACAAGGATCACACTGGCAGTAACTATGTCGAGTTGACGCTGGTGGGTAGGGACGGGCGGTACGTGCGTTAAGAACGCGCAGGGTGTGCGTCCCTAGGGAGAGAAAACGAGGCCGTGCATGCAAATGCAACGGCCTGGGGTACGTGGACAGTCGTAACTCGTAACAATTGAAATCCGGGCACGGCCGGATACTTTGCAAGTTGATTAGGAACCATCATGAATCACAAAGTCATTCCAATTGCAGTGCAGGAAGTCGTCAATACCAAAGAGCGTAAGCGTCAGGCGCCGAAAGGCCGCCGTGTCGACCCGATTGCGCTGGCTGAAGTGCAGGCGCTGCTGGGCGACGAGTCGCGCCAGCCAGACCTGCTGATTGAACACCTACACAAGATCCAGGACAAGTTCGGCCATCTATCGGCGGCACACCTGGCTGCATTGGCGAAAGAAATGCGCCTGGCGCAAACCGAAGTGTATGAAGTTGCGACCTTCTATCACCACTTTGACGTGGTCAAGGAAAACGATACCGCGCCGGAAGCCTTGACGATTCGCGTCTGCGATGGCTTGTCGTGCGAAATGGCCGGTGCGCAGGATCTGCTGGCCAAGCTTCCATCCATTCTGGGCAAGGAAGTGCGCGTGATTCCAGCGCCGTGCGTCGGCCGCTGCGAACAAGCACCGGTTGCCGTGGTGCATCAGAACCCGATTATTCACGCAACGGCCGAAGCCGTGCAGACCGCGGTCGCTAAAAAGCAAACGACCCAGGCGCCGGGCGAAATCATCGACTTCTCGGCATACCAGAAAGATGCTGGTTACGAGCTGCTGAAAAAGTGCGTCAGCGGCGAACGCGACGTGGAATCTGTTCTCAAAACGATGGAAGATTCCGGGCTGCGTGGTCTGGGCGGTGCAGGTTTCCCGTCCGGCCGCAAATGGCGCATTGTGCGTAACGAAAAAGGCCCGCGTCTGATGGCGGTTAACATCGACGAAGGCGAGCCAGGCACCTTCAAGGATCGTGTCTACCTCGAGCGCGACCCGCACCGTTTCCTGGAAGGAATGCTGATTGCCGCATGGGCGGTCGACATCCAGACGATTTACATTTATCTGCGTGACGAATACCACGGTTGCCGTGCCATGCTGGAGGAGGAATTGGCGAAACTGAAAGCCAATCCACCAATCAAAAACATGCCGGAAATCTTCTTGCGTCGTGGCGCAGGCGCCTATATCTGCGGTGAAGAATCCGCGATGATCGAATCGATCGAAGGCAAGCGCGGCATGCCGCGTCTGCGTCCGCCGTATGTGGCGCAGGTCGGTCTGTTTGGCCGTCCAACCCTTGAACACAACTTCGAGACGCTGTACTGGGTGCGCGAGATTCTGGAAAAAGGCGGAGAATGGTTCACGTCCCACGGTCGTAATGGTCGCAAGGGTTTGCGTTCGTATTCCGTTTCCGGTCGCGTGAAGAATCCAGGTGTGAAACTTGCGCCTGCTGGCGTGACGATCCAGGAGTTGATCGACGAGTTCTGCGGCGGCATGCAGGACGGTCACAAGTTCTACGGCTATCTGCCGGGTGGCGCATCGGGCGGCATCCTGCCGGCGACGATGAACGATATTCCGCTCGATTTCGATACGCTGCAGCCGTATGGTTGCTTCATCGGTTCTGCGGCCGTCATCGTGCTGTCGGACAAGGATACGGCGATGCAGGCTGCACGCAACATGATGAACTTCTTCCATCATGAATCCTGCGGTCAGTGCACGCCGTGCCGCGTCGGTACCGCGAAGACCTCGGCATTGATCAAGGAATCCAAATGGGATACCGGTCTGCTGGAAGAATTGTCGCAAGTAATGCGCGATGCATCGATTTGCGGTTTGGGACAGGCAGCACCGAACCCGGTCGACTGTGTCATCAAGTATTTCCCGCACGAGTTGGCTTGAACGAAGCCGGAATAAGGTGAAGAGAAAATGAACGCAATTACCCGTAACGAATTGGCGCAACTGGATGTGCCTACCGTAACCTTCGAACTGAACGGCCGCGAAGTGACCGGCCGCGCGACGGATACGATTCTGACCGTCGCCAAGCGCGAAGGCATCGAGATTCCGCACCTGTGCTACAAGGACGGCATGGACACCGCCGGCAACTGCCGCGCATGCGTCGTGGAAATCAACGGCGAGCGCGTGCTGGCACCTTCGTGCTGCCGCAACCCGGTCAACGGTATGAAGGTCAATACCGAAAGTGACCGTGCGGTTGCCGCGCAAAAGATGGTGCTGGAACTGCTGTCTTCCGACATGCCGGAAACCGATTACACCCGCAACAATGAAGTGGACCAATGGGCCACCAAGATGAAGCTGGGTAAACCGCGTTTCGCACCGCGCGAACGTGTTGCACCGGATTTCTCGCATCCTGCGATGACCGTCAATCTCGACGCATGTATTCAATGTACGCGTTGCGTGCGCGCTTGCCGCGACGAGCAAGTCAATGATGTGATCGGCCTGGCATTCCGCGGCGATCATGAAAAGATCGTGTTCGACATGGATGACCCGATGGGCGCATCTACCTGTGTTGCCTGCGGCGAATGCGTACAGGCATGCCCGACCGGCGCGCTGATGCCTGCACGTGACGTGGCCCTGAACGTGCCGGACAAGCAAGTGGATTCCGTCTGTCCGTACTGCGGCGTCGGTTGCCAGTTGACCTACAACGTCAAGGACAACAAGATTCTGTACGTCGAAGGCCGAGATGGCCCGGCCAACCACGCACGCCTGTGTGTGAAGGGTCGTTACGGTTTCGACTATGCGCATCACCCGCATCGTCTGACCAAGCCGCTGATCCGTCGTGCTGATGCGCCGAAGAAAGGCGATTTCGTGATGGATCCGGATCGTGTGATGGAAGTCTTCCGCGAAGCTACCTGGGAAGAAGCGCTGGAAGCTGCTGCCGGCAAGTTCGTCAAGATTCGCGACACGCATGGCAAGAAAGCCTTGGCTGGTTTCGGTTCAGCGAAAGGCAGCAACGAAGAAGCCTACCTGTTCCAGAAGCTGGTCCGTACCGGCTTTGGCAGTAACAACGTCGACCACTGCACGCGTCTGTGCCATGCATCGTCGGTTGTTGCGCTGCTGGAAGGCATCGGTTCCGGTGCGGTGTCGAATCCAGTGATGGACGTCACCAAAGCAGAAGTCGTGATCATCATCGGTGCCAACCCGACCGTGAACCACCCGGTTGCCGCAACCTGGATCAAGAATGCAGTCCGTAACGGTACCAAGCTGATCGTTTGCGATCCGCGCCGTTCGGAAATGTCGCGTATTGCCCACCGTTTCATGCAGTTCAAGGCCGACACCGACGTCGCGATGCTGAACGCGATGATGAACGTGATCGTGACCGAGAACCTGGTCGACAAGGACTTCATCGAAAGCCGCACGATTGGTTACGAAGAGCTGCGCAAGAACGTCGAAGGCTACACACCTGAATTGATGGCGCCGATTTGCGGAATCGATGCAGAAACGCTGCGTTACGTTGCGCGCCTGTATGCGACGTCCAAGGCATCGATGATCCTGTGGGGCATGGGCGTGTCGCAACACGTGCACGGCACTGACAACGCACGCTGCTTGATCGCGCTGTCGCTGATGACTGGCCAGATCGGTCGTCCAGGTACCGGCTTGCATCCACTGCGCGGCCAGAACAACGTGCAAGGTGCGTCCGACGCCGGCCTGATCCCGATGGTGTATCCGGATTACCAGCCGGTCAACGACGAAAAGATTCGTGCGACCTTCGCCAAGGCGTGGAACATGCCGGTCGAGCAGTTGGATCCGAATCCGGGCCTGACCGTGGTCGAGATCATGCACGCGATCACCGATGGCAAGATTCGCGGCTTGTATGTGCAGGGCGAAAACCCGGCAATGTCGGATCCGGATGCAAATCACGCACGCGAAGCGCTGGCCGCACTGGATCACCTCGTAGTGCAGGACATCTTCCTGACCGAGACCGCTTATCTGGCCGACGTGATTCTGCCGGCCAGCGCGTTCCCGGAAAAAACCGGTACGTTCACCAACACCGACCGTATCGTGCAAATGGGTCGTCAGGCAATCAACCCGCCGGGCGAAGCCAAGCAGGATCTGTGGATCATTCAGCAGATGGGCCAACGTCTGGGTTGCGACTGGAATTACAAGCACGTGTCGGAAGTGTTCGACGAGATGCGCCATACGATGCCGAGCATCGCTGGTATCACGTGGGAACGTCTGGAGCGTGAAGACGCAGTGACTTATCCATGTCTGAAGGAAGGCGATCCTGGCGATCCAGTTGTGTTCGTTGACGAATTCCCGCGTGAATCGGGTCGCGCACGCTTCGTGCCTGCCGACATCATTCCTGCGAACGAGCGCCCGGATACCGAGTACCCAATGGTGCTGATCACCGGCCGTCAGCTGGAGCACTGGCACACCGGCAGTATGACGCGTCGTGCGACCGTTCTCGATTCGATCGAGCCGGATCCAATCGCGCTGATTCACCCGCTGGATCTTGTCGCAATGGGCGGAAACCCGGGCGATCTCATCACGCTGGAATCGCGTCGCGGCAAAGTTTCGCTGTATGCACGTGCCGATGACAGCTCGCCACGCGGTGCAGTTTTCGTTCCGTTCTGCTACTACGAAGCGGCGATCAACAAGCTGACGAATGCGGCGCTCGATCCGTTCGGCAAGATTCCGGAATTCAAGTATTGTGCCATCCGCATCACGCTGGGCGGTACGGAACCGGATCAAAGCAGCTACGGTGGCGGTCAAGCCTTGATCAATCTGACCAACAGTATGGCAGCAGCACGCTAAGCCAGTTTTTCGTTCCAATGCAACCGGCACTGACTGCAAAGTCGGTGCCGGTTTTATTTTGCCTGCCCATGTGAGTTTGCATGCGGTGTCATAATCGCGTTTTGGCGTTTCTTACCGCACATTCACTTCCAGTCCGACTCATGAAAGCCCGACCCCTTCTGTCTCACGCAACACGCAAGTTGACGCATGATGTCGACGTCATGGACGAGCGCGGCCGACCAGCGACAATCGCGATACCGGCTGAACAACCGTTGACAATTTATGTGGACAAGCGCGAACTGGTTACCTTGATGACGCTGGGCGGTGCGCCGGAAGCGCTGACGCTCGGTTATCTGCGTAACCAGCGCTTGATCAGGAATATCGAAGAAATCGTTTCGGTGCAGGTGGACTGGGACGTCGACGCGGTAGCGGTCGCTACGCGGAACGGCATCGCAAGCATTGAAGAGCGCACGGCACGTCAAACGGTGACGACCGGCAGCGGCGAAGGCACGGTATTCGGCGATTTGATGAGTGAAGTCGATTCAATCGTGCTGGCACCGGATGCGCGACTGAAGCAGTCGACTCTGCATACGATCATCGAGACGGTCCGCACGCATCGCTCCATTTACAAGCAGGCGGGATCGCTGCACGGTTGTGCCCTGTTTTCGGCGCAGGGCGAGCTCCTTTATTTCGTCGAAGACGTCGGCAGGCACAACGCGGTGGATGCGATTGCCGGAAAGATGTGGTTTGACGATGTCAGCGGCGATGACAAGATCTTCTATACGACTGGCCGCCTGACATCCGAAATGGTGATGAAGGGGGCGCAGATGGGCATTCCGTTTCTGCTATCCCGCTCGGGTGCGACACAGATGGGTCACATGGTGGCGGAGCGCTTGAATATGTCTCTGTTTGCCCGTTGCAGCGGTCCCCACTTCCTTCTGCTGAGCGGCGCTGAACGGTTTGTTTTCGACGTAAAGGTTGATTAGGCATAAAGTATAAAACGACAAGCTTTTAGGCATTTTAAGGCATATCGTTATTCCATAATCTTGGGGTAATGATTCATATTAAATACTTTAACTATACCTAATTCATGTCTGCACTTAGGATGTCCTCATAGCGTGTTCTTGCGATGCCTTCGCAGCGACCCGCGCCCCTCCGAGGAGAAGTGCAATGGCCGAATTTGAGCAATGTCCAATACGCGACGCGGTGAAATGTCATCTTGCCGCCTATAACGCGGCGTTTTATGAACTCGGTTTGAGCTGGCACTGGGATGATGCGGTCTTCCACGAGCTGCAAGATCTGCCGAGCGAGCGCGACTGGATCAAAAAATACATGGAGACCTATCAGTCGCATCTGCTGAAGGTATATGACGCCGATTTCCTGATCGAGGCAATTCAGACAACCAAGGCGCGTTGCCTGGAAACCTTGACCGATGGCGGTGCAAAGCAGGCGCCGACCGTCAACTGGGCGGAATTCCAGCGTGCCGAGGTCGGTATCTGATTACCGTTCCGTACTCGACAAAAAAGCCGCGTCCCACGCGGCTTTTGTTTTATTGCGCGCTGGACCGCGCAAACAGCAGGGATTGACTATCCGCGACGGCCGAACATCATCTGTTCCGCCAGCAGTTTCTTCGCCGGCCTGATAGCGTCGATCAAACCGAGCGCGCTACCGAGCATCGCCTGTGGCAATGTGCCGCTCGCAGTGCCGGCAAAAATTCTTGCCATGATATCGGTCAGGCGAATGGTCGTATTGCGATCCATCTGGCGTTCCTGTGAGAAAGCGACAAGCGCGGCCGGTGTCGCTTGCCGGGCTAGCAGGCGCGCCAGTACGGCAGCATCGCGCAGTCCCAAATTGAGCCCTTGGCCAGCTACCGGATGGAGCGTTTGCGCAGCATTGCCGATCGCGACACTACGGGCAGAATGCGCGGGCTGTGCGTTGAGTCCGAGCGGGAAAGCATGTCGTGTCGTAACTGCGGTGAACGTGCCGAGACGGCCGCCGAAGGCAGTGGAAAGCTGGTGCAGGAATTGGGCGTCATTCAGAGCCGACAGGCGTTCGGCAGTCGCGGGACGTGCACACCACACCAGCGCATAACCGTCTTCCTGCGGCAACAATGCAAGCGGTCCTTCGTCAGTAAAACGTTCGTAGGCGCGATGCGCGATGGGCGCACTGGTGCTGACATGCGCGACGATTGCGGTCTGCTGATAATCGCGGTGCGTTGACTTTTGCTGCTGCTCCGAAAAAACACCGCCCTCCGCCTGAACTACAATGCCGGTGTGCACACTAGCGCGATGGGCCAACCGGATGGCGACCGCCTCATTGCCTTCATCGATACCGACCACCGATGCGGGGCGCATCACAGATATGCCGCGCGCTGCAAGCTGCGCGTTTAATGCGGTAACCAGGTCGCCGTAGCGCGCAACATAACCGAGAGCGGGTAAGTCGTGGTCGGTACGGTCGATGAGGGTGCGGCCGAAATGGCCGCGACGCGAAACATGGATCTGATTGATCTGTGTTGCGGCGATTGGCCACGCCGCAATCGACTCGAGAATCTGGCGGCTGCCATAGGACAGCGCAATGGAACGCGGATCACGCGCGCTTTGCTCTGCGGTTCGCGCATCGATTAACAGGATGCGTGATGTGGCGGTTCCGCGTAGGGCGAGCAGCGCAGCCAGGCTGAGGCCGACCGGCCCGGCCCCGCAAATGGCAATATCAAAATCGGTTTGCACGCCTCAGGCCTTCATCACGGCTTCGATGTCAGCTACGGTTTTTGGCGCCGCTGCGCTCAGGATATGCACGCCGTCCGGTGTAATCAGCGCATCGTCTTCGATGCGGATGCCGATGTTCCAGTATTGTTCCGGTACGCCTTCCGCCGGCCGCACATAAATACCCGGCTCGACGGTCAGCACCATGCCCGCTTGCAAGGTGCGCCATGGACGGTCGGTTCCATTCAGATAGGCGTCGCGGTAATCGCCGACGTCATGCACATCCATGCCCAGCCAGTGCCCGGTGCGATGCATGTAGAACTGGTTGTAGGCACGGCTAGCGATGGCGTCTTCGAGCGAGCCGACCTTGTCCTTGTCCAGCAGGCCGGTATCGAGCATTCCTTGCGTCAGTACCCTGACGGCCGCTTCATGTCCATCCATGAAGCGTTTGCCGGGAGCGGTTTCCGCAATGGCGGCCGTCTGAGCGGCCAGCACCAGTTCGTACAATTCTTTCTGCGGTCCGGTGAATTGGCCGTTGGCGGGGAAGGTGCGCGTGATGTCTGAGGCGTAGCTGTCGAGTTCGCATCCGGCATCGATCAGGACCAGATCGCCATCCTTCAATTCGGCGTCGCCGGCGCGGTAATGCAGTACGCAGGCGTTGGTCCCGGTCGCAACGATCGACCCGTAGGCCGGAAACTGCGCGCCGTTGGTACGGAATTCGTGCAGGATTTCTGCTTCGAGATGGTATTCGCGCAAGCCGGGCTTTGCGATGCGCATTGCGCGGCGATGCGCGGCCGCGGCGATATCCGCCGAACGCTGCATGATGGCGATTTCGCCGGCATCTTTTTTGAGGCGCATCTCATCGAGCAATACCTGCACATCGTAGGCGGCCGCCGGTGCCACGACGCCGGCGCGCGATTGGGCACGCACGCCTTGCAGCCAGTTTTGAACCTGTGCATCGAGTTTGTCGCTGGTGCCAAGCGCATAAAACAAGGCCGGCGCATTTGCCATCAATTTCGGTAATTCGGTATCGAGCGCCTCGATCGCATAGGCCGCGTCGAAACCGAAAGTACTGCGCGCTGCTTCGGGGCCGTAGCGGAAGCCGTCCCAGATTTCGCGCTCCATGTTTTTTTCGCGACAGAATAGAATCGACTGGTGCTGCTGCTCGCCGCAAACCAGCACGATGACCGCCTCCGGTTCGGTGAAGCCGGACAGGTAGTAGAAATAGCTGTCGTGACGATACGGGTAGTCCGCATCGCGATTGCGCATCACTTCTGGTGCGGTGGGAATGATGGCAACACCGCCGCCCTTCGCCTGCATTTGCCGGAGCAGCGCCGTACGGCGATCGGCGTAGGAGTTCATGATGGTTTCCCTGTCAATGGTGCATTCAATTCGGCCAGGCGTTCGGCAGTGCCGACATCGGTCCAGTCGCCGCGATACAGCTCGCCGCCGACTTGCCCGCGCGCGGCATACTCGCGCAGCAGCGGCGCCAGCTTGGCAGATTCGCCAGGGCTGACGCCATCGAACATTGATGGGCGATACACCCCGATGCCGGAAAACGTATAGCGCGGCTCGCCTTCGTTGGCGATGGAAAAGCTGTTCAATGCAAAGTCTCCACCGGGATTGTGCGCCGGGTTCTTGACCAAGTACAACCAGGCGACGTCGCGCTGATCGAGCGGCCGCGGATTGCCCCAGACATCGTTATCCGCCAGCACATCCTTTACTTGTCCAAAATCGAAGTGGGGGCAGTAAATGTCGGCTGCAAGGGCGAGGAATGCTTCGTCGCCAAGAAGATGTCGCGCCTGTGCGATGCCGCCCGCGGTTTCCAGCGCGGTGTTTTCCGCTGAATATCGTATGGAGGCACCGAACTGCTCGCCGCTGCCAAGCGTTTCTTCGATCATGTGGCCGAGATGCGCATGATTGATGACGATGTCGGTAATGCCGGCGCGCACCAGATGCAGGATATGCCAGACGATCAGCGGCCGGCCGCGCACTTTCAGCAGCGGCTTGGGGCAGCTATCGGTCAGCGGGCGCATGCGCTCGCCGCGGCCGGCAGCGAAAATCATCGCTTTCATGTCGTGTGTTCTTGCCTTAAATGGATGGACGGCGAACGCCGTCAAAAGGTATAGCCCACCTGTGGCGTCTTGGCCTCCAGTTCATCCAGCAATTTCACCAGCGGCGCCAGTTCCTTGTAGCGATAGGCGACCTTGCGCGTGTACTCCATCACCAGCGGCAGGTTCTTCAGATAGCCGTCCTTGCCGTCACGATGGTATAGACGCGCAAAAATGCCCAGGACTTTCAGATGACGTTGCAGGCCCATGAATTCGAAGTCACGATAAAAGGCATCAATATCCGGGTTGACCGGCAATCCGGCCTTGCGCGCGAGCTCCCAATAACGGATCGCCCAATCAAGCACGATTTCTTCATCCCACTGCACATAAGCATCGCGCAGCAGCGACACCAGATCGTAGGTAATTGGTCCGTAGACCGCATCCTGAAAATCCAGAATGCCAGGATTGCCTTCTGCCAGCACCATCAGATTGCGCGAGTGATAGTCGCGATGCACATAGACCTGCGGTTGAGCCAGATTATTGGCAAGCAGAAGCTCGAACACCTGATTCAGCGCTGCGCTTTGCTTGTCCGACATCGTGATGCCTAGATGCTTGCCGACATACCACTCGGGAAACAACATCAGCTCGCGCGACAGCAATGCGCGATCGTATTCAGGCAGGACATCCGGCTGGCTGTGCGCTTGCAGCTGTACCAGCGCAGCGATGGCGTCCAGATACAGCTTATGCGCGTTGTCCGGCGTCAGTAACTGCAGGTAGGTGGTCGAGCCGAGATCCGAGAGCAGCAGGAAGCCGTGTTCGACATCGCGTGCGAGGATGGCTGGCACGGAGACACCGGTAGCGGCGAACAAATCCGCCACATGGATGAAAGGACGCACATCTTCATGCGGTGGTGGCGCATCCATCACGATGTAACTCTCGTCGTCGGCGCCGTCGACCCGAAAGTAACGGCGGAAGCTGGCGTCGGCGGACGCGGGACGCAATGAGTCGAGCTTCATGGCGGGCGACGGCAATGAAGCCAGCCATTGCGTGAGTGCGTGCAGGCGGGTATCGCTTGTGGAATCGGTAGAACGAGATGAAGACATGAAACGGTCCGGCAATCGGTTTGTAGGGGAAGAGTTCCCATATAATAAGGGATTAAATTCCAAAAATCGCCAGCGATGGTATCCAAAATTCTATTTTCATGACCTGGCTTTTCCTCTCCCGTCGATCGCAGCGTCTGGTAACGGTCATGACTGCGGCGTTTGCCGTCGGCTCGATGCCGCATGTTGTATCAGCGCAGACTACGTTGGCTCAGCCTGCTGCCAAGTCGTCGGCGGCTGACGACAGCGAGGCACCGACGGAAGTCAGTGCGGAACAAATGACCGGACGCCCCGATCGTGAGCTTTTCCTCGATCGCAATGTCGAGATCACGCGCGGCGAGACGACCATCAATGCCGACCACGGCACCTACTGGATCGTGGAGGATGAAGTGGAAGCCAACGGCAATGTGCGCATGACGCGCTTTGGCGACCGCTATACCGGCGACAAGATGCGCCTGAAAATCGATACCGGCGAAGGCTACGCGCTCAATCCGACCTTTCACTTGAAAGCAACCAACGGCCAGGGACAGGCTGATCGCATCGACTTCATCTCGCAGGATCAGGCTGATATTACCGACGGTACCTACAGCACCTGCGAAGGCCCGGATCCAGACTGGTACCTGAAGTCGAATACTATGTCACTGGACAAGGGGCGCGATGTCGGCACGGCTGGCACGACCATCGTGTATTTCAAGGATGTGCCCATCATCGGCACGCCTTATATGTCCTTCCCTTTGTCCGACGCGCGCAAATCGGGTTTCCTGCCGCCTAGTATCGGCACCAGCAGCAAGGGCGGCCTGGAAGTGGCAGTGCCCTATTATTTCAATATCGCGCCGAACCGCGACTTCACCTTTACGCCGGACTACATCGCACGCCGCGGCCTGCAACTGGGTGGCGACGGGCGTTATCTTGGACAGAATTACGCCGGTGAAACGAAGTTCGAGTATCTGAATAACGATGCGCAAACCGGCACCGAGCGCTATTCGTATACGACGGTGCACCAGCAGCGTCTGACGTCACGCTTGCAGTTCGGCTGGAATATCAGCGGCGCTTCCGACGATGAATATCCGGACGATTTTTCCCGCAATCTGGCGACCAGCACTAACCGTCTGCTGCTGCGCGACATACACGCATCCTATTCCGGCGATTTTTGGACGGCGACCGCGCGCGCATCCAGCTATCAAGTGCTGCAGGATGAAAACTCGCCGATCACGCGGCCTTACGACCGTTTGCCGCAAGTCACCTTGCAGGCTGGACGCTACGATGTCGGCGGTTTCGACTGGTCTGCAACCGCGCAGGCGACCGAGTTCTGGCATCCCGATTTTGTGCGCGGCGATCGCTTTGTCCTGAACCCCAAGATTTCCTATCCGATCGTACGACCCGGCTATTTCATCACGCCGAAGCTGTCGCTGAACGCGACCGGGTACAACCTCGAACACAACGCGGCGGAATTTAACAACGGGATAGCTTACGATTCGAATCCTGGCTACGTCCTGCCGACCTTCTCGCTCGACAGCGGTCTGATTTTTGAACGCGAAACCAGTTTCCTTGGCGATGGTGCAACCCAGACGCTGGAGCCGCGCCTGTTCTATGTAAGAACGCCGTATCGCAATCAGGACGGCATCCCTGCCTTTGATACGGCGCTGGCTGATCTGAGTTTTGCGCAAATTTTCAGCGAAAACCGGTTTATCGGCTACGACCGAGTAAGCGACGCGGATCAGTTGACGCTGGCCATGGTGTCGCGCTTCCTCGAACCGAGTGGTGCCGAGCGCATGCGCGTCGCTTTCGGTCAGCGCTTTTATTTCGAGGACCAGCGCGTCACGATGCCGGGAGCGGCACCAAACAAGGACAGCAATTCCGACTTTCTCGCATCTTTCGAGCTAAAGGTGTCCGATCAGCTAAGCACGGAAGCCAATCTGCAATACAGCGCGACGCAAAATACCGTGAGCCGCGCCAATTACGGCGTTAGCTGGCGGCCTGAGCCGAAGAAGGTGCTGAACCTGACTTATCGCATCGACAAGCCGAATGCGCTGAAGCAGATTGACCTGTCGGGACAATGGCCGCTAGGCGATCGTTGGTACGGAGTTGGTCGCATCAATTACTCGTTGCCCAACGATTACGCGGAGTTGCCCGGCTACGTCGCGACTACCTTGACGCCACCAAAGAGCGGCCTGTCGGAAGGTTTGCTTGGTCTCGAGTACAAGGCCGATTGCTGGATTTTCCGCATTGTCGCGCAACGCGTGCCGACTTCGACTGGCGAAGCAAACTCCACGCTGTTCTTCCAGCTCGAGCTGAGCGGCTTGACCAGACTGGGCTCCGATCCGATGATGGCTCTGCGCCGCAATGTCCCTGGCTATCAAACCTTGAGCAACGCCCCCAACGCCAACGAATGAGTTGATCGATCCATATGAATAATGTTCGTCTCCCGTCTATGTTCCAACGATTGATTCGACAAGCGCGAAACCTCGCGATGCTGCTCGGAATGTTCTTTTGCATGCTGCAAGGCGCGCAAGCCCAGGCGCCGCGCGCCGCAGAAAAGCCGCAGCTGGTGGATGCAATTCTGGTCGTCGTCAATAACGATGTGATCACGCAGCGTGAATTTCTCGCGCGCTTGAAATCGATCGAAGAGCGCCTGCAGAAGCAGGGTGGCGCGATGCCGCCGCGAGCACAATTGCAGCGCCAGTTGCTGGAGCGCATGATCGTCGAAAAGGCGCAACTGCAGGCGGCGAAGGAGCAGGGCATACGTGTTGATGACAGCGTGCTGGATCGCGCAATTGCCCGTATCGCCGACCAGAACAAGCTGACGGTTCCCGAGTTCCGCAAGCAGCTCGAAGCGGATGGCATGGTGTACTCAAAATTCCGCGAGGAAATTCGCAACGAGATCATGATGCAACGCCTGCGCGAACGCGAAGTCGACAACAAGATTCAGGTGTCCGATGCCGAAATCGACAACTACCTCGCCGCGCAGAATGACAAGGGTGGCGAGGTGCCGCAGGAGCTCGATATTGCGCAAATCCTGATCCGTGTGCCAGAAAATGCGAGCGCGGAACAACTGGCCGAAAGGAAAAAACGCGCGGAAGAAGTTGTCCAGCAATTGAATGCCGGCGGTGACTTCGCAAAGCTGGCCGCTGCCTATTCCGACGGCACTGACGCGTTGAGCGGCGGCGATCTCGGCTGGCGCACGACGGATCGCCTGCCGCAATTGTTTGTCGATGCGACGGCAAATTTACAGCAAGGCCAAGTGGCGCCGATCGTGAAAAGCGCGAATGGCTTCCATGTTCTCAAGCTGCTCGGCCGGCGCACGCAAAGCGTGATGCGCGGCGCACCGGCTGCGGACGCCAATGCGCCGGTCGCCGTCAAGCAGACGCGCGTTAGTCATATCCTGATCAAGGTTAATCAGGTCGTGTCGGAGGCGGATGCGTTGCGCAAGCTAACCGACATCAAGCAGCGGATTGACAATCATGCGGCAAGCTTTGAAGACATGGCGCGCCTGTATTCGAACGATCTATCGGCTTCCAAGGGCGGCGATCTGGGCTGGGTTTATCCGGGCGACACGGTGCCGGAGTTCGAGCGCGCGATGGATGCCTTGCCGGTCGGTCAGGTCAGCGATCCGATCAAATCGCCGTTCGGCTATCACCTGATCCTGGTCAAGGAGCGCAAGACGGATGACGTATCGCAGGAGCGCCAGCGCCAGGCTGCGCGTCAGGCGATACGCGAGCGCAAGCTGGAAGAGGCTACCCAGGACTGGCTGCGCCAGCTGCGCGATCGTGCCTATGTCGAATATCGCGTGGACGACGCGCGGTAATGAACGGCGTGCACAACGTCCGTCCTTCCACCGGTCGGTCCCGGCATGTCGGCGGCTGACTGCATCGCAAGACGTCCGACGATCGCCATTACCTGTGGCGAGCCGGCCGGAATCGGGCCTGAGATTTCCTTGCGCGCGGCTTGCGAGTTGCGTGCCGATATCAACAGTATCCTGATCGGCGATGCCAGCTTTCTTGCGATGGCCGCCGCGGAGATCAATCCGGCAATTGAGTTATCCGCCTTATCGTGGCAATCGGTGTGTGCAGACGGCTTGCCGAATTTTTCGCGTGACCGGATTGCCGTTATCGATTGTCCGCTCGCGGCACCTGTAGTGCCGGGCAAGCTCGATGCGCGCAACGGCCGCTACGTGCTGCAGACACTCGATATCGCCATCGAAGGTGCGCAGAAGAAATGGTTCGACGCAATTGTCACCGCGCCGCTGCAAAAGAGCACGATTAACGATGCTGGAGTGCCGTTTACCGGTCACACCGAATACCTAGCTGAAAAAACGCAAACCCCGCAAGTTGTGATGATGCTGGCCACCAATGCGACGCCGCAGCCACTACGTGTGGCGCTGGTGACCACGCATCTGCCGTTGAAGGACGTGGCCGCCGCAATTAGTTTTGAGCGCGTATTGGGCATCATCGACATCGTCCACGCCGACCTGCAGCAGAAGTTCGGTTTGAGCCATCCGCGCATTCTTGTTACAGGCCTCAATCCTCACGCGGGCGAGGGTGGTTATCTGGGGCGCGAGGAGATCGATATCATTACACCGGCGCTGGAAGCGGCGCGCGCAAAGGGTATCGATGCGCAGGGTCCGTTCCCGGCCGATACGCTGTTCCAGCAGAAATATCTGGCGCATGCCGACTGCGTACTGGCGATGTACCACGATCAGGGCTTGCCGGTGCTGAAGCATGCGAGCTTCGGCCTCGGTGTCAATATCACGCTGGGCTTGCCTATCATCCGTACTTCCGTCGATCACGGCACTGCACTCGACCTAGCGGTGGAAGGCTACGGTCACGCCGACCACGGCAGCATGATAGAAGCGATCCGCGTCGCCGCGCAGATGGCGCGTGCGTCGTCGCGTGAGTTGCCTACTACTTAAGCCTATGCCGCGCCGTCGGCAGACTGTACATTGATGAAACACATTCCCCGCAAGCGATTCGGCCAGAACTTCCTTACCGATGAGGTGGTACTGCACGACATCATCCGAGCCATTGACCCCAAGGCGGACGACACGATGGTGGAAATCGGTCCCGGTCTGGCGGCAATGACGAATCTTCTGCTCGATGCAGTTGCGCAGTTGCATGTGGTGGAACTTGATCGTGATCTGGTCGAGCGCCTAAAGAAGAAGTTTCCGCCGGAGCGACTGGTGGTGCATTCAGCCGATGCCTTGCAATTCGATTTTTCAGCGCTCCCTGTGCCGAGCGGGAAGAAACTGCGCGTGGTTGGCAACCTGCCGTACAACATTTCCAGCCCTTTGCTGTTTCACCTCGCGACCATTGCGCCGCAGGTACAGGACCAGCATTTCATGCTGCAGAAGGAAGTGGTCGAACGCATGGTGGCCGAACCGGGCGGCAAAGCGTACGGACGCCTGTCCGTCATGTTGCAATGGCGTTATTACATGGAATTGATGTTCGTAGTGCCGCCGCAGGCATTCGATCCGCCGCCGCAGGTCGATTCCGCGATCGTGCGCATGATTCCGCTCGCGCACCCGCTGCCTTGTGATGTGCGGAAGCTAGAGCAAGTGGTGCAGAAGGCCTTTTCGCAAAGACGCAAAGTCATACGCAACTGCCTGGCCGGTATGTTCACCGAGGCCGATCTGGTCGACGCCGGCATCGATCCGCAACTGCGTCCTGAAGCGATTGCGCTCGAACACTACGTTTCGCTGGCAAACCGCCTCTAGTTCTGCTCGCCGGCAGGAAAATTCCGAACGGCATAAAATCGTGCCTTGTCATTTACCGCACGGGACCTTCATATGCGCTTACTTCACACGATGCTACGTGTCGGCGATCTGCAACGTTCGATCGACTTCTACACCAAGGTGCTCGGCATGACGCTGCTGCGCAAGACCGACAATCCGGAATACCAATACACGCTGGCGTTCGTCGGCTACGGCAGCAATCCGGACCACGCGGAACTGGAGCTGACATACAACTATGGCGTTGATCACTATGACATGGGCAGCGCCTATGGGCATATCGCAATTGGCGTCCCGGATGCGTACAAGGCTTGCGAGGACGTGAAGGCAGCCGGCGGCAACGTTACGCGCGAAGCAGGCCCCGTAAAGGGCGGAAAGACGGTCATCGCATTTGTCACCGATCCGGACGGCTACAAGGTCGAGCTGATTGAGCGTAAAGAATAGCAGTTCAAAAAGCGACGATGCAAAAGGAACGGGCCGACAAGCGGCCCGTTCCTTTTTGTTCAGCGCTTTGAGACCCGTCAGAAAATCGGCAGCGTCTCCGGCGCGTGGTCGCGCAAGGCCTTCTTGGCCGCTTCGAATTCGGGAAAGATAGACTGTACTGTCGCCCAGAAACGTGGGCTGTGATTCATCTCGCGCAGATGCGACAGCTCGTGCGCAATCACATAGTCGATCAGCGGCAAGGCGAAATGAATCAGCCGCCAATTGAGGCGGATACGCCCGTCGGCCGTGCATGATCCCCATTGCGTTCTTGCCGACGACAATGCGAACGAGTGGTAGCTGACGTCCAGTTTGTCGGCATACAGCGGCAGGCGCTCGGCAAAGATGCGCCTGGCTTCCAGTTGCAGCCAGGATTGCACACGATCCTTCAATTGCTGTTCACTCGCATCGGCCGGCAGGCTAACCGTCAACTGCTGGGCCTGCGCATCCCATTCAATGCCGGCGACCTGCGTTGCCCGGATGCGAAGAATGATGTCATTGCCCAGATATGGCAATTTTCCGCCGTCTATCCATTGCATCTGCGGCAGCAGCCGGCGTGCGGAGCGTTCGCGGCGCTCATTAAGTTTGTTGAAAATCCAGCGCTGTTTTTCGCGAATGGCACTGTCGATTTCTACCAGCGTCACCCACTTGGGCGCGGTAATGCGCAAGCCATCGTCATCAATCATGAAACCGATCGAGCGGCGCTTTGAGCGCACCAGTGCGTAATCCAGCGTATGTTCGTTGATGCGAATACGGCGTTTACCTTGTGCGATCAAGGTCGATGCTTCGTTGCCGGTAGCCGGTGGCTGCGGCGCCAACGCAGTTGGTGTCAGCGTCGGCGCAGGATGATCGACCTTGGGCTGCGAAGAAAAATCCGAGGAAAAAAAGTCGAGTTGCAGCGCGAGCTGTTGCGGGTCGGGTGATGTATGGCGAAGCAGCTTCAAGGTCGGCGTTCCGCTAGGCTTGTTGCGATCTATCGGCAGGATAGGCGTGCGGTGAAATCACGCGCATTTCGGATTCTATCCAATTTTCCACCAGCTGCATCAATTCGACCGCGTTCAGCCCGTCCGGTGAGATCGGCTTGCCTATCGATACGGTGATCAGACCGGGCTGCTTGATGAAGGCATTGCGCGGCCAGCATTCGCCGGCATTCAGCGCAATCGGTACCACCGGTGTCCGCGTTTCGACTGCCAGACGTGCACCACCGCCCTTGTACTTGCCGCGCTGTCCGACGGGAATACGGGTCCCTTCCGGGAACATGATGATCCACTGGCCATCCTTCAGCCGTTGTCTGCCTTCACGCGCGACCTGTGCAAACGCATCCTTGCCGTTCTTGCGGTCGATCGGAATCATACGCAATAGTGCCAATGCCCAGCCGAATAGCGGAATGTAAATCAGCGACTTCTTCAGTACGAAGATCAGCGGGCGCGGCATTTTCCACAACAGGAAAATCGTTTCCCACGCGGACTGGTGTTTGGACAGCAGGATTACAGGCTGGTCCGGTAGGTTTTCCATGCCCTTGACCTGGTAGCGGATGCCGCACAGCACCTTCGCCAGCCAGATGATGAACATGTTCCAGCGTGAAGTGACGTAGTAGCGCGTCGTATAGGGAAAGGGCGCGGCCAGAAAGCAGACGCAGGCCCACACTACCGTGGCGATGAACATGATCACGGCAAACAGCAGTGAGCGTAAAAACAGATTGAAGCGTGACATCGGTTCTCCAGCGGCGGCGCATGCGCACCGCCTTGTTGTTCTTATGCCGAAATACCGGCGGGCGGCAATTTCAGTATTTCGTCGACCACCGCTGCCAGGTTCGGGAAGGTCAGGGTACCGGGCGGCAGGCCGCCTTTCTCGCAAGTCTTTTCGCCTTTCCCGGTCAGTACCAGATAAGGCTTGCAGCCAACCATGAAGCCTGCCTGTAAGTCGCGCAGCGAATCGCCGACAGTCGGCACGCCTTTCAGGTGGACTTCGAAGCGCTTGGCGATGGAATGCAGCATACCGGCCTTCGGCTTACGGCAGTCGCAATTGTCGTCCGCTGCATGCGGGCAGAAAAACACCGCATCGATTTCGGCGCCAACCGCTTGCGCCGCCGCATGCATTTTTTGATGGATTGCGTTCAGCGTCATGATGTTGAACTTGCCGCGCGCGATGCCGGACTGGTTGGTCGCGACCACCACGCGATAATCAGCCTGGTTCAACCTGGCAATCGCTTCCAGTGAGCCCGGGATGGCAATCCACTCGTCCGGTGATTTGATGAAATTGTCGGAATCGTAGTTAATGACGCCATCGCGATCCAGAATGACCAGTTTCATCGCCGCTCCCCGTTCAGCTCGCTAGTTTCGACAGGTCTGCCACGCGATTCATCGCCTGATGCAGCGTGGCCAACAGGCCCAGCCGATTGTTGCGCAGCGCCGTATCCTCCGCATTGACCATGACGCCATCGAAGAAGGCGTCGACTGGCGCCTTCAGTGCGGCCAGCGCCTGCAGCGAGGCGGTATAGTCGCCGCGTTCGAAGGCAGCGTCGGCTTGCGGCTTGACGCCGGCGAGCGTTTGGTTCAACGCGACTTCTGCCGCTTCCTTCAGCAAGGCTGCATCGACTTGCACTACCACATCGCCTTCGACCTTTTTCAGGATGTTGCCCACGCGCTTGTTGGCGGCGGCAAGACTTTCCGCTTCAGGCAGGGTGGCAAAGGCACGCACGGCGGCTAAACGATCGGCGACGTCCACCAGCTTCTGCGGTTGCAGAGCCAGCACGGCGTCGATTTCCTGCGCGCTATAGCCCTGCTCGCGCAAGGTATTGGCCAGCCGATCAAAAATGAAATTCAACAACGCTGCACGATGTTCCGCCGAAAGGCCGTTGAAGGACTGTGCTGAAGCATCAATCAATTCATTAATGCCGACATCGAGCTTGCCTTCGATCAGCATACGAATGATGCCGAGCGCATGACGGCGCAAAGCAAAAGGGTCCTTGTCGCCGGACGGTACCTGGCCGATGCTGAACATGCCGACCAGCGTTTCGAGCTTGTCGGCCAGCGCAACGGTGACGCCGACAGGATTGCGCGGCAATTCGTCGCCGGCAAAACGCGGCTTGTAGTGATCCTCGATGGCATCGGCAACCGTTGCGGGCAGCTTATCGTGCAGCGCGTAGTAACGGCCCATGATGCCTTGTAGCTCCGGGAATTCGCCGACCATGTCAGTCAGCAAATCGGCTTTCGCAAGTTGCGCTGCCGTATCCGCCTGCTGTGCATCGACGCCCAGCTTTGCTGCAATTGCCTTCGCAATCGCACGTACGCGCTCCACGCGCTCACCCTGCGTGCCTAATTTGTTGTGATAGACCACCTTGCCAAGACCGTCGATACGCGAACGCAACGTCTTCTTCCGATCCTGATCGAAGAAGAATTTGGCATCGGCCAGACGTGGGCGCACCACGCGTTCGTTGCCGCCAATGACAGCGCTCGGGTCGGCAGGGCGAATGTTCGAGACGATCAGGAACTTGTTCGACAGCTTGCCGCTTGCATCGAGCAGCGGAAAGTATTTCTGGTTGGCTTTCATCGTCAGAATCAGGCATTCCTGTGGCACGTCGAGGAAGCTTTCCTCGAATTGGCCGACCAGCACGTTCGGACGTTCGACCAGGCCGGTCACTTCGTCGAGCAATGCATCATCTTCAATCGGCTTCAGATTGTTGCCAGCCTTGGCGGCTGCCTCTTGCAATTGCCGTGCGATCTCTGTGCGGCGTTCAGCGAAAGCGGCGATGACGGCACCTTCCTTCGCCAGCTGCGCCGCGTAAGTATCGGCATCGCGAATGAAGACGGGATCGATGCCGGCTTCGAAGCGGTGGCCGTGCGTGGTGCTGCCTGCCTGCAGGCCAAGCACCGATACGGGCACTACGTCGGCACCGTACAGTGCGACCAGACCGTGCGCCGGGCGCACGAAGTTAACCGACTCCCAGCCGTCGGCCAGTTGGTAGGTCATGACCTTGGGGATCGGTAATTTCGACAGTGTTTCTTCCAGTGCCTTTTGCAAGCCTTCGGCCAGCGTTGCACCTTCCACCACGCTATTGAAAAACAGCACATCGGTCTTGCCGTCCGACTCGCGTTTGAGTCCGGCGACGGCAGATTCATCCGCGCCCAGCGCATTCAACTTCTTCAGCAGTGCAGGCGTTGCCTTGCCATCGGCACCCAAGCCAACCGAGGCCGGCATTAACTTTTGCGATACCTGCCGGTCGTCTGCCTGATCGCTGACGGCAGTGATGTGAACGCCGAGCCGGCGCGGCGATGCGTATTGCGTCAGCACGCTGCTCTTGTCCAGCAAACCTTGCGATTGCAGCGAGGCGTACAGTGTTTGCGCGAAGGCCTCGCCAATTTTCTTCAGTGCCTTTGGTGGCAGCTCTTCGACAAATAGTTCGACGAGCAGATTGCGGGTATCCATGCTCATGCCGCTTCCTTCTCGATCTGGGCCAGCACTTCCGCGGCATGTTCTGGTTTTGCCATCGGAAAGCCGAGGCGGGCGCGGCTGTCGAGATAGCTTCTCGCAACGCTGCGCGCGAGATTGCGGATGCGGCCGATGTAGGCGGCACGTTCAGTAACCGAAATGGCCCCGCGCGCATCGAGCAGGTTGAAGGTGTGCGCAGCCTTCAGCACCTGTTCATAGGCCGGCAGTGCCAGCTGGTTGTCCATCAGGTGCAGCGCCTGCTTTTCGTGTGCGCCGAACGCAGTGAACAGGAATTCGGCATCGCTGTGCTCGAAGTTGTAGGTCGATTGCTCGATCTCATTCTGTTTGTAGACGTCGCCGTAAGTCAGCTTTTTGCCATCCTTGCTTTCGGTCCACGTCAGGTCATACACATTATCCACGCCCTGCAGATACATCGCGAGACGCTCCAGACCGTAGGTGATTTCGCCGGTGATTGGCTTGCAGTTGATGCCGCCAACTTGCTGGAAATACGTGAACTGCGTGACTTCCATGCCGTTCAGCCAGACTTCCCAGCCCAGACCCCACGCGCCAAGCGTTGGATTTTCCCAATCGTCTTCAACGAAACGGATGTCGTTCTGCTTCAGATCGAAGCCCAGCGCTTCCAGCGAACCGAGATAAAGCTCGAGAATGTTTTCTGGCGCGGGCTTCAGCACTACCTGGTACTGGTAGTAGTGCTGCAGGCGGTTCGGGTTTTCGCCATAGCGGCCGTCCTTCGGACGGCGCGACGGTTGTACGTAGGCAGCGCGCCACGGTTCGGGGCCGATCGCGCGCAGGAAGGTTGCCGTGTGCGAGGTGCCGGCGCCGACTTCCATGTCGTACGGCTGCAGCAGTGCGCAACCCTGCGCGTCCCAGTATTTCTGGAGCGTCAGAATGATCTGTTGGAATGTGAGCATCGTGATTTGAATTCGCCGCTCATCGAAGCGGCGAACGGGAGGTCTTTGAAACCCCAGATTTTAACCGGTTTTGCCCACGCTTCTACGATTTGCGGGCGAGGACGCGTGCAGCCAGCAGAAGCGCCAGTGCGAGCAATACGATGCTGGCATTACCGAACCGGACATAAGGCGTCAGTCCCCGATAGCCCTGCACGGAGGTGGTCAGCACCGCGCGTTCGAACGGTCTCAGTTGCGCGATGACCTTGCCTTTTGGATCGACCACCGCCGTTGCGCCGGTATTGGTCGCCCGCAGCATCGGACGGCCGGTTTCGATTGCGCGCATTTGCGAGATTTGCAGATGCTGCGGGAGCGCGATCGAATCACCGAACCAGGCGATGTTCGACATGTTCAGCAGCATGGTCGCAACCGGGCTGCCGGCGGCGGCGCTGTTACGCAGCTGGCCGGCGATTTCCTCGCCGAACAAGTCTTCGTAGCAAATGTTCGGCAACACCCATTGGTCGCGCACATCGAATGGCACTTGCAACGCCGCGCCGCGCGTGAAGTCGCCGAGCGGTATGCGCATCATGTCGACAAACCAGCGAAAGCCGAACGGGATGAATTCGCCGAAGGGCACCAGGTGATGCTTGTCATAGCGATAGATGGCTGCGGCTTCGCGCGCGGTGCCAGGTGCGATACCGAGCACACTGTTGGCGTATTGTCGCGGTCCGTCGCTGACCGGTACACCGATCGCAAGGTGGCTATTGGTCGCGCTAGCAAACACGGACAGACGCGGCAGGTAATCTTCGGGCAACTGGTTGGCAAGCAGCGGCAGCGCGGTTTCCGGTGTGGCGATCAAGTCCGCTGGCGCGGCGCGGATCATGTCTTCATACAGCGTTAAGGTCTGGTTTGCCTGTTCAGGGTCGAACTTCATTTCCTGCGGCACGTTGCCCTGCAGCAGGCGAACCGAGATCGGTCCACCATTCGGCGCGGTCCAGTCGATTTGCCGCAGACCGAGACCTGTCAGTGCAATGGCGGCAAGCACAAAGAGCGGCATCACGCGTCTGCGTTGCGCCGTACGTCTTTGCAGCGCCATCGCTAGACAAGCGCTGGACAAGGCGGCCAGCCAGCCGACTCCGTACACGCCGAACACGGGCGCGAATCCTGCAAGCGGGCTATCCGTATGAGCATAGCCGGTACTTACCCACGGAAAACCGGTGAACAGCCAGCCGCGCAACCATTCAGCCAATACCCACAAGGCCGGCAATACGAGTAGCAAAGCGCCCGATATGGAGGTGTGGCGGCTTTGCCGCAGCCAGGTAGCAAAGCCCGCAACGGCAGCGACAAAGCCGCCGAGATATAGCGCGAGCAGCACCACAGCAAGCGCCGCCATCGCGGATGGCATGCCGCCGTAGTCGTGCATGCTGATGTACAGCCAGTGAACGCCGCATACTGACCAGCCGAAACCGAATAGCCAGCCGATCGCCACCGACGAACGGATTTTGGTTGCGCCATTCAACAAATGAAAGAGCAGAGCCAGCGTCAGAATTTGTAGCGGCCACCAGCCAAACGGTGCAAAGGCAAACACGTTCAGGGCGCCGGCACCCAGCGCGATGATGGACACCGGCAGGGAGGAAAGTGCACGAAGAGCAGAGATTTTCACGCGAGCTGGTTGCGTTCAGCGCCGGCTACGGGCGTACGGACTTTACTGGTCGGCAGCATCGTTTGCTTCTGCCGCAGGCAGTTTTTCAACCAGCAGCACGTGAATCTGGCGCGCATCGGCGCGCAGGATTTCGAAGCGCAGTCCTTCGATTTCCAAAATTTCGCTCTTGTGCGGCACGCGCGCGAGGTGATCGATGACGAAGCCGCCTATCGTATCGACGTCCGCATTGCTCAGATCGGTAGCCAGCGCTTCGTTGAACTGCGTGAGTTCGGTCAGCGCCTTGACGCGCCAGCGCGGGCCATAAGGGCCGGCCTTCACTGCCAGGATATTGTCGTCCACATCGTCGAAATCGTATTCGTCCTCGATATTGCCGACGATCTGCTCCAGCACA
>Ga0310811_10001393_pt1 | contig 30581 bp, 26 predicted proteins | sample YCmetagenome_FD_207642 | JGI IMG/M metagenome (GOLD analysis project Ga0310811, IMG submission 207642) | Soil microbial communities from experimental microcosm in Duke University, North Carolina, United States - YC | ecosystem: Engineered > Artificial ecosystem > Soil microcosm > Unclassified ...
GCGGCGTCATCATCGCCACCGACATGTTCGGCGGCACCCCCTGCAACCTGGCATTGACCCTGCTGGAAAAAGGCAAGATCGAGGTGCTGGCGGGCGCCAATCTTCCCAGCCTGATCAAGCTGATCGACATCCGCGCCAAGCTTCCGCTGGAACAGGCGGTAAAGGAGGCGATCGAGGCGGGCCGCAAATATATGCGCGCCGGCAGCGCGGACCTGGCGTGATGGCCGGATGAGTCGGAAACTCTCGGCCCGGGTCATCATCCCCAACAAGCGCGGCCTGCACGCCCGCGCCAGCGCCAAGATCGTTGAAGCCGCGGCGCGTTTTCAATCCCAGATTCATGTCATCAAGGACGGGACCGCAGTCGACGGCCGCTCCATCATGGGATTGATGATGCTGGCCGCCTCCATCGGATCGCAGGTCGAGATCACCACCGAAGGCCCGGACGCCGACGAAGCCATGAAGGCGATCCTGGCATTGGTTGAGGCAAAGTTTGGAGAAGAATGATCGCGCCGCTTTGCGGCGCGATCATTCTGCCAAGGGCGGCCTCGCGACAGCGTCTTAGGCCGCCCGCGGCAGGAAGAGGAATCTCAGATTGACTCTTCCCCTCGCCGCTCTCGTCCTGTTTGCCGCGCTGCTTCATGCATCCTGGAATGCCGTCCTGAAAGGCGGCGGTGACGGGCTTTGGACCATGACGGTCATGGGCATCGCCACCAGCATCGCTTGCGCCTTTGCCACATTGTTCCTGCCGGTGCCGGCCGCGGCCAGCTGGCCTTACATCGCCGGTTCGTCGCTGCTGCATGTCGGCTACAACGCATTTCTGATCCGCGCCTATCGCGGTGGCGATTTCGGAAGCGCTTACCCTATCGCACGCGGTTCTTCTCCATTGCTGGTGACGCTCGGCGCGGCGCTGACCGTGAAAGAATGGCCGCTCTGGTCCGGCGCAGCCGGCATCCTGCTGGTCAGCGGCGGCATCATTTCTCTGGCGTTTCGCGGCCGCCGGTTGCCGGAAGCCGGCATCTTCTATGCGCTGGGAACCGGAGCGTTCATCGCGGCCTACAGCGTCACCGATGGCATGGGAGGCCGGCTGTCCGGCAACACGGTGGCCTATACCGTCTGGATGTGCCTGCTTTGGGGCGTGACCGCGCTGCCGATCTATCTGTTGCGCCGCCCGGGCAGCGCTGTGTGGCGCGGCCTGCGGCAGACAGGGCTTGCGGCCGGCGGAGGTCTTATCTCCCTGCTGGCCTATGGTATCGTCATCTTCGCCATGACGCGCGCACCCATGGGCTCGGTCTCGGCCTTGCGGGAAACCAGCGTCCTGTTTGCCGTTTTCCTGGCGCGTATCTTTTTTTCTGAAAGATTAACGGCGCGGCGGATACTGTCGGCCGTTGTCATTGCCATGGGCGCGCTATGTCTGGAATGAAGCTTCGGGCCGTATTCACCTTTCTCTTCAGCCTGCTTCTTGTCGCGCCGGCATTTCCCCAGGCCCAGTCCAAGCCCTGGATTGCCGCGCTTCAGACCCAGGCCGCGCCCTCGCTCTGGCACATCAAGGGCGATCCCAACAAAGGGGACTTGGGTGAGGTCTATCTCCTGGGCTCGATACATGTCCTGCCCCCCGATCTTGCCTGGCGCTCGGCGGCGATCCAGCGCGGCCTCGCGCGCAGCGATGTCTTTGTCTTCGAAGTGCCCCAGGACCAGGCAGCCCTTGCCGAACTCAATGCCCTGATCCAGGCGAAAGGCTTCCTGCCCCAGGGCCAGAGCTTGCGCACCCGGCTCCATCCCGCATCGCGTGCCGACTATGATGCCGCCGTCCAGGCCTCCGGCTTGCCTCCCGCCATGGTGGATCGCGAACGTCCCTGGCTGGCCGGCCTGCAATTGATGTTCGCGCAGATCACCAAGCTGAAATTCTCACCGGATAGCGGCGTGGATTCGGTGCTGATGGCGGAAGCGGAAAGGAACCGCAAACAGACGCGCTATCTGGAAACAATCCAGGAGCAGTTTGCGCTGCTGGCGCCCGACGATCCGACATTGGAGGTGGAGGAATTCGAATCCGGGCTCAAGGATCTTCGCGACGTCGCCATTGAACTGGAGCCGATGGTCAAAGCCTGGAGCACGGGCGACCAGGCCAGGCTGGACAAGTTGATCAACGGCGACCTGGATGAATTTCCTGAAGCCCGCAAGATGCTGCTGGATGACCGCAACCGGCGCTGGGCGCCCAAGATCCAGGCCATGCTGAAGGAAAAGCACGTCTTCTTCATCACGGTGGGCGCCGGCCATCTCACCGGACCGCTGGGCGTGCCCGCCTTGCTGCGCAAGGCCGGCTACACAGTGGATGGGCCCTAAAAGACAAGCCTTTTCAAAGTAATACATATCATATGCAGTTTTCTTTATATGTTCCTTGCCTCCCCCTTGCCCGGCTGCTATAGGCGGTCCGCCTAAACCAAGGGATTCACGTCATGTCCGCCGCCCCCGCCAAAACCTTCAACGATTATATCGTCAAGGACATCAGCCTCGCCGAATGGGGCCGCAAGGAATTGAACATCGCGGAAATCGAGATGCCGGGCCTGATGGCGACCCGCGCCGAATACGGCAAGGCGCAGCCGCTCAAGGGCGCGCGCATTGCCGGCTCGCTGCACATGACCATCCAGACCGCCGTGCTGATCGAGACCCTGAAGGCGCTGGGCGCCGACATCCGCTGGGTGTCGTGCAACATCTATTCGACCCAGGACCATGCCGCCGCCGCGATCGCCGCCGCCGGCATCCCCGTCTTCGCCGTCAAGGGCGAAAGCCTGAAGGACTATTGGGACTATACCGCCAAGCTGTTCGAATGGCATGGCGGCGGCTATCCCAACATGATCCTGGACGATGGCGGCGACGCCACCATGCTGGTGCATCACGGGTTGCGTGCCGAGAAGGGCGACACCGCCTTCCTCGAAAAGCCGGAGAATGAAGAAGAGGAAGTCTTCTACGCTCTGATCAAGCGGCTGCTGAAGGAAAAGCCCAAGGGCTGGTTCGCCGAAATCGCCGCCAGCATCAAGGGCGTGTCGGAAGAGACCACCACCGGCGTGCATCGCCTGTACCTGATGGAGAAGGACGGCAAGCTGCTGTTCCCCGCCATCAACGTCAATGACAGCGTCACCAAGTCCAAGTTCGACAATCTCTATGGCTGCAAGGAATCGCTGGTCGACGGCATCCGCCGCGGCACCGACGTGATGATGGCCGGCAAGGTCGCCATGGTTTGCGGCTTCGGCGATGTGGGCAAGGGCTCGGCCGCTTCGCTGCGCAATGCCGGCTGCCGCGTCATGATCTCGGAAATCGATCCGATCTGCGCCCTGCAGGCCGCCATGGAAGGCTATGAAGTCGTGACCATGGAGACGGCGGCGCCCAAGGCCGACATCTTCGTCACCGCCACCGGCAATGTCGACGTGATCACGGTGGAGCATATGCGCGCCATGAAGGACCGCGCCATCGTCTGCAACATCGGCCACTTCGACAGCGAGATCCAGATCGCCGCCACCAAGAACTTCAAGTGGCACAACATCAAGCCGCAGGTGGATGAGATCGAGTTCCCCGACGGCAAGCGCATCATCATGCTGTCGGAAGGCCGGCTGGTGAACCTGGGCAACGCCATGGGCCACCCGTCCTTCGTGATGTCGGCCAGCTTCACCAACCAGACCCTGGCGCAGATCGAGCTGTGGCAGAACACCGGCAAGTACCAGAAGAAGGTCTATGTCCTTCCCAAGGTGCTGGACGAGAAGGTTGCCCGTCTGCATCTGGGCAAGGTCGGCGCCCAGCTGACCGAACTGTCCAAGAAACAGTCCGACTACATCACCATCCCGCAGGCGGGCCCCTATAAGCCCGATACATACCGGTACTGACCGCGCGGGGCCGCCTTCGTTATTGACGGGCGGCTCCGCCGCCGGGGGCCGGCCCCTACAAGCCGGACACCTACCGCTACTGATCAATTCCCTCACCGGATAGACGAAATAGACGAAAGGGCGCGCAAGCTGGCGCGCCCTTTTTGTTTCTTCAGGTTGGCAAGCGCCACATTCGTTAACGGCCTGAATGGATTCACAATTTCATCCACAGGTTATTCACAGCCGCAAAATCTGGGACCGCCGGCCGCATGTCGTTTTTAGTAATTTATTAACCACAATCCCTAGGCGGACTCGCCTGTCGCAGCTATCTTATTGATTCATATGTGATTCGCCGAAAAGGCGATGGGTTAAACGGGGGCTGACGGCATGCGTCCCAGAGTATTGGGACAGGGTAAGAGGCCAGGGGCCATGGGGAGGCGCTGGCGGGGTCTGCAGCTTGCAGCCGCGCCCTTGGCGCTTCCCCTGCCCGCCTTCGCCGCGGACAGTCCGATCAGCAATCAGGCTTTCCAGACCGGCCACATGATTGTGCTCTCTGGCCTGGCTTGTGGCGGTGTGGCGCTGGCCATCGCCGCAGGCCTTTGGGCGCTTGCCGAACAGCGTTCGGCTCGCCGGTTGCGCCGGGCCTTGCGCCAGACAGGCACCAAAACCAAGGCAGCCCTGGGGGAACGCGACGCACTTCTCAACGCCGGCCGCGAAGCGCTGCTGGTATGGGGCCGCGACGGATCGGGGCCGTTTTCCTATGGCGGCGGGGACGAGCAGCTCCAGTCCTGCCTGAAAGGCGCCGATGCGCTGGCCTTTTCTTCGGCGCTGGACGGCCTGTCGGACCGCGGCGCCGCATTCCAGATGCGCGTCCATGACAGCCATGGCCGGCTGTATATGGCGCGCGGCCGCGCCGTGGGCAGCATGGCGGCGGTGTGGCTGGAGGAACAGGCGGCGGCGGCCGAACAGGGCGCCGACTATAAGGCCATCCTGGACGCGCTGCCGGTCCCGGTCTGGCTGCGCGACAAGGCCCTGTCGCTGAGCTGGGGCAACCACGCCTTCCTCAGGGGCGCGGGCGCCAAGGATCTGGAAACCGCCCGGCGCGAGCAGGTGGCGCTGGACAAGAGCGAGCGCGACCTGGCTGCCAGCGCGCGAACCGAAAACGCCATGCAGCAGTCGCGGCGCTTTTCGGTGGTAGGCGGCCATCGGCGCGCCTTGGCCTTCACCGAAATTCCGCTGGGCGATGCGGGCGTGATCGGCACGGCGACGGATGTGACGGAAGTGGCCGCAGCCGAAGCCCGCCTGCAGCAGCATGCCGACGCCCATGCCGACACCTTGGACAAGCTGCAGACCGCCGTGGCGATCTTCGGCAAGGACCAGAAGCTGTCCTTCTACAACCGGGCTTTTGTGAAGCTGTGGGGCCTACCGGAAAGCTTCCTCGACAAGCACCCCAGCGACGGCGAAATCATCGACCGGCTGCGCGATGCCCGCCGCTTGCCGGAGCAACGCGACTATCAGTCCTGGAAACGGGCGCGGCTGCAGCTCTATGGCGAAGGCGTGCAGAAGTCGACGGAAGAGGCCTGGCATATCCCCGGCGGCCAAACCATCCGGGTGGTGACCCAGCCGCATCCTTTCGGCGGACTGACCTATTTGTATGAAGATGTCACCGCGCGGCTCAACCTGCAAAGCGACTACAACACCCTGGTCAAGGTGCAGTCGGCCACGCTCAACACGCTGAGCGAAGGCGTGGCGGTGTTCGGCCCCGACGGCAAGCTGAAACTCCACAATTCCGCCTTCGCCCGGATCTGGGAATTCGACCGCGACGACCTGGAGGGCGAACCGCATGTGCGCACCATCGCCGCTTTGTCGCGCGACCGTTTCGGCGAAAACATCATCTGGGACCAGTTGATCCAGGCCATCATGACAGGCGCCGCAGCGCGCGACCTGGGCGATGTCGAGCGCTCCGACCGTTCCATCCTGTCTTTGTCCACCTCGTCCCTGCCCGACGGCGCAACGCTTGTGACCTTCAAGGACGTCACCGACCGCTTCCGCATCGAAAGCGCGCTGCGCGACCGCAATGAAGGCCTGGAAGCGGCCGACCGCCTCAAGTCCGACTTCATCAAGCATGTATCCTATGAACTGCGCACGCCGCTGAACACCATTCTGGGCTTCTCCGAACACCTGGCCAGCGGCGCGCCGGGCCCGTTGAATGGACAGCAGACCGAATACGTCCAGGCCATCGTCACGGGCGGCAACACGCTCAAGAGCCTGGTCAACGACATTCTCGATCTGGCCTTGGTGGAATCAGGCGCGCTGCGGCTGGAACTGGAACGCATCAATCTTGCCGAGCTGATTGGCGACATTGCCGTGCATGCCCGTGACTGGGCGGCCAAGACCGGCCTGACGCTGCAGGTGGATGTGGCCCGGGATTCAGGCCTGTTCCTGGCGGACGCGCGGCGGCTGCGCCAGATCGTGTTCAACCTCTTGTCCAACGCCTTCAAGTTCACCCCACGCGGCGGCGTCATCACGCTTTCGGCCAGGATCGTGAACGAGGACGTGCAGATCGCGGTGGCCGACAATGGCCCCGGCCTGGCGCCGGAAGTGAAGGCCACGGTGTTCGAGCGCTTCTCCGCCAAGGGCCAGGCCGGCAGCCGCGCAGGCGCAGGCCTGGGCCTTGCCCTGGTCAACCGCTTCCTGGAGCTGCATGACGGCTGGGTGGAAATTGAATCGGTGGCCGGCGGCGGCACCCTGGTGCGCTGCCACCTGCCGCGCCGCATTCACGATGACGAGCCGCATCCGGAGCAGAGCGCTGACGGAAGGACGGCCTATCTTTAGACGGCCCTATGGATTGGTGCCGGTGTTGGTCGGGACGACAAGTCCCTTGTTGGTGTCCTCACTTTTGTTGAACACCAGAACGGCAATAAGGCCTGCGACCAGGACACCACCAGCGATCAGCAATCCGGTGCTCGCGCCGTTTCTTGCTTCATGGACACCGGCCGGCTTGCCCGGCGAAAGCGGTTGCGCGGAAACGGTGGCCGAGGCGGCCAGACACGCCGCGAGCATGATTGTACCCAAGAAGCGCATGGGTTCCCCTTAGTGAGCGTCCTGTTCTTTTTGTTACGGCAAGCATTGCACATTAGGCGACGCGCCTTCAAGCAACGGCGCTGTCAGCCCTGCTGGCTCTTGGGCAAATTCAGCACGATCCCATCCAACGCCGCGCTCATCCGCAACTGACAGGACAGCCGGCTGTTGGGGCGCACATCCGGAGCGAAATCCAGCATGGTCTCTTCCATGTCGCTTTTGGGCGGCAGCTTTTGTTCCCATCCCGGCGCGACATAGACCTGGCAGGTGGCGCAGGCGCACGCCCCGCCGCAATCGGCATCGATCCCGGGGATCAGGTGTTTCACCGCCCCTTCCATCAAGGACCAGCCCTCGGCCACCTCGACGGTATGCGCTTTGCCGCCGTCTTCGATGTAGGTGACCTTGTACTTGGCCGCAGCCATCAGGCCATCTGCTTCATGGGGATGGCGGTGTCGGCCAGGGTTTCCGGCGCGATCTGTTTGCCTTCCGCCACCAGCTTCTTGCCGATCATGTATTCGGGCGCGGCATTGACCGCTTCCACCGCCGCCACCGCGCCGTCGCGCAGATGGAAGACGGCGAACTTGCGCGCTTTGGGATCGCCGCGCAGAACCAGCCGGTCGGTCGGACGCGCGAGCCCTGCGATCTGCAATTTCAGGTCGTACTGGTCCGACCAGAACCACGGCACTTCGCTGTAGGTCTTGGGCCTTCCCACCATCGCCAGCGCCGCATGCTTGGCCTGGTCGATGGCGTTCTGCACGCATTCCAGCCGGATGTAATGGCCTTCGCGGCCGACATGGCGGGTGCAATCGCCCGCCGCCCAGATATGGGGGTCGCCGGTCCTGGCATTCTGGTCGACCACAATGCCGTCTTCCGACGCCAGGCCCGCGGCAACCGCCAGCTCATCGCAAGGAATGACGCCGATACCAACCAGGACGATGTCGGCCGGATGGCGTTCGCCGCCCGCGATCACAGCTTCCACCTTGCCGCTGCCTTCAAAGGCTTCCACGCCGGTTTTCAGTTTGAGCTTCACGCCGGCCTTTTCATGCTCGGCGGCATAGAAGGCCGACAGTTCCGGCGACACGGCGCGCGCCATCAGCCGGTCCATGGCCTCGAACACCGTCACGTCCAGGCCCCGCTTGGCGCCAACCGCCGCCACTTCCAAGCCGATATAGCCGCCGCCGACAATGGCGATGCGCTTGCCGGCCTGGAACACGTCCTGCAACCCGTCCACGTCGGCAATGGTCTTGAGATAGTGGATACCGGGCAGATCCGCGCCCGGGCATTTCAACCGGCGCACCCGCGCCCCGGTGGTGAGCAGCAACTTGTCGTAAGGGAGCTTGCGGCCGTCCGTCAGTTCCACCGTCCGTTCGGCGCGATGGATCGCCTTGGCGGATGTGTTGACGAGCAACTCACAACCGGCCTCCGCATAATAGGCATCCGCCTTGAGAAACAGTCGCGGCCGCTCGAAGGTGCCCAGCAGATAGGCCTTGGACAGAGGCGGGCGCTGATAAGGCGGATAAGCCTCATCGCCGACCATGGTGATGGGGCCGGTGAACCCTTCGGCGCGCAGGCTCTGCACCGCCTGGGCGCCTGCCTGGCCGGCGCCGATGATGACAATATTTTCCGACATTTCCTGCCGTTTCTCCAATTCGGGCCGAGCCGCTACCATGTCCCGTAACGGTGCGCAATCAAGCACTTCCGCACGGCCCGGACGCAGGCTAAAAGCAGAGCCAATGGCCCAAATTCCTGAGACATTCCGCGGGGAACTGACCCTGCCCGATCTTGATGCCACCGCAAGGCTGGGCGCGGGTATCGCAGGCGGCTTAAAGGCCGGCGACGCCGTGGCGCTGTGGGGCGATCTGGGCGCCGGAAAAACCACACTGGCGCGTGCCATTCTTCGGGCGCTGGGTGTGACCGATGACGTGCCCAGTCCGACCTTTACCCTGGTGCAGAGCTATGACACCGAGCCGCGGATCGCGCATTTCGATCTCTATCGCCTGAAGAGCGCACGCGAAATGGGAGAACTGGGTTTCGAGGATGCGCTGGCGGAAGGTGCCGTGCTGGTGGAATGGCCGGAACGCGCGCCCGAAGCCTTGCCGCCGGATGCCCTGCATGTACGGCTGAAGCAGGAGAACGGCGCACGCATCGCACGCCTCACCGGGCCGGGGCGCTGGGAAACCCTAACACATGTCTGACCGCCAGGTTCGCCAATCCGCGATGAAGGATTTTCTCGCCCGCGTAGGCTGGGGTGATGCGGTGGTGACCCCACTCGCCGGCGACGCTTCCACGCGCAGCTATGCGCGGCTGGCTTTGGGCGGCCGCAAGGCCATGCTGATGGACCAGCCGCAACATGCAGAAGCACCGGCAGCACCCACCAATGCCAGCGAAGAGGCGCGCCGCGCACTGGGCTATAATGCGGTGGCGCGGCTGGCCGGTGCCGACTGCGCCCGCTTTGTGGCGGCGGCGGAATGGCTCAGCACCCATGGATTGGCGGCACCGGACATTTATGAGGCCGATCCGGCACAGGGCTTCGTGATCCTGGAAGATCTGGGTGATGCCCTGTTCGCCGAAGTCCTGGCGGACGGTGGCGACGAAAAAACACTCTACGAACATGCCGTCGAGGTGCTGGCGAAGATTCATGCCGCAGATGCGCCGGGCAGCCTTTCGCCCGACAAACCGCTGTTCGACTATGATCTCACCGCCCTGATTGCGGAGACCGATCTCCTCGTCGAATGGTTCCTGCCGCTGGCGCTACAGCGCCAGGCCACGGAAGCGGAAATGGCTGAGCATCGCAGTCTTTGGCGCGCCGTTTTGTCGGGCATTGCGGGGCAGCGCCGTGTGTTCGTGCATCGCGATTATCATGCCCAAAACCTGCTATGGCTGCCGGAACGCAGCGGCGTGTCGCGCGTGGGCCTGATCGATTTCCAGGATGCGGTGGCGGGCAGCCAGGCCTATGACCTGATCTCGCTGATCGAGGATGCCCGCCGCGATGTCAGCCCGCAAACTGCGGAAGCCGCCACCACCCACTATCTGGCGATGCTGCGGGCCCAAGGCGCGCGCGTGGACGAAGAGGCTTTCCGCCTTGAAATGGCGGTGATGGCCGCCCAGCGCAACGCCAAGATCGTGGGCATCTTTGCCCGCCTCTACAAGCGCGACGGCAAGGCGCGGTATCTGGCTTTTCTGCCGCGGGTCTGGGCCTATCTGGAACGCGACCTCCGGCATCCGGCGCTGGCCGGTTTGCGGGCATGGTATGATCGCGTGATTCCAAAAGACAAACGTGAATTGGAGATAGCGTGAGCAAGGTCACCGCCGCGATGATCATGGGCGCAGGGCTGGGCACGCGCATGCGGCCTTTGACCGACGACCGGCCCAAGCCGCTGGTCACGGTAGGTGGCAAGACGCTGATCGATCATTCCATCGACCGGCTGGTGGCGGCCGGCGTCACGCTGGTGGTGGTCAATCTCCACTACAAGGCGGCAATGCTTGAGGCCCATCTCGCCAAACGCCATGACGTGGAAATTGTTTTCTCGGACGAGACGGAGATGCTGCTCGACACCGGCGGCGGCGTGGTCAAGGCGATGCCCCATTTCGGCGACCAGTCCTTCTTTGTGCTGAATTCCGACTCGATCTGGATCGAGAACAGCATGCCGGTTCTCTCCGCCATGCTGGCCGCGTGGGATGAGACCCGCATGGACGGACTGCTGCTGCTGGCCGACATGAAAACCGCGCTGGGCTATGAAGGTACCGGCGACTTTGCCTTGAAGCCGGACGGACATCTGATCCGCGCCCGCGATGCTGCCGGTGGCGATGCCGTTTATGCCTATCCCGGTGTGCAGATCGCCGGACCGCGCCTGTTCGCCGATGCGCCCCAGGGCGCCTTTTCCACCAACATCATGTGGGACCGCGCCATCGCGCAAAGCCGCCTGTCCGGCACGGTGATGGACGGGGCCTGGATCCATGTCGGCACACCGGAGGCGCGCGACGAGGCGGAAGCCATCCTCGCCGCCCTTTCTGCGGCGTGAAACAGCCAGCGGTCTTCACCATCGCGCCCAGCGCGCCTTTTGACGAGACCCTGGCGCGGGGATTGATCGCGCGGCTCGGCGACGATCCGCTGGCGCTGTCTTCGGCCACCATCTATCTGCCCACCCGCCGCGCAGTGCGCAATTTTGGCGAAGCCTTTGCACGGGTGCTGGGTGGTGCGGCCCTGTTGCCGCAGTTCAAGCCCCTGGGGGACAGCGAAGAAGACGATCTTCTGTTCCAGGCCGCCAGCGAAGGGCTGGAATTGACGCCGCCCATCGCACCCCTTCGGCGGCAATTGCTGCTGGCGCGGCTGGTCCGGCAATGGGACCAGGCCGGCCGGGACGGACAATTGTCTTTTGCGCAAAGCGCGGTGCTGGCCGATAGCCTGTCCAAGGTGATGGACGAGATGGAAACCCAGGGCTGCGATCTTTCCAGGCTGGACGATCTGGCGCCTGAAAATCTCGCCACCCATTGGGAAGGCGTTTCCCAATTCCTTCGCCTGCTGCGCGATCAGTGGCCGGCGATCCTGGCGGCAGAAAACGCCATGAACCCGGCGGCGCGCCGCAATCAGGATCTGCGCGCCCTGGCCAGGCGGCTGGAAACATCTGCGCCTTCCGGCCCGGTGATCGCCGCCGGCTCCACCGGCTCCATCCCCGCCACCGCCGAACTGCTGGCGGTGATCGCGCGCCTGCCGCAAGGCGCGGTGGTGCTGCCGGGGTTGGATCAACGGTTGGACAAGGACAGCTGGGCCAGCCTGGACGATGAAAAACAATCCGGCCATCCACAGTTCGGCTTGCGGCAACTGCTCAAAACCATCGGGGTTGATCGCGAGGATGTGCAGGACTGGTTCGCGGCCACTCCTCAAATCACAGGGGGCAATCGCGCGCGCGAGACCCTGCTCAGCGAAACCTTGCGCCCTGCCCCCACCACCGACGCCTGGCGCGAGCTGGCCGAACAGGGTGGTGACGAAATCCGCGACGGCCTGAAGGACATCGCACTGATCCAGGCGGCCGATCCCGCACAGGAAGCACTCGCCATCGCGCTGGCTTTGCGTGAAGCGCTGGAAGTGCCAGGACGCACCGCCGCATTGGTGACGCCGGACCGCAATCTGGCGCGGCGGGTGGCGGCAGAAATGGCGCGCTGGAACATCGCCATCGACGACTCTGCCGGCAGGCCGCTCGCCCATACGGCTGCCGGCACTTTTCTTTGTCTTTTAGCAGAAGCCGCGAGCGCCCATTTCGCGCCGGTGCCGCTGCTGGCGCTGCTCAAGCATCCCTTTGCGCGCCGCGGCCAGGACGGCGCCGCTTTCCGTGCCCATGCGCGCGAACTGGACCGCTGGTGCCTGAGGGGCCCGCGTCCCGATCCCGGTCTTGGCGGCATCACCCGCGCCATTGCAAAGGCGCATCTGGGACATGCGCCGCCGCCTGCCAAGGCTTTGGAGGAACTGGCGGGTTGGTGGAACGAGATCGCAGCCATCCTGGCGCCATGGGAAGAAATTTTCTCGCGGCAGGACCTGTCGATTGAAGAACTGCTGGATACCCAGATCGCCGCCGCCGAAGCACTGGCCTGCGATGAAAACAGCGACTGCATCCTGTGGGCCGGTGCGGATGGTGAAGCAGCCTTCGGACTCGTGGCGTCGCTGAAATTGGCGGCGGACGGTCTTGATCCGATCGAACCGGATTCCTGGCCTTCCCTGCTGCGCAGCCTCGCCATGAAGGTCCCGGTGCGCACCGCCGTCGGGCGCCATCCGCGCCTGGCCATTCTGGGACCGCTGGAAGCACGCCTGCAGCGCTTCGACCTGATGGTGCTGGGCGGCTTGAATGAAGGCTCCTGGCCGCAAGCGGCCGGTCATGATCCCTGGTTCTCCCGGCCCATGCGCAAGACATTGGGTCTGGAGCAGCCGGAACGCGGCATCGGCCTTTCCGCGCACGACTTTGCAATGCTGGCGGCGGCGCCCTGTGTGCTGCTCAGCCGGGCGCTGAAGGCGGACGGCGCACCGACCATCGCCTCGCGCTGGCTGCAACGGCTGGAACAACTCACCGGCGGGTTGGGACTGAAAAAGGCGCTGGCGCCCAAGCTGGATTATGCGCGGCTTGCGGCACTCCTGCTGGATGTGCCGCAAGGCCCGAGACTTCCGCGACCCAAGCCGACACCGCCGGTTGATACCCGTCCCCGCCGCCTGTCGGTGACGGAGATCGAGACCTGGCTGCGCGATCCTTACGCGATCTATGCCAGGCATGTGCTGCGCCTGCGGCCGCTGGACGCCCTGGACGAGCCCATCGGTCCGCTGGAGCGCGGCACCGCCCTGCACAAGGCGCTGGAGACCTTCATCGCGGAAAGCCGCAGCGGGCTGCCCGATGACGCGGTGGCGCGGCTGGTGGCCATTGCCGACGGGATTTTCGCGCAAGCCGGAATTCCAAAAGCGGCGCTGGCGCTATGGCGGCCACGCTTCCTGGGCGCGGCGCGCGGCTTTGTCGAATGGGAACAAACGCGCCGCGAGACAATCGCCTCATCCCATCTTGAAATCCGTGGCAGCCTGAAACTGGGCGATTTTGAATTGACCGGCGTGGCGGACCGCATCGACATCCTCAAAAGTGGCACAGCCGCGATCCTGGACTACAAGACCGGCGCCATTCCCAGCGACAAACAGGTGGCGCAGCTTCTGTCGCCGCAATTGCCGCTGGAAGCCGCCATGCTGGCGCAGGATGGTTTCGGGATCGGGAAATTCATCGCGGAAGAGCTGATCTATCTGAGCCTGGCCAGCGAAAGTAAAGCCCGCGCGCCCCGTTCGATCAAGGATGCTGTCGCGCTGACCGAAGAAGCGGTGAAACAACTCCAGCGCCGCATCGCCTGGTTCCGCGAGGAAGCCACGCCCTACCGCCCGCGCGTGCGTCCTTTCCGTGCCGACATTGCCGGCGACTATGATCATCTGGCGCGGGTGCGCGAATGGGCGCCATCCGGCTGGGACGAGGAGGCGTGATGCGCGATCCCTCCATCATCGCCTCCGATCCCGACGTCTCCGCCTGGGTGGCGGCCAATGCGGGTGCGGGCAAAACCTACACCCTGGCCAATCGCGTGGCGCGGTTGCTTCTGGGTGATGCCGAGCCGCAGAAAATCCTTTGCCTCACTTTCACCAAGGCGGCGGCGGCGGAAATGCAGGGGCGGCTGTTCGGCCAGCTGGGCGAATGGTCCATGCTGCCGGATGACGAGTTGCGCAATCGCATCGTCAAGATCGGCGGCGATGCGCACAGCGATCTCGCCAAGGCGCGGCGGCTGTTCGCAGCGGCGCTGGAGACACCGGGCGGGCTGAAGGTCCTCACCCTGCACGCCTTCTGCCAGGTCGTACTGTCGCGCTTTCCGCTGGAAGCACACATTCCGCCGGCCTTCGAGGTGCTGGATGACCAGTCCGCGCGCGAATTGATCGGCGAAGCACGCCAGCACGTGCTGGAGCGGGCCGGCTCCGGCGAGGAACCGCTGGCATCGGCCATCGCAAAGCTGGTGACGGAAACCAGCGAAGCGACTCTGGCAAAAATACTGGATGCGGCCTTGAGCGGGGATCGCCGCAAGCTGGACCGGTTTTTCGCGCGCGTTCAGGATCTGGAAGCCACCGTCCGCGCGGCGCACGGCCTGGAAGAAGGCGAGAGCGTGCAAACCGTCAGCGAGAATTTCTGCAGCGCGCTGGCGCGAGAGATTGAGGGGTTGCGCATAGTCCATGCTTGGCTGACCGGCGGAGGCAACAGCGATATCGAAGCGGCCAACCAATTGGCGGCGGTTTTTGAAGGCGACATCGAGGAAAGTTTCACCACGCTGGGTTCTTTCTTCCTCACTCTCAAGGGCGAGCCGCGCAAAAAACTGGCCAGCAAGAAACTGGCGGATGCGCGCCCCGATTTGTTCGACTATCTGACTCAATTGCAGATGCGCTATTGCGCCGTCAATGAACGCCGGAAGAACGCCCGCGCTGCCGAGCTGGCCCATGCCGCGCTCACCGTGATCGGGGCGATGCGCGATCATTATCAAACAGCCAAAAAACTGCGCAGCGTGCTGGACTATGACGACCTGATCGTGAAGACGCGCGACCTGCTGCATGCGCCCGGCGCCGCCGGCTGGGTGCTCTACAAGCTGGATGGCGGCATCGATCATGTGCTGATCGACGAAGCCCAGGACACCAGCCCGGAGCAATGGGAGATCGTCCGCAAGCTGACCGAGGAATTCTTTGCCGGTTTGGGCCGCGAACGCGAACAGACCCGCACCATCTTCGCGGTGGGCGATGAGAAACAGTCGATCTTCAGCTTCCAGGGCGCCGATCCCGGCCAGTTCGATATCAACCGCCGCTATTTCGCGGAAGTCATTGCGGGCGCGGACCAGCGCCTGCACGAAGTGCCGCTGATCACCTCCCGCCGCTCGGCGCCAGAAATCCTGTCCTTCGTGGACAAGGTGTTTGAAGGCGAAGCGGCACGCTCCGGTCTTACCGTGAGCGGCACGGAAATCATCCACCAGGCCCATCGCGAGACCGCCAAGGGCGGCATCGAATTCTGGCCGGCACTGGTGCCCGAGGAGGAAGAAGAAACCGACTTTTACGCGCCGGTAGACACGGTGCAGAAGGAAAGCCCCGTAGCCCGGCTTGCGGCCCAGGTGGCCGGCAAGATTGCAAGCTGGCTGAAGGCAGGCGCCCGCCTGCCCGGCCATGAGCATCCAATTGCGCCGCGCGATATCATGATCCTGCTGCCGCGCCGCGAGCCCTTCGGCGGGGAAGTGATCCGCCAGCTCAAGCTGCGCCGCGTGCCGGTGGCCGGCGCCGACCGGGTAAGGCTGACGCAGCAGATCGCGGCCATGGACCTGATCGCGCTGGGGCGCTTTGTGCTGCAGCGGGAGGATGACCTCAACCTGGCGGCGCTGCTGCGCTCACCCTTCTGCGGCCTCAGTGAGGAAGACTTGTTTTCGCTGGCGCATGGACGCAGCGGCGATCTTTGGAGCCGGCTTGTGGCGCGGCAGGGCGACTTCGAGGCCGCCCATGGTTTCCTGTCGGCGATGCTGGAACGGGCCGACTATGCCCCGCCCTTTGAATTCTATTCCCATGCCCTCACCGCCCTGGGCGGCAAGGAAAAGCTGCTGGCGCGGCTGGGCCAGGAATCCGCCGACACGATCGACGAATTCCTCTCCCTGACGCTCACGCATGAACGCGCCCATTCGCCGTCGCTGGAATCCTTCCTCGATTGGGTGGAGCGCGGCGCGGTCGAGATCAAGCGCGACATGGAACATGGCCGCAACGAAGTACGGGTGATGACGGTGCATGGCGCCAAGGGCCTGGAAGCCGACATCGTGATCCTGCCCGATACCACTGCGCTGCCCGAACCGCCCAGCCGCAAGGGACAGTTGCTGTATCACGAAGACAGCGTGCTGTTTCCATTGCCCGAAGCGGACGCACCCGACATCGTCAAACAGGCCAAGGCGAAGGCGGAAGAGGAAACGCGCAGGGAGCATCGCCGCCTGCTCTATGTGGCGCTGACGCGCGCCCGCGACCGGCTCTATGTCTGCGGCTTTGAAAGCAAGAAAGGGGTCAAGGACGGCTCGTGGTACCAGCTTGCCCAGGCCGCCGCGGAAAGCCTGGGCGTGAAGATCGCGCATGGCGAAGGTGAGATCACCCAATTCGGCACGCTGCATGACGAGAAGGCCGACGCCGCCGCACCGGAAGCATCCGGCACCGGCCTGCCTGGCTGGGTCAGGGCACCGGCGCCGCAAGAGCCGCCCTTGCCGCGGCTGATCCGTCCCTCTGATGCGGTTGGGACATCGCCGCCCACCTTTTCGCCTTTGCAGGCCGGTGCAGCCCGCTTCCGCCGCGGTAACCTGGTGCATGCCTTGCTGGCGCGGCTGCCGGAAATCCATCCGGAAAAACGCCGCGCCGTTGCCACGACGTTTTTGGACGCTAGCGGATGGGACAATCCGGCGGCGCTGGTGGATGAAACGCTGGCGGTGCTGGAAGATCCTGCTTTCGCCGCGGCCTTCGCGCCCGGCAGCCGGGCGGAAGTCGACCTGTTGGCGGAACTCACCGGCCACGGCTTGAAAGGCGCCCGCATCCATGGCCGCATCGACCGGCTGGCGGTGACGGACATCCAGGTACTGATCGTGGATTTCAAGACCAACCGGCCGCCGCCTGCCAATGAAAGTCAGGTGCCGGAGGTTTATCTGGCCCAGATGGCGCTGTACCGCGAAGGCGCCAAAAAGCTGTTTGGGGACAGGCGAGTCGTCTGCGGACTGGTGTTTACCGACGGTCCCAAGCTTTTACAGCTTTCGGATGTGGTTCTGGATGCCCGGATTGCGGCCATTTCCGCACGTCTTGACCCGGAGGGTGGGCGTTCCTAGATATTGTGACGCGATAGTCCAGGGATCAAACCTATGCCCATCAAAGTATCCGATGCTTCGTTCCAGGCCGATGTCCTGGATGCCAAGAAACCCGTCCTGGTCGATTTCTGGGCGGAATGGTGTGGGCCTTGCCGCATGATCGCGCCGGCGCTGGATGAGTTGTCGACCGAACTGGGCGACAAGGTGACCATTGCCAAGCTCAACATCGACGAGAATCCGCATGTGCCCACCAAGTATGGCGTGCGCGGCATTCCCACCATGATGATCTTCCATCAGGGCCAGGTGGCCGCGACGAAAGTCGGCGCACTGCCCAAGTCCAAGATCAAGGAATGGATTGAAAGCTCGATTTAAATTCTGAATCGTCATGGCCCGCTTTATGCGGGCCATCCATAACCCTCCTACCGTATGGATGGCCCGGACAAGCCGGGCCATGACGCTTTTAGGGCGATAGCTAGCTATTCTCCGCCAGCACTCTTCCAGCCAAATATAACGACCCGCAGATCAGTATCCGCGGCGGGGTTTCCTGTGCGTCCAGCCGCGTCCAGGCGGTGACTTGCAACATCGCGTCGTCCAAATCCTCCGCCGGCGCGCTGTCCAGTCCGGCGCGGCGCGCAATATCGTAAAGCGCGCCGGCGCCCAGGCTGCTCTGCTCGCTGGGGATCGCTACCGTCACCACATGCCGCGCCAGGCCCTGGAAGGCGCGCAGATATCCCAGCGCGTCCTTGTTCGCCAGCATGCCGCAGATCAGATAAAGCGGCCGCTCGCCATGTTCTTCCATGTCGGCCATGGCGCGCGACACCGCTTCGGCGCCGTGCGGGTTGTGGCCGCCATCCAGCCAGACCTCGGCGCCATTGGGCGCCGATTCCACCAGCGGTCCGCGCTGCAGACGCTGCAGGCGCGCCGGCCATTCCACGGTGGCGAGACCTTTCTCCACGGCCGCGTCCTGGCCCCAACCGCGTCCCGCATGGCGCAAGGCGGCGATCGCCACGCCGGCATTCTCGATCTGATGACGGCCAACCAGTTTGGGCAGCGGCAGGTCCAGCAATCCCACCTCGTCCTCATAGACCATGCGGCCATGTTCCTGGCGGCTGATGAAATCCTGGCCGAACTCGAACACCGGCACGCCCATGCGGTCGGCGCGCGCCAGTATCACGTCGCGCGCAATCTCGGTTTGCGGCCCCACCACCAGAGGCGAACCCTTCTTGATGATGCCGGCCTTTTCGCCCGCGATGGAGGCCAGATCGTCACCCAGGAATTCCCTGTGATCCAGGCCCACCGGCTGGATCACCGTCATGGCGGGGCTCAGCACCACATTGGTGGCGTCATATGTGCCGCCCAGCCCCACTTCCAGCACCACCGCATCGGCGGGATAGCGCGAGAAAGCCAGGAATGTCGCCGCCGCGGTGATCTCGAAGAAAGTGATCTCGCGGCCCTGATTGACCTGTTCCACCTCTTCCAGCAGCGACACCAGCCCTTCTTCGGAAATCAGCTTGCCTGCGAGACGGATGCGCTCATGGAATTTGACCAGGTGGGGCGAGGTATGGACATGCACCTTCAAGCCTTGCGCTTCCAGCATGGCGCGGCTGAAGGCGCACACGCTGCCCTTGCCATTGGTGCCGGCGACATGGATCACCGGCGGCAGGCGGTTTTGCGGATTGCCCAGTGCAGACAGCAGGCGAAGGATGCGGTCCAGCGCCAGGTCGATCTTCTTGGGATGCAGCGACAACAGGCGCTTGAGCACCGCGTCACTGCGAGTGGTTTCAGACAGCATCAGGGCGCGGCGGCGACGCCGCCATTGCCGTTGCCCCGTTTCGGCATGGAAAGCACTTTGCTGCGCGGTTTGCCCTGTTTCAGCAGCAGATGCAGCACCCGCGACAGGGTGCCCCGCATTTCCCTGCGATGCGTGACCATGTCCAGCATGCCATGCTCCAGCAGATATTCGGCGCGCTGGAAACCTTCGGGCAGTTTCTCGCGGATGGTCTGGGCAATGACGCGCGCACCGGTAAAGCCGATCTGCGCTCCCGGTTCGGCGATCTGGATGTCGCCCAGCATGGCGTAGGACGCGCTGACACCGCCAAAGGTGGGATCGGTCAGCACCACCACATAGGGAAGCCCCGCCTCGCGCAGCATGTCGACGCAGATGGTGGCGCGCGGCATCTGCATCAGCGACAGGATGCCTTCCTGCATGCGCGCGCCGCCGGAGGCGACGAACAGCACATAGGGCCGTTTTTCCTTGATGGCGGTCTGCATGGATTCCACCAGCGCCTCGCCCACCCCCAGCCCCAGGCTACCGCCCAGGAAATCGAAGGGCTGCACCCCGATCATCACCGGCAGAGCGTCGATGGTGCCGCGCGCGGCAGTAAAGGCTTCCGGACGCCCGGTCTTGGCGCGGGCCGCCTTGATCTCGTCGGAGTATTTCTTCTCGCCCTTGAAGCGCAGCGGATCGGCGGGGACGCCGGGCGGCAGCAGTTCGGTGAAACTGCCCGCGTCAAAGGTATAGGCGAAACGCTCGGCCGGGCCGATTCGCATATGATGGTCGCAATTGGGGCAGACGTTCAGGTTCGCCACCAGGTCGCGATGAAAGATCATCTGGTTGCAGGAGGGACACTTTTTCCAGAGGTTTTCCGGCGTGTCGCCACGGCCGCCATCCTTGCCGCCGATCAGGCCTTTGATCCGAGGACGGACGACTTTGGTGATCCAGTTCATGCTTCGACCTTACCACGGCGGGCCGCATGGGTGGAACCGGCAAGGCTCTTGGCCAAAGCCAGAACTTCTGCGGCGATCTTGTCAGAGCCGGCGTTAATGTTTGCCGCCACCTGGCTGACAATCGCCGAACCCACCACCACCCCGTCGGCGACGCGGGCGATCGCGTCGGCCTGTTCCGGCGAACGGATGCCGAACCCGACCGCGCAGGGCAGGTCGGTGGCGGCCTTGACCCGCGCCAGCGCCTTGCGCACTTCTTCTTCGGGCACCGCCTTGGTGCCGGTAACGCCGGCCACCGACACATAATAAAGGTAGCCGCTGGCGTCGGCGACGATCCGCTTCAGCCGGACGTCATCCGTGGTGGGGGTGATGAAACGCACCAGATCTACGCCCTGTGCCTGGGCAGGCACGCGCAGCACTTCATCTTCCTCGATCGGCAGATCCACCACGATCAGGCCGTCAACGCCCGCGCCGGCCACATCGCGGGCAAAGCGCGCCGTGCCATAGGCATGGATGGGATTGTAGTAGCCCATCAGCACGATGGGCGTGTCCTTGTTGGTGCGGCGGAACTTCTTCACCATCTCCAGCACCTTGGCCATGCTGGCGCCGGATTTCAGCGCCCGCACCGACGAGGCCTGGACCGCCGGCCCGTCAGCCATGGGATCGGTGAAAGGCATGCCCAGCTCGATCACATCGGCGCCGGCAGCGGGAAGCTTCTCCAGAATGGCGAAGCTGGTCTCCATGTCGGGATCGCCGGCGGTGATGAAGGGAATGAAGGCGGCGCGGCCTTCCTTTTTCAGCGCGGCGAATTTGGCAGTCAGACGACTCATATCTTTTCCCCAAGCGCATGGGCGACCGAGAAGATGTCCTTGTCGCCGCGCCCTGAAAGGCAGACAGCGATGAGTTGGTCCTTTTTCATCTGGCCCGCGACCTTGGCGACATGCGCGATGGCGTGGGCCGATTCCAGCGCCGGAATGATGCCTTCCAGCTTGGAGAGCAGCATGAAGGCATCCAGCGCTTCCTTGTCGGTGACGGAGAAATACTTCACCCGGCCGATATCCTTGAGCCAGCTATGCTCCGGTCCCACGCCGGGATAGTCCAGTCCCGCCGAAATGGAATGGGCTTCGATGATCTGGCCATCGCCGTCCTGCAGCAGGTAGGAGCGGGCGCCATGCAGCACGCCCGGCGAACCCTTGGACAGGGTGGCGGCATGGTGCTGGGTGTTCACGCCCTCGCCGGCTGCTTCGACGCCATGAATCTCCACGCCATTGTCATCGACAAAGGGGTGAAACATGCCTGCCGCGTTGGAGCCGCCGCCGACACAGGCGACCACCAGATCAGGCAGCCGCTTTTCCCGCTCCAGCATCTGGGTGCGGGCTTCATTGCCGATCACGGTCTGGAAATCGCGCACCATGGCGGGATAGGGATGCGGCCCCACCACCGAGCCGATGATGTAGAAGGTGTCGTGGACATTGGCGACCCAGTCGCGCAACGCCTCGTTGGTCGCATCCTTCAGGGTGCGCGAACCCGACGACACGCCGCGCACTTCCGCGCCCAGCAGGCGCATGCGGAAGACATTGGGCTTCTGCCGCTCCATGTCCACTTCGCCCATATAGACGGTGCAGGGAAGGCCGAAGCGCGCCGCCACGGTGGCGGTGGCGACGCCATGCTGGCCGGCGCCGGTCTCGGCGATGATGCGGGTCTTGCCCATGCGGCGGGCGAGAAGGATCTGGCCCAGGCAATTGTTGATCTTGTGCGCGCCGGTGTGATTGAGATCCTCGCGCTTGAGATAGATTTTCGCCCCGCCCAGATGCGCCGTCAGACGCTCGGCGAAATAAAGCGGACTCTCACGGCCCACATAATGTGTCAGCAGGCCCTGCAATTCGGCGGCAAATTGCGGGTCCTTCTTCGCCGCCTCATAAGCCTGCTCCAGGGACAGGATCAGCGGCATCAGGGTTTCCGCAACAAAGCGGCCGCCATAGGCACCGAAATGGCCGCCTGCGTCCGGACCGGAGCGGAGCGAATTGGGTATCTGGTTCATGCGTTCTGCTTGCTCAAAGAAGCGGGGTTCTTGGCCGCGCCAATAAAGTCCCGGATGCGCGCACCATCTTTCACGCCGGGCGCGCTTTCAACACCGGAAGAGACATCCACCAGCTTGGCGCCCGACAGTTCGACCGCGCGCGCAACATTCTCCGGGGTCAGGCCACCCGCCAGGAACCATGGCTTGGAGAAACTTTTGTCGCCAAGGATTTTCCAATCAAAGGCCTGGCCATGACCGCCGCCGCGTTCCGCGCCCTTGGGCGGGCGGGCATCGAACATCAGCATGTCTATGGCATCTTCATATTCCGCAGCCGCGGCCAAGTCGGCCGCCTCGCCCACCGGCAGCGCCTTGATCACCGGCACACCGAACTTGCCGCGGATATAGGCGGCACGGCGCGCGCTTTCGCTGCCATGCAACTGCAGGAAATCCGGCCGCACCGCCGCAACCAGGCTCTCGATCCTGGCATCGTCCATGTCGGCAATCAGGGCGACGATCTTGAGGCGGCCCCGCATATGGTCGGCCAAGGCACGAGCCTGCTCGAACCCGACATTGCGCGGCGAGTTGGGATGAAACACCAATCCGCCATAGGCGGCGCCAGCCGCCACCGCGGCATCGATCGCAGCCGTGCTGGTAATTCCGCAGATTTTGACTTCGGTTTTTACTGGGGCCGTCATGGGTTCGGGTGTATGGGCCGCCGCCACCCGGAAATCAAGCAAACCCGGCTAAGCGACTGAAATGCCCAGACTTTGGGCGATACCCTGGGCCGCCAGAGCGGGGTCCGGCGCACCCGTGATGGGCCGGCCAATCACCAGCACATTGGCGCCGGCATCCCGGGCCTCGGCCGGTCCCATCACCCGGCGCTGGTCGCCCAGCGCGCTGCCTGCCGGGCGGATGCCGGGCACCACCAGCAGGAAGTCGGGGCCCAAGGCCTTGCGCAGCCTGACAATCTCGTGGGCGGAACACACCACGCCGTCCAGCCCGCATTCCTTCGCCAGGCCGGCCAGACGCAGAACCTGATCCCCCACCGGCGGTGTCAGGCCCAGGGACGGCAGATCCTCATCGCCAAGGCTGGTCAACATGGTGACCGCAATCACACGCGTGGAAGGCGAAACGCTTTTGGCCGCTTCCACCGCTGCGCGCATCATGGCGGCGCCGCCTTGCGCGTGGACATTCAGGATCGACACGCCAAGACCGGCTGCCGCACGGCAGGCGCCTGCCACCGTGTTGGGAATATCGTGATATTTGAGGTCCAGGAAAACCGGCAGACCCATTTCGACAAAAGGCCTTACGCCACCGGGCCCATGCGCGCTGAAGAATTCCAATCCCAGCTTCAAACCGCCGACAGAGCCGCGCAACTGCGCCGCCAATTGGCCGGCATAAGCGAGATCGGTTGTATCTAAAGCGACAAATACGGGATTGGAGGAAGAGCGCGAATTCACGCCTCTCCGTTACCGCCATTCAACCGCTCGCGCAATTCCTTGCCGGTGCGGAAGAAAGGCGCACGCTTCTGGCCCACCGACACCGGTTCACCGGTGCGTGGGTTGCGGCCCATGCGCGAGGGACGCACCTTGACGCTGAAGGCGCCAAAGCCGCGCAACTCCACGCGATGACCGTCTGCGAGCGCTTTGCTGATTGAATCCAACACCGTAGTCACGATGCGTTCGACATCGCGGTGATACAGGTGCGGATAACGAGCGGTAAGCCGTGCAACCAGTTCTGATTTGATCATCCCCAGCCCCTTTGAGGGACACGCCGCCGGGTTTGGCCCCCACGGTTGGGAATAAAATGTCATGGGAGGTTCCTGCCCGTCAACGGGAAGCATCTGAAAAACCAGACTTTTTTCGTCTACCCCCCATTTTAACCCCCATTTTGTTCCGTAGGCGGCCTTTTTTGGCGCTTTCCCCACCCGCCCCGAACCGGCTTGCGCGGTTTTCCGGCACAAGAGAAAGTCGACTCAACCAAGAAAGCATGGGGAGTCGGAAGATGAGAATCCGTCATTTTACGCTGGCCGCGGCCTTGATTCTGGGCACCGTCCAGGCGGCGTCGGCCAAGGACAACTGGCTAGGCGCCTGGGGTTTTGCCGTGGTGCCACCCCCGCCCGGCATCGCCACGCCGGTCACCGCGCCTGTCCTGGTACCGCTGGCTCCCCTTCCGGAAGCCGCCGCCGCCCAGCCACCTTTGGTGGAAAACCCCGGCAACATCCCGATAGCGACCCTGAACAGCGACCCCGCCGACGTCACCATCCGCCAGCTGGTGCGGGTCTCGGCTGCCGGCAAGCGCATCCGCCTGCGCTTCACCAATGAAAGTGGCAGCGAGTTGCTGACCCTGGGTGCGGTGCATGTGGGATTGGCCGGACCCGATGGCAGCGTGCTGCCGGGCAGCGACCGGGTGGTCACTTTCGACGGGCATCAGGCCATCACCATTCCGGGCGGCGCGCCGCTGTTGACGGATCCGGTGGATCTGCCGGTCAAGGCGCTCGACCGCCTGGTGATATCCACCTACCTCCCCGGCCCCGCCGCGCGCACCGGCCATACCGTGCTTCAGTACATGGCAGGTACCGCCGGCAACCAGGCCGCGGCGCCCCAGCTTCCCGCACAAAAACTGGCGCGCCTCACAGCCCTGGTCAGCGAAGTGGATGTGGATGCCACCACAGCCAGCGGCGTGATCGTGTGCCTGGGCGATTCCATCACCGACGGCGCGACGTCCACCAGCAACGCGTTCCGCAGCTATCCCGACCGGCTGGCCGAACGCCTGGCGCCCGCCGGCAAATGGGCGGTGGTCAATGTCGGCATCGGCGGCAACAAGCTGCTGCGCTACGGAACCGGCCCTAACGCCTTGGCGCGGCTGGACCGCGACGTGCTGAGCGTGCCCGGCGTCAAGGCCATCATCCTGCTGGAAGGCATCAATGACATCGGCCGCAGCTTCCAGACCACCGGCGTCCAGGATCCGGTGACGACGGAAGCCCTGATCGCCGCCGACAAGCAGATCATCCAGCGCGCCCATGATCACGGCATCAAGGTGATCGGCGCCCTGCTCACGCCCTATCAGGGCGCAGGCTATGCCTCGCCTGAAGGCGAGCAGGCGCGCACCGCGCTGAACAACTGGATCAAGACCGGCGGCGCCTTCGACGGTGTGGTGGATTTCGCCACCGCCACCGCCGATCCGGCCAATCCGCTGACCTTCCGTGCGGACTACAACATCCGCGACAAGCTTCATCCCAATGATGCCGGATACAAGGCGATGGCCGACGCCGTCGATCTTGGCCTGTTCAAGTAGGCTGCGAAACCGCCATGACACACGATCCGGCCCTGGATGCGCATGAGCATGCCGAACATGCCGAGCATGCGGCCCATGCGCGCGATCCCTTTATCGCCCGCGTCTCGATCACCGTCGCCATACTGGCGGTGATGGCGGCAACGGCCGGATCGCTGGAGACGGTGGAGGCCAGCCGCGCCATCGCCCAATCCAGCGAAGCGGTGCTGGCGCAGGACAAGGCCACCGACAGCTGGAACGAGTATCAGGCCGACAGCCTGAAGCGGCACATGTACGAAATCGCGTCAGCTTCCGGCAGTCCGAAGACAGATGAGTATCTGCGCGACATCCAGCAGGAACGCGAAAGCCAGAGCCAGGCGCGCGACAAGGCCAAGGAAGCAGAGCTGGAACGCGATGCAAGCCTGCGGGGCAGCGCCTTGCACGAAGGCCGTCATCACTGGCTGACCGGCGCCGCCACCCTGGTGGAAATCGGCATCGCGCTGTCCACGGTGGCGATCATCACCGCGCGGCGGCCCTTCTGGTTCGCGGCGATGGGGCTCGGCGCCACCGGCACCGCGCTGTTCGCTGTCGCCTATCTGGCGATTTAAGCGGCCTTAACCGCCAGGTCGCCCTGCTGCATCAGGACGCTCGCCGTATCGAAGAAGCATTGATGCGAGAGGATCTTGCCGTCCTTCACCGTCCAGCGGAGTGAAAGATCGAACCGGACATAGCGCCCGCTGGGCTGGTGCAGCGCCTCTGCTTCGAACACGCCCCATACCTGATCGCCTTTGGCGGTGACGATCTCGGGCGTGAAGCGCGTGAAATGATAACGCGAGGACAGCAGCGCGGTATATTCATGGATACCGGCGGTGCCATGATAGGTGCCGCCGAAGCGGAAGAATTCCTTGGGCGCGGTCGCCTTCCACACCACCTCGGGACTGAGCGCGGCGAACAGCGGGCCCAGATCGCCATCCTGGAAGGCGGCAAGCACGGTCAGCATCAGATTTTTGTTGGATGTTTCCTGTGACATGGGACGATAGGATCCTCGCAAGGCGGCCTGGGGACCGCCGGATAAGTGGGAAATTGTGGCGTGTGAAAAATGCCGGGCAGCCTGCGCGCGAATCGCCCTCGCGGCTGCGATGAAATCGAAGCGTGGCTATAACTGCCCGCCGCCCCTGTCAACGCATGACAGAAAATACGGCTCCGCATGGCTGGAACTTTGAAGGCGTTTCAAGCCTTTGCCGGCGAGCATACTTCCGGATATCCGTCGTCACCCATGAATTGCGGCGAAACCGAGACAGTTTGCATGCCGCGCTGCACCATGCCGGTCCCGCGACAATCCCGCGACAAGTTGTTTGTATACAAAACTTGCTGTCCTTTGGTCAGCCACTTACCGTCGCGGCCAAAACGTCCAGGGGAAATTCCAGAGAATGATCAATCGTAGAATGATGCTGGCTGGTTCATCGGCAGCCGCACTGTTGTGTCACATGCCGTCATCCTGGGCGCAGACCGCGCCGCGGGACACCGACTGGCTTCACTATGCCAACGATCTCTCCAGCACGCGCTATTCGCCGCTGGACCAGATCAACGCAACCAACTTCGACAAACTGGAGCTGGCCTGGAAGTTCAGCACCAATTCCTTCGGACCGCGGCTGGACGCCGACTACCAGTCCACGCCGCTGGTGGTGAAGGGCCGCATCTATGTCACCGCCGGTTTCCGCCGCGATGTGGTCTGCCTGGATGCCGGCACCGGTGAAATCCTCTGGATGCACACCTATGACGAAGGCGAGCGCGTCGGTTCGCGCGGCGGCCCCGGTCTGGGCGTAGGCTATTGGTCCGACGGCACCAACGAACGCGTGGTCTATGTCACCCGCGGCTACAACATGTTCTCGCTGGACGCCAAGACCGGCCGTCCCGATCCCGCCTTCGGCCAGAACGGACGCGTGGACCTGCGCCTGGACAATGATCAGGACATGGATCCGGTCAGGGGCGTCATCGGCCTGCACGCGCCGCCGTTTGTGGTGAGGGACACCATCGTGGTTGGCGCCGCACCTACCCTCGCCTCCAAGGGCTATGTGCGCGGCTTCGATATCAAGACCGGCAAGCGCAAATGGATTTTCCACACCATCCCGCGCAAGGGCGAGTTCGGCTATGAGACCTGGACCACGCCGGGCCAGGCCGAAACCAGCGGCAATATGGGCGTGTGGGCGCCGATGTCGGCCGATCCCGAACTGGGCCTGGTCTATGTGGGGGTTGAATCACCGCAAACCGATCTGTTGGGCGTCAGCCGCACCGGCAATCATTTGTTCGCCGAAAGCCTGGTGGCGCTGGATATCGAAACCGGCGTGCGCAAGTGGCATTACCAGATGATCCATCACGGCATCTGGGACCGCGATGTGTCCTGCGCCGGCGTGATTTGCGACATCCCGCACAATGGCAAAGTGATCAAGGCGATCGCACAGCCCACCAAGCAGGGCTTTGTCTATGTGCTGGACCGCGCCACCGGCAAGCCGGTCTGGCCGATCCCGGAAAAGAAGGTGCCCAAGGGCGATGTGCCCGGCGAATGGTATTCGCCGACCCAGCCCTTCCCCAGCGCGCCGCCGCCCTTTGCCAAGCAGGGCATGACGACCGCCGACCTGGTGGATTGGACACCGGAGATCAAGGCGCGCGCATTGGAAATCGCCAGCCATTATCACCTGGGCGGACTCTATGATCCGCCGCCGCTGGTCAATGACAAGCTCTTCGGCATGTTCAACATGCCGGGCTTGCAGGGCGGCATCAATTGGCCGGGCGCGTCTTACGATCCGGAAACCCACCTGCTCTATCTCTATGCCAAGAACCAGATCGAAGTCAGCGGCGTGGTGCAAGGACCGGACGGCAAGGTGGTCCAGCGCGGCGGGCAGCCGGCGGCCGGCAGTGCCGATGCCGACGGCGGCGCCTTTGGCGGTGTCGCCAGCCTGAAGGGCGCAACGGGCCCGGGGCGCGGATCGGTGAGACGCGACGGTCTCAACGATCCCATCGTGCCGGGCATGATCTCGATCGAGGGCATTCCCTTGATGAAGCCGCCTTACGGCACCATCACGGCCATCGATCTCGGCAAGGGCACGCAGGCATGGCAGATCGTGCATGGCGAGACCCCGGATGCGATCAAGAACCACCGCCTGCTCAAGGGCGTCACCATTCCCCGCACCGGCCAGTCCGGCATCCTGGGGACGCTGACCACCAAGACGCTGATCATTTGCGGCGATTGCGGGCTGTTCACCGATGCAACAGGACGCAAGGGCGCTCGCCTGCGCGCCTATGACAAGGCCACCGGCGAGCAAAAAGGCGCGGTGTTCATGGACAAGGTGCAGACCGGCGCCACCATGACCTACATGCACAATGGCAAGCAGTATCTGGTCTGCGCCCAGGGCGGTTCGTTTGGCGCCGATCTGGTTGCCTATGCCCTGCCGGGCGAAGCACCGGCAGCGCCGAGGCCAGAGGAACGGTGAGCGGAACGGTGAAGCGCACAAGCATCGCCACACTGGTTTTGATGGCCGGTATGGCGATACCGGCATGGGCTGCCCTGCCCGATCCTTTTGGTCCACCGCAGCGGCAATGGGCCAAGCTGCCGGATGGCCATGCCTGGGGCACCACCGCCGGCATCGAGATCGGACCGCATGGCGAAATCTGGGCGATCGACCGTTGTGGTGGAACAACTTGCGACGGCTCCACACGCGCAGCGGTGCATCAGATTGATCCGAAAACCGGCAAACCGATCCGCAGCATCGGTGCGGGCCTGTTCGCCATGCCCCACGGCCTGCATGTCGACAAGGACGGCAATGTCTGGGTGACCGATGCCGCCATCAGCAAAGACAAGACAAAGGGCCAGCAGGTCATCAAGATGAGCCCGGATGGCAAGGTGCTGATGCGCCTTGGCGTGGCCGGCGTTTCCGGCGGCGGTCCCAGTCATTTCCACGATCCCGGCGATGTCACCACCGCGCCCAATGGCGATATCTATGTCGCCGACGGCCATGGCACGGTGGCGCCGGACCTGCCGCCCGACACCATTGTCCGGATCATCAAGTTCAGCGCGGGCGGCAAATTCATCAAAGCGTGGGGAAGCCTGGGTTCCAAACCCAGCCAGTTCCGCAATCCCCATGCCCTGGTGCTCGACTCCCAGGGGCGCCTGCTGGTGGCCGACAGGGTCAATGGCCGCATCCAGGTCTTCGACCAGGACGGCAAATATCTGACCGAATACCATCAGTTCAATCATCCCAGCGGGTTGTTCATCACCAAGGACGACACGCTCTATGCCACCGATTACAATAGCGAAGGCCAGAAGGGCACCTATATCGGCAGCGCAAGAACCGGAAAGGTCACGGCCTTTGTTCCCGATGCCGAGGCCGGTGAAGGCATCGCGCGGGGCAATGACGGGCTGCTTTATGCTGCAACGCCGAGCGGCATCACCCGCTTCCTGCCCCAAAAAGCCAAAGCGCAATAGAAGCCGCAGCCCATTGCTGATAAAATGGGAGCAACAATCAGAATAAAGGGAAACGCCATGAACCGCCGCTACTTCCTGGTTTCCACCGCAGCCCTGGCCGTGACCGCATCGCCCGTCCTGGCGGGCCTGGATCCCACCAATCCCGACATCAAATTCGGCACCACAGGCTCGATCTTCGGCACCTGGCCCAAGAGCGGCGCCCAGAACAGCATCTCGATGAAGATGTCGACCAACATGCCGATGATGCTCAAGGACGTGAAGCATTTCGGCCTCGAGGGATTCGAGCCCTATTCCGGCCAGGTGGTGCAGTACCTCGACAATCCCGGCGAGTTCAAAAAGCTCCTGAAGGAAAGCGGCGTGGAATTGGCCAGCATCGGCGATCTGCCGCGCAAGCCTAGCGACCGCACCGGCAGCACCTCGGTGCCGCGCGGCGCCGACAATGCGGTGCCGGACTATCCCTGGCTGGGCGGGGAAGGCCGCGCCAAGCTGATCGCCGACATGGAAGCCTGCGCGCGGGACTTCCTGCAGCCTTTGGGCGTGGACCACTGGAAGAACAATATGGGCGCCCGCCCGCCGGGCGGTCCCAGCGAAGACCAGCTCAAGCATCTGGCCGACACCGCCAACGAGATCGGCCGGCGCACCAAGAAATATGGCGTGAGGCTGTCGCTGCATCCGCATATGTGGGGCCCGATGGAGCGCGAGCATGATTTCCGCCGGGTGATGGAGCTGACCGATCCCAACTATGTCTATCTGATCATGGACACCGGCCATAACGTCTTGGGCGGCA